>OLQH01000141.1_pt1 | contig 86440 bp, 80 predicted proteins | sample 1672671 | NCBI WGS metagenome assembly OLQH01 (sample SAMEA3136712, study PRJEB25190) | human gut metagenome
TCCATTTCTGGCGGCTGCCACTGCCGCTCCAAATCCTGCCGCACCGCCGCCGATTACCAGAACTTCCGTCTTGATTACCCGATTTATCTGCTTTTCATATTTCATAGTCTATCCTCTTCTTTCACCAAAAACTGATAACATACCTGAGCAAAAGCATTGGCTCCAATTTCACTTAGCGATGGGATCCCTGTTCTCCCCAAATGTATTGGACCAATTTTTATGATCGGCACCTGATGTCTTCTGGACACCATACCAATTTCATTCCATTCCAGATAATGAAAATATTCATGGCACAGAAGAATATTCAATCCTTCTTCATAAGAAAAACCATTTTCCCTGCACCACAGTGTCACACTCCCCTTATAAATTTTCAACTGATTCTTTCCGGAGAAGAATTCACAGAAATAGCGGCGTTTTCCCAAAACATAATCCATCTCCTGTTCCACGATCTTCACTCCGTTTTTCTGCAGGATTTCCCACATTTTCAGGCTATCTTCCACTCTGTGTTTTTCCAGAAACCTCCGTGCCTGCTCCACCCCTACAGACCAGGCATCCTCAAAAATAATTTCTATCTGTTCTTTTTCTATTTTGAAAAAAACGTAATCTCCCCTCAGTTCCTGCATGCTGTTTTCTTTATCTGGAAATGGAAACTTTTTCATCTGTCTGCCCCTCATTTAATCTGTTCTGGCTGAGCATAAAATAATCAGTACATCCTCTTCCCGGGCAGAAGCCAGTTCCACTTTTGCCAGAGATTGTACCTGCGTCTCATCCAGCAGTCCCGATAGATCCAAAATTCGTTTTCCAAAAATAAGATACACATTGGGCAGGGTTTTTCCACCGTCATTATACTCCGTCATATCTTCCATCGCCCGCATCAGTGTCGGCTCCCAGTTGTTTCCGCTGCAAACATGTACCTTTCCATCTTTTTTCTGCAGACGGATAATTCCTTCCTCGTCTACAATGGCCGTAGGTTTTGTTACTGTTCTGGACAGTCCGAAGAATTTCTTTTTTTCAACTTTATACTGCATGGCATACATCATCCCATTTTCTGCTGCTGTATATAAGATCTCCTTGGAAACATCCATGTTCTCAGCGACTTTTTCTTTTATCTCCTCTTCCGTAAGTTTTCGCCGGGTCAGATCTTTCGAGCGAAGTTCTGTGGTTCCAATCGCTATCGCCCGCACCATATTTTTAGTAGAATCTACCTCCACAGAGACTTCCACCGTTTCCGGAGAAGCCCCCGACTGAATCGCCCTCTCTTCCGCCTCTCTTCGCACCGCCAGAATATCCTGTTCGGTAGGATTGGAAATCGTCCGTTCTACTGTATCACGAATCATGGCGAGCGCCACTCCTATGGTAGAAATCACAGATGCGTTTTTTGCATTTTTATGTTTCAGCTTCATAAATTCTGCCAAATGCGGAACTACGGCAGATGCTCCGCCTCCACCACCTACCAGAACTGTCGTTCGTCGGTCCATCTCATAATCCGAAAGCAGTGCCTCCACCACTTTACTGTTTTTTGCCGCCGAAAGTCTCAGCGCCTCTTTCGCCGCCTCCTCCACAGTCATTCCCATCTGATCTGCCAGGGGGTTCCATGCTCTTCTGGCAGCTTCCAGATTTCCGCGGGCATAATCCTCCTCCGGAACATAACCTGCCAGGTTCGCCGCCCCGGCCAGCGACAGTGCATACTTCTTCCCATTGGCACAGAGAACATATCCGTATTCCGGATCATTTTCCATAGGACAGACTGTCTTCAGAACAGGATCCACGATATTTTCCGGTTCCGTGTATACCTCATACTCCATTCCTGCAATATGAACACTTCTCGGCCCTACGTCTGCAATCTTCCCGTTTTTTATCTGTATCATACTTCCGCCGCCGATTCCTACTGTCCGCACATCCAGAGAAGTGAGATACGTTTTATGTCCCCCAACCTCCGCATATTTCACCATTACCTTCCCATCTTTTACACAGGAAATGTCCGTGCTGGTTCCCCCCACTTCGAGGAAAATCCCATTGGTCAGTTTCTCATACATCAAAGCGCCTGCAACCCCGGCCGCTGGTCCGGATAAAATCGTCAGGATCGGACGTTTTCTCACTTCCTCTACAGTCATCACTCCTCCATCGCAGCGCATAACCATGAGCGGAGTTTTGATTCCCGCCTTTTTGATACTCTCCTCTGTCATATTCGCTGCGTCCAGCATCTTTGGCATGATACTGGCATTTACTACAGCTGTCCTTGTTCTCACTTTCAGGCCGTAAAGTTTTGATATTTCATTCGTTGCTGTCGCCGCAATTCCCTGTTCTGTACAAAGTTCCGATATTCTGGCCTCATTTTCCGGATGATCCACACTGAAAGCTTCCGCTGCCACCACAGCCTGACACCCGTTTTCCTTCAGCCTCTGAACTGCCTCTGCCGCTTTTCTTACAAAATCTTCCGCAGAACTTTCCACATATTCATTTTCAGAAGAAAGATATTTCGTCTCCGTCAGCGGAATAGCGCCCATATTGGTATCACTTTTGGACTTTGTTCCTTCCAGCCCTTTTCCCACTGTCACAATGCCTACTTTTACCACATCTCCTTCCAGAAGTGCATTCGTTGCCTGCGTTGTTCCATGGGAAATAAATACCACATCTTCCGGTTTTACCTGATTTTCTTCCATAATCATTCTCAGCACCTGTACAATACCTGCAGCCACTCCCGCTTCTGCACTGTGAGTCGTAGGAACTTTCGCTGTACCGATCAGCTCAAATGTATCATTGCGAATCAAAGCCGCATCTGTAAAAGTTCCTCCCACATCAATTCCGATTCTAACCTTCATTGCTTCCCAACCTCTCCATCTATAAAGTTTGTTGCGGCCCAAATGCCAGGCCGCAACACTGAAAATTTCTTCTTTACATATAAAGCACTGCAGTGGCAATCACTCCCACAATCACCACCGGCCAAATCCAGAGAATCAGCCTTCTGGTCACAGATGTAACTTCTTCACCTGTATAACTGCTCACCCACACATTATGTGTATTGGTAGGACAGCAGAGCAGCTGCATCGTTGATACGGCACAGAACCCTCCCATAATTACATTCAGCGGAAGCAGATTCAGACTTGCCATAAGCGCTGCAATCCCTGCCCCCAGTCCCCATACATTCAAAGGGCCGCGGTACAGACAAAGCGGTGCCAGTACAATAAAGAAAATCACAAACCCGATTGTATTAGAAGGTGTCACCATACGCATAATCGGTTCCAGCGCTTCTTTCACAGAAGGCTGATTAATGGCCTGAAGCAGCATTCCTATGCCGATCATCAATGTTACCGAAGGTGCCGCCGCCGAAAAGCCATCAAATAATGTCTTCGTCAGCATATTCATAGTACGCTTCCAGCCTGCCCTCAAACTGGTAAAAATACATGCCCAGACGATTGAAAGAAGGAAGGCGGGAATCAGCGGCAGCTTAAACCCGATTACAAGTACCAGCGGAATCAGAGGCGTAGCCATAGCAAATCCTCCCATAACTCCTTTCACCTGATACAGTTCTTCTTCTGTTTCACAGGCCGGAGCAGAAAAAGCATATTTCCTTCCCATTTTCCTGTATCGGAAAATAATAAATACAATCCCCGCCAGATAAGCACCCACTGCACATATCAACAGAATCTTAAACGTATCGTCAAACTCTGCCCCCACAACAGCAGCAATCGAGTTTACATTGCTGAGATTTACATTATTTCCCACACAGTAAGCAAATAGCATAACCGCAGTAGCTGTAAATTTGTCTGCCCCAACAGACACCAGGATCGGTATCACGATTGTTCCAATCATAATTACAGTTCCCAATCCATTTACTGTAGTAAACAGAAGCGCTGCCACCGTAAAAAGAATGATTGTAACAATAAATGTTTTATCTCCTCCCAGCTCAGCTCCTTTCTTAATCATCGTTTCACTGATACGTGTCTTTTCCATTACCATGCCAAGCCAGCCGGCAAAAATTGCCACCATGATCGCGTCACCCAGTTTTACTGCCCCTGACTGCATAACCGTCTGCAGAAATCCCACTGCATTTCCTTCTGCATCCACCGCCATCGGAGGAACTCCTCCGATCAGACAGATTCCCACGGTTAACACAAAGAGCGCCAGCACAGTCGGCATTTTTCTGGTGACCATAAGCCCCATGATCGCCAGCATAAACAAAAGAATCAGGATACCTTGTGTCATACTTATGTTCTCCTTTATTAACTTTTTATATAATCGACTTGCACCTGCGCAGATCTGCAAATCGTTTATACCTTGTCAATGACCAGAGAACTTATTTTCTCAGGACATTCCCACAAGCAGCCGGTAATTCTCTGTCAGAATCCGGTATGCCAAAGCGTGGTTCACATGCCTGTCCGCAGCCTCAGCTTTCCTCACTACCGGATGAAGAGCAAATTCTTTTGCTACCCGATTCACTACAACCTCTATATTTTCAACCTGTCCGCCAATAAAAATATCATTGACCGGAAAAAACAAAAGAGCGTTTTTCAGCACCTCTGCCAGTTTATCTGCAATCTTTTCTATTGGCAGATTTCTCATTGAAATCTCCTGGGTACGTGCCATCCCTCTCGCCTGATTTCCTTCCGTCCCTGCATAATTTCCACTCAGCACTGCAGAGCTGATATCAAAAACAGAGTCACTTGTATTATGTACAAGGGTTCGGTTTAAAACGAAACTGGCCGTCACCCGTTCACCTATATTAATATAGGCATAGTCTGTACATTTTGCATCCACAGACTGCAGATAATAATCCAAACTGTATCGATTAATCAGTTCCTTTTTTACAGGAACTCCAAATTTCGTGCTTAAAACCTTCTCCAGGCTGATCACATCCGAAGAAAATGAGGTTGAAAATTCCACATTCAAATCGTATTCCGGAATATCATCCTGGCAGAGAAGACCGATTCCCACCAGTTTTCCCGGTATCTTTCCCCCATCTATCTCCAGACTCTGAATATAAGTTTCTGCCAGGGTGAGCAGATCATTTCCAGACAACCTGCGTTTTGCCAAAATCTGATCCCCCAGCAATGCCCCTCTCAAATTAAAAATCTGTACGTCCACACCGCTTCTTTTTATTTCCAGCGTAACAATAAACCCATATCCCGGATTCAGACGCAGTAAAATAGGTCTCCTCCCCCCGGTAGATTCCCCGGAGCATACTTCCTCTGCAATTCCCTTCTCAATCAAAAGAGCAACCGCCTGACTCACCGTACTGGGGGACAGTTTTGTCTTTTCTGAAATTTCAATTCTTGAAACCTGATCATTCTTTATAATGCACCCCAAAACCTGTGCCGTATTATTTACCTTTACATCTTTTAAAGATTTTTTAGCCATAAGTTCTTCCTCTACTAATTTTTAATTTCAAAATAAGTATACCTTTTATTTCCATATTTTTCAAGAATAAACACTTATTTCCAAAAAACCTTTCCAATATCTTTGTTTTTATCTTCAAACTTATTTTTTATTACAAAATAAGTATAGTTAAAAATGTAGTATTTGTCAATTAAAATCTCAGTTTTATCCTTTTTTTGTATATTTATTACGAAGTTTTTTCTTCTATTTTGTGAACAACATAGAATTTTTTCTTCCTCCCTCCCCTTCCTCACTTTTATCTATTTTCAAAATAAGTTTCAAACCCCTCCCCAACAACAGAGAAGGCCGTCGCACTCACATGAGCACGACGGCCTTCCCTTCCGTTTGAACACTGATATTTGCTATATCTCTTTTATTTATAATTTACGATCTTTCCAAAATCCGGTTTCAGAGCAGCTCCGCCTACCAGACCGCCATCGATGTCAGCCTGTGCAAACAGATCCGGTGCTGTAGCTGCATTTACAGATCCGCCGTACTGAATACGGATTGCTTCTGCAGTCGCTTCATCATAAATCTCAGCGATGCATGCACGAATTCCCTGGCAAACTTCCTGAGCCTGCTCGGTGGTAGCAGTCTTGCCGGTTCCGATTGCCCAGATGGGCTCGTATGCGATCACAGCAGTCTTAGCCTGATCTGCAGTTACGTTCTGGAATCCAACTTTAACCTGCTGACGGATGAAATCCATCGTTACGCCCTGCTCTCTCTGCTCCAGTGTTTCACCACAGCACATGATCGGGGTAATCCCATGCTCGAAAGCTTTCAGAACTTTTTTGTTTACGTCTTCGTTGGTCTCTCCGAAGTATTCTCTTCTCTCAGAGTGACCCAGAACAACATATTTTACGCCTGCATCTACCAGCATGTTGGGAGAAATTTCTCCGGTATAAGCACCTTTCTCCTCAAAATACATGTTCTCAGCACCAACCTGAATGTTGGAACCCTTTACAGCCTCTGCAACCGGAATAATGTCAATAGCCGGCACGCAGAATACTACATCAACATCCTCATTTGCTACCAGCGGTTTCAGAGTGTTTACCAGTTCTACAGCCTCACTGGGAGTCATGTTCATTTTCCAGTTACCAGCAACAATTTTTCTTCTTGCCATTTTTTTATCCTCACTTTTTATTCATCGAAAATCTCTTCAGATTTCTTAAGGTATCTGCCCGGGCATTCCGGGCAGCATCGCAGATTCCTTCAGAATCTGCTTATTTGTCGTTTGCAGCAGCCACACCGGGAAGCTCTTTTCCTTCCAGGAATTCCAGGGAAGCTCCGCCGCCGGTAGAGATATGGCTCATCTTGTCTCCAAATCCCAGCTGATTTACAGCTGCTGCGGAGTCACCGCCGCCGATGATGGTAGTAGCGTCTGTCTCAGCCAGAGCTTTTGCCACTGCAATCGTTCCTTTTGCCAGAGTCGGGTTCTCAAATACGCCCATCGGTCCGTTCCATACAACGGTCTTTGCAGATTTTACTGCATCTGCATACAATTCTGCAGTCTTCGGTCCGATATCCAGGCCTTCCATATCTGCCGGAATTGCATCTACTGCCACTGCAGACACTTCGATCTCAGCGTCAATGGGATTCGGGAAATCAGCTGCGATGGTAGTGTCCACCGGAAGCAGAAGCTTCTTGCCCAGCTTCTCCGCCTTATCTATCATCTCTTTACAGTAATCGATCTTAGTATCATCTACCAGAGATTTTCCAATTTCTTTTCCCTGTGCTTTCAGGAAGGTATAAGCCATTCCACCGCCGATGATCAGAGTATCGCATTTCTCCAGCAGGTTGGAGATTACATTCAGCTTGTCTGCAACCTTTGCTCCACCCAGGATTGCAACGAAAGGACGCACCGGATTCTCCACTGCATTGCCCAGGAAGTCAATCTCCTTCTGCATCAGATATCCAACCACAGAAGTCTCCACATACTGGGTAACACCCACGTTGGAGCAGTGAGCACGATGCGCTGTTCCAAATGCATCATTTACAAATACTTCGCAGAGAGAAGCCAGTTCCTTGGAGAATGCTTCTCCATTTTTGGTCTCTTCTGCACGGTAACGGGTATTTTCCAGAAGAACTACCTCTCCGTCTTTCATTGCTTCCACAGCAGCCTTCGCATTCGGTCCTACTACTTCCGGATCAGCTGCAAATTTTACTTCCTGACCCAGCAGTTCAGACAGACGTACAGCTACCGGCGCCAGAGACAGTTCCGGCTTCGGCTCTCCCTTGGGTTTGCCCAGATGGGAACACAGAATCACCTTTCCGCCGTCAGCGATCAGCTTTTTAATCGTGGGCAGAGCAGCAACCAGACGGTTCTCGTCTGTGATCCTGCCTTCCTTCAGAGGAACGTTAAAGTCGCATCTTACCAGGACTTTTTTGCCCTTTACATTGATATCATCAACAGATTTTTTGTTCAGCATGATATATGCCTCCTTGTTTTCAATGTGCGCCCGCAGAGGAAACGGAATCTTCCCGTGCAAGCAAAAGAGCCCGGTCCAAATGACCGGACCCTTGTTAGGTCTTTGTTACCCTTACTGTCTGAATTATGCTAACTCAGAGAAGTACTTGATTGTACGAACCATCTGGCTTACGTAAGAGTTCTCATTGTCGTACCAGGATACAACCTGAACCTCAGAAGTTCCGTTGTCCAGCGGCAGAACCATAGTCTGAGTAGCATCGAACAGAGAACCATATTTCATTCCTACGATATCGCTGGATACGATCTCGTCTTCGTTGTATCCGAAGGACTCGTTGGAAGCTGCTTTCATAGCTGCGTTGATCTGCTCTTTTGTTACATTTCCTTCAACAACTGCTGTAAGGATTGTAGTAGAACCTGTTGGGGTCGGAACACGCTGAGCAGCACCGATAAGTTTGCCGTTCAGTTCCGGAATAACAAGGCCGATTGCTTTTGCAGCACCTGTGCTGTTTGGAACGATATTAACTGCTGCTGCACGGGATCTTCTCAGATCGCCTTTTCTCTGCGGTCCGTCAAGTGTCATCTGATCGCCTGTGTAAGCGTGGATTGTGCACATGATACCTGTCTTGATAGCTGCAAGATCGTTAAGAGCTTTTGCCATCGGAGCAAGGCAGTTTGTTGTACAGGATGCAGCGGAGATGATCTTGTCTTCGCTTGTAAGACCTTCGTGGTTTACATTGTAAACGATTGTCTTAAGGTCGTTTCCTGCCGGAGCGGAAATGATAACGTGTTTAGCGCCTGCATCGATATGAGCCTGAGCTTTGTCCTTGGATGTGTAGAATCCTGTACACTCAAGAACAACGTCTACACCGATCTCTCCCCAAGGAAGCTCTGCAGCGTTAGCTTTTGCGTAGATTTTGATTTCTTTTCCGTCAACTGTGATAGAGTCTTCTCCAGCCTCTACTTTGTCACACAGTTCATATCTGCCCTGTGTAGAGTCATATTTTAATAAGTGAGCCAGCATTTTCGGAGAAGTAAGGTCGTTGATAGCAACGATTTCAAATCCTTCTGCTCCAAACATCTGACGGAAAGCCAGACGACCGATACGGCCAAATCCATTAATTGCAACTTTTACTGCCATGATAAATTCCTCCTATGAATTAAATGGTTGATTATGGCGCTCCCTCTATTGTTAAAGAAACGTCAACCTGAACATATTGTATCGAATCTCATACAAAAATTCAAGACTATTTTGGAAAAAACATTACAAAAAAAGTAAATCTCTGTGCTATAATCGGCTTATAACATACATAACGGAGGGTTTCTATGAAAAACAGCATTTTATGGGACTGTCATATGCACTCTTCTTTTTCTGCAGATTCTGACACAGACATGGAAAATATGATCAAAGGCGCTATATCACGGGGGCTTGAAGGAGTCTGTTTTACCGAACATCTGGACCCGGACTACCCGCCTACTCCGGATCAGCAGATTTTTCATCTGGATCTTGACGCATATGCACGCAGACTGTCTTTTCTGCGAGAAAAATATAAAGACAGCATCATGATAAATTTCGGTATTGAATACGGGCTTCAGCCTCATCTGAAAGAAAATTTAAAAAATCATCTGAAGCTGTATCCCTTTGATTTTGTAATCGGCTCCTCCCATGTAATTCACGGCTCCGATCCCTATTACGGTGAATATTTTAAAGGCCGTGAGGAATCCCAGGGCTACATGGAATATTTTGAGTCAATCCTGGAAAATCTGGATGTATTCTCAGAAATGGATGTATACGGACATATCGACTATATTGTGCGCTACGGGCCAAACAAGAATCTTTACTACAGTTATGAACGATATCAGGATATTCTGGACGAAATACTTCGCACACTGGTCCGTAAAAATATCGGAATCGAACTGAATACAGGCGGTTATCATTATGGACTTGGAGAGCCCAATCCCTGCACTGCTGTGATCCGCCGTTACCGCGAGCTTGGCGGCGAGATCATTACTGTGGGAGCAGACGCCCACTCTCCGGAAAAAATATCTTTTGCCTTTGATAAAGCGGCAAAGGTTCTCAGTGACTGCGGCTTCCGGTATTATACTGTATTCAAAAACAGAAAACCGGAATTTATCAGACTCTCCTGAAAAAATCAACCTGTCAGATTTTCCGGCAGTATATTTTAAATCCGGAAATTCTGACAGATGATTGTAAAATAAGGAAGTCTTTCTGCTATAATACGAATTTTTGCTGCCATTATACCTCCACTGTGCATACTTGACATTTTTCTGCTCCCCCTGTAAGATTACTATAAAACCTGTCAGACAATATCTCAAAACGGGTGGGAAATTACATTTTATAACCATTAATTGTACCGGAAGTACCGGAAAATCAGCGAAATTCTATTCTTTTATTTACGGAACACAATGCTGATTCTGAATGATAAGCAAAGGAGAATGAATATGGCAAAGAAAAGACTCCAGAAAAAGAAAGCTGCTGCAAGGGCTGAGGCAGAGCGCATAAAATCCACTTCCAACGCTCCGCAGACCAGCACCTTAAAAATCGAAACCGAAAAGACAGAACCTGTTAAGGTCGAAACCTCCAAAACCGAGCCTGTAAAAGTCGGGACAAAAAAGACTGAACCTGTTAAGGTTGAAACCTCTAAAACCGAGCCTGCAAAAGTCGGGACAAAAAAGACCGAGCCCATTAAGGTTGAAACCTCTAAAATCGAGCCTGTGAAAGTCGAGACAAAAAGGACCGAGCCCATTAAGGTTGAAACCTCCAAAACCGAGCCTGCAAAAGTCGGGACAAAAAAGACTGAACCTGTTAAGGTTGAAACTTCTAAAACTGAACCTGTGAAAGTCGAAACAAAAAAGACTGAACCCATTAAGGTTGAAACCTCCAAAACCGAACCTGTGAAAGTCGAGACAAAAAAGACTGAGCCTGTGAAGGTTGAAACCTCTAAAACCGAGCCTGTGAAAATATCTGCGGTGGAAAAGGATGAAGCTATATATCAGACCCGTCTGAATCATCACATGGATGAGCTGAAATGGCTGTACTGCGAGCTTTATCAGGATGATCCTCTTGTTATGGAACATCTTTCTCAGCTTCTTGATGGCCTGAAAACATTTTATGATACAAGAAATACTGAATTAAAGGCTTCTGATCTTTCCCGTGAAAAAGATTCTCTTTGGTATAAACGCAATGATCTTACAGGCATGATGATGTATGTAAGCTCCTTTGCAAAAACACTGAAAGGTCTGGAAAGCAAGCTTGATTATGTACAGGAATGTAATGTCAACTATCTTCATCTGATGCCGCTTCTTGCATCTCCTGAAGGCCGCAGTGACGGCGGATATGCTGTTTCTGATTTCCGTACTGTCCGGAAAGAGCTTGGAACCATGGAAGAATTTTCTCACCTGACTTCCCAATGCCATAAGCGTGGAATCAGTGTATGTCTTGACTTTGTTATGAATCATACCTCCGAAGAACATGAATGGGCAAAGCGTGCCCGCGCCGGAGAAAAAGAGTACCAGGATCGTTATTTCTTCTTTGATTCCTATGATATTCCTGCCTTATATGAAAAAACCTGTCCTCAGGTGTTCCCTGCTACAGCTCCTGGAAACTTTACCTGGCTGGACGATATCCAGAAACATGTCATGACTACCTTTTATCCATATCAATGGGATCTGAATTACAGAAATCCTGTAGTTCTTAACGAAATGATCTTTAACATGCTTTATCTTGCCAATCAGGGAGTTGATATTATACGGCTTGACGCAGTTCCCTATATCTGGAAACAGCTGGGAACAAACTGCCGAAATCTTCCTCAGGTACATACTATTGTCCGTATTATGCGTATGATCTGCGAGATCGTGTGCCCGGGTGTGCTTCTTCTTGGAGAGGTTGTTATGTCTCCTGAAAAAGTAGTACCTTATTTTGGAACTGTTGAAAAACCGGAATGTCATCTTCTTTATAATGTAACAACCATGGCAACTACCTGGCATACAGTTGCAACACGGGATGTCTCTCTTTTGCGCCGTCAGCTTGATCTTGTTGCTGATCTGCCGCGGGATTATGTATTTCAGAATTACCTCCGCTGTCATGACGACATCGGCTGGGGCCTGGATTACGATTTCCTGAGTAACTTCGGTATCCAGGAAATTCCTCACAAAAAATACCTGAATGCCTTCCTGACAGGAAGCTATCCGGATTCTTTTGCACGAGGAGAACTGTACAATGATGATCCCCGGCTGGGAGATGCCCGTCTGTGTGGAACAACTGCTTCCCTGTGTGGTATTGAACGCTTTGGCTTTGAAGGAAACGAAGAAGGGGTAAACAGAGGAATCCGTTATGATATCACGCTCCATGCCTTTATGCTTTCTCAGTCAGGCATCCCGGTTATTTACAGCGGTGACGAAATCGGCCAGCTGAACGATTATTCCTACCATGAGAATCCTGAAAAGGCCGCTGATTCCCGCTATCTCCACAGAGGCGACTTCCGATGGGATCTTGCCGAAAACCGCCGCAGACCAGAGACAGTACAGGGGAAACTGTTTCCTGCACTTGACCATCTGGAAAAACTCAGAAAAGTTCATTCTGTCTTTAACAGCGATGCTTCTCTTCATACGATTGATACCTGGGATTCTTCTATCCTGGCTCTTGTACGTGAAAATGAAGAAGAGAAATTCATTGGAATTTATAACTTCAGTGAATACGATAAAGTTGCATGGATCAACGAAGAAGACGGCATATACACAGACCTGATCTCCGGACGTGAAATGGAAGCCAAAGGCGTTCAGATTCCTGCCTTCGGCTGTTTCTGGCTTTGCAGAAAAAAATAATCAGGTTATATTAGCAGGGAACTGGCGGAAATCCTACTCCGCCAGTTCCCTGACTGCTTCTATCCCTCTCTGTATCTCTTCTTCTGTATTAAAATGGCTGAAGCTGAAGCGTACCGCTCCCTGCTCTGTGGTTCCCAGCGCCTGGTGCATCAGCGGCGCACAGTGAGCCCGTGTTCTTGTGGCAATGCCATAATCCATATACAGGGCGTCGCCCACTTCGCCGGAATCGTAATCTCTGATATTCAAAGTTACTATGGCGCAACGGTCCATGGTACGGAAATCCCCATAAACCTTCACTCCCGGAATATCCCGCACTCCCAGATAAAACTTTTTCATCAGCGCCTGCTCTTTTGCACGGATAAAGGAAAGCCCCTGCCGGTTCAGATAATCCACAGCAGCCCCAAGACCTGCCAGACCATGTCCGTTCAGGGTTCCTGCTTCCAGAGCAGTTGGCATTTGTGAAGGGTGTTTTTTCTCAAAGGTCTTTATTCCGCTTCCGCCGGATTTCAGCGGACGGACATTCACCCCTGCTCTCACATACATGCCGCCTGTTCCCTGAGGGCCCAGAAGTCCTTTGTGTCCGGTAAAGCAGAGAATATCAATATTCATCTTCTGAACATCAATATCAAATACTCCGGCAGTCTGTGAGGCATCCACCACAGAAAGAATCCCCCTCTCCCTGGCTGCTGCACCAATGCTTTGAACATCCAGCACATTTCCTGTTAAATTTGATCCATGTGTACAGATAAATGCCTTTGTATTTGGACGAATCGCACGGGTAAAATCCTCCGGATAAACCATTCCATACTCATCACAGGGAAGGATTGTCACTTCCACTCTTTTTTCTTCCATTTCGTAAAGAGGACGAAGCACAGAATTATGCTCCAGAACCGTAGTAACCACATGGTCTCCCGGCTTCAGGATTCCTTTCACTGCAGTATTCAGGCTCTCTGTAGAATTTGATGTAAAGGCAATCCGCGACGGGTCCTCTCCGTGAAAAAAATCTGCAATCCGTTCTCTGACTCCATAAATATTCCGGGAAGCATCAAGGGACGCCTCATGGGCGCCCCTTCCTGCATTTCCCAGAGAATTTAAAGCCTGCGCCACTGCATGAATCACTGTTTCCGGTTTATGCATGGTGGTGGCTGCATTATCAAAATAAATCATAACGCTTCTCCTCTGTTTTATATATTTCTGCTGCAAAGCGCAGCCCCGATGGCTCCTGCGTATCGGCATTCTGGTCCCGTAAGCACGGGAGAGCCAAGCTTCTGTTCCAGAATTTCCTGAAGATAGCCACATTCACATAAGCCTCCGGTAAGAAATACTTCTCCGGTTCCCACATTCATCTTGCTGCACTGAGCCGCTACCTTATCTGCAATTGAATTTACCACTGCAAAAGCAATATTTTCCTTTTTTTCACCCTGTCCGATCAGGCTGATTACCTCAGATTCTGCAAAAACCGTGCACATGGAGCTGATTTTTACCTTCTTTCCCTTTCGTGCCAGCTCACAGAGAGCATCTGGTCTCACAGCCATGGTATTTGCCATGACCTCCAGAAAACGCCCTGTTCCGGCAGAGCATTTATCATTCATGGCAAAATCCTTCACCATACCGTTTTCCAGAATAATGATCTTGGTATCCTGTCCTCCGATGTCAATGACTGTCATGTCTTTTTTCTTATGAAGCCATACTGCACCTCTGGCATGGCAGGTAATCTCAGTTACGGTTTTGTCCGCATAGGGCACAGATACCCTTCCATAGCCGGTAGCCACAACTTTTCCGGTTTCAGGACAAATCCCCTTTTCCAGAAGCATATTTTTAATGATCTCTGCAGTATCCACGCTGCTCCATCCGGTAGGCTGCACAGACTGATGAAGGATGTTCTCATCTTCATCCAGAACAGCAACCTTGGCACAGGTAGAACCAATGTCTATTCCAATATATTCCATGATCGCCTATTTCCTTATTTTTATAATTTCAGCCAAACCTTCTGCTCCACTGTAATGTTCAGACTTTCCACCTCGTCCTTATATTTTTCATAATCCTCTTCCGGCATTTTCCAGGCAAGGCCGCAGCCTGCTGTGATCTCTCTTGGAACCGGGATCAGCCGTCCGGGTATCTTATGCTCACCGCACCTTTTTTCCATGGACATGGCTGCTGTTGTAGTGGAAAAAGTCAGTACCACACAGGGCTTTCTTTCTCTTATCATGGCTTGATGATCAGGGATGCCTGGCTCATTTTTTCTGCAATCACATACATATTTGTCACACTTCCTGCCTGAAGCTTTTCTGACAGTCCGTAAAAATTCAGGCAGGTTCCGCAGGCAAGGATTTCCACTCCCTGAGCCTCCAGACTCTTCAGATCCTCCAGTGTGGGCGCATCCTGGCAGGCCAGCTTCACCCCGCTGTTATAAAACAGTATGGTAGAGGGAAGCTGATCCTGCTGAGAAAGTGCGTAAATATAGCTTTTCATCAGTGCTGTTCCAAGCTCCGGATCGCCCTCTCCCATACACTGGGAGGAAATTACCACTACCGTGTTCCTGCGTCTCATATCCGGAATGCAGGAAGGCTCCTGCTCCTGCATCTGCGCTGCTTCTCCTGCCGTTACCTGGATTTCAACACGGAATTTTTTTTCTTCCAGCTTTTCAGAAAGAACAGAATAACCGCTGCTCTTTCCCAGCTTTGTGAGATTCTGAACTGCAATCTCATTGTCTACAAAGGTTTCTACTGTGCCTCCCTGTGCTTTCAGCTCTTCTATAACCTTTTTTGTTTTTACTACAGGGATCGGACAGGCATCTCCCATTGCGTCTACTGTTTTTTTCATAACTATATCCACCTTTCTCTTCTTCTGGTTTTATTTAAACTGACTGATTGTTTCCAGAAATGCCTCCAGACGGGTATTGATCTGTCCGCTGTCTGCTTTGGAGTAATCTGTTTCAATCATCAGATAAGGAACATTTTTTGCCATTGCTGTTTTCTTTACATTGTACGCCTCAATGGAGTAGGTATGGCAGGCACAGAGGATCAGCTCCAGAACACCGTCTACCTGATACTCGTCGATCATATTGCTGATATAATCCATACGGGTTTCATTTGGACTCATAACAGAACAGTTAATATTCAGGTATTTTTTTGCAAGAGCTCTTGCAGCCGGAAGCGTTTCATCTACCTTCTCCACTTTTTCACGGGTACCGTTGCAGCAGTCAAACGCCACTACGTCCGCTCCCAGCTCTTCGATCACTTTAATTGTTTTTTCACGGATTCCACTGTTAGGACAGCCGGTAATCAGAATCCTCGGACGTTTTGATAATTTGCCTCTGTAGTTTTCTTCCCAGTCTTTTATAACCTCCTCTGTTCTTGCCTCAATAATCCTGCAGCGTTCCTCAATATCCGGATTAAAGCCAAGACCGTCCAGTCTTGTTCCCATTTCATAACCGGAAATCGGCGCCGGGTTTAATTTACCAAGCTCCAGAAAACGAAGCATCACCTCACGTTCCCGGTTTTTCAGGCGAATGGCTTTTTTTACATCCTCCTCTGTAATGGTGATCCCGTAAAAATCCTCCAGCTTTTTCCAGAAACGAACCACCTCTTTTTCCCACGCGTCAAGAGCTGCCTCGTCTCTTCTTGCCGGAAGCTGCATGACATAAGTTTCCTTGATATTGTCCATCAGCTCAAACATTTTTTTCTTTCCGTCACAGGTGGTTTCTCCCACAATAAAATCCGAGAAATAAAAATAAGGACAGGTATCTGTGAGAGCAAATCCATAGCTTGCCTTAATAAGAGGGCAGAGATTTTTAGGCAGATCTGCCTCTGCTGCCGATATGGGTTCCTCACTTGTTGCGCACAGAGGCGCTGCTGTTCCCCCTGCAGCCTCGATCAGCTCTGTAGGTACAAAGGAGCAAAAAATACCAACCACTTTTCTTCCTGACTCCTTTAACTGTTTCATACGAAGAAATCCTGCTTTTCTGGCCTCCGCATAGGTTTCAAAATTTTCCGGTAACTGAATCATTTCGTATCTCCTTTCTTTTTTCTGCCGGGTATTTTTTCTGTCTGCACTCTCTGGTGCCGGTACTGTTCTGTTTCCTTACATCTTATGGCAGCAGCGCTGCGCATCCTCTTGTTCAGATTACTGTTCATACAGCCTGTTTCCTTACACCCTATGGCAGCAGCGCTCCGCTCACTTCTGATATGCCTTCAGAAACTTTATAAATTCCCCTGCACATTCTTTTAAAATATAATTTTTCTGGTACACAATATAAAACTCCCTTCCGGAGAATTCCTCCGGCAGGCTGAACTGAAGAAGCCGTCTGGATTCCACATAGTCCTTTACAGCCTTTTCGGATACAATGGAAATTCCCAGTCCTCCTGCCACCAGATTTTTAATGGATTCCTGATCATTGATTCTGGCAGCAACATGAAGCTTTTCTTCCTTTATCCCCATTTTTTCCAGAAATCTTCCTGCGCTTTTCCCACTTCCGCTGCCCTCCTCACGAAGTATCACCGGCTCCTGGAACAGACATTCCACAGGCATCTCTTTTTGCTCCTTCATCCTGAGAAATTTCTCTTTTACAGGAGTGATCACAACCAGCCTGTCCTGGTAAAACTGCTCAAATGCCAGAAGCTCGTCCTCTGTTTTCATTCCCACCAGTCCAAGATCGTAAGTTCCTTTATGTACCTCATCAATCACCTTCTGACTGTCCATCTGGTCAATGGAAAAATATACATTTTCATGTTCTTTTCCAAAAACAGGCAGTACCTCAGGCAAAATATAGGCGGAAGGAATGGTGGAAACTCCCATGCGGATAATCTCCGCCTCCCTGCCGTTCCAGCTGTTTACCAGATCGTCCCGAAGCTTCAGGATATTCTGGGCGCATATAAAAAATTCCTGTCCTCTCTGAGTCACCTCAAAGTTTTTGGCAGTGCGGATGATCAGCCTGGTATGCAGCTCCTCTTCCAGATTCTTCAGATGAATACTGATGGTAGGCTGAGAAATCCCCAGGGCCTCTGCAGCTGTTGTAAGATTTTTATATTTTACAATGGCAATGTATGATTCTAACTGTTTAAATTCCATAAGCCTCAACCTTTCTTTTTGTATTTTATCATGTATTATTAACATATGCAATGATTATATTATCTTTTTTAATTATTAATAAAAAATGGATACTGTTCACAGGTTACTATCCTGCAAGGTGTTTTGGCATGTATATGCCAAAATCCCGAGACATACAGGGCAAAATACCATCATCAAAGGTGATTTGGAATGCATTTTGACCAGGTTACTGTTAAAGTCGTAAACAGTAACAGAAAATGAACAAACACAAAAAAGGATCCCCCACAATTCTGAAGAGGATCCTGTTCGTTTTATTAATTTTTCCCGTTTTGAAGCTTTGTCAGAAAAGCAGCAACAGGTCCGGGATTTTCTTTATCCAGTGACCTGGCGTAAATATTCCGTATCCATCCGGTAATCACGTCAATAAGAACCGGCGCAAAGGTCATGAGGATAAATACCAGAATAATCATACCAAAGTCCAGAGATCCAAGGGAAAGCAGATTCTGGAAAATAACTGCAGCAGCAAAGAAAATAAACTGCATTCCATAAATAATCACCTTCCTGTAACGGTTCAGAGGCGCATACACGGTTTTCAGCGCCGCCATATAGTTCCAGCCGGTTACCAGAACGCAGGCTGTATTCAGCATGGCATTGGAATGATATACATTCTGACATACCAGCATAATAGTAAACACACAGGAGCTTATGGTGATTGCTGCCGGGAACGCATTCAGAAATACATGCCGCAGGAAAGTATGATCGATCTTATCGTAATTATTTTCCTGAGCAAGAAGGAATGTAGGAATACCTACTGCACAGGCGCTGATAAGAGACATCTGTATTGGTTCAAAGGGATATGCGTTTCCAAAACAGATAGTTAAAATAGACAGCATAACGGAAAACAAGGTTTTGATCAGGAACATGGACGCTGCGGTACGGATATTGTTTACTACCCGTCGGCCCTGATTTACAATGTGAGGCATGGATGCAAAATTGGAATCCAACAGCACCACATTTGCAATATTCTTTGCCGCATCGCTTCCCTGAGCCATGGCAATACTGCAGTCAGCCTCTTTCAGCGCAAGAACGTCATTCACACCGTCACCGGTCATGGCAACTGTATGGCCCTGGCTTTTAAGTGCCTGAACCATCTGTTTTTTCTGCTGAGGTGTGACACGGCCAAATACACTGTACTCTGAAACTGCACGCTGTACGTCCTGTTCTGTGAGAAGAGTAGTTGCATCCACATACTGATCTGCATTTTTCAGCCCGGCGCGTCTGGCAATGGCCGCTACGGTTACAGGATCATCTCCTGAAATTACTTTCAGATCAACCTCCTGACTGTCAAAGAATTTCAGTGTATCAGGCGCTTCCTCACGGATCACATCTGTCAGAAGCAGAAATGCCACTGGTTCCAGACCTTTCGGAAGCTCTGTTCCCTCGGACTTTTCCGGACTGTGAGCCAGAACAAGTACCCTCAGACCTTCTTCTGCGTATTTCTGAGCCTGACTGATCATGTCCTGATTGTTTTCCGGAAAAAGGAACTGCACAGCTCCCATAAGATAGGTTCCCTTTTCTGCAAACACTGCTCCGCTGTATTTCCGGTCAGAAGAAAACGGTATCACATGCTCGCAGACCATAACAGGTCTTGCAGGAAAACGTTTCCTGAGAGCATTTGCCGTAGCGTTCTCATCGCGCAGCACATGCATAAGGCTGCACATGATCTCTTCGATTTCCTTCATATCAACGGCTTTTGGTTCTTCTGAAAACAGTTCCGCCTGTTTCCCATTTTCTGTCCCGGCAGTATTTTTTGTTTCTGCTATTTTTTCTGTATTTTCTGCTTTTGCTGCAGATCCCGGCTGTTCTGTTTTCTCTGGTTCGGATACTTCTTCCTGTTCCGGTTTTTCCGTCACAGACACATCCTGCTGTGCCACCGCTTCCGCAGCAGTGCCTTCTTCCATCTGATTTTCCCCGGACGCCTCACATTCCTTACTTCGGATGAACGGCTCTACTCGCTCCACGCACATACTGCCTTCTGTAATGGTTCCGGTTTTATCCAGACAGAGCGTATCTACTCTTGCCAGAGTTTCAATGCAGTACAGCTCCTGTACCAGAGTTTTTTTGTTTGCAAGTACAAGAGCTCCCAGCGTCAGGGCAACACTTGTCAGAAGTACAAGCCCCTCCGGGATCATTCCCAGCACGCCTGCGACCATACTTACAATGGAATCCCTGAAGCTGTCGCCTACCATATAATACTGTTTATAAAACAGCATCGCTCCAATAGGCACAATGATAATACTGATCACCTTAAGAATAATGTTCAGAGAGTTTCTCAGCTCTGAATTATGACGTTTAAATTCTTTTGCCTCACTGGTGATCTGAGAAGCATAATTATCTTTTCCCACATGAATGATCTGGCAGGAAGCCTCACCGGAGGTTACAAAGCTTCCCGAAAACAGCTCGTCTCCCGGATTCTTTGGAAGATTGTCCGCTTCTCCTGTTAAAAGAGATTCGTTTACCTCCAGGTTTCCTTCCAGTATCCTGGCGTCTGCAGGCACCTGATCTCCTGTTTTCAGACACACAATATCATCCAGAACAAGCTCTTCTGTAGGAACTGTCCATTTCTTTCCTTCTCTCAGAACAATGGACTTTTTGGCTGTGAGAATCGCCAGCTTGTCGATTGTTTTTTTTGCCCGGATTTCCTGAGCGATTCCGATCAGCGTATTGATAATGATGATACATACAAAAAACGCGTTTTTAAACGAGCCTACCATAAGAACCAGAACAAGCAGTACAAGGTTCAGAAAGTTAAAAAACGTCAGGGTATTCTCTTTTACGATCTGCTTGTAGGTTCTGGTATTGGGATTTTCGTCAGCATTTGTCTGTCCTGCTTCAATCCTCTCTTTTACCTGTTCCTCTGTAAGTCCAGTCAAACTTCCACCTCGCAATATCATTTTATAATATAAGCAGAGTAAGGCTGCAACAGCAGCCTCCGGTTCTGTCCCTTATGGAACATTCCGGATTCTGTCTGTCACAGCCTTTTTTCTTAATACTCTTCCTCTGCTTCCTCTTCACCTTCATGAATGTCGGATTTTGGCTTGGAAAGCCCTTCGATCACAATGTGATTCTTCTGAGCATAATCCCAGAGAGCCGCATGAATGGCTTCCTCTGCAAGAAGTGAACAGTGAACCTTTACCGGCGGAAGTCCGTCAAGTGCCTCCATAACCGCCTTGTTTGTCACCTTCATTGCCTCTTCAATGGTCTTTCCGATCACAAGCTCGGTTGCCATACTGCTGGTTGCCACTGCAGCGCCGCAGCCAAAGGTCTTGAACTTGCAGTCCTTAATAATATGAGTCTCGTCATCAATATCAAGAAAGATTCTCATAATATCTCCGCATTTTGCATTTCCGACTGTTCCAACGCCGCTGGCATCCTCAATCTCTCCCACATTTCTCGGATTCTGAAAATGATCCATAACTTTTTCGCTGTACATAATTTATTTCCTCCTGCTATGTGATAATATCGTATTTTATCTTCATTCCTGTCAGCTTCCAGAGTTCAGATACCCTGAATACAGGTCTTTTATTTCTGCTTCTTTACAAAATCCTCATAAAGAGGTGACATATTTCTCAGATTCTGAACAATTTCTTTCAACTTCTCAACTGTGTAATCCAGATCTTCCTTTGTTGTCTCTTCGCTGAGTGTCAGACGAAGGGAACCATGAGCGATCTCATGAGGAAGTCCGATAGCCAGAAGTACGTGAGACGGGTCAAGGGATCCTGATGTACAGGCTGAACCGCTGGAACCACAGATGCCATAGCTGTCAAGCATCAGAAGCAGGGATTCACCCTCAATAAACTGAAAGCTTACATTGACATTGTTCGGAAGTCTCTTTACCGGATCTCCGTTCAGCTTCACGTAAGGAATCTCTGATGTCAGTCTGCTGATCAGATAATCTCTCAGCTGGATTTCCTTAGCTGTACGCTCCTCCATGGTATTGACCGCCCGCTCTGCGGCAGCGCCGTATCCTACGATTCCCGGAACGTTTTCTGTACCTGCGCGGCGTTTGCGCTCCTGTGCTCCGCCGTGTACAAAGGAACGGATCTTTACACCCTTGCGGATGTACAGGAATCCGATTCCTTTCGGTCCGTTGATCTTATGGGCGCTGGAGCTGAGCATATCAATATTGCATTCATCCACGTCAATAGCAAGCTGTCCAAAAGCCTGAACCGCATCTGTATGGAAAAGAATTCCATGCTCTCTTGCAATCATTCCGATTTCTTTGACAGGCTGAACGGAACCGATCTCATTATTTGCAAACATAATGGAAATCAGGATTGTTTCCGGGGTAATGGCTTTTTCCAGTTCCTCCAGACAGACGATTCCGTTTTCATCTACATCAAGGTAGGTAATCTTTGCTCCTCTTTTTTCCAGATATTCACATGTATGAAGAATAGCATGATGCTCGATCTTTGTTGTAATTATGTGATTACCTTTTGCTTTGTATGCTTCAAAAGCAGCCTTTAACGCCCAGTTGTCAGATTCGGAACCGCCGGCAGTAAAGTAGATTTCCTCCGGTTTTGCCTTCAGGACTCCTGCAATCTGCTCTCTGGCTTTTGTTACCGCCTCCTTGCTGTGGACTGCGAAATCATATACACTGGATGGATTTCCATAATATTCTGTAAAGTACGGCAGCATTGCCTCAACAACCTCAGGAGCTGTCTTTGTGGTAGCTGCATTGTCAAGATAAATCAATTTATTCATAATCTCTGTCCTCCTGCAATAATAAACAATGTTACATTTTCTCTTCCTGTTTTTTTCTGCTTTCTTCTATTAACTGACCAAGCATCAGAGTATCTACTGCCTGGGTAATACTGTCATTGATCCGCTTCCAGACAAGCTTTGCCACACAGATATCCTTTGTCTCACAGTTTTCCTCAGGGGACGTACCCGGACACTGTGCCGCTTCCAGACCGCCTTCCAGAACCCTCAGAATATCCCCAACAGAAATCTCCTCTGCCGGTCTTCCCAGGCGGTAGCCTCCGCATGCGCCTCTGGTGCTTTCCACCAGCCCGGCACGTTTCAGCTTTGCCATTAACTGTTCCAGATAGCTGACTGAAATATTCTGTCTTCCGGCAATACTCTGAATGGAAACAGCTTCCTGTTCACTGTATACTCCCAGGTCAATCATAGCTCGAAGCCCATATATTGCCCTTGTTGACAGCTTCATCTGCTCACCTCTTTTAATTCCCAGTATTTTTGTCGGATTTACTGTAATTACAGTAACAGATACTCTTCGTTCTGTCAAGGTTATTTTTTGCATATATTTACAAAAAGTTATCAGGATATAATTATGTCAAAACAGAATTTCATTAAGGGAACTTTTATCCTGACCTGTACAGGACTTGCCAGCAGGGTCATTGGCTTCTTTTATAGAATATTCCTGTCACATTCTATTGGTGCCCAGGGACTGGGACTGTATCAGCTTATGGTTCCTCTGCAGAACCTTGTACTTGCCCTTACCACCTCCGGCATACAGACTGCTCTGAACCGTCTGATCGCATCTCAGACTGCCTTAAAGCATCACAGAGAAGCAAAAAATATCTTCTGTACAGGACTTCTTACCGCTTTCTCGCTTTCTGTGGGAGCCTCATGGATTCTGTATACAAATTCCGATTTTTTTGCCGGACAGATCCTGAAGCAGCCCCTGACAGAACCTCTGCTGCAGATTCTTTCCTTCAGTTTTCCTTTAAGCGCCATTCATTCATGTATCAACAGCTATTATTTTGCCAGAAAAAAAACAGGCATTCCTTCCGGACTGCAGCTTCTGGAGCAGCTTGTCCGGGTAAGCTCTTCCTTTCTGATCTGCCGGATCCTGATTTCCCAGAACAGGCCTGTTACCGCATCCATTGCCGCAGGCGGCGCCCTTGTTTCAGAGCTTTTTGCCGCATCTGCCGGGCTTCTGCTGATTGCGGCAGAGTTTTCCAGAGAACAGTATTCCTTTTTTCAGGCGCACAGTTTTGCAGCAAGGCTCAGGGAAATTTGTCATACCTCTTTTCCGCTTACCCTGAACCGGGTGCTTCTGACACTGCTTGGAAGCATTGAGGTAGTCCTGATTCCCCAGAGGCTTCAGCTTTATGGCCTGTCCCCTTCGGATTCTCTCGGCATTTACGGAGTGTTTACAGGAATGGCTCTCCCTCTGATTCTTTTTCCATCCACTGTCACAAATTCCGCCTCTGTTATGCTTATGCCATCTGTGGCAGAAATGCAGGCTCTTGGCTTCCGCAAAAGAATCCGCCATATTACAGGAAAGGCATGTACCGGCTGCCTGCTTCTTGGAACTCTTTGTGCGGCAGGCTTTTTTCTTTTTGGTCCTTTTCTTGGCAATGTTCTCTTTCACAGCTCCACTGCCGGGGTCTACATCCGCACCATGGCCTTTATCTGTCCTTTTCTGTATATGAATACTGCCCTGGTCAGTATTCTTCACGGTCTGGGAAAAAATGTACGAAGCCTGGTCCACAATGCCGCCGGGATCCTGATAAGAATTTCCTTTGTGCTTTTTGCTGTTCCTGCAATGGGAATCCGAGGCTATCTGTACGGAATCCTCATAAGCGAAATCCTTTTAAGCTGCCTTCATATTACCGCTCTGTACCGCTGCGAATAACCGTACCTGTTGATATTCACTCTGTTCACAAATAGTACTCTGTAAACATTTACTGTCCACTCCGTTCACAGCAACTTCTGAACGGTAACCTTCCGCACCCATCATGTTGCAGCTCTTCTGTCAGCTTCTCTATCGACAACAGATGAAGAATCGTATATAATACTGTCGAGGAGGAACAATTATTATGAGCTTTTCATTTATTAAAAAATTACCAACACCCGAGGACATCCGGAATGAATATCCGGTAGACTCTGCCATTCAGACATTAAAAGAAAAAAGGGATCAGGAAATACGCGACGTATTTACCGGAAAATCTGACAAATTTCTTGCCATTATCGGTCCCTGCTCTGCAGATAATGAGGATGCTGTGTGCGACTATCTGCTGCGCCTGCGTAAAGTCCAGGATAAGATTTCAGACAAGGTTCTGATCATCCCGAGAGTTTACACAAACAAGCCGCGTACCACTGGAGAAGGATATAAGGGAATGGTCCATCAGCCGGATCCGGAAAAGAAGCCCAATATGCTTGCCGGACTGGTGGCTATCCGGAAAATGCATATCCGCGCTATTCAGGAAAGTGGCTTTACCTGCGCGGACGAAATGCTTTATCCGGAAAATTATCGTTATCTTTCCGATCTTCTTTCCTACGTTGCAGTAGGAGCGCGCTCTGTTGAGGACCAGCAGCACCGCCTGACAGTAAGCGGTATGGATGTTCCTGCAGGTATGAAAAATCCTACCAGCGGTGATTTCAGTGTAATGCTTAATTCTGTTACTGCCGCTCAGGGCTCCCATCGTTTTATTTACAGAAGCTGGGAAGTAGAAACCACAGGAAATCCTCTTGCACACACCATTTTAAGAGGCGCGGTAAACAAACACGGAGAGGCAATCCCCAATTACCACTACGAAGATCTTCGGCTTCTCTGGGAAAAATATCAGGAAAAGAACCTGCAGAACCCTGCAGTGATCATTGATACCAATCACTCCAACTCCAATAAGCAGTATGAGCAGCAGGTTCGTATTGCCAAAGAGGTTCTTCACAGCCGCCTTGTAGATCCTGAGTTAAAAACTCTGGTAAAAGGCCTGATGATCGAAAGCTATATTGAATCCGGAAATCAGAAAATCGGAGGAAATCATATTTACGGAAAATCCATTACAGACCCCTGTCTTGGATGGGAAGATACAGAGAAGCTTCTGTATACGATTGCAGAAATGTGCTGATAAACTCCTGAAATGTTTTTATATCTTTTAAATGTCCGAACAACCTTACTTTACAGGCTTATTCGGGCATTTTTCTTTTGAACAAAGAATCAAACTGTCTGCTGAAAAACAGGCATTCTGTTTTCCGGCAAACTCATCTGACTGGAGGTACTGAAAATGACAGATATTTACTATATCGAAGACGATGAAAATATTGCATGCTCTGTAAAAGAATATCTTGAACAGCATAACTGCAAAATAATTACTTTTTCTACAGTAGCTCTTGCAAAATCAGCACTGCTGCAATCTCTCCCTGATATTGTTCTGCTGGATTGGAATATGCCTGACGGGCAGGGAAGTGAGCTTTGCAGATGGATCCGGAGTCACTGGGAGCATCTCCCGGTTATTTTTCTGACAGTTCGCGGCGATTCCCATGATATTGTAGCCGGTTTAGGTTATGGAGCAGATGATTACGTGATAAAACCATTTGAATTAAATGTACTGTATTCTCGTATTCTCGCTTTGCTTCGGCGAACCGGACAAACGAACAATTCACGTCTGTCCTGTGATGATCTTTTGTTAGACAAAGAAAAAATGACTGTTTTCTGCAATCATATAGAAATTATATTAAGCCAGCCAGAGTATCAGTTACTTTTACTTTTAATGGAAAATAAAGGAAAAACCTTAACCAGAGGACAATTACTGGAATTTATATGGGACAGTAATGGGATTTATGTAAACGACAACACACTGACAGTTACAATGAAACGTCTTCGGGAAAAGTTGAATAATCCTGGCTGTCTGAAAACTGTCCGCAGCTTTGGTTATCGTATGGAGGACACCATATGACAGAAAGAAAAAAACAATTTCTGGCTTTCGGTCTTCCAATTATATTCTGTCTTACAGGAATCCTACTTATATCAATATTTGGATTGAATCTGTACCAGAAGTCTGCATTTGAACATCTCTCAAAATTTTGTGAACTTATTATAGAAAATAATCCTGAGACAGAACAACAGATTCTTTCAGCTGTGAAAGAATACCTGACGTCCGCCCCGGAACACTCCGATAAAACGCTCTTTTTAGCCCGATATGGATATAGAAGTACTCAGTTTTATAATGGAACAGTCACAGATTTTTTTATCCTTTCCTCCATTATATTTGTAATGATTTCCGGCTGCTTCCTGGCTTCTTTATGGTGGATGAACCGGCGAAAAAAACTGCGGATATCCGAGCTGACTGATTATCTGGAACTGATAAATATCGGGAAAGAAAAAATAGTCATTCAAACCAAAGAGGATGAATTTTCCGGTTTACAGGATGAAATATATAAAACAGTAACACAGCTTATTTATACAAGAGAGGCAGCATTAAAATCCAAAAACAATTTTGCAGATAATCTTGCCAATATTGCTCATCAGCTAAAAACACCTGTTACAGCAGCTTCTCTTTCCCTGCAGCTTATTCAAAATGAAATGCCTGATCTACGGACAAAACAAATAAAAAAACAACTGGAACGATTAAGTGTATTAGAAGAGGCACTGCTTACTTTATCCAAAATAGATGCAGGCACTTTACCATTTGAATATTCAAAAGTTGATATTTATACCGCGCTTACTCTTGCAGCGGATAATTTAAGCAATCTTCTGCAAAAAGAAGGTGTATCTATATTAATTCCAGACAAAGGCTGTGTTGAGATCACCGGTGATATGGAATGGACTATAGAAGCGTTTCTGAACCTGCTGAAAAACTGTATGGAACATTCCACTCAAAACGGAACCATACATTGTGATTATTCCACTAATCCTATATATTCAGAAATTTTAATATGGGATGAAGGCGAGGGTTTTTATCCCGATGATATCCCTCATCTTTTTGAACGATTTTATCGCGGAAAAAATGCATCTTCCAATGGGATCGGTATTGGGCTTGCATTAGCAAAATCTATCTTTGAATTACAGAACGGAAATATAACCGCCCGCAATCTTCCAGATGGAGGAGCCTGCTTCGAAATCCGTATTTACAGTCACTAAGATGTCATTTTTCTTTGTTATACTAAAAAGTAACAGAGAGTTTTCATATAACGGAAAGGAGCATCTGGCATGGAAATTTTAAAATGTGATTGTATCGGAAAAGTATATGGTTCTGGCGCTAATCAGGTCCGGGCTCTGGATAAAGTTAATTTATCAGTTGAAAAAGGTGAATTTGTTGCAATTATAGGGGCCTCCGGTTCAGGGAAGTCTACGCTTCTGCATATTCTGGGAAGTGTAGAAAAGCCTACTAAGGGGAAAGTTCTCGTAGACGGTATTGATATTTCTTCTATGAGCCGGACACAGGCAGCAATTTTTCGCCGCAGGAAGGTTGGGCTGGTTTATCAGTTCTATAACCTGATTCCAACCCTTACCATCCAGAAAAATATTTTAATGCCTCTTTTACTGGATAAGAAAAAAGTAAATCAGGAATATTTTGAGCAAATAGTAAATTCGTTAGGGATTTCAGACAAACTAGATTTTCTTCCAAGTCAGCTATCAGGCGGGCAGCAGCAGAGAGCTGCAATCGCCAGAGCATTGATTTACCGTCCTGCTCTCCTTTTAGCAGACGAACCCACAGGAAATCTTGATCAAAAAAATTCCAAAGAAATTATTGATATGCTCAAATTATCAAATCGTAATCTCAATCAGACAATTTTGCTGATTACCCATGATGAGAAAATCGCATTGGAAGCAGATCGCATAATAACCTTAGAAGACGGAAAAATCATCAGTGACAGGAGAGGACGGTGTGTATAATGTGGAAAGATTTTTCAGCTGGCTTTATTAAAAAGAATAAAGCCTCCAGCATATCCATTGTTACAGCAGCTTTTATCTCTGCTCTGTTTTTATCACTGATATGCAGCCTGTTTTACAACTTCTGGATTTACGAAATTGAACAGATCACAATAGATGAGGGCAGCTGGCAGGGAAGAATTTCCGGGATAGATGAATCAGATTTATCTATAATAAAAAATTTTTCAAATGTAGAAAAAGCTGAAATCAATAATACGTTATCAACAGAAAAAACTATTGTCGCTGATGTCTGGTTCCAAAATATAAGAACTGTCTATAAAGATATGCCATTGATAACCGAAAAGTTAAATCTTGACAGTACTGCCGCCTCTTATCATGAACTGCTGTTGTCAAGATACATGGTACACAATCCTCAGGATAATAGTCCGCCGCTTTTAATGGCCTTTTTTATTGCCTTATTACTTGTGGTATCTGTTTCTTTAATCCTGATTATACATAACTCTTTTGCAGTTTCTATGTATGCAAGACTCCATCAATTTGGAATATTGTCCAGTATCGGAGCCACGCCAGGGCAGATTTTTACCTGCCTCCTGCAGGAAGCTGCAATGCTCTGTATCCTTCCAATTTTAACGGGCAGTTTGCTTGGAATCGCAGGCAGTGCTTTGACAATAAAAATTATAAATTTTTTTGCACAGGAAATAGCAGGGCGACATAATGCCGTTTTTCAATATCACCCTGTTGTGTTTATGGCAACTATTTTTGTGTCAGTTTTAACTGTATTTATTTCTGCCTGCTTACCTGCAAAAAAATTAATTAAACTGACTCCTCTTCAGGCATTGCAGGGCACAGATGAACTACACTTAAAAAAGAAAAAGCATTCCTGCTTATTATGCAGGATATTTGGAATAGAAGGAGAATTGGCTGCCAATGCACTGAAAGCACAGAGTAAAGCGCTTCGTACTTCTCACCTTTCTCTTACCCTTTCTTTCTTAAGTTTTACTATAATGCTTTGCTTTTTCACTCTAGCAGATATCAGTACAAATTATACTTATTTTGAAAGGTATCAGGATGCCTGGGATATAATGGTAACCCTGAAAAACACTGATATTTCTGAGTTTCGTCAGGGAGAAGAGCTTAGAAATCTGCCAAATGTCAGAAACAGTCTTGTATACCAAAAAGCAATAGCTGAATGTTCCATACCGGAGACAGAAATCAGTGATGAGTTAATACATTTAGGAGGCCCGGAGGCTGTCACAGATAATTCTATAAATACAGAAAAATGCAGCTACTCTGTAAAAGCGCCAATCATCATTATAGATGATAAAAGCTTTGAGGAATATTGCAGACAATTAAATATTGTACCAAGGCTGGACGGAAGTATTGTGCTTAATCGTATTTGGGACAGCTTAAACAGCAATTTTCGCTATAAAAAATATATTCCTTTTGTAAAAAATCGCCAAAGAACCATCACCCTGCAAAACATTGAAAATACTGAGCTATCAGCAGATATTCCCGTTCTTGCTTATACGCAGGATCCTGTAACATTAAGAGAAGAATATGAGGATTATACATTAGTTCAATTTATTCCTTTGTCACTGTGGAAACAGGTATCAGGAGTACTCGGTCATGCTGAACCAGAGACATATATACGAATACTTGGAGCAGAAGAAGCAGCTCTTTCTGAACTAAATGAATTACAAAATGAAATTTTACAGACACTGTCTCCGAAAGATAACATTTCAATCGAAAACCGTATTCAGGAAAAAATATCTGATGCGACAATGAAGAAAGGAATGATTCTGATATTTGGAGCATTATGCGTTTTACTGGCTGCCATTGGCCTTGCCAACATTTTTTCCAACACTCTGGGATTTTTAAGACAGAGAAAACGAGAATTTATCAGATATGCTTCAATAGGAATGTCTCCAAAAAGTATGAAAAAAATGTTTGCTATTGAGGTATTAGTGATTGCAGGACGCCCTCTTGCCATCACAGCTCCATTGACTATAATTACAGTCGGTTTTATGATCACTGCAAGTTACTTAGACCCGATGGAATTTTTGAAAAAAGCACCATTTATTCCTGTTTTAATATTCTTTTTATTCGTCTTTGCACTTGTTGGTCTGGCTTACTATATAGGCGGAAGCAAACTTCTTAAAAGTGATTTAATTGATATTTTACGAAATGATACTATGATTTAATCTGTTAAAATACTTTGTGGAAATCGAAGGCACACCCCGGCATTCAGCTTCTGGGGTGTGCTTTCATGTAAACGTCTCTCATTTTTACAGTATCCAGTCCCAGATACATCTGGGTAGAAGAAATATCCGAATGGCCAAGCATTTCCTGTACGCTTTTGATATCTGCTCCATTTTGCAGCATATGGACTGCAAATGAGTGCCGAAGCGTATGAGGCGTAATATCCTTGTGGATTCCGGCGCTCTCCGCATATCCCTTAAGTACCTTCCAGAATCCCTGCCTGCTCATGGGCTTTCCGGAGCAGTTTGTAAAAAGAGCGGATTCTCTTTGATTCTTCACAAAAAAATCTCTCGCCTCATCCATATATTTCTGCAGCATATCACGGCTGACATTTCCAATGGGAATCACACGCTCCTTTCCATTGTCATGGCAGATCACATATCCAAAGCTTAAATTCACATCCTCTGTTTTAAGAGCCAGAAGCTCGCTGACACGCATTCCGGTAGCATAGAGAAGCTCCATCATAGCTTTATCCCTGATTCCCTTGCCTGTATGGGGATTAGGCTGACTGAGAAGCCTGTCTACTTCCTGTACAGTCAGAATTTCCGGCATTTTCTTTTCTATTCTGGGTGCTCTTAAATTCTCAGACGGGTCCTCAGAAACCACGCCTTTTTTAAACAGATAATGAAACAGAGCTCTGATAGATGCAATATTTCTGGATATGGTAGAAGATGCAAAGTCTGCGCTATGCATTTCACTTACATAAGCCTTCAGATCTGATTCTGTCACTTCGTCCGCATGAGCGATTCCCTGTTTTTCAAAATATGCAGCCATTTTTTTCAGATCCCTCTGATAGGAAACCTCTGTGTTTCCAGAAGTATTTTTTTCATTGTGAAGATATTCAATAAAATCATTGATAAGCTTTTCCATTTTTATCTCCGCCGTCCATTCCGCTTTTGAATTACTGTTCAATACGCCCAGATCATAAGTAGTGTATCATACATTATACACTGGTTTTTCCTAAAATCAAAGCACTTTTCACTCATCATTATTTCAGTATCGTTATTTCAAAAAAGCTCCAGGCTTTTCATCAGAACCTCCATAACCGGAGGATTGCACCAGGTTTCCAGCAAAATTCCTCCCATACAGACCACCGCGCATAAAAGAACGCGAAACGCATAGGAGGATACCTCTCCGGCAATCAGCCCACGGCTCTTCCAGATTTCCAGAGACTGCCGGTATATCAGCCACATCAGCCAGAAAAAGCAAGGAAAGTATAAGAGGTACTGAGGAAACAAGGCTCCCAGACCTACAATTCCGCCCTGAAGTCCAAACTGAAGAATGGACATAGTAAGAAGAAGCCCTGTGCGAACGCCCATATATAAAATTCCCATCACCGCCAAAGGCGCCCCGAATACAGACACTCCACAAAGGGCTGAAATCAGAAATACACTTCCCCTCATTTTAAGTACCTGCAGAAAATATTCGCCTTTGTCAAGGCTGTTGTCGGCAAAAGCTGCCAGCAGATACAGAGAAGCCGCTGTTTTCTGATGCCATTCATACTTCCACATTACATTTGGAATCACCACTCCTGCCAAAAATCCAAAAAAGAAAAGCCAGTACACAGGAAGGCTTCCCCTTCTGTACAGTTCCAGTCTTTTTTTCATATCCTCACCCTGTACCAGTTTACGGGACTTGCGTCCAAAATATGCCTGTGTCATTCACAGTCTTCCTTCGTACGCAAAAAGCCGTGTGAAATTTCTTTCACACGGCTTATATACTTCATTTAATGAACAATGGTGCATGACCTGTCAGAATTATTTCGCGTAGTCCACTGCTCTGCTCTCACGAATCACATTGACTTTAATCTGACCCGGGTATTCCAGTTCAGCTTCAATCTGCTTCGCAATATCTCTTGCCAGAAGGACCATATCTGCATCTGTTACATGCTCTGGTACTACCATTACGCGAATCTCTCTGCCCGCCTGAATAGCAAAGGACTTGTCTACTCCCTTGAATTCATTGGTGATATCCTCCAGCTGTTTCAGTCTGTTGGTATAGGTTTCCAGTGTTTCTCTTCTTGCGCCCGGCCTTGCCGCGGAAATCGCGTCAGCAGCCTGTACAATACATGCAACAAGAGATTCCGGTTCCACATCACCATGATGGGATGCAACTGTATTAATCACGACAGCAGATTCTTTATACTTCTTACAAAGATCCACTCCAATCTGAATATGAGATCCTTCTACTTCATGGTCAATGGATTTTCCAATGTCATGAAGAAGTCCGGCTCTCTTAGCCATACGGACATCCACGCCGATTTCACCTGCCAGGATTCCGGAAAGCTGTGCAACCTCAATGGAATGTTTCAATGCATTCTGTCCATAACTGGAACGGAATTTCATTCGTCCAAGAAGCTTCAGAAGCTCCGGATGGATTCCATGTACTCCTACGTCCATGGCTGCATTTTCGCCGTCTTCGCGAATCTGCACTTCCACTTCTTTCTGAGCCTTTTCCACCATCTCCTCGATTCTTGCCGGATGAATACGACCGTCAACAATCAGCTTTTCAAGAGCAACTCTTGCAACTTCTCTTCGGATCGGATCAAATGCAGAAAGAACAACAGCCTCAGGAGTATCATCAATAATCAGATCAACACCTGTCAGTGTTTCCAGAGTGCGGATATTTCGTCCTTCACGTCCGATGATCCTGCCCTTCATTTCATCGCTTGGAAGCTGTACCACAGAGATCGTTGTCTCTGATACATGATCCACAGCACATTTCTGAATGGCATTTACCACATATTCCTTGGCTTTCTTGCCTGCTTCTTCCTTTGCGCGGTTTTCAAGCTCTTTATAGAGTCTTGCCACATCCACCTTCACATCGTCTTCTACAGTTTTCAGCAACTCGTCTTTTGCCTGTTCGGAGGTCAGACCGGAAATTCTTTCCAGTTCCTGTACTCCCTTCTGTTCAAGCTCTTCTACTTTCTTTTCTCTTTTCTGCAGTTCAGCAGCTTTTGCTGTGCATTCAGTCTCACGCTTTTCTACGATATCCGCCTTTTTATCTACGGATTCTTCCTTGGATAAAACACGTCTCTCGTATTTTTGCAGCTCGTTTCTGCGTTCCTTGGTTTCTTTCTCCAGTTCATTTTTTGTTCGGAGAGATTCTTCCTTCACTTCCAATAAAGCTTCTCTTTTTTTTGTTTCAGCAGTTTTTAAAGCTTCATCTATGATGCTTCTTGCTCTGTCTTCTGCTGTGCCGACAACCTCGGCGTCCTTTTTTGCCTTATTTTCGACAGCAAGCTTGCAAGTAAGAGGAACCGCAATAAGCAGTGCGACCACTACAGCGACAATTACACTTATGATGATAGTTGTCACAGGAGCACCTCCTTATTTAGTTTTCATTGTACAAATACAACAATACAAGTTTATCTGTTTTTGAGAAATCTGTCAAGTTTTTCTACCTATTTGTTGCCATAATTTTTATGAAAACTAATTTCCATTTCCTCCAGAACAGAGGAAATTTCTCCCGGCCGGAAGCCCCGCCTTGCCAGATACCCGTACAGGCGGCGCATCTCCTTCTCATCCAGTTCTGTTACCGGACTGCATCGCTTTTCTATGGTGCGCCTCAGTATCATCCTCTCGTCAGGTTCCTCAAGGCTGCACGCCTGCTCCCACGCTTCAGAGACAGTCTCCCTGTCAATTCCTTTTGTATAAAGCTCCTGAAAGATCTTCTGCCGGCTTTTTTCATGAATACGATATGTAATATAATTCAATGCATATCTGCTGTCATTGATATATCCATAGCTTTTTACATAAGATACTGCGTCCAGAACCGCCTGCTCTGAAAAACCTGCCTGCAAAAGACGGTCGCTGAGTCCTTTCTCTGTCCGGTCCATACGTTCCAGAAGCTTCATGGCCTTTTTTCGCGCCTGTCTCTGTTCTTCCTGAATTTCCATCATCATACTGTCTTATCAGATCTCGTCAGCTTCTGCCGGGGAAGTGCTTTCTTTGTCTGCGCCTGCTGCTTCCGCCTCTCCCTCTTCTCCCGGAAGAAGATGGTAATGGATCCTTACCTTTTTTTCTATTTCTTCACATATTTCCGGATGTTCCTTAAGAAATACCTTTACATTCTCACGTCCCTGACCGATCTTTTCTCCCTGATAGGAATACCATGCACCACTTTTGTTTACCACTGAGCACTCTGCCGCCAGGTCGAGGATCTCTCCCTCTCTGGAGATTCCGGTTCCGAACATAATGTCAAACTCTGCCTGTTTAAACGGCGGAGCAACCTTATTCTTTACTACTTTTACTTTTGTATGATTTCCCACCATTTCTCCGCTCTGCTTCAGAGTTTCGCCTCTTCTGACATCAAGACGTACCGATGCATAAAACTTCAGAGCGCGTCCGCCTGTAGTTGTCTCCGGATTTCCGAACATAACTCCAACCTTCTCGCGAAGCTGATTGATAAAAATAACCACACAGTTGGATCTGCTGATCACAGCAGTCAGCTTACGGAGAGCCTGTGACATCAGACGGGCATGAAGGCCTACATGGCTGTCTCCCATCTCTCCCTCGATCTCTGCCTTGGGAACCAGGGCTGCAACAGAGTCCACGATTACAATATCCAGAGCGCCGGAGCGCACCATAGTCTCAGTGATCTCCAGAGCCTGTTCTCCGTTATCCGGCTGCGAAATATAAAGATTGTCGATATCCACACCGATATTTTTTGCATAAACAGGATCAAGCGCATGCTCCGCATCAATAAATCCCGCAATTCCGCCGCGTTTCTGAACCTCTGCAACCATATGCAGGGCAACGGTTGTTTTACCACTGGATTCCGGTCCATAGATCTCAACAATACGTCCCTTGGGCACGCCGCCTACTCCAAGGGCAATATCAAGCCCCAGAGAGCCGGTAGGAATCGTCTCTACATGCATATGAGCCCCCGATTCTCCCAGTTTCATAACAGAGCCCTTTCCATACTGTTTCTCAATATGTGAAAGCGCGGATTCCAGTGCCTTCTGCTTCTCTTCATTTATCATAATCTCAATTCTCCTTATCGCTGTTCTTTATTGATTTCGCAAACTTATGTTCGTTTTTATATGTACATGCTATTATAATTTGCCCTTATTGTCAAGTAAAAGTTTTCGACAAAAAATACAGGTTCCTTTGCTTAAAGAACCTGCACCTTTTATTCTCTGCAAATTGCAGCTGCATATGAGTTTTACTTTTCTGTATGTCCGAAGTATAAACTGAACACCTATTTTCTTCCGGCCTTTACGGTTGTAAACCAGAGCATAGCAAGCCCTGCAGCCATTATAAAAATACTGATAAACTGAGACGTGGACAGAGCTCCCACACTTCCTCTGATCAGATCTCCTCTGAAAAATTCCAGTATAAACCGCCCTGCGCTGTAAAAGATCATATAGCAGGCAGCTACCTGTCCGTCTGCCTTTTTGTTCCGGGCAATCCAGAGAAGGATTGCGAAATGCACGAAATCAAGCACACTGGAATAAATCTGAGTGGGAACCAGAGCCACACCATTAGGGGCGAAATCAGAATCATGAAAAGTAATGGACGGCCATCCGGAGGTTTCTTTTCCGTAGCAGCAGCCTGCCAGAAGGCAGCCGATTCTTCCAAATCCCTGAGCCAGAGCCACAGACGGGATCATAAGGTCAAAATATTTCAGGAAATTCAGTTTTGTTATCCTGCTGTACAGCCAGCCTGCGATAATTCCTCCTATAATTCCTCCATAAACAATAAATCCATCTGTCATTGTCCTTAAAATAAAACCCGGATCTGCTGCAACCTCTTTCCATTCTGTGATCCAGAACAAAAGCTTGGCGCCCAGAAGTCCTCCCACCAGACACCACAACACCAGAAAAAATATCTGGTCTGTATCTGCACGGTATTTTTTTGCCCGGTATTCTGCTGTCAGCCACGCCGCAAACACACCCACTGCGATCATAAAACCATAGCTGTACACAGTAAAAGGTCCAATGGTAAAAAGCTCATTTTTCATGGGAATCCCTCCAGTCTTTCCATACATTCAGCAACATCCCGTTTACCCTGTCATTACAGGTTCCGTCTTCTTCGGCATCGTATTCTCCGCATACGTCCATTCCCGCAGGCTCCTGCCGCCTGCACAAAGCCCTGATATAAGATTCCAGTTCCTCTGCCGTCATATCTCCCTGGCTCCATGCAGTCATGGCGTCTCCGGGACGGAGCACGTCCTTATCTACAGAAATATAAAGGGGAAGATTATCGGAAATCTCCTCAAAAAAAGTTTTCTTTTCCTGTTCCGTCATCTCCTGCAGATCTTCCCTAGAAAGGAAACGGACCTTGTTTCTGATCTCTCCTTCCGTCTGTTCATAAGCCTCTCTGTCCGGTCCCACAAGCACAAGCTCCTGCAGAAACGGAAGGGCCTTTAAAGCCTCTGCCGCCCATCCTCCGCAGGACAGAAGCCCTCCGAATGCAGGCGGCTGCATGTCCGTGTGATTGTCAAATACAAGCAGGCAAAATGGCGTGTGTACTTTTTTCAGCCAGAGCAGGCTCATATAATGATAGTTCCCAGAATCCACAAAATGAATGCCTTTTACCGGCAGATCTGCAATTTTCTTTTCCAGTATTTCCTGAGCTTCCCCGTCACAGTAGCAGTTGCACCCGGAAAGCCCCTGCACATCCACCCAGGAAATTTTTTCTTCCCTATAAAATTCCTGTTCCTTATAAACTCCGGTAAAATTCATTAAAACTATTTCATTCTTTTCTGTCATAGAATCTTTCCTGTCGTAAAACATGTCTTAAAACAATGAAAAAGAGCTGCCGTACCTGACAGGAACAGCACTTCTCTGAACCAGTTCAATACCGCAGCTCTTTTATAAATTATTTATATCGCACTTTTATTCAGGCTTTGTCAATAGAACCGAAAAGCTCCATTTTTTCTTTTACAGTTGCCTTGATTGCTTCAAATCCCGGAGCAAGAAGTTTACGCGGGTCAAATCCTTTGCCCTGCTGATCTTTGCCTTCTTCGATGTATTTACGTGTAGCTTCTGCAAAAGAGATCTGGCACTCTGTATTTACGTTGATCTTGGATACGCCAAGGTCAATAGCTTTTTTGATCATGTCAGCCGGGATTCCTGTGCCGCCGTGAAGAACCAGAGGCATATCTCCTGTAAGCTGCTGAATTGCATCCAGAGTCTCAAAGCTTAATCCAGCCCAGTTTTCCGGATATTTTCCGTGAATGTTTCCGATACCTGCTGCCAGGAAATCGATTCCCAGATCTGCAACCATCTTACATTCTTTCGGGTCTGCGCACTCGCCCATACCTACAACGCCGTCTTCCTCGCCGCCGATAGAGCCAACTTCTGCCTCAAGAGACATTCCGTGCTCAGCAACGATTTTAACAAGCTCTTTTGTTTTTTCAACGTTCTCTTCGATGGGATAATGAGAACCGTCAAACATAATGGAAGTAAATCCTGCCTCTACACATTTCAGACATCCTTCATAGCTGCCGTGATCCAGGTGAAGAGCAACCGGAACAGTAATGTTCAGTTCTTCGATCATTCCTTTTACCATACCAACAACAGTTTTATAGCCTGCCATATATTTTCCGGCACCTTCGGAAACACCAAGAATAACCGGAGAGTTATTTTCCTGAGCTGTTAAAAGGATCGCCTTTGTCCACTCAAGGTTGTTGATGTTGAACTGTCCTACTGCATAATGGCCTTCTTTAGCTTTTTTCAGCATTTCTGACGCGTTTACTAACATGATAATTCCTCCTAATCTTTTGCGGGAGCAGACATTCGTCTCTCCCGAAATATAATCTTAGTTTACCAGATTCATTTCATTTCGTCTACTGTTTTGTTCAAATATTCACGCCCCGGCGTTACTGCTCGCTCCGTTCCCGGCGCCTGAAAACAGTTATGACCCGGTTCCTCTGTGATATTCTCCAGTAAACTTTTCCAGAAGAGCATCTGTTTTTTCTTTTTCCACTGTGATCCCCGGTTTTGCCGCAAAAACCCTGAGAACTTCTGCCACCTCGCTCATAAGCTCATCGTCTGCTCCCAGTTCCCTGGCCTGAGCTTTATACTTTTCCTCTGTCCGCACACTGTGCAGCGCCAGAAGGCAGGTTTTCAGAGCCTGTCTTTCGCCGCCCGATTCCCATTCCTTTCTGAAATACTCCAAGGCCTTTTCCATCTGGAAAAGGTAGCTGAAAGCACAGCCCAGATTGTGGCATACTTTTGCAGTAAGCCCCTGTCCATATTCTTCCAGATCATTTTCCTCAAGAAGCTTCTGATAAACCTGAATGGCATGAACGTACATACCGTTTTCCATCAGAGCGTCGCCTTTTTGTTTTTCTCTGACCTGGCGGGATTCTCTGTCAAGCTTCTGTATCCTGGCATTCAGAACCTTCAGCTCCTCATAGGTCAGATAATTGATCTCCTTAAAAACAGGATAAAGAACATCCTCCAGACTGGAAAATTTTCCAAGATTCGCTCTCAGCCTGGCGGCAAGCCCCGGAAGATTCAGTTCATCCTGAAGCCAGAGACACAGTCTTTCATTCATCACAGTATCATCAATCAGATAAAGATTGTGAAAAAGATAGTAACACAGTTCTTCCAGAGTGTAGATATTTGTGCTGATATTCTCAATAAAATACGGAGAATCCGCAGTTTTTGTCTGACATAAAATGTATCCGCTCAATGACTCTCCTCCTTTACCACTGTACGATTTCTTCCCATTCTTTTCCGCTGGAAGGGAACATTTCTCCAAAACCAAGATCCTTTACTGTAATCCTGCACTCTTTTCTGGATATATACTGAAGTTTTAATAAAAGTCTGGTCGTTTTATTGGGGCGCTTGGGAAGCCCTGTCAAAAGCATTCCCATTCTCTTTTTTTCTGTTTCTCCCATGGTTCCCACCACAAAAACAAGTTCTTCTGTATTGTCCAGGATCAGCTGGCAGCAGGCTCTGCTTTCATACCAGTTATTTCCTGCCTCCAGAAGAGGATAATAGGCAGGCGCCCCCATAACCCTCATCTCCATCCCCACGTCTTTGAGCACAAGGGAGCTTCCCAGATACCGATAGCCTTTCAGCCTTTTATTAATCAGCTTTTCCGCGCCTGCGCCGCAGGCTCCTGCCGCAAAAAGATTGTTTCCAAAAAACACCTTTCGTTTCTGATAGCAAAGCAGCTTAACAGATTTCACAGCCCACTCCTGGTCAAATCCCTCGCCATTGATCTGAATACTGGAATAAAGATCCGTACCAAGAGTTTCCTTTACAAATTTATAAAAATCCTCATCTCTTTCCTGCGCAGGCTGTCTCAGCTTTGCTTCTACAGGATTTTCCAGCCTTACAAATACAGGTCTGGTTCCCGAGCTCATAACAAGCTTCCGAAAAACAACCTTATCCTTGCTGAAGCTGTACCACCCCACGCTTCTGTTCCAGGTTTCCACCTTCTGGGTAAGCACATAATAATAAAAGCTCTCTTCATAATCCAGAAGACTGAACTGGTCCTCAGAAAGTCCCAGAAATTCTGCTGCCTTCTGAAGATTCTCCACCTGGATCGAATCCATGGTCTCCATGGTAACGGTCAGAGATTTTATATTTTTTTCCACTTCCATGACTCCCGGAAATTTCAGCATTCCTCTGAGAAAAAGCCCCAGAATCTCCCAGGGTTCTCTATCCTCGCCGGCCACATGAACTTTTTCCCGGCTCATGGACACTGCATAAAGATCCTCCAGCAGAAATCCGCCTTTTTCTCTGGCAAAATATTCCGCTTCCAGGCCAATACAGTATTCTTCCTGATCTGTGTCCGTCCTCCTGCACAGACAGGTGGGAGTTTCATAGAGACTGCTTCCCACCTTTACAGGCAGGGAACGCGCCTCCTCCGCCTTCCGGTCATAGTAACAGATCTGTGAATATTTTTTTCCAAAATCAATACCAATGATCAAATCCCGTGTTTCATTCATTTTTCCTGTTCCTTTTCTATGGCAAACATTTCTTTCACATACTGTTCCTGACGCAGATAACGCTTCAGTCCTTTTTCAACCTCATGTTTTTTTCCAAGCCTTCTTGCAGACAGAAGCTGATTCAGAAGCTGATATTTGCTGCCCGGAATTCCTTCTATCTTTTTCATGGTAACGGTTCGCTCTACAGTTTCCCTTACCTCTCCGTTTCTTTCAATATGGAAGTAATAATGCAGGGTTTCCCCGTAAAACAGTGTAAATGTTTTTGTAAAAATACCCTCATACATTTCTTTTAACGGTTCGCTTTTATATTCCCGTTCCCCTCCAAGTCCGGCATCCAGAGCGTAGCGAAGAGTTACCTTCGCCTCCGGATGAGCATGACATTCCACAAAAGTCTTGTCATCTAACTGCCACAGGCCGAGAAGCTCCGCAGGCAGCCTCCTGAAAAATCCAAATACCAGCTGATCTCTGGCACATTCTTCCAGAATTTCCTCTGCTATTTTGCGGTGCCTAGTTTTCATGTGCTTTTCTTTTGAAATGTCCATCAAAAGCGCAAGTCTGCATATCCTGTTCACCGGCCAGTGGTTTTCCCATGCATATTCCAGACGCTGTCTGATAAACCGTGTCATAGGGTATTCCTTTACAAAAATCCCATAAGCCACCTGAGTAAGATAAGCCCCTGTGATCCGCTCTTTGCCTGACTGTTTCACATAAGATTCCAGAACTCTTTCTCCCTCTTTGCGGTAATCAGATGTAAACATCAGAAGAGAAAGGATTCTTTCTTCCAGATCATAGGTGTCCATCTCAAAGCCTTTTGCGCTTTTCCATATGGAAAGAAGCTCGTCAACCGGCCCGAAGCGGTAAAGCATCAGATAATGAAGGATTACCTCATCATATTTCCCCCGTCGGTACACCTCGGACGCCAGAGAAAGCAGCTCATCATCCTCTGCCATATCTGCTTTCAATATCATCCGGCTTGTAAGCTTGAGAAGACTGCCAAGCTCCAGACCTTCATAACCAAATTCCTCCACAAGCCCCATAGCCTGCCGGAACATTCTTCTGGAAATCAGTATTTCCAGAAGCTTTGCACAGTCTACTTCTGCATATTCCCAGTAATCCATTTCATGCAGATACCTGTCCAGATCTTCCCCCTGAATATGTTCTGAATAATAGTCAAGGAGCTGTTTTCTTATGCTTTTTCTGTACTCATCTGTACATGCAGGAGACTCTGACAGTTTCTGAAAATATTCCAGATTCTCTGCACACATTTTTTCCTTTTCACAATAATAAAGAAGAACTCCCGGATCCCATGCTCCCAGCTTCAGGAATTTCGCAGCAGCCTGACTGTCGTCTGTAAGCTTTTTCAGATTATAATGTACGGTTGACATATACCGTCTCTGATTTTCATCTTCAAACAGGATCACAGCATCATCTGTATAAATCCTCGGATATGCCACTCCCTGTATGCATGGATAAACCTCTTCCTTTTTCATCTGACTATGGCAGACGATCACTCTGCGGATTTTTTTGTCATCACAGTAAAGGCGGTAGGTAAAAAGCTTTCCGGCAGCCAGCTCCGCCTCTTCTCCGGTCTGTGGATCCAGCAGAAATTCCTGATAGACAACCGCATAGTTTTCGTCCATATGCCCTTCTGCAATTTTTGCCCGGGCAAATTTTTCCATAGTATCCCGGTAGCTTTCATAAACCTGGGGCTCCTTCTCTTTGCAGGTGATCACACTTGCATAGACAAAGGCCTTCCGGCTGTCGCCAAGGGTATTGTCATTGTAGTTAAAATACATCAGAAGAGGCTTGGGCAGCTCTCTCTGATAGGAGATATCCATAGTCTCCACATAATATTCATACAGCCTTGTAAGCCGCAGCCCCTGCTGGACTGCCAGAGAAAACCAGCGGAAATATTCCGGCTTGTGGGGATTTCCCTTCATCACATATTTGCACACTGCTTCCAGAACATCCTCGGAAGGAAATTTTTCATAGCCTGCCACAAGAGCCTGATACAGACTTCCGGAAAAATTCTTCTCATATCCGGACAGATAAGCCATACGCATAACCAGCTCTTCTGTAAGCAGGCCTCTTTTTCCCGCAAAGCAGAACACCTGGATCCAGAACGGACTGAGCCTGTGAAAAAGTGTGATATCCTCGCTGATCCACTTCCAGGCTTCCATATAAAGAAGAGGACTTGTGCAGCCTCTTTCAAACTGTTCTTCCATCATAAAGATTCCCTCTGAGGGAAGATTTTTATAGCCGCCGTCCATCTGAAGAAGAATCCATAGCAGCTGGAAACTGTCCGCTTTCTGCATATGAAGATTCTGGATCCGCCATACTGCCTGAGCCTTGTCTTTGTAAAGCCCTGTAAGAGTACAGAGATAAAGATAAACGCCGGCAAGCTCCAGTTCATCTCCTGAAAATTCCTTATTCTGATACTTTTTAAGGATTTCTGACGCTTCCTCATCCCGTCCTTCCAGATGACAGATATACGCCTCATACATCTGATATTCCGGATAATCACAGCCGGAAGCACGGAGCTGGTTCAGAATAAAACGGGTGCTTCCGATCCAGGTCTTAAAGTCCATTATGCCTTCCCGGTACTCCAGATAGTCTTTTACCATGGAAGCTCTGTGTTTTTTTTCTTCCGCCTTTACATCTGCCCTGATCCTTGGCCCTCTGGACGCCATGATCTCATAGACCAGCTTCTGATACGGGCTTCTCACAATGATCCTGCCTGTCTGATTTCCGTCTTTCAGCCTGTCCGCATGGATCACATATTCAATACGGCAGGTGCTTCCGATAAATTCTTCCTGGGTGATCACCCGGCGCTCCACTTCCAGAAAATCGCCATGAGGCTCTATATCCAGACGCAGATGCCCCCAGCCGCTTTTTTGTATATCAAAGGATTCCTGTACTGATTCCCTTATCTCATAAAATTCATTTCTGACTGTTTTCAGGGAAACAGATACCGGTTCCTTTTCCTTTAAGCCCACAAAAAATTCTTCCAGATTCTGATAGGTGACAGGCTGATGAGAAAGCCCTGCATAAAGAGCTTTTTGTCTGTTGTCTGCCTTTTCCATCATCTCCGGAAAACATTTATCATTAAAAAGGCGATATGCCTCCCGGAAATCTTTTTTTGCGATTTCCCGGAAGGCTTCCATATTTTTTATTTCTTTCTGTGTATTTCTGAAGCTGTCCTTTTCCGCATGGATTTCAAAAGGAATTTTGTATTCTCCTGCACTGGAGGTAATACACAGCCATCCGCTGCACTGATCTCCGGGCTTCATTCCTGTTCCGTCCACTCCATAAGGTATGCAGACTGTTGTACCGGAAAACCTGCTGCTTCCGGGAACAAATCTGCGGCTGGACGACGTCACATAGCCCTGGATCTTTTCGTTTTCCTCTGTTCCAAGATAGAGTTCTCCCCTGACAGTCTTGCCTGCCTCCAGGGAAATCTCCAGCCGTTCCTGAGAAAAAAGAAGAGGCGGCTGCCCGTATCTGAATTTTCCACTCAGTAATTGTTCAATCTTTCTCTTCAATATGGTTCACCTTTTTTTCCTTTTATCTGTGATGCGTTTTTATATCTCGCGTAAAATGAATACTCGCTTTACTTTTTCAACTCGATTTCTATTATACACTACTATGGGAACAGGCGCAAGAAAGTATCAAACTCTCCTGCGCCTGTCATTTTTTGCACTGTTGCTGTTCAATGGACAAGGTCAGGTATGCCAGCCGCTTCGCCAGCGCTTTTCGCAGGCAGTTCAGCTTTAATCCATCAGAATGCACTTCTGTAAACACAAAAAATTCAAAAAAATGTATCACAAAAAACATTCACATATTGTTTTTTGTGATACAGATATTGACCGGATTTATATTCCACTGTCGGAGCCATAAACGGCTGCTCCCATATTCTGTTTTTGTTCATGCTCATACAATTTTTTAATCTTCTCTGCTGTCTGCTGCAGTTTCTGAGCACATTGTCCAAATATCCTCAGGGCCATATCTCCTGTTGTAAGCCGTGTGATGCCGCCCTCTGTTTCTGAAGCTTCATCAAGAATCTGCCAGATTTTTTCCTGAAGCTGCAAATTGGCTGCCGTATCTCTAAGTTTAGTCAAAAAGATATTCGCCACATGTGTGTACCCCTCATACATGCCTATCCCTTCCATCGGCATTCTGTCAGGCTCGTAGCAGGTGTTGTCGCGGTAAATCAGTTTATCATTTCTGTACAGAAGGACTTTTGAGGAAAATCTGCTGTACCGAAAACATTCATTATGTGCTTTTCGGCCACAGGAAATAATTTCCAGCAGGAACAGGCAGGAGGTTTCGTCTTCCAGATGAATCGTCATTCTGCTGTCAAAGGATGACTGTGCGAATGGAATAACCGGCTGGGGATAATAATACAGTGTGGCATTTTTATCCACCTGTACTTCAATAGTCCGGGATGCTGCTCCTTCGTCCATTTTATGAATTTTTTCAAAGGACTGTGACAGTACTTCCAGGTCTGCCCCTTCTTTTACATGGTAAAAAAAATTCTGAGAATCACCTGCCATGATTCCGGCGGAGGCACAGAGAGGCATGATCTGGATGCCGCCGTTCTCTCTCTCAAAAGGCATCATGATTTTATATGGAGCTGTAAAAGACAGCTCCTCCAGAATAGTCTTTCCATCTTTTAAAGCTGCACAGGCACTGATACGGGATATTTTTCCGAATTTATTATCCATATGCATATTCTTTTACATTCCTTCTAAAAGTACATTTTTTCTGATCCACTCTACTACTTTATCCACATTTTCGCCTTCACGGATGTTAGTAAACAGAAATGGTCTGTCACCGCGCATTTTTTCAGAATCCCTCCTCATTATTTCAAGGTTTGCGCCCACATAGGGCGCAAGATCGATTTTATTGATCACAAGGAGGTCAGAACGTGTGATTCCAGGACCGCCTTTACGCGGGATTTTATCTCCTTCTGCCACATCGATAACGAAGATCGTCGCATCTACAAGTTCCGGACTGAACGTTGCAGACAGATTATCCCCGCCGCTTTCAATGAAAAGAAGTTCAATATCCGGGAAGCGTTCTGTCAGTTCGTCTACCGCTTCCAGGTTCATAGAAGCGTCTTCACGGATGGCTGTATGCGGGCATCCTCCGGTTTCCACACCAATGATCCTTTCTACCGGAAGAACACTGTTCTTTGCAAGAAACTGGGCATCTTCTTTTGTATAAATATCGTTTGTAATAACTCCAATGCTGTAGTCCTCTGCCATCTTTCTTGACAAAGCCTCAATAAGCGCTGTTTTTCCCGAACCTACCGGTCCGGCAACTCCGACTTTTACATATGACATACTAATCTCCTCTTTTCTGATTTACTTGTTGACAGCATTTTTTAATCTGTTGCTCCCAGAGCTTTCTGACATGACTAAACTATGACATATACAGTCTGGAATACAGCTTTTCATGCTGGATTCCTCTGAGATCAAATCCAGGTGCGGAAAGGCATAAATCATCTTCCCTTCTGTTCATGACATCTGTTAAAATATCATCAAATTCCACGTAGCATCCGCTCAAAAGCTGCTGTCCGGATGTCTGACTAAGGGGAATCGTTTTTACGCAGTTAGTAACAATTGCAGATGTCTGGGCATAGAGATAATGAGTCATTGCCTCGTTCAATGCAATCTCCATCTCTGCACAGAAGACTCCGTAGATGCAGCTGTGGTTCACTGCTTTTCCTTTTCTCGCATCCAGATATTTCCTGAAAATCCCGTTTTTATTGATATTCAATCCAAGCTTTTCAATAGTTTTGGCAAAACGTGAACCCATTTTTCTGGCTGCTTCCCTCTGTTCCATTGGGATTCTTGATGCTTCCAGAATTTCTTCCAGATGCAGCAGTTTCTGAAGATCTTTTCCCTCTGCGGCTTCATATGCAAGTCTGGCTGACAGAAGTTCTGTATATGCAAGATTCCACTTGATTTTGTGGAGGATATATTCTCTGGCTGTATCTATATCGCGGACAATTCCACGCTGAATATAAGTCTCTAATCCCTGTGAATGGGAATATCCTCCAATAGGAAACAATGCATCATTTACCTGCAAAAGGTAAAACTGTTTTTCTGACATATAAATTCTCCATCCGCTTTCCTTAATGATGATGATTGTGAATACTTGCAGAAATCCTCTGATCAAAATCCAGCTTCAATATTTCTTTTTTTGCCTTAACACCATGAATTTTCTGAAGCATAGCAAGCATTGGTTCGTTATAGACAGTAATAAATGTGGCATTTTCTCCCCAGAAAAGCGGCGCATGTCTGTTTCCAATCTCATAGCAGACTTTTGCGGCCATTTTCTCGTGTCCTGGTTCAAAAGATACCCGTATAACTTCACATGGCGGAGTATTTATCACTACGAGTTTTGTCTCATCTGCATAAATCACATCATCCTGATACAGACCTCGGGCGAGAACAGAATCGTCCATACGAATTCCCACTTCTGTTCCTTTATCTGTTGTTTTCTTATGTATTTTTTTGAAAGCTTCATGCCATTCAATATCTACAAATTCTAATGTTTTTCCTGTAGTATCAAAGTCATGGAGCTTTCCTGAAACCTGTTCACACAGCATTATCTTCAACCTCCAATATCCGATAAATCTTTCTTATCGGTTTATTTTTACCAGATCTGCAGAAGCATCATAACTCCAGGAATCCATGCTGTTACAATGCCTTCAAACACCTGAAGATATGGAACAAATTTTCCAAGCTTCTTTCCACAGATGTCCTCCACAAAGGCAGTTCCCCAGAGAATCGCCCAAAGATACCAGATTGCTGCCCATCGCAGATCCGGTGCGATACCCAGCGCACTGCTTCCTGTAACCCCCTCGATAGTCCCAAAGATCACCGCATTGACTGCTACAAAAGTAGAAAACCATGCAAAAGGAATCGGACTTGCTTTCAGAAATTTCCCCAGAGCCACAAAAAGGTAGGTAAAGCAGAACAGTAATCCCGTTCCCGCTGCATAATAATTACCCTGTACCAAATTAACAAAGTTGATAAACAGGGACAGGCCGCCTGTAAAAATATTCATGATGGCTGTGGATTTTCCATCTACATTGTATAAAGAACACATACCATTATTGATTAATACAATGCCTACAAATAAAAGACAAACTCCTAACATAATAACGCTCTCCTCTCCTGCCCATCTTAAAACAAACTGTAAAGCTGTGTCAGCGGAAGTTTTTCTGCCGGTCTGGAAGTGATTTCTTCCCCGTCAACCGTAACCTTATATGTTTCTGGATCCACTGCCAGCTCCGGTGTTCTGTCATTAAGCACCATATCTTTTTTACTGATATTTCTGCACCCTTTTACAGGCACTACTGTTTTCTCAAGTCCATATTTCTCTTTTACATTTTCATCCACAGCTGCCTGAGATACAAATGTAAGGCAGGTTTCGTTTTTGGCTTTTCCGTGTGCAGCAAACATTGGCTGATAAAAAACTGGCTGCGTGGTCGGAATAGATGCATTTGCATCGCCCATTTTGGATGCAATGATCATACCGCCCTTGATAATGATATCAGGTTTTACGCCAAAGAATGCAGGGTTCCAGAGAACAAGATCTGCAAGTTTACCTTCTTCCACAGATCCTACATATTGTGAAATGCCATGTGTGACAGCCGGATTGATGGTATATTTGGAGATATAACGTTTTACACGGAAGTTGTCATTGCCGTGTCCTGAATCTTCCGGCAATGCCCCCCGCTCATCCTTCATCTTGCTTGCCGTCTGCCAGGTACGTGTGATAACCTCGCCTACACGTCCCATAGCCTGGGAGTCAGAACTCATCATACTGAATATCCCCATATCGTGAAGAACGTCCTCTGCCGCAATTGTCTCCGGGCGGATTCGGGAATCTGCAAATGCAACGTCTTCCGGGATTCTTTTATCCAGATGATGGCAGACCATCAGCATATCCAGATGCTCGTCCAGGGTATTTACTGTATATGGCATCGTCGGGTTTGTAGAAGACGGCAGTACATTTGGAGCTGCCGCCGCACGAATAATATCTGGTGCATGTCCTCCGCCGGCCCCTTCTGTATGATATGTATGGATGGTTCTGCCGCCGATAGCTGCAAGTGTGTCTTCTACACATCCACCTTCATTCAATGTATCTGTATGAATGGCAACCTGTACATCGTATTCATCTGCTACATTCAGGCAATGATCAATAACTGCAGGTGTTGCCCCCCAGTCCTCATGGATCTTCAGACCCATGGCGCCGGCTTTTACCTGCTCAATGAGGGGCGCCTCGTCTGAACAGTTTCCCTTTCCAAGGAAACCAAGGTTCATTGGATATTCTTCAGCAGCCTTTAACATCATTCTTAAATTCCATGGCCCAGGCGTACAGGTAGTCGCATTTGTGCCATCTGCAGGGCCTGTTCCGCCTCCGATCATTGTAGTGACACCGCTGTACAGCGCACAGTCTATCTGCTGTGGGCTGATAAAATGTATATGAGTATCGATTCCACCTGCAGTTAAGATCATCCCTTCGCCTGCAAGCGCTTCTGTAGAGGCTCCGACCGTCATCCCTGGTGTGACGCCGTCCATAGTATCCGGATTTCCTGCTTTTCCTATTCCTGCGATCCTGCCGTCCTTGATACCTATATCCGCTTTGACAATCCCTGTAGAATCTACGATTAATGCATTGGTAATTACCAGATCCAGATCCCCATCTTTACTGCAGGTTTTTACAGACTGTCCCATGCCGTCACGAATGGTCTTGCCTCCTCCAAATTTCACTTCGTCTCCATAAGTTGTATAATCTTTCTCAACCTCTATCACAAGGTTTGTATCTGCCAGACGTACCTTATCTCCCGTAGTCGGACCATACATTGCCGCATATTTGCTTCCAGAAATTTTTGTGCTCATCGTTGTCCCTCCCTATAGAAATCCTTTTCGTTTTGCATTTTCCATGGATGCTGCCTTCGTGTCGTCTGCTGCCCGCGCACAGGTAAGATCATTCAGGCCAAATACTCTCTGTCTGCCGCCCATCTCCGTAAGCTGAACCTCCTTTTCTTCACCTGGCTCAAATCTTACAGAGGTTCCTGACGGAATGTCCAGATGATATCCATAAGATTTTTCCCTGTCAAAGGAAAGGCATTTATTTACCTCAAAAAAATGAAAATGAGAACCTACCTGAACTGGTCTGTCGCCTTTGTTTGCCACTGTTACTGCCACTGTTTTTTTGCCTTTATTAAGTATAATGTCACGATCCACAGGCATAATTTCACCAATTTTCATACCTTATCTCCTCCTTACTGAATTGGATTATGTACTGTCACAAGCTTGGTTCCATCTGGAAATGTCGCTTCTACCTGGATTTCATCAATCATATCAACGACTCCGTCCATTACGTCATCTTTTGTAAGAATCTTCGTGCCAAGCTGCATCAGCTCTACTACGGTTTTTCCATCTCTTGCAAGTTCTAAGAGTTCAGAACTAATATATGCCAGCGCCTCTACATAATTTAGTTTAAGACCTCTTTCCTTTCTCTCTTTGGCAAGGTTTCCTGCCATATGAAGCATTAGTTTTTCCTGTTCTTTTTGATTCAGCCTCATAATATTCCTCCTCTCGAATTGTACAGATTATTATATTTTTCGCTGTTTTCTGCATATTTATGCCCCAAAATTCAAAATACACAAAACAAAAAAGAGCAGACAATGGGATTTTTCAGACCCCATTGTCTGCTCTTCACACGAAAAATTTTATATAGAGGATTATAACTTGAGTCTATATAATGGTCAAGATATTTTATGTTCTTCTTTATATTTTTCTCTATATTCGCTATTGAACCCCGACAATCAATACTCAATTTTGTTAAAAATTATTTGTCTTATTTTACCAGCCACTCACATCCCCTTTTGGCGGGTTGATTGATCGATGTTATGACTGCATGGTTCAATTTCAGTTTCATGGTACAGTTATCAGTTCAGATATTGTTCCGTGAATAATGGATAAATTATGTCAGAACCTGTTTCACGGCCTTTTTCCAGCCCTGGTATTTTTCATTTCGCACTTCCGGCTCCATTTCCGGAGAAAATTTTGTCCGGGTCATCTGGGAGAATACTTTTTCCCGGTCAAAAATTCCTGCTGCAATCCCTGCCGCATAGGCGGCTCCGATTCCGGAAAGCTCTTCCGCTGAGGGCACCTGAACAGTCACATCTGCAATATCACTCTGAAACTGCATCAGATATTTGTTTCTTGTAGGTCCGCCGTCCACCCGCAGCTCCTGAATCTTAATCCCGGATTCTTCGCTCATGGCATTTACCACATCTGTAATCTGATAGGCAATGGATTCCAGACCTGCTCTCACGATCTCAGCTCTTCCGGTCGTCCTTGTGATTCCTGTCAGGATTCCGGATGCTTCACTGTCCCAGTAGGGCGCCCCAAGGCCGCTGAACGCAGGCACCAGATAGGAACGATCACCTGGATTGGCTTTATTGGCCAGTATCTCTGTCTCTGAAGGTGAAGAGATCAGTTTCAGCTCATCCTTCAGCCAGGTAATGACAGCTCCTGTATAATTGATGTTTCCCTCCAGAACATAATTTACCTGGCCGTTCATTTTCCACGCCAGAGAAGTTACCACCCGGTCGCTGTATACAGGCTTCTGCCCAATGTTCATCATAATAGAAGATCCTGTGCCGTAAGTAGTTTTGATCATTCCCTTATCTGTACATCCCTGTCCGAACAAAGCGCCGTGAGAATCCCCCAGAACTCCCCGTATGGGAATGGGATTTTCAAAATATCCCTCAAAATCCGTATATCCGTATTCTCCGTCTGAATCCGTCACTTCCGCAAGACAGGATACCGGAATACCGAATAAGCTGCATACCTCCTGATCCCAGGAAAGACTTCCGATATGAAACAGCTGAGTTCTGGAAGCATTGGAATAATCTGTACGGAATTCTTTTCCTCCGGTCAGCTTATAAACAAGCCAGCTGTCAATGGTTCCGCAGCAGAGTTCTCCTTTCTCAGCCTTTTCCGCAGCTCCTTCCACATTTTCAAGTACCCACGCGATCTTTGCGGCCGAAAAGTAAGGTGAAAGCTGCAGGCCGGTATGGGAGCGGATCATTTCTCCATGTCCCTGTTCTGCAATTCTTTCACAGATCTTTGCGCCTCTGGCACACTGCCACACAACTGCATTATATACAGGCTTTCCGGTATTCCTGTCCCACACAAGGGCAGTTTCCCGCTGATTGCTGATACCAAGAACTTTTATATCATTTTTGTCAATTCCTGATTTTTCCACAAGTTTTTTTACTACCTGAACTGTATTTGCATAAATTTCCTCCGGGTCATGCTCCACCCAGCCCCGCTGATCTATATACTGCCTGTGAGGGAGATCACTTCGGCAGATAAGAGCACCGTTTTCATCAAACAGCAGTCCTTTTGTTCCCTGTGTACTCTGGTCAATTCCCAATACATATCTGTTCATACTATTTCACCAGCTCCGCTGCCTTTTCTGCAATTCCTTCTGCATTCAGGCCATAATAATCAAATACTTCCTTTGAAGTTCCCGTGATCACCGGAGCATCCGGAAGGGAAAGATTCACCACCTTTTTCGGGCACCGGCTTCCTACTATCTGACTTACCATGGATCCCAGCCCACCATAGGGAGCGTGTTCTTCTACTGTCAGCACTGCTTTTGCGTTTTCTGCAGCCTTTACAACCGCTTCAGCATCCAGGGGTTTTACGCAGTACATGTCAATTACAGAAGCGCTGATTCCCTGAGCATTTAAAAGTTCTGCCGCATCCTTTGCCGGCTTTACCATTTCTCCGCATGCAATGATTGCAATATCAGTTCCTTCGCATACAACCGTTGCCTTATCCATTTCAAAAGGAACATGTTCTTCTTCATAAACAGGCTCTACTGCATTTCTCCCCACACGCACATAAGCCGGTTTTTCGTCCTTCAGAAGAGCCTTTACCAGCTCCCTTGTCTGAAGATGGTCGCTGGGAATATATACCCGCATATTCGGAATCGCAGCCATAGCCGCAATATCCTGAGCAGAATGATGGCTCATTCCCAGCGCTCCGTAGCTGACGCCTCCGCTGATACCGATCAGCTTCACATTTGTGTTGGAATAAGCAACGTCCACCTTTGCCTGCTCATAGCTTCTTGTGGAAAGAAAGCAGGCCGGAGAAACTGCATATGCTTTTTTGCCGCACTTTGCCAGTCCTGCAGCAATGCTTACCAGATTCTGCTCTGCAATTCCTGTTTCCACAAACTGTTCCGGATAAGTATCTGCAAAAGGAGTAAAGGAACCGCTGCCTCTGGAATCACTGCACAGAGCAACAATATCCCTGTCTGTTTTTGCCGCATCCATCAAAACCTCACAAATCATCTGTTTATTGGCGATCTTACTCATTTCAGCGCAGCCTCCTTTCTCTCCTCCAGATCCTTCATGATCTGCTCATACTCTTCATCACCTGGCACATGATGATGCCAGGATGCCTTGTTCTCCATTACAGAGGAGCCGCAGCCCTTTACTGTATTGGCGATCAGTACCGTCGGTTTTCCTTTTACTGTTTTCGCTTCCTCAAAGGCCGCATCCAGTTCTTCAATGCTGTTTCCGTTTTTCACGTCAATTACATGCCAGCCAAAGCTTCTGAACCTTTCATGAAGATCATCATGATGCATCACATCTTCAGTATTTCCTGAAATCTGCAGGCGGTTCCTGTCAACTACTGCACAGAGATTATCCAGCTTATAATGAGCTGCAGACATTGCGCCTTCCCACACAGAGCCCTCTGCCAGCTCTCCGTCGCCCATTACTGTATAAACACGGTAATTCTGATGATTCATTTTTCCGGCAAGAGCCATTCCCACACATACCGGAAGCCCATGTCCCAGAGATCCCGAATTCATTTCTATTCCCGGAAGCTTATTATTGGGATGCCCGATAAATTTAGAGCCAAATTTGCTGAAGGTATCAATAACCTCCTCTATTGGGAAAAAGCCTTTCTCTGCAAGCACAGCGTAAAGAGCCTCCACAGAATGTCCTTTGCTCATTACAAAACGGTCGCGGTCAGGATCATCCATATTTTCAGGGCCGATATTCATCTGTTTAAAATAAAGTGTTACAAGTGTGTCGATCACACTCATATCTCCGCCGATATGTCCGGCCTTTCCGGAACGAATCATATTGATCACGTCTTTGCGAAGCTCATATGACAAAGCAGTCAGATTTTCCATAATTTCCATCCTCTCTTTCCGGTTCTTCATTCGCCGCGAAGATATGCTTTTACATCCTCTTCAATGGGGTCGTAGAGATCCGGTTTGATTCCAATATATTTACATGCTTCATACAGCACCGGAACAACGTCTTTGTGGATGCCCACACAGTGGTGAATGTATGGACCCTCTACGATCTTCGCTTCCAGACGTTTGATGTTATCCACCTCAACCCACAGATAGGTTCCCATTCCTTTTGGACCGTCCACACCTTTTGCATTTCCGAGAAGCAGAGAATATTCTCCATTATCACCGTCAAACCGCGCCAGAGTAATGTCTCCGTGCTTTGCCTCTGCAGTGATTGCACCCGGATGGTCAAAAGCCAGCGGATATGTAATCTTCGGAGTTTCTCCGGCAACTGAGATCGGCCACGGTCCGCAGTGCTGAAGCAGCTCACCGTTTTTAATATCCGGATGACGGATGGTCCAGTCTGCAAAGAAGCTTCTTGTTTCTCCCATTCCTGCAGCCTCTACCATAAGAGCAGTGATCGCTCCATGGATATCCGTCTCACATACAACCGGAATTCCTTCTTCATTCAGCAGGGCATTTGCGGCACAGGGCATGATTCCAAGCTCACTCTGCAGCTGGTTCCAGCACTGGATTGCCCCTGCCTGACATCCGTATTTTGTGATCAGATTTTTCATGGCAACCTTCAGAGCAGCTACATTTTCCAGTTCTTCATCCTTGATCTCAACAATCATATTGCTGCGGCAGTAGTCAATTACTTTTGCAACCTCTGTTCCCTCTTTTTTTACTTTTTTCACTTCATCTGTAAGCTCAGGCATGGGAATCGGAGAAAGCTGGATATTGAATTTTTCCAGAAGTTCTCCCTCATTGCACATGGTTGTCCAGAAATCAAAAGGTCTTGTGGAAATCTGAAGGATCCTCATATTTTTGAATTTCTTTACCACATTGCATACAGCCATAAAATCCCGGATCCCGCGTTCAAATACCGGATCATTCAGGCGGCAGTTTGTCATGTAGGTAAACGGAATACGGAAGCGTCTCAGAACCTTTCCGGTAGCAAAAAGTCCGCACTGTGTATCACGAAGCCGCACTCCGTTTTCATCCGGACGCTCGTCAAGAGGCCCCCACAGAAGAACCGGAACATTCAGCTCCTTTGCCAGACGGGCACATTCATATTCTGTACCAAAATTACAGTGGGGAAGAAACAGTCCGTCAATTTTTTCAGCCTTAAACTTTTCAGCAATTTTTTTCATATCTGCATCATTATAGAGAAGACCTTCCTCATTAATATCTGTGATATCTACAAAATCAACGCCCAGTTCTCTCAGACGGTCAGCAGTAAGTCCCCGATATTTAACCGCATCCGGCGCGCTGAAAATACTTCTTCTTGTAGGCGCGTATCCTAATTTAATATGATCCATTGTGATTCCTCCTTCAATATATCCTCATTTACGTTCTTTGAACTTTCTATAAACATTATTATAAATATTTTATATTATTTTTCAATAAAATATTATGATTATGTTTATAAAACAGGATTTTGCACAATTTATTACCGTATTTTTTGTTTATATCGCCTATATTTTTCTGTTTAAATCATATTTTTCGGCAATTGTTATATAAACATTTATATAAACAAATATAAACAGGCACATATGTATTTTCAGAATTCCCACACACGAAATCACAGAATTTTCCGCAAAAAAGTACCCGGATATCTGAATCAAACAATCCAGATATCCGGGATACATTTTTTACTTATTTTATAGTTTTTTCACTGTATTACGATACACGATTTTCGGACATACCTGAGTTTTTATTACTGCATCTGTCCCTATCCCCTCTATCATCTCGGAAATGCGGCGTACAGCCATTTTCCCCATCTCTCTGTTTGGAACCCGAAGAGTTGTCAGGGCAGGCGTGGAAATCTCACTGAACGGCAGATCATCAAATCCCGCCACAGATACGTCCTCCGGTATCCTGTACCCCATTTCTCTCAGAGCTTTCATAGCGCCCAGAGCAATCATGTCATTATCTGCAAAAAACGCTGTAGGAAGCTTCGGAGAAGTTTTCAGATACTCCAGCATATCCTGATAGGCGCTGTTCAGAGAGGTTCCAAGAGTTACTGTATATTCCTCTTTATAAGGAACCTTCCGCTTTTTTAAAGCAGTCTGAAAGCCCACGAACCTGGAACGGAAGCCCTTTATGCGGAAAGAACCCCTGAGATATCCCACCTCTTTATGCCCATTGTCCAGAAGATGCTCTGTCATCATTCTTGCAGCATCCGCATTATTAATAAGAACCGCATTAAACTCCATAGATTCTGTCCAGTAGTCCAGAATCACCAGAGGACAGGGCGCATTTCTGTAGGGCTCCAGATCGCCGTCCATCATTTCTGTTGCAAGCACCACAACCGCCGCGCCCTGCTCGCTTAACATTTCTCTTACCTGATTCAGATATTCCGGATTCCTCTGATCTGCTCTGGAAACCACCATTTCATATCCAAGTCTTCTGCACTCTTCCTCAAATCCCTCGATCAGGCTCTGAAAGAACGGAGTATCCTCGATGATCCGGCCATTTTTCTTAAAGATCACCAGACGGATCTTTGTGACGGCATTGGCGCTTAAATATCCTGTCTCGCGTGCTATTCTGAATATTTCCTCTGCCGTATCCTTATTGACTCCTTTTTTGTGGTTCAGAGCATTTGAAATAGTTGCCGGAGAAAAACCGGTCATTTTGCTCAGATCACGAATACTCACCTTCATACAGACACCTTCCTCTTGTAATTTTTACAGACTGCTGTTAAGCACCTCTTCTCTCAGAGGAATCGACGCAGTCGCACCCGGTCTGGAAACAGCGATCGCGGACGCCTTTGCCGCAAGCCGGAGTCCCTCCTGAACCGGCATTCCATTGATAATGGATGAAATAAAATATCCTGTAAACGTATCTCCTGCCGCAGTAGTATCTACAGCCTTTACCTTATAGATTCCCTGACGGTAAATACCTGTTTCATCCTGATAAACAGATCCGTCTCCTCCCAGAGTCAGCACGATTGCAGCTTTCGGATAAAGCTCCCTGATCTTTGCCAGAATCTTCTCCGGTTCTTTTTCCCCTGTAATCTGAAATCCCTCGATCTCATTTACAAGAAACAGACTTATTTTTTTTAAATCACATGTCTCCAGCGCCTTATCATACGGAGACGGATTCAGGATGATCATCATCCCCTTTTCATAAGCCTGGTCAATAATATAATCCAGTTCGTTGATCTCATTCTGCAGAAGAAGTATATCTCCTTTTTCAAAGGCAGAAAGAACCTCATCCACAAACTCTCTGGTAATACTTCTGTTGGATCCGCCAAAAAGAAGAATACAGTTCTGACCGTTTTTGTCCACCTGGATCACAGTATGGCCGCCGGGCCCCTGAATTTTTCTGATAAAGTCTGTATTTACTCCGTTTTCTCTGCAGGTTTCCAGAAGAATATCCCCTTCTTCTCCAATCATTCCCGCATGAAACACAGGAATACCGGCTTTTGCCAGCGCAATGGACTGGTTCAGTCCCTTACCGCCGCAAAATGTCTTCCTGTCTTTTGATGCCTGAGTCTCTCCGGGAATCAGAATAGACTCTACCTGATACACATAATCAAGATTTAAAGACCCAAAATTCAGAACCTTCATAAATATGCCCTCCTTTTTATGCAGGAAATGCAACACCCGCTCTCAGAATAATATTGGGATATGGAGTAAATTCCCCTGTCCGGACGGCAAACTTCACCCGGGCTGATCTTTCCTTCAGCTCTGTATGCAGGATCATTTCCTCCTCCGCTTCCGGAAGCTTTTCTCTGATATAAGTCAGAAGCTCCGGATTCTTCTCCACAATCTCCTTTGCTATAGTATAACTTTCGATTTCCGCCTCGTCAAGAACCGCATCCATTACCTGGCGAAAAGTTGGCACGCCGCCGCACAGCGCCAGATCTACAATCTCCACGCCCTTTGGTATTGGCATTCCTCCGTCCCCGATCATAAAAGTATCCTTGTGTCCAAGTCCTGCGATCAGCCCTGCAAGCTGTGCATTGATAATACCTCTTTTTTTCATAAAAAACCACCTCCCATACATTTTTTTAGTCAAAAGATCCCGGTATGCACTCACACCGGGACCAAATATGTTTTATTTGTTTTCGTTGCGTGCCTGAAGCGCCATTTTTGCCTGAAGATTTCTCTGGAACTGGTCAATGATAACCGCTACAATAATTACCAGACCACGAATGATCTTCTGCCAGAATTCAGTTACACCACACATGGTCATACCATCGTTGATCACACCAATAACAAACGCGCCTACAATGGTTCCGCCAATACTGCCCACGCCGCCTGCCATGGAAGTACCACCAAGAACAGATGCCGCAATGGCATTCATCTCCCAGGACTCACCTGTTTTCGGAGTTGCGGAAACAAGCTGGGAAGTTGCGATAATACCTACAATAGCTGAGCACAGTCCGGAAAAAGCATAAACCCAGATTTTCACACGGTCAACCTTGATTCCGGAAAGCTTGGAAGCCTTTTCATTTCCTCCGATTGCCTGCACATGCCATCCGAAAGGTGTTTTCTTCAGGATCAGTCCTGCGATCACAGCTACAATAGCAAGAATGATAACACCTACAGGAATCATGGTTCCCATAAAGTTTCTTCCAAAAAATTCAAATCCTGTATTGCCAAGTCCTTCATGACCGGCAAGCTCTGAAAAGGTTGCCCCGTTGGAACGGATATTTGCCAGACCTCTGCAGATATACATAGAACCAAGTGTGGCAATAAACGGCGCTACATTAAATTTTGTAATTACCACACCGTTTAAAGCACCCACCAGCGCACCCATAAGAATAGTGATCAGAACTACAAGAGGTACGCTGAAATACACAGTCACGCCTGCAAATTTCAGAGTAAGACCTTCCTGGATCAGCCCGCCGGCGATCATTCCTGCCAGACCGGCCACAGAACCTACGGACAGGTCAATTCCGCCAGTGATGATTACATAGGCCATACCAATAGCAAGGATTCCGTAAAGGGCCACATGCTTTGCCACTGTCAGAAGAGAACCTACTGTCAGGAAATTATTTGCTGTAATGCTGAAAAAAATCAGCAACACGATCAGAACGATGAAAGTCCTTCCCTTTAAAAGGGTCATCATTAACGCATTATTTGATGTTTTTTTATCTGCTGCCATATCCTAATTCTCCTTTTCATGATTCTGTACATGATGTCCCTTATAGGACGCCAGTACCAGGGTATCTTCTTTGATCTCGTCTCCGCTGAACTCACCTGTTTTCAGTCCGTTTGAAAGAACCAGAACACGGTCCGCAATGGAAACGATCTCCTGAAGCTCCGAGGAAACAACAATAATGGAAAGTCCCCTCTTCGCATACTGATTGATGATATCAAACACCTCTGTTTTGGCTCCGATATCAATTCCACGGCTTGGTTCATCCATGAGAAGAATCTTTGGTTCTGTCAGGATGCCTTTTCCGATAACAACCTTCTGCTGATTTCCTCCTGAAAGAGAAAGGATCGGAAGATGTTTGTCAGCCACTTTAATATGGATATCCTTGATCTGTTCATCCACTTTCTGCCCTTCTTTGGATGAATCAAGGAATACCCCTGCTTTTTTGTACGTCTTCATTGCAGACAGAGAACAGTTTTTTTCAATATCCATTGTCTGGACCAGTCCCTGAGCCTGACGGTCTTCAGGAATAAGGGCAAAGCCTTTGTCTATCTGCCCTGAAATGGACTTGATGTTCAGCTTTTCTCCTTCCAGATATACCTCGCCTGTATGCTCCGGATGAAGTCCCATCAGACATTCAAAAATCTCACTTCTTCCGGCTCCCATCAGTCCGTAAATTCCAAGGATCTCGCCTTTTTTCAGGTCAAAGCTCACATGATCCACCAGATAGCCGCCTCCGGCTTTTGGAAGGCAGAGATTTTTTACCTCAAGAACCTTTTCCGCTTTTGACCAGTCCACTTTTGTTTCACGCTTCGGATATGCCTTTGCTCCTCCTGTCATCTCATGGACGATCCACGGAACATCAATATCCTTTACATCTGCATCTGAAACATATTTTCCGTCACGGAGAATGGTAACATGATCGCCGATCTGCATGATCTCTTCCAGACGGTGAGATATGTAAACAATAGAAATACCCTGGGCTGTCAGCTCCCGCATGATCTTAAAAAGAACCTGTACTTCCTGCTGGCTGAGGGATGAGGTAGGCTCGTCCATGATCAGAACCTTCAGATCATCAGCCACAAGATTTCTTGCTATTTCAATCATCTGCTGCTGGCCTACTCTCAGTTCTCCTACAAGGGTCTCCGGATCAATTTCATGCTCCAGTCTTTTCAGAATATTTTTTGTCTTTTCTATATGAGTTTTGTTATCAAGCCTGATCTTTCCTACTGTCTGCTCCCTTGCCATAAAAATATTCTGATACACATTCAGATTGGGAAACAGACTTAATTCCTGATGAATAATACCGATTCCATGCTTTCTGGCATCTGTAGTATCTTTAAACGCAACCTCCTGATCACCAATATAAAGCGTTCCTTCACTGGGGTGCTCGATACCTGCTATCATTTTCATCAGTGTGGATTTTCCGGCGCCATTTTCACCGATCAGAACATTCACCTTGCCTTTGAGAAGGTCAAAGGATACGTCATCCAGCGCTTTTGTACCGGGATAAATTTTACTGATATGATCCGCATGCAAAAACACATGCTCCGGACATTTATAAGCCATATCTGACCCTCCTATTTTGCTTCCAGTTCTATGGGTGTAATCAGTACCTTTGTATTGTCATTTGCAGTAAAGCATCCTGTAAATGAAATGGTTTTGCCTTTCAGAGATGCCGGATCCGCTTTTTTCACTATTTCTTCGTCAATCATTTCATTGATACTCTGGGAAACTGCCGCCCAGTCCTGCTGATTTGTATAATCACCGAATTTAATCACATCCAGAGAATCACGGACAGATGACCCCTTATATACAGAACCGATCTGAATGGAGATTTCCTCCGGACCATCGTAGCCGTCAAGCTTTACTGTCATATATCCAGCTTTTTTCTCCTGATTTACTTCCTCAACCGTACCTGTTCCTTTTACAACATAATTGATCTCGCCGCTGGTTCCCATAGAATATTTTCCATATTTATCAACAAGAGATTTCAGATCTCCGTTCGCTTCTGTCAGAAACTCTGAAAGCTCCACTGCTTTCTCCTGAAGTTCCGGCAGCGCTTCTGATTCCCAGATCGCCGCCACATTATCTACTGCATTAAATTCCTGTTCCCCTGTAAGCTCTGCTTCCTGACCGATTTTTACCACCTTTACACATCCGGTCATACAAGTTGTCATCATTACCGCCACAAGCCCTGCCGCTAACATACGTTTTCTCATAACTGCTCTCCTTTGACTGTTTCTTTACCGAAAATGGGGGGCTGCAAAATCACATACCCGCTGGTTTTGCAACGCCCCCGTCATACTGAATTTACGTTTAGAACAGCGGCTTATTCAGCAGCTCCCTCTGTTGTTTCTTCTGCACCGGCATCTTCTGTCTCGGCTTCTGCTGCCTCGGCTCCGCCTTCCGTATAAACAAATGTTTTCAGGTTGTCTACGTTGTCTGCTGTGATCGCAATACAGTCAACAAGCTGTTTTTCATCAAGACCTGTTGTTCCGTCTTTCAGATAAGCGTCTGCCTGCTCTACTGCCATTTCAGCCATCAGAGCGAACTGCTGAAGCGCTGTGCCGGTAGCTTTTCCGTCTTTAATAAGAGCTGCTGCCTCATCAGAGCCGTCAACACCGATAACCGGAATATTTTTGCCTGCTGCCTCACATGCCGCAACTGCTCCTTCCAGCATTGTGTCGTTTCCGCAGATAATTCCGTCCAGCTCAGGATTTGCCTGAAGGATCGCCTCTGTCTTGTCAAAGGCTTCTGTCTTTTCCCAGTTCGCAGTCTGCTGTGCAACCATTTCCAGATCCGGATACTGGTCGATCACTTCATGGAAAGCAGAAGAACGGACACCTGCGTTTGTATCAGATTCTTTTCCAAGAAGCTCTGCATATTTTCCTTCCTCACCCATTGCTTCTACCCATACTTCCGCAATGGCCTTTGCTCCCTGGTAGTTATTTGCTACAATCTGGGAAATCGCTACGCCGTCTTCGTTGATCTCACGGTCAATAAGGAAGGTGGGGATTCCCGCGTCTTTTGCCTTTTTAACAGCTTCAATGGTAGCGTCCGCACCTGCATTATCGCAGATGATCGCTGCTGCTTTGTCAGCGATAGCGCTGTCAAAAAGCTCTGTCTGTTTTGTAGGATCGTCGTCATGGGATGCTGCTTTCACTTCATATCCAAGCTCTTCCGCTGTTTTTGTAGCCACGTCAGCCTCTGTTTTAAATGCTGGATTGGATACAGATGGTGTGATCACATAAATAATATTGGAGCCGCCGCCCGGAAGCGGTTCTTCATTTTCGGCCGCCATTACTGTAACTCCGCCCATCGCCGTAACTGTCATCGCTGCTCCCAGTAATACACTCAGTAATCTTTTTCTCATTTTTTTACCCTCCTGATAACATTATGATTTCCATGCTGTTCCTCCAACAGCATTATGGGAATTTACTTCCCCTGTCGATGTTTATATTTTAAACGATTAGATAAATATTTCAATAGTATTTTTATATTTTGTTTATTTTATTTTGTGTTTTCGTGAATTTTGCAGAATTTATCTCCCTATTTTTGTGCATATTTACTATCTATTTTGGCATTTTATGCTATCCTTCCTATAAATCCCGTATCATTTGTGTAAACATTTATATAAACATTTATGTAAGATTCCCGGATTCTCCGATCATTTATACATTTTACGTTTTATCCCCTGTTTCTTTTTGTTGGAAAAGCACGGAAAGCCTGTCCCGGGCATAAGCTGTAAGTAAATCCCCTTTGAGGTGAAGACTTGAAGACTTTTTTAAAACCTTTGACATCAGGCGAGGAAAAATTATATCTTCAGCGTTACCGGGAGGGTGATTTGGCAGCAAAAAATATCCTGATTGAGCATAACCTCCGCCTGGTCGCCCACATAGTAAAAAAATATCAGGGTTCCGGTGAAGATCCTGAAGACCTGATCTCCATCGGAACTATCGGTCTGATCAAAGCGATCAGCACCTTTGATGCGGAAAAATCCACGCGCCTTTCCACCTATGCGGCGCGCTGCATTGATAATGAGCTTCTGATGATGCTCCGTTCCAGAAAAAAACGCTCCCGTGAAGTCTCCCTGTATGATCCAATCGGAACAGACAGGGAAGGAAATGAGATCAGCCTTCTGGATATCATTGAAAGCCCTCCTGTAGATATTGTGGAACAATATGCCACGCAGCAGGATATCCGTCATCTTGTCAGCTCCCTGAAAACTGCTTTAACGCCCAGGGAATACCAGGTCATCTGCCTCCGGTACGGTCTGTTCGGAGCTTCTGAGGAAACTCAGAAAACAATTGCCCGGAAGCTTTCCATCAGTCGCTCCTACGTTTCCCGCATTGAAAAAAACGCACTGAAAAAACTCCGCTGTCTTTTTGATGAACAACCGAAAAATCACTGTTGAATATGTATACAGCAGAAGATACTTTTCTGTTTTCTCACCGGTAAAAGCGAACTGCCACAGTACAAAAAAATACAGGAACCGCCTGGCTTTGGCTGTTCCTGTATTTTTTATTGCTGATATTTTATGCGTCTCCTCTTCGGGTGTATTTCCAAAGCTTATAAAGCTCCGGAATATCTTTTATTCCATGACAGGGCTTTATGCCTCCGCCCTTCGGAGAAGATCATATTTTTCTACTTCTGCCCCCAGATCTACCGCAAGCTTCTGCTGAGGATGGGGCGCGCTTTCCACGGAAGCTCCTGTCTCGTCATAAATCCCCTGAACTGTAACCGTCAGGTTTCTTCCGTCCGGCTTCATGATCTCAATGGTTTCTCCTACGCTGAACTTATTTCTCTGAGTAATGTGGACCAGACCCTTTTCGTCAACCTCTTCAGCATATCCCAGATAAGTATATTCCTTTACATAGGTGTTGTTATCATAGATCTGTGTATTCTCATCCGGTTTTCCATAGAAAAATCCGGTAGTAAACTGACGGTACGTACAGTTTGAGATCTGCTCCTTATACCATTCCATATTCGCCTGGTATTTTTCCGGAGATTCCATATAATCGTCAATGGCTTTCCTGTAGGTTCTGGCAACAGTTGCCACGTAAAGAGCGGTTTTCATACGGCCTTCAATCTTCAGGCTGTCAATTCCGCTTGTAAGAACATCATCCATATGCTCGATCATGCACAGGTCTTTGGAGTTAAAAATATATGTGCCTCTTTCATTTTCAAAAACCGGCATATATTCTCCCGGTCTTTTCTCTTCCACAATAGAATATTTCCACCGGCACGGATGGGTGCAGGCGCCTCTGTTGGCATCTCTTCCCACCAGATAATTGCTGAGAAGACAACGGCCTGAATAGGAAATACACATTGCCCCGTGAATAAAGGTTTCAATTTCCATATCCTCGGGAATATGCTCTCTGATTTCTCTGATTTCTTCCAGAGACAGTTCTCTGGCAGTTACCACACGTTTTGCTCCCAGCCGGTACCAGAACCGGTAGGTTTCATAATTGGTGTTGTTTGCCTGGGTACTGATGTGACATTCAATTTCCGGACAAATTTCCTTCGCATAAGTAAAAATTCCCGGATCTGCAATGATCAGCGCATCCGGTTTCAGCCCCTTCAGCTCCTGAAGGTACTCCCGAACGCCTGGAAGGTCGTCATTATGAGCAAGAATATTTACAGTCACATAAACCTTTACGCCGTGCTCGTGAGCAAAAGCAATCCCCTCTGCCATATCTTCTCCGGAAAAGTTTTTTGCTTTTGCCCGAAGACCAAAAGCTTCTCCGCCGATATACACAGCATCTGCCCCAAATACTACTGCAATTTTCAGGACTTCCAGACTGCTGGCAGGTACCAGTAATTCTATTTTTCTCATATTGTCTCCTTACTGCGGGACGTTTCCTGTCCAAACGGCTGCCTGATACTGAGGGCGGCTCCGTCTCCCAGAGGAAGAATGCTTGTCAGAAGCCTTTCATCATGTTTCAGAGCATAAAGATAATCCCGCATTCTCTTATAAATGGTTCTGTTTCTCCGCTCTACCAGATAGCGCGATTCAATCAACTCGCCCTCCTGAAGAACATTATCCGAAAGAAGGATTCCCTCCGGATTCAAAAGACGCACGGCATCCTCCAGCCAGTGAATATACTGCCCTTTTGCCGCATCCATAAAAATCAGGTCAAAACCAGGTTCCAGCTCCCGGAGGATCTGTCCTGCGTCTCCCTCCAGAAGAGTGATCTGATGGCTCCGTCCTGCTTTCGCAAAATTTTCTCTGGCAATGGGAATCCTTTTTTCATAGTTCTCAATTGTTGTTACCTGAAGCTTCTCAGGACCATATTCACACATAAGAAGTGTGGAGAAGCCTACGGCTGTCCCCACCTCCAGAATACGCTCCGGCTTTTTTACAGCCAGAAGCACCTTTATAAAGCTCTGCATCTCTCTCCGGATAATGGGAACTCCGGATGACAGAGCCTCCTTTTCCAGACTTTCCAGAAAATCTGTATTTCCCATATCCAGAGAATTGATGTAGGTTCTCATTCTCTCTTCTACGATCACGAGTCTGCGCCCTCCTGCTCAGCATCCCCTGCCATGATTGCAAGAAGCCTTGAAGGTTCATAGGCAGTACTCAGAAGATAAGTTCCCGGTTTCATCTGTCCTTTATAATTGGACAGCTTTTCCTGAATCCAGAACACCTTTGCATCCTCCACCAGCCCTTTGCTTTCCAGAGTCTTTGCAATGTCATACACAGAATCATCCTCTTTGACTACCACAGTGATCTCCTGTCCTTCTCCAGGACTCATGGGCTGCTGGTCAAAAATATCATGTCCGGATTGATAAGACAGTCTTCCCAGCCAGATGATCAGAACAACAATACAGACATAAAGCGCAATTTTAAAAGCGCCGCCTGCAACGATCACTCCCGCATTTCCTACCCGGTCTCTTGTGTCTCCCATGTTATCCTCCTTACTGTCCGCCCGTTTCAGAGCAGCGGAATATCATCCATTTCCATTCCATTCTGTTATCCAGTCCAGTTTATGCTTCCATAATGATCGGAAGGATCATCGGTCTTCTCTTTGTGCGCTTCCACAGATAGTCGCCTACCGCATCCTTGACAACAAGCTTGATCTTTCCCCAGTCTGTAATATTTCTGTCCATGCAGGAATCCAGAGCCTGCTCCACTACCTCCCTGGCATGTCCCATCAGGTCTTCTGATTCACGGACATACACAAAGCCTCTGGAAACAATATCCGGTCCCGCAAGAACCACATTGCTGTGACGTTCCAGGGTCATAACCACGATCATAATTCCGTCCTCAGCCAGATGCTGACGGTCTCTGAGCACAATATTTCCCACATCGCCAACTCCAAGTCCGTCTACCAGGATCGCTCCTGTCTGAACGTTTCCTGTGATCTGGGCGCTGTTCTCATCCACTTCCAGAACATTTCCCGATGCAAGAATAAAAATGTTTTCTTTTGGGATTCCAAGCTCCTCGGCAATATGTTTCTGAGCAGTCAGATGACGGTATTCTCCATGAATCGGAATCGCGTATTTCGGACGGACCAGGGAATAGATCAGTTTAATCTCTTCCTGGCAGGCATGTCCCGATACATGAGCATCCTGGAAAATAACTTTTGCGCCCTTCATATACAGCTCGTTGATCACTTTGGAAACTGCTTTTTCATTTCCCGGAATCGGATTTGAACTGAAAATAATAGTATCGTTTGGCTTAATGGTTATCTTTTTGTGAATATTAGCAGCCATTCTTGACAGGGCAGCCATGGATTCTCCCTGACTTCCTGTTGTGATCAGAACCACCTTGTCATCCGGGTAATCCTTTACCTGATCGATCTCGATCAGAGTATTTTCCGGAATTCTCAGATATCCCAGCTCTGAAGCTGTTGAAATAACATTGACCATGCTGCGGCCTTCTACCGCCACCTTTCTGCCAAAGCGGTACGCAGTATTGATAATCTGCTGAACACGGTCTACGTTTGAGGCAAAGGTTGCAATAATGATCCTGCTGGAATGAAATTCATTAAACAGGTTGTCAAAAACTTTGCCCACAGTACGCTCGGACATGGTAAAGCCCGGACGTTCTGCATTTGTACTGTCGCACATCAGAGCAAGCACGCCTTTTCTTCCGATTTCCGCAAAACGCTGAAGATCAATGGCATCGCCGAATACCGGCGTATAATCCACCTTAAAGTCGCCTGTATGGACAACGATTCCTGCCGGTGAATAAATCGCCAGTGCGGAAGCATCCTGAATGCTGTGATTTGTCTTAATAAACTCAATAGAAAAATCACCCAGGTTGATCACCTGTCCATGCTTCACTTCCTTCAGCTTTGTGGAACGGACAAGATTATGTTCTTTCAGCTTATTGGTGATCAGTCCCAGTGTCAGCTTCGTAGAATAAATAGGGACGTTTACGTCCTTTAATACATAGGGAAGAGCTCCAATATGGTCCTCATGTCCGTGGGTGATCACAAATCCCTTTACCTTTGAGATATTGTCCTTCAGATAAGTTACATCCGGGATCACAAGATCAATTCCCAGCATATCATCTTCCGGGAAAGACAGACCACAGTCTACTACTACTATACTGTCTCCGTACTCGAAAGCTGTAATATTCATTCCAATCTGTTCCAGTCCGCCAAGAGGAATGATCTTCAGGCGCTCGCTGCTTCTCCGTCCTCTGCGTCCCTGTTTCTGAAAGTTTCTTCCTGTATTTTTATTCATGGAATTTCTGGAAGAATTTTTTAATACAGGCTTCTGCTGCCTGTCCTGATTCTTTTCGGGATATCTTTCCGCAGATTTTTCCTGATATCTGCTGTTCTGTTTTGCCTGAGGCCTGTATTTATTATTTTTTGATCTGTTTACCTGTTTTCTTGTATTATAACCGGCATTTCTTCCATAACTGCCGTTTCTTTTCTGCCTTTCATCTGTTTCTTTTTTTGTATTATTATCACTGTTCAAATAATGCACCTCCATTTTCATGTGCAAATTTCCGCACGACAACTCAGGAATGCCAGTGACATTCCTTCATCATCCGTTAAATTTCGCTTATTTTCGTTTCATTTTCATGAGTTTTAAAACACAGTACCTGAATTTCCTGTCCGTCCTGTCCGAAAACCTTACATTTCCAGATCCACATCATCCAGCATCTGCTCAAAAACTTTATAAACCGCCTGCAGTTCTTCTTCCTCTTCTACCATTTCATAGCAGGCTTCCGGGCTGTCCTGGGAAGAACAGTCTTTCAGAATATATGCAGACGCCTCATCATCCAGAGAATCTGATACCAGAAGATAGGATCTGCCTCCGATCATTGTCTGTTCCTCTACATAAAACTCTTCTGTTGTCCCGTCCGGGGTCTGAAATTTTATTTTTTCCATATTGCTGTCCTTATCTGTTTGCAGAACAGTCCAGATATCCCTGCAGGATCAGTACTGCTGCAAGGGAATCCAGATGTTCCTTTCTGTCTTCACGGCGCACTCCGCCCTCCATGAGAACGCGGTTCGCCTCCATTGTTGTCAGACGTTCATCCCACATTTCCACAGGCAGTCCCGTTCTTTTCTCCAGCATTTCTTTAAATTCCAGAGATTTTTCTGCCCGCTCTCCAAGTGTATTATTCATATTCTTCGGAAGTCCCACAACAATTTTTTCCACACCATACTCAGCTACCAGCTCTTCAATACGCGCAAGTGTTCTGCGAAGCTTGTTTTCCTGCTTTCTCCATATGGTTTCTACTTTCTGGGCAGTCAGTCCCAGGGGATCACTGACTGCCACTCCTACGGTCTTTGACCCGTAATCCAGTCCAAGTATACGCATATCAGCTTTCCCAGGAGCGGTTCTTAATATACTCGTTCAGAAGCTCCTCTACCAGTTCATCCCGCTCAACCTTCATGATCATGCTTCTTGCGCCTTTATGACTGGTAATATAGGTAGGATCACCGGACATGATATAACCAACGATCTGATTTACCGGATTATATCCCTTTTCGTCCATTGCGTTATACACCAGATCCAGAACCTCTTTCACTTCCAGCTCCTGATCCGGCTTTGTCCTGAAATACTGTGTATTTCCTAAATTGTTTTCTGTCATTTTCTCTCACGTCCTTACTATTATTTCTTTTCTATTTTAATATAATTCACCGCAAAATACAAGGAGAGTTTTGTACGGGGCCATCGTTCACTCCAGGGCAACTATACCAGCTCGCCGCCTATGATGTGCTCCTCTGTAAATCCCGTGATTTTTACAGTCAGAAGATTATTGACCTTCAGACTTTCTGTTTTCTCCACAGCTACCTTCACATATTCCCGGCTGTGTCCCAGATAATATGCTTTCCCCTGAAGCTCCACTTCCTCTTCCAGAAGGATCTCCAGGTTCTTTCCGATCATGGACTCTTCATATTCAAGGGAGCGCTGCCTGTTCAGCTCCAACATTTTTTCACTTCTGGCGGCTTTGACAGCCTCTGTGATCTGCCCTTCCATTGCAGCCGCTTTTGTTCCCTGACGTCTGGAATATTTGAAAATATGTGTCTCATAAAAATGAATGTTTTTTACAAATTCAAAGGATTCCTCAAAATCTGCTTCACTCTCCATTGGAAATCCCACAATCACGTCTGTAGTTAAAGCAGGGGCAGGATAATACTCCCGGATCAGGCTGCATTTCTGCGCATATTCCTCTGCCGTATATCTTCGATTCATATTTTCCAGAGTCTTCTGACATCCGCTCTGCAAAGAAAGATGGAAGTGAGGGCACACCTTGGAAAGACCGGAAATACCTTCCATAAATTCCCGGGTAATGATCCTTGGCTCCAGCGATCCCAAGCGGATCCTTTCAATGCCTTCTACGCTGTGTACAGCCTGAATCAGCGAAAGAAGGGTCTGTCTTTCTTCCGCCTCCTTAAAGTCAATGCCGTAAGAACTCAGGTGAATGCCTGTAAGAACCACTTCCCTATAGCCCTTTGCCGCAAGAGCCTTTACTTCCTCCAGGATCTCCTGTATTTTCCTGCTGCGCACCCTGCCTCTTGCATAGGGAATAATGCAGTAAGTACAAAACTGATTACATCCGTCCTGGACCTTAATATAGGCTCTTACATGTTCTGCCGTATGGTCAATGGAAAGCTCCTCATATTCTTTTGTTTTATTTATCTCGATCACGCAGGCTTTTTTTGCGTGTTCTTTCTCATATTCAGCAAGGGCCTCAACAATCCTGTTTTTCTGATTATTGCCAAGGATCAGGTCTACAGATGTATCTGCCTTTAGTTTTTCTGTGTCTGTCTGTGCATAACAGCCGGTGGCAACAACAATGGCTTCCGGATTCATTTTTTTTGCCTTATGGAGCATCTGTCTTGATTTCCGGTCCGCAATGTTAGTAACCGTACAGGTATTGATCAGATACACATCCGCCCCTTCCTGAAAAGGGACAATTTCATATCCGGCCTGTTCCAGAAGCTGCTGCATTGCCTCTACCTCATAAGCGTTTACCTTGCAGCCCAGATTATGAAGCGCAACTTTTTTACTCATATTTATATTCATTCCTTTTCTACTGATATAAATTGATTCTGTTACTGTTCACAGGTCATTTTTCCGTAAGGTGCTCTGGCATATATGCCGGAATCCCGGAACGTACATGGCAAAATACCATCGCCAGAGGTGATCTGGAATGCATTTTGACCAGGTTACCGTGAAGGTGGTGAACAGTAACTCGGTTCCTGTTATTTCATGGAAATTTAACAGCTTTTCCCTTGACTTTTTATCAGTGGACGTATAAGATAAAAGCTGTAAATACAATAATTTTTAGGGAGGTTATATCGTAATGAAAACATTAAAAATCTCACTGAACTCCATCGATAAAGTGAAAGCATTTGTAAATGAAATCAGTAAATTTGACTGTGATTTTGATCTTGTATCCGGAAGATATGTTATTGACGCAAAATCTATCATGGGAATCTTCAGCCTGGATCTTTCCAAGCCGATCAACCTGAATATCCATGCAGAAGGCGCAGCTCTGGATGCTATCCTTGCAGTTGTTCAGGCATATGTGATCGAGTAATATCACTGACCCTGTGCAGGCGGCTAAGCTTCGTCACACATTCCATACGGCATTTATTCCGGCGGTACATTCGGGAAACATTCCAGATGTCCGCCGGATATTTTTTGCCTGTTTCTGATTTCTGACAATTCTGTCAGTTAATCTCGATCACTTCTACAGTAGAAAGAGCCTCTTCCATAAGCTGATCAATTTTTTCTTCCAGCTTTGTTTCAGATCTGTGGATCACATTCAGATTCGGCTTGGTTACCGGATGTTTTGCCACAAAAATCGTACAGCAGTCCTCAAAGGGCTGGATAGAAGTCTCAAAGGTATCGATCTTTCTGGAAATCTCCACGATCTCCTGCTTGTCAAATCCGATCACCGGACGGTACACAGGAAGGGTGCACACCTCATTGGTTGCCGCAAGACTCTGTAAGGTCTGGCTTGCCACCTGTCCAATACTCTCTCCTGTGATCAGACCAAGGCAGCCGCATTTCTTTGCAAAATGCTCTGCAATACGCATCATATACCGGCGCATGATAATTGTAAGCTCTTCATGAGGGCACTGGTCGTAAATATAAAGCTGGATATCCGTAAAGTTTACCACATGAAGACGGATAGGTCCGCTGTAGCGGGCAACAAGCTTTGCCAGATCTACAACCTTCTGCTTTGCTCTCTCACTGGTGTAAGGCGGCGCATGGAAATAAACCGCATCAATTTTTACGCCTCTCTTGGCGATCATGTAGCCGGCAACCGGACTGTCAATTCCGCCGGAAAGAAGCAGCATTGCCTTTCCGTTTGTTCCAACCGGCATTCCGCCCGATCCCGGAATAGTTTCTGAATAAACGTAAATCTTCTCTCTGATTTCCACAGAAAGTGTAAGCTGAGGATTGTGGACATCCACAGAAGCCTCCGGAAAAGCGTCCAGAATCAGCCCACCAAGACTTGCGCTGACCTCCATGGAATTAATAGGATAGGATTTTCTGGCTCTTCTTGTATAAACCTTAAAGGTTCCGGAAAACTCCGGATACCTTGCCTTCATATAGCTTACAACATCTTTTCCCATCTGCTCAAAGCCCTGATCCTCATAGATCACAACCGGACTGATTCCCACAATACCAAAAACTCTCTGCAGCGCTTCTACTGCCTCGTCAAAATCATATTCCTCCGGGCAGAGCACATAAACACGGCCCTGCTCCTTGATCACACGGAAATCTCCTTCCACAGGTTCCAAAGCAAGACGCATCTGTTTTACCAGAGCATCCTCAAAAAGATACCTGTTTTTGCCTTTAATGGCGATTTCCGCATACTTAATCAGAAATGCATGAAATATCATAAATGTTCTCCTTTTTGTATCTTTTACCTTCTTGAATATCTTCTCAGCATGGGAACCAGTTCTCCCATAACCTGAAGGAAGTAATCCGCCTCTTCTATGGTGTTTTCCTCACAAAAGCTTAAGCGCACAGTGCTTTCGATCTGATCTTTTGACATACCCATTGCTGCCAGAGTGGCGCTGGGCTTGCGTTTGTGGCTGGAGCAGGCGCTTCCTGCGGAAACATAAATGCCTCTTTCTTCCAGAGAATGGAGAAGCACTTCGCTTCGCACGCCCATAACACTGATGCTTAGAATCTGAGGCGCTCCCTCTCTTAAATCCATACCGTTGATGCGGATGTCCCCGATCTTCTCAAGGCCCTGCGCAATGTGTTCCTTGAGACGATACATGTTTTCCACATTCTCTTCAAGATTTTTGTAGATTTCCACAGCGGCAGCGCCAAGTCCTGCAATTCCCGGTACATTGTCTGTTCCGGAACGCATTCCGCCCTGCTGTCCTCCGCCAAGAATCTGCGGCTGGATTTTTGCTTTTTCATTAATATAAAGAAAGCCCACGCCCTTTGGCCCATGAATCTTATGACCGCTGACAGAAAGAAGATCGATTCCCATTTTTTTCGGGTAGATTCTGTACTTTCCAAAGGCCTGTATGGCATCTACATGAAACAGAGCCTTCGGGCTCTTTTCGTGAACAAGGGCTGCAATTTCCTCCACCGGCATCACTGCGCCCACTTCGTTATTTACATACATCACAGATACCAGAATGGTATCTTCTCTGAGTACGGCTTTCAGAGCATCCATTTTTACCACACCACGGCTGTCCACCGGAAGGTAGGTTACCTCAAAGCCCTGTTCCTGAAGGAAAAGCGCAGGCTGGCTTACTGCCGGATGCTCTACTGAGGTGGTGATAATATGATTTCCGCTTCTTTTATTTGCAAAAGCCGCTCCGATCAGAGCCAGATTATCCGACTCAGTTCCCCCTGAGGTAAACAGGATTTCCTTTTCCTGAACCTTCAGAAGACGGGCAAGGCTTTCTGCGGAACTCTTAATATATTTTTCTGCTTCCACACCCTTCAGATGCATGGCGGAGGGATTTCCAAAATCCTCTGTCATTGCTTTTACCACAATATCCTTTACCGAATCGTAGCATCTGGTGGTTGCGGAATTATCAAAATAAACTTCCATGATAAACTCCCTTTATTTTACTGCAGCTTCCTGCCGGACTCTGCATTCTGTTTTACTGTTCCAGCTGAAACATCAGCACGGACAGGATCGCAAGTCCGGCTGTCTCTGTCCTCAAAATCCGTTTTCCCAGAGTAATGGGAGAAACTCCCGCGTCAATAGCCGCTTCGATTTCTTTTTCCTCAAATCCTCCCTCCGAACCGATAAAAATACCAATGGACTGTCCGGGACGGATTTCAGACAAAAGGGCTTTTGTCTCAGCCATTCCCTGCGCAAGCTCATAGGGGATCAGCCGAACATCCAGCTCCTTTGCCCAGGCAAGAGCATCCTTAAAGGTCATCACCGGATGAACCGAAGGGATCAGCATACGCTTGGACTGCTTGGCCGCGCTCTCTGCGATCTGCTGCCACCGTTCCACCTTTTTTGCAGCCTTTTTGCCGTCAAGACGGACTACACAGCGTTTGGTTTCTACCGGGATCACCTGACAGGCTCCCAGCTCCACTGCCTTCTGGATGATCAGCTCCATCTTATCTGCCTTTGGAAGACCCTGAAACAGATAAATCTTATTTGGAAGCTCATAGTCCGGCTCCTGAGAATAAAGAATATGAAGGCAGACCTCTTCTGCATCAATGGCTTCAATGGTACAGTGGTATTCTTTTTTGTCTCCGTCACTGATCCAGAGCTCTTCGCCGGTTTTCATCCGCAGCACATTTACAATATGCTTCACATCACTTCCTGTAATGTGGATCTGATGAGCCCCCTCATCAATCTGGGACGGCTCCACAAAAAATCTCTGCATGGATCAGTCCTTTCTGGCTGTCACAGACACCCACTCGCCCTGCTTTGTAACCTCTACAAGAGTCAGGCCTGCATTTTTCACAGCTTCTGTCACAACGCTCTCTTTTACATCCAGAATGCCGGAAGTGATATAGTAAGCGCCTTTTTTCATCTGATGAACGATCACAGGAGTAAGAGGCACAAGAACGTCTGCAAGGATGTTTGCCGCTACAATATCATATTTCTCATAGCCCACCTGATCCTGAACCTCTTTGTCATCAATGATGTTTCCGATCATCATATCAAAAGCTTTATCCGGAATCTGGTTTGCTTCTTTGTTTTCCTGGACTGCAGGAACTGCGCAGGGGTCAAGATCTGTTCCCACTACATGGCCTGCGCCAAGCTTCAGAGCAGTAATTCCAAGAATACCGCTTCCTGTTCCCACATCAAGGAGCTCGCAGCCCTCTTTCACATATTTTTTCAGCTGGCGGATCACAAGCTGAGTAGTCTCATGCATACCGGTTCCAAAGGCTGTTCCCGGGTCAATGTGAAGGATCATTTTATCCTGATCCTCTGCCTTTACTTCCTCCCAGGAGGGAACGATCAGAATATCATCCACATAAAACTGTTTAAAATACTGTTTCCAGTTGTTGATCCAGTCAATATCCTCTGTCTCGTCAACCTCAATGCTGCCCTCTCCGATATCCAGAAAAGCTCTTAAAGCTTCCAGCTCTTCTTTTACTTCTTTCAGAATGGATTCTGCATCTGTCTCCTGGCCGTTTTTCAGAAGTTTTCCGTCCTCTGCTTCCTCCACGAAAAAGCTCAGATATGCAGTTCCGTCATCCTCCTGCATCTGAGGAAGGATATCCACAAACATCTGCTCCTTTTCCAGCGCAGTAAGAGGTACATTATCCTCAATCTGCGCACCTTCCAGGCCAATATCATATAAGGTGCTGATAATGATATCCTCTGCCTCGGTTCTGGTTTTTATTTTAAACTTTTTCCACTTCATAACAAATCTCCTGTTTTATCATAAAATATATGTTTCTATGATCTGCCGGGCTTCCGGCTGATACTTTGTTATACTTATAATACCTCGCACTTTATCATACACGAAAGAACAAAAAAAGAAAAGAGGTTTCCCTCTTTTCTTTAAAAGATTTATTAATCTTCAAAAGTCTCTTTCAGCTTATCCATAAAGCTTTTTTTCTTCTTTTCATGTTTCTCTGTGCCTTCGCTGTTTGTCTCTGACGGTCTGTTTCCACAGGCCTCGTCAAACTTGCGGAGAGCTTCCTTTGCCTCTTCATTCAGGTTTGTAGGAACCTGAACAACCAGAGTCACATAATGATCTCCACGGACATTCTTGTTTCTCAGAGAAGGAACACCCTTGCCTTTCAGACGGATGCGAGTATCAGTCTGAGTTCCCGGCTTCACATCATAAACAACGTCTCCGTCCACTGTATTGATATGAACCTCTCCGCCAAGAGCAGCCTGCGCATAGGTAATAGGCGCAGAAGAGAAAATATTCATATCCTGTCTCTGGAAAATAGGATGGCGGGCAATATTTACCTCCACAAGAAGGTCGCCTCTTGGGCCGCCGTTTGTGCCCGGTTCTCCTTTTTCACGAATACGGATGCTCTGTCCATTGTCAATACCAGCAGGAATGGATACCTGAATCTTCTTTCTGGAAGATGTATATCCGGTTCCACGGCAGGAAGTACATTTTTCTTTGATTACTTTTCCTGTACCGCCGCATTCCGGACAGGTCTGGACATTACGCACCATACCGAACATGGACTGCTGAGTATATACAATCTGTCCTTCTCCATTACATTTCGGACAGGTTACAGGCTGAGTTCCGGGTTTTGCTCCTGTTCCGTGACAATCCGTACATTCATCCTTCAGAACGATTTCCAGCTCTTTTTCACAGCCAAATACAGCTTCCTCAAAAGTGATATTCACTCTTGCACGAAGGTTTGCGCCTCTCATCGGTCCATTGTTTGCACGTCTTCTGCTTCCGCCGCCAAACAGGTCACCGAAAATATCACCGAAAATATCGCCCATATCAGCGCCGTTAAAGTCAAAGCCGCCGAATCCTCCGGCACCGCCGCCGCCATTTTCAAAGGCTGCATGACCGAACTGATCATACTGTTTTCTCTTATCCGGATCACTTAAAATGCCGTATGCCTCTGTAGCCTCTTTAAATTTTGCCTCTGCTTCTTTATCACCCGGATTTACATCCGGGTGATACTTTTTGGCTAATTTTCGATATGCTTTTTTCAGTTCCGCGTCACTGGCGTTTTTTGCAACGCCCAGGACTTCGTAGTAATCTCTTTTATCAGCCATCGTTTCTCTTTCCTGTGCTTTCTATCAGACTTCTTTATAGTCTGCGTCTACTACATCATCGCCATATCCGGCTTCGTTTCCACCCTGGGAAGCTCCGCCGCCCATGTTGCCCATATCCGGGCCTGCCTGGCCGCCGCCCTGCTGTGTCTGCTCATACATTTTTGCAAACAGCTTCTGAGCGCTTTCCATCATTTTTTCCTGTGCAGCCTTGATATCAGCTACCTGTGCATCTGTCATCTCAGCATTTGCAGTCTGTGCAAGAAGATCTTTCAGTGCGTTAAGGTCTGTCTCAACTGCTGCTTTGTCATTTGCATCAATTTTATCGCCTGCTTCTTTCAGGGCATTCTCAACCTGGAATACCATGGAATCTGCATTATTTCTTGTATCAATTGCCTCTTTACGTTTCTTGTCCTGAGCCTCAAACTCTGCTGCTTCTTTTACAGCCTTGTCAATTTCGGAATCAGACATGTTGGAGCCTGCTGTAATAGTAATGTGCTGCTCTTTTCCTGTTCCAAGATCTTTTGCAGAAACATTTACAATACCGTTGGCATCAATATCAAAAGTAACCTCGATCTGCGGAACACCACGACGTGCTGGCGGGATTCCGTCCAGACGGAACTGGCCAAGAGATTTGTTATCTCTTGCGAACTGACGCTCACCCTGTACAACATTGATATCTACAGCAGTCTGGTTGTCTGCTGCTGTGGAGAAGATCTGGCTCTTCTTTGTAGGAATTGTTGTATTTCTCTCGATCAGACGTGTTGCGATTCCACCCATTGTCTCGATAGAAAGAGACAGAGGAGTAACATCCAGAAGAAGGATATCGCCTGCGCCTGCATCTCCTGCAAGCTTACCACCCTGTACGGAAGCGCCAAGTGCAACGCACTCATCCGGGTTCAGAGATTTGCTTGGCTCTTTGCCTGTGATCTGTTTTACTTTATCCTGTACAGCCGGGATACGTGTAGATCCACCTACCAGAAGTACCTGGCCAAGCTCGGAAGCTGTGATGCCTGCATCAGACAGTGCACGACGTACCGGCTCTGCTGTTTTTTCAACAAGATCATGTGTGAGCTCATCAAATTTTGCTCTTGTAAGGTTCATATCAAAATGCTTCGGTCCCTCTGCTGTTGCAGTGATGAACGGAAGGTTGATGTTTGTAGTTGTTGCAGAAGAAAGCTCTTTCTTAGCTTTTTCAGCAGCTTCTTTCAGTCTCTGGAGAGCCATCTTGTCGCTGGAAAGATCTACGCCCTCAGTTCTCTTGAACTCTGCAAGCATGTAGTCTGTAATCTTCTGGTCAAAGTCGTCACCACCAAGGCGGTTGTTTCCTGCTGTAGAAAGAACTTCGATAACACCGTCACCAATTTCAATAATGGAAACATCGAAAGTACCGCCGCCAAGGTCATATACCATGATCTTCTGTTCTTTTTCATTGTCAAGACCATATGCAAGAGCTGCTGCTGTTGGCTCGTTGATGATACGTTTTACATCAAGACCTGCAATCTTACCTGCATCCTTGGTTGCCTGACGCTGAGCGTCATTAAAGTAAGCCGGAACTGTGATAACTGCTTCTGTTACAGTCTCTCCAAGATATCCCTCTGCGTCTTTTTTCAGCTTCTGAAGAATCATAGCGGAAATTTCCTGCGGAGAGTATTTCTTGTCGTCAATTGTTACACGGTAATCGGAACCCATCTCTCTCTTAATGGAGGAGATTGTTTTTTCTGCGTTGGTAACTGCCTGACGTTTTGCAGGCTCACCTACCAGACGCTCTCCTGTTTTTGTAAAAGCTACTACAGACGGTGTAGTTCTTGCACCCTCTGTATTTGCGATAACGGTGGGCTGGCCACCTTCCATAACTGCCACACAACTGTTTGTTGTACCTAAGTCAATACCAATAATTTTTCCCATGATAATTTTTCCTCCTGATTTATTTTCATTCTTTGTCTCTATATCCATGACTACTTATTATCTAAGAATGCTCGATTCACTAAATTCATCCTTCCCTGCGGTCGGATTCATTAAGTTCCTTCGAGCGACCTTCGCACTAAATTCAACCTGCGCCATACGGCTTGTTTTCATTAAGTGCTCTGGGTCAGTTGGCAACCTTTACCATACTGTGACGAACTACAAATCCTTTATAGGTGTAGCCTTTCTGAAGCTCTTCCACAACCATATTGTCTCCGGCTTCCTCATCTTCCACATGCATTACCGCATTATGGAAATCCGGATCAAATTCTTTGCCGACAGCCTCGATCGCTTCTACACCAAGTCCCTCCAGTGTTGTCATAAGCTGTTTGTAGATCATCTTCATGCCGTCTGCAAAAGCATCTCCCTCCTGAGCCTGTGCAAGTCCTCTCTCAAAGTTATCAACTACCGGAAGCATATTTTCAATGATCTCTTTTGCGCCGATCACATACATGCTGGATTTTTCTTTTTCTGTACGTTTACGGAAATTGTCAAACTCTGCCATGCTGCGTTTCAGCCGGTCAGTCAGCTCTTCAATCTGCTGATCTTTTTTATCCTTTTTCTTTTTTCCAAAGAAAGAGGTTTTTGTTTTTCCCTCAGTTTTTTCATCCGCGGAAGCTTCGCTTTCCTCTGCGGTATTTTCTCCGGCTGTGGCTTCCGGTGAATCGTCCTGAGCCTCTGTTACAGTCTCGTTTTCAGAAATTTCTTTTTCTGTATCTTCCTGTACTTCAGCTGCGTTCTTCTTTTCTTCTGCCACGCGTTCTCTACCACCTTTCTATCCAGCCTGCTGGCTGTCACCATTTTCCTTTTTATTTTTTCCAAATACCTGATCTAATTCAACCTTCAGGGTCTTCAGATTATTAACAACATTTTCGTAATCCATCCGTTTCGGTCCTACGATGCCAATTGTTCCATGCATCCCCTCGCCTAACTCGTAAGTGGCTGTTACAACACTGCAGTCTTTCATGGTAGGAATCGGAAGTTCATCTCCGATATACACCTGAACGCCTGTGTTGTCTGCATCTGCCATGCTTTCCTTTACAAGATCTGCAAGCTGCTGTTTTTCTTCAAATGCGGAAATCAAACCCGTTGCTTTTTCCTTATCTGATAATTCCGGATACTTGAAAAAGTTCGTAGCGCCTGACGTATAGATTTCCAGATCCTCTTCATCCACATGTATAGTGGCTGCAACTGCGTCCAGTACACTGGCTACCAGCCCGCTGTGGATTCCCGCCTGCTCCTTCAGCCTTGCGATCATTCCCAGGTTAATATCCTGAATCGGAAGCCCGTTGAGATTTGTATTAAGAAGAAGATTCAGTTTTAAAATTGTCTCATCATCCATTTCCTCATCAAGATCTATAATCTGGTTCCGGATGACATTTCCCTCACAGACAACTACAGCTACCAGCTGAAGTTCATTTACTCTGGAAAGCTGAATAAATTTCAGCTTGTTTCCGCTGTACTGGGGAACTGAGATCATTGTTGCATAATTGGTATTGCAGGCAAGAACTCTGGCTACCTTTTTCAGGACCTTTTCCATCTTGTCTGTTTTCTCAATCATCAGATTTCGGATCTCTTCAATCTCATCTTCCTTTTCCTGCATCAGCTCATCCACATACAGCCGATACCCTTTATCTGAAGGAATTCTTCCAGCAGAGGTATGAGGCTGTACAATATAGCCCAAATCTGTCAGGTCAGACATTTCATTTCGGATTGTTGCTGAGCTGACATTAAGATCTGTATACTTGGAAATTGTCCGGGATCCCACCGGCTCCCCTGTTTCCATATAGGTCTTGATGATCGCTTTTAAAATCTTCTTCTTACGATCAGTCAAAATATCTTCCACGCCCTCAGCTCCTTTCCCTTTATTAGCACTCAATATCAAGGAGTGCTAACATCTACATTGTTAAGATAGCACCGTTAAAATAGTTTGTCAAGAGATAAGAAGTATTTTTATGAAAATCTTTTTATACAGAAAGAATGCAGGCACTCCAGAAAATACTTATCTGAAATGCCTGCATTTATATTAATGAAGGGGAATTTATCTATTCCAATTCCTGAAGATTCCTCTTCAGCTCCAGCATCTTATCCCTCAGCTCTGCCGCCTGCTCAAAGTTCAGATCTGCTGCTGCCGCGCGCATCTGCTTTTCTACCTGGGCGATCAGCTTCATCAATTCCTTACGGCTCATGGACTCCGGATCTTTTTTCAGCTTCACTTCAGTCTCCGCAACTGCTTTGGAAACTGTGATCAGGTCACGAACCGCCTTTTTAATAGTCATTGGAGTAATTCCATGCTCCTTATTATAAGCTTCCTGAATACTTCGGCGGCGCTCTGTTTCCTGAATGGCTTTTTTCATGGAATCTGTCATAACATCCGCATACATGATTACATGGCCTTCACTGTTTCGTGCCGCACGGCCAATGGTCTGGATCAAAGAGACTTCTGAACGGAGAAATCCCTCTTTATCTGCATCCAGAATTGCCACCAGCGTAATCTCAGGAATGTCCAATCCCTCCCTGAGAAGGTTAATACCCACCAGAACATCAAATACATCCAGGCGCATATCACGGATAATTTCCGCGCGCTCCAGTGTATCAATATCTGAGTGAAGATACCGGACACGGATTCCTACATCCTTCATATAAGCAGTAAGATCCTCTGCCATACGCTTGGTCAGAGTTGTAATCAGAATTTTGTGACCCTTTTCAACCTCTTTGTTGACCTCGCTGATCAGATCGTCAATCTGTCCCTCTACAGGACGGACTTCCACTTTTGGATCAAGAAGCCCTGTAGGGCGGATGATCTGTTCTGCCCGAAGCAGCTCATGGTCAGCCTCATACTGCCCCGGAGTTGCTGACACAAACATCACCTGATCCAGTTTACCTTCAAATTCATCAAAGCTTAATGGACGGTTATCCTTAGCTGACGGCAGACGGAAACCATAATCTACCAGAGTCTGCTTCCTGCTCTGATCGCCTGCATACATTCCTCCTACCTGAGAGACTGTTTTATGAGACTCATCAATAATAAGAAGAAAATCATCCTTAAAATAATCCATCAATGTATAAGGCGGCTGTCCCGGAGCCAGTCCGGTCAGATGTCTGGAATAATTTTCGATTCCTGAGCAGAAACCAGTCTCTTTCATCATCTCTACATCAAAATTAGTTCGCTCCGCTATTCTCTGAGCCTCAATGAGCTTGTCCTCACCTTTAAAATAATCTACCTGCTCCTTCATTTCTGCAAGAATGGCATCTGCAGCTTTTTTAATCTGCTCCTGAGGCACAACATAATGAGAGGCCGGGAAAATTCCTACATGGCTCTCTTCATTTTTAATCTCGCCGGTCAGCACATCAATCTCCGTGATCCGCTCGATCTCATCCCCAAAAAATTCCACACGAACCGCCCGGTCTGTGGCATTGGCCGGAAAAATTTCAAGCACATCTCCCTTCACCCGGAAGGTACCTCTATGAAAGTCCATTTCATTCCGTGTATACTGAATGTCGATCAGCTGCCGTATGACCTCATCCCTGTCTTTTTCCATGCCCGGACGCAGAGAGATCATCATATCAAAGAACTCCTGGGGAGCGCCCAGACCATAAATGCAGGATACAGAAGAAACCACAATCACATCCCGTCTCTCACATAGAGCCGCAGTTGCAGAAAGACGCATCTTATCAATCTCGTCATTGGTAGACGCATCCTTTGCAATATATGTATCCGTGGAAGGAACATAGGCCTCCGGCTGGTAGTAGTCGTAGTAGGATACAAAGTATTCCACTGCATTCTCCGGAAAAAATTCCTTAAACTCACCGTAGAGCTGTGCCGCCAGAGTTTTATTGTGGGCAAGCACCAAAGTTGGTTTATTTAACTTGGCAATGACGTTCGCCATTGTGAAAGTCTTACCGGAACCTGTGACACCCAGCAAAGTCTCGAACTGGTTGCCTTCTTTGAAGCCCTTCACCAGTTTTTCGATTGCCTGTGGCTGATCGCCAGTTGGTTTGTATTCAGAGTGAAGTTTGAAGATTTGTTGTAAGTTCTGCACAAAAGCACCTCCTGGTTTTTATATCATAAAATAAACGTTCGTCTGTCAGGCAGAAATTCGTCGAAGTACATTAAAAAATAGTGAACCTAGCATGGACGAATTAACACTTAAATTTAAGAGATATTGTACCATGAAAAAATAAAATTGTATATGGGATTTGAACATTTGTTCTTTTCAAATTATTACCATGTACATCCATGGTTAGCAACTCTTAATAGCTGTTTGCAGCGTTTCCAGTGGAAATCCTTACTTCTACATCAAGCAGCGTCTGCATTCATACCGTTTATGATATAAAAATCACCTGTTGCACTTATTCGCATAACATCTGTTTACATAAAAATATCCCTCAGGTTTTCAAACCCTGGGGGACATCTCAATGCAATTTAATATCAAAATGCCAGAAGACAAAATATTCCATCCCATTGTCCGGGAAGAATCCTTTAAACTCGCCGTAAAGCTGGATGCCAGGGTTTTATTGTCGACAGGCACAAACATAGGCTTATTCAATTCCTGATCCATGCAGTTCTCCTTAAATTTTGCTGACAATCATATAACCTCCCATTCCTGCCCAAAGCAAATGATATTACATATCTCTGACATCCCTCACATAACTGCCAGAAGCAAAGTTCCCACAGTCATACATGCCACGCCCAATGCTGCTTTTTTAGTCAGTTTTTCATGAAATACAGCCCACGAAAATGCAATGGTAACAAAAATGCTTAATTTATCCACAGCAACAACCACACTTGCCGGGCCCTGCTGCAAAGCATGATAATAGCAAAGCCAGGAGGCTCCTGTGGAAAGCCCTGACAATACCAGAAATACCATTGTCCGTGTACCTATTTTTCCAGTCCCGCTCCCGGCTCCTGTAATCAGAACCATCAGCCAGGAAAATATCAGTACAACAACTGTTCGAATGGCTGTAGCCACATCGGAATCTGTTTTCTGTATTCCACATTTTGCAAGAATTGCTGTAATTCCTGCAAAAAACGAAGAGCCTATTGCATAAAAAATCCACATAACTGCCTCCTTTATCCTGAGTTCTGTCACCTTCACCATTGAATCAAGGGTTACTTTTTCAATCTCTGCAATATCTGTCAGGATGTACAGTAAAAAATCATGCACTTTGGTCTTTTTTGATTCAATCAGATCCTCCGTCCAAATCCTTATTAAATGAAAAAGCACAGAAAAATTCCTGTGCTTTTTCATAAGCTACTGCATCGGACACATCACGATAATTCTTTGCGGCGCAGTCTGCGGAGGAATGCTTTTTGTCACAGAGCTATAGTAAACCAGCAGATCCTGCCCTTCCGGGCTGCACATAAAACGCTGCCCGTTCAAAGTGCGTATATTTGTGACAGGGGAAAGATTCAGTTTCAGAGATCCATCTTCTGCAGTCAGCGTATCATCAAAAAACTTCAGCGCAACATCCTGCCCGACTCTTAATGCAGTCACCAGTTCCGCCTGATACTGGGGTGGAAAAATAGCCGGTGCAGGAAGGCTGGTATCATAAAAAGCAGCTACCTTCATCCCCCGCCTGAGTCTGGTGTTATCCACAACAATGGTATCACCCGACACCACAAAATTCACAATTTCTCCATCTGTATCAACGGAAATCAGAAGCGAGCAGCAGGAACCTCCACTCCTGATATCCCGGATTACTCCAGTTACCTTTTCATAAGAAGAAAATGTCATGACAAAACCTTTTTTATTTATTTTATGAAATAAGAAACGATTCTGTTACTTCTCTGCCGGAGTTTTTCCTACCTGATATAAATGCCATCTGTCCCCACAAAAGCATCTTCCGGATATTCTGAATCCAACAGTTCACTTCTTTTCTGCAAAAAATTCTCGTACTCATTCTCCATCAGGCAATACAAAAGCTTTCTGGGCATTCCTACACGGACTCTACGTTCTTCCTCCTTGGACTCTGTTTCAGAAAAATAAGGTACTGTCAGGGAAATTTCTACATTTTTCCCACAAAGACGAAGCCCCTCTCCCTGTTCCATAAACAGCTCACAAAGAGGCTGGTAATATGCTCTGAAAAAATCTTCCTCTCGAAATCTGATACACTCTTTTTTTTCTTTCCGGTCACTTTCAGGCTGACGTACCACTCCGCAAAGATAGCTGTGATCATAATAAGTCATACACACAGCCGCCGGAGCAGGTACATTTCCATTTACAGATTCTATATCTGAAATCTGCTGACTTCCCTTTTTCAAAGCCTGCTCTCTTCTGTTGCTTCCTCCTTTTGCTTCCCACACACTCCACTGGTTTTTAGGTATGCTCAGTCCGATCATATCCTGCCGCCATTCACTGTTAAAGAAGTCAATAAATTCTTTCTGATCAATACTGCTGATCAGGTTCAGATGCGTCAGATAGTCTGCTCCGTAAAGCCTTCCGCTGATAAGCTTTGTCAGAAACATTCCCATATAATAGGACATCACACTCTTTTCAGAAGAATCCAGATAAGCAATCCGTTTTGCTTTTTTCAGACGGTCCCCCTCTGTGTCAAGAGCAGTCTCCACAAGAAACATTTTATAGGTAAGCTCCAGCTTCTTTTTTGATAAAAAAGAAGCTGTCATTCTCTGGATAGGCATTCCGCAGGTAACCACTGCATGGAGCAGCTCCTTATTAGAAAATACCAGCTCTGTATTTTTATTTACCAGGCCCGTAGTGCTGCCACAGTCCTCCTGCTCCAGGGATATCGTATACGTTTTATCTTCTGTTAAAATCATAATCCGTCTCCTTGAAAAATGATAAAATTTCTGCTTTTATTGTATCATTTTTTAAATGATTTAGGCAATGGATTTTAACGAAATCTTCCTGTTACTCACCCCATATGGAATTTCATTTTACACTGGAATTTAAGATTTCAAATCAGCTAATCCTCCTATTCGCACACTTCCGTTTTTATGACATAAAATATATGGTATCTCAATTTATCAGAAAGGATTTGTTCATGGAAAATTATCATGTGAACCGTTCCTGTGGACGTCCATACCATGCAACCTGCGGTATGGCTAAAGCACAGATGGCAGCCAGGTCTTCTTCCTGTCCGTGTACAGAACAGCATAAGAATCAGTCCTGTGCCTGCCGTATGCCCAATACAGTTACAATAAATCCGGAAATGTACACCCATGCAGATCATATGGAGCCAGCAATGGCATATGTGCCCTGCCAGCAGCTTACCACTACCTATGATCTGTGTTATGCACTGAATGTGGGAACGATTTTTCCGCAGCTTTGCAAACCATTTTGCGGAAAGAGAGGTGGACGAAGATGATGTATCAGAATTCTTCAGGCTCCAAAGCACAGCTTCTTCAGAAAATCAATGAAGTCAGCTTTGCAGTCAATGATATTCTCCTTTATCTGGACACACATCCCTGCTGCGAAAAAGGAATGGCACTTTACCGTGAATATGCAGCAGAACGAAAAAAGCTGATGAAAGAATATGCGCAGTGTTATGGTCCTCTTACTGTAGATGATGCTCTGGAATCAGACGGAAACACCTGGAAATGGATGGAACAGCCATTCCCATGGGAAACGGAAGGAGGATGCAGATAACTTATGTGGAATTATGAAAAAAGATTGCAGTATCCCATCAACATTAAAACCCCTAATGCGAAGCTTGCTCAGTTTATCATGAGCCAGTATGGAGGCCCTGACTTCCGTACCCTATAATATAGGATGCTTTTCCTCAGTGTTTATGGGCATTTCAGAATTATAACCTGCAATACAAACCAGAGTGTAGTAACATATAATAGAATTAGGATGATACAATATTCACCCCGTCAAGTCAATCTTGGCGGGGATTTTTATTAAGCTTA
>OLQH01000152.1_pt1 | contig 81687 bp, 58 predicted proteins | sample 1672671 | NCBI WGS metagenome assembly OLQH01 (sample SAMEA3136712, study PRJEB25190) | human gut metagenome
CGCTGAGCGGCAGCGAAGAGTTAATTTACACGAACCCCGGCAATCACGCAACCCGGCACCCCGCAAACACCGCCAAAACCATTGCAAAACAACACATCCACCGGCGTGTCGCAAACACCTCCGAACGGCCGTAAGACCGGTCCGGAACCCGAAGACAACGACCACACGAACCAAAAACAAACACCACACGGCGTGTCACCGCCGCATAAGGAACACATGAAGAATCCAACACCGCTTTACGAAGGCAGAAATAGACCTGGCCGCACTGGAGGTGACATACACAATGAAATACACGTCGAAATACAGCGAGGGCCGCCGACTGGGGGAAGTCGGCAGCCCTCGCTGTATTTCAGTTGTTATTCAGTTATTGATGTTGACCCACTAGAAGAAAGCGAAATCAGGCGGAGATTTCAGCCTTGGCCTTCTTGCGATCCATGTAGCGCTTGATAGCCAGAGCCTCAAGTGCAATCACCAGAACAGCGGTCACGCCCCAAGCCACGTACATGGCAGTCTTCCAGATCGGGGTATCGACCTTCGGCTCACCATCTGCATACTGCCAGCTGTTGGCGGCGGTGTACAGAATGTTGTGAGCAGCGGTACGCATGGCCTTCACGGAAGTTGCGGACTTGTCGGTAATGTGGTTGGTGATCTTGGTGGTGGCCAGCATGGAATCGTTGCCGTTACGGATCTCCTGATCACCATTCTGGTAGCCGTAGCCGCCGAAGTAATCGGTCAGAACGAAGCCCTTGAAGCCCCACTCGTCACGGAGCACGGTGTTCAGCAGAGCGTTATTGCCACCGGCATAGGTGTTGCCGATGTAGTTGAAGGCGCTCATCACGGCCTGTGCGCCGCCTTCTTTCACGCTCATCTCGAACGGCTTGAGGTAGATCTCACGCATGGCCTGCTCGTTGGTCCAGGTGCAGAGCATCTCGGTACGCTTGGTTTCCTGATCGTTCAGGGCGAAGTGCTTCATGAAGGAGTACACGCCCTTCTCCTTGGCACCGGCGATCTCGTTGGAAGCCATGGCACCGGAGAGCAGCGCATCCTCAGAGAAATACTCGAAGGTACGGCCGGAGAATGCGTTGCGGTGGATGTTCATGGCCGGAGCGTACCAGCCGGCAACGTGCATGTCGTGAGCCATGTCGCCGATCATCTCGCCGAACTGCTTGGCCAGATCCTTGTTCCAAGTGCAAGCGAATGCGGTGGAAGCCGGGAATCCGATAGAACCGACGCCGGTGAAGTTGTTGTTCAGCGAGGCCGGGCCGTCAGCGTCGGTGAGCTGGATCTTGCCGACGGAGGAGACGGCCGGAGTGCCGTAGCCGCCATTGGCGATGAGGTTGTCCATATCGTCGAAGGTCAGCTCGTCAAGCAGCTTGTCCCAATCAGCGTCGTCATAATCCTTGCCGTACATGTCGGCCAGACGGAGACCATTCTTGGCACCAGTGGTCGGCATTTCGTCGGAATCATCGTTGAACTGAGACGGATCGTAGTTGGTGTTGTTGTAGAAGGTTTCCTTGGCGGAGTCAGACATTTCGAAGTTGGTCGGAGCCGCAGTGGCTTCCTTGTAGTTGGCGAAATGTCCGGCACGGCTCAGGTAGGTCACATCGCCAGCGGCGTCATCGAACTGGTTGGTGGCCACGGTCTGGTCATCATCGTGGGTTTTCGAATCGGAATCGTAGGTGATGGTGTCTTCCACGGTGATCTTCTTGGAATCAATCACGGTGTGGGAGTCGGAGTTGATGGAAATGTCGTAATCGCCCTTTTCGAGCACGTATGCCTTGGCATTCTGGTAATCGTAGGAAGCCATGTCATCGTCGTCGAATTCGACGGTCACGGTCTCGGAAGCGCCCGGCTTGAGTTCTTTGGTCTTTTCGAAGCCAACCAGGTTGGTGCTGGCCTTCTCGATGCCACCTTCGGTGTACGGCGGGTTGTAGTAGACCTCGACAACGTCCTTGCCGGCAGTATCGCCGGTATTGGTGACGGTCACGTCAACGGTGACCTTGCCATCCTTGTACGTTACATCGTTGAGCTTCTGCTCAAAGGTGGTGTAGCTCAAGCCATAGCCGAACGGGAAAGCGACCATGGAATCGTAATCGATAGCGCCTTCGGTGGCTGCGGTCTCATAGAACTTGTAACCCACATAGATGCCTTCGGAGTAGTTGACGAAGCCCGGGATGGCGGTAACTTCATCACCGGTGAAGCCCTTGTACTTGGCGGCCTTGTCATCCATGTTGGCGTATTCGAACTTGCCGAAGTTGTTGTAGGACACCGACTGGGTGAGATCCTTCAGGAAGGTGTCGGAGGTCTTGCCGGACGGGTTGGTTTCGCCAGCGAGCACGTCACCAAGCGCGGAGAAGCCGGTCTGGCCCGCAGGCGGGCACCACACCACAGACTGGATCTGCGGATAGTCGTTCAGGAAGTCGAACTGGAAGGTGTTGGCGCCGTTGTACACGAGCGTGACCTTGCTGAAGTTTTTGGTGACCAGATCAAGCATGTCGCGCTCGGTCTGGCTCAGCTGCAGGAAGCTCTCGCCGTCCTTGAAGTCCTCGTAATCCTTGGAGTTGTTCTCGTAGGTAATGCCTTCGGCCTTCATGTTCATCGGCAGGTCGGCACCTTCGCCGCCAACGCGGGTGAGCACCACAACGGCCTCATCAGAGAAGCTCTTCGCATCGGAGATCAAGGAATCGGAATACTGGTCGGCCGGAACCTCAGGCAGGGTCCAATCCTGGGACCACATGCCCACAACCGGGCGGTCGGCACGATAGTCGGTGTACAGCTTGGTCAGGTCGGCGTTGGTTTCAAGACCAGCTTCCTTCATGCCGTCGAGCAGGGAAACGGTGTCGTACTGGTCAGACATGGAGCCGGAGCCGGTGCCGCCATAAACCGGGTTGGTGGAACCCCAACCGAACACGTTGACCTTCTTGTTGCTCAACGGCAGGTTGGAATCATCGTTCTTCAGCATGGTGATAGCTTCCGACTGCACTTCCTTGGCCAGATCGTTAGCCTTGGAAACAGTAGCATCAGACAGCATGTACTTGGTGGCGGTCGCATTGTTGAGCAGCGTCGACAATGGACCGGACAGCATCATGGAAACCGCGACGACAATACCGACCAGCGCCACAAGCCAAGACTCGGAGTGGATGATCTTACGGGTCGCCACTTCCTTCACCGTCTTCTTATTGACGGCAAAAGTGATGATCAGCGCGAGCACAAATATTACGCCAATCGCAATCAGGTACGGCGTCAACGAACCAATAACGTTCATGACGTCAGCCATGTTGATCTGCAGCATGGTCTGCCTCCTCCTTGATTCTCATAACCAAACGACATACAGGCCCCGATTTCCTCATCGAAACCAAAAATCACGTAACGCTGCCCCGCGCCGCATGATTTTCAGAAGTGAAGACACTTCTTCATGTCGATATCTCGATTTCACCAAAATCCGCGGAAAAGTGCTCTGATTTTTTCCCAGCCTGTCGTTTCGCGTGCATAATCTGCATACCACTTGCGCATGCAAAACTACCGTTCGTGCACATATACGTGCACATATAGTTCTGTTGCATGATTGCGTATGCAACAATATGCATTCCTCCGCAGATTGTTGCAAATCCTTGCTTGTTTTACTGAATATCGTTGCTCTATTGCGCAAATCTCAGTTCTTAATCGAACTTTGGATACACGATCGCGGTTTTTATGATGATTTCGGCACGCTGCGGCGAGCTGTTCCAACGGCAACTTACGCAAGGCAAGTACCATGGATGCCATGAGCGACTTAAGCGCATTGAATCTGGAGGCGGGCAGCCTTGTTGGCGGATATACGTTGATTTCACGGCTTGGATCGGGGGCAATGGGATCGGTCTGGCGTGTGCGCGATGACGGCGGACACCAGTATGCGATGAAGATCTTGCGCGATTCCCTTGCCGAGGAAGATGCATCCGGCGAACGTTCCCGCGATCAGCTGACCGCACGCGAGCGCCTGCGCAGGGAGGCGATGGCGCTGCAGAAAGTGCGTCACCCCGGCGTGTGCGGCATTGTGGACATGGAATTGGATGATGCGCTGGCTTTTATCGTAACCGAGCTGATCGATGGCAAGAATCTGCGTGAGGATGTGCGAGTCAACGGCCGGTATGTGGGCGACGATCTGGAACGGTTGGGACGCAAGCTGATCGAGGCGGTGAAGGCCGTGCATGCGGCCGGTATTGTGCACCGCGATATCAAACCGACGAATGTGATGGTGTCGAATACCGGACCGGTGTTGGTGGATTTCGGTATTGCCATGGGCGAGGGCGAAAGCCATGTGACGCGCACGGGTTTGGTTATGGGCACTCCGGGATTCATCGCACCGGAAATCATTGATGGCGCGGAATCCGATGAAATGAGTGACTGGTGGTCGGTAGCGAGCGTGCTGGCGTTTGCCGCTACCGGCGAACCGGTGTTCGGCACGAAGCCGATGATGGCCGTGTTGGAGCGTGCCGCTGCGGGAAGCGCGAATTTGGTCGGGCTTCCGGCGGGAACCATGGCCGCGTTCCGTTCAGCGTTGAATCCGGATCGTACGAAACGTTGCACGCCCGACGAATTGTTGCAGGCGATTGCGTTGGATGCGTTGAATCCGCAAGCTTGGGATGCTGCGGATACCGCTTCGGATTCGGGTTCCACTGCCGGCATATCGGAGGCGATGCCCCCTTTTGCTGAATCGCCTGACAATCCACGAGAGCTTTGGCGGGCGCTGGATCATATAACGGGCGAAGACGCCATCGGGACGCGCACATTGCCGCAATTCGTTGAGGCCACACAGACCATCGGCACAACCGGTATTGCTGACATAACCGATACTGTTATTGCCGATGCGTCCGATGCCGGTACCTCGGTCATGAATATCAACGCACATACCACGACGATTCCTCTTGGCACCGGCACGCGTGTGATGCCGATGCAGGATGCGTGGAATCCCACTCAAGAAGCCACACAAATCGATCCGGCCATCAAACCGGCGTTGCAACGCATTGCCAACCAACGACCACCGGCGGTAATACCGAATGCGTCGGTTGAAAAGGCGCAAAACGTGCAGGCGCAAGACATACCAACGTCCACTATGCCAGTTATGCCGGCCACTCCGATTACGCAGGCATCCCCGGCGGCCCCGCTCAACCTGAATGCGCCGCAACCGCCGAATCCGGCCGACGTGCTTCGTGGCGAACTGTTGAGCCGAGGCACGCTCCTCTGCGCGCTTCTGGCCATTCCTGTGGCGCTGTTCGGCTTGTTCTCGCCTTGGCTGGCCTGGGCTGCGGGTGCACTACTGGCTTGGCTGCTCGCCACCATCGGATTCAATATGGAAGCGCAGCTGGAGCGTGAAGGCCGCCGTGGAGGCAACCGAAAAGCCTCCGACTGGCTCGCACGCGCGGCCACGCTGCCTTGGCATGTGCTCAAAGGGTTGGGCTATGCGGTGCCACGCGCATTGATCATGGCCGCGATCGCCACATTGGGATTGGCGATCGCCACAGTCGCGCTGCAATTACCGTTCGCCATGGTGGATACCTCGATATTCGGATTCACGATTCCACTGCCGACTTGGATTGAAGGACCGGTTTCGCAAAGCGGCGTCGTCCAAGCCGGATGTTGCGCCATCGGTTGGCTGATATGCGCTCTCACTCCGGGGGCTCTGGCGCTGCGATTGGGAGCTGGAACGCTACGTGGCCGCCCGAAATCCAGCACTCCCGCGGAATCGTATGAAATGTAGCGAAAACCAAGAATCGGCAAACGTTTGCAATCCTCAGAAAAACATCAGACAATCGCACGTAGTATGACAACGTAAGCTTTTACGAAATACTTCATTCAGCGATAGCACGCCCACACTACTATGGTGCGCAACAAACGATGAGACATCGAAAGGAATGTGGATGGCCCAGAACAGTAAGGATGCGCAGAAGCGCGCCAGCCGCGCCGAGCGTAGGGCCGCTGAGGCCGCGGCCATGAAGGCCCGCGCCGAACAAATGGAAAAGGAACGCAAGCAGCAGACCATCATCGGCGCCATCGTGGTGGCCGTGCTGGTGATCCTGGTGGCGATCGGCGCGTTCACCGTGTATCACAACATGCACAAGAATACCGAAACCCAGGCTTCCACCCAAACCGTGGAAGAGGCATATGACAAGCTGCAGAAGGTCAAAAACACGCCAAAGCTCGTCGACGACAAGGGCGGATTGCTGCTTTCGAAGAATGGTTACGGCAAGTCCGTCGACGGCGCTCCGACGGTCGCGATCTACATGGACTTCCTGTGCCCGGGTTGTGGCAATCTGCATCGTCAGCTTGATGCGGATCTGCAGAAGATGGTCGATGCGGGGCAGATCAATCTTGATTTGCATTTCATGGCGTTCATGGACAAATGGTCCACCGACGAATATTCAAGCCGTGCCGCGAATGCCGCAATCTACCTGGCCGAGCATGACAGCAATCCGACGCATCTGATCACGTTCATGGAAAAAATGTACGCCGAGGATTTCCAGCCTGAGGAAAGCTCGAACTACAAGTCAGTCAGCGATGATCAGATCAGGGAACAGATGATCGCCTCGGGAGTGTCTGAGGATGTTGCGGACAAGGCGTTCGGCCGCGACTACCAGGATTGGCTTGACGCCATCGACACCTATACGCCGAAGCGCTCTGAACTGTGGAACACGTCCGGAACCTACAAAGACAGCATGACCACTCCAACGGTGACCATAAACGGCAAGTTCTGGAATATGAACCAGCTGAGCACCGCGCAGGAGACCATCGAGGAAGGCCTGCTGGAGGCCATCGGAATCAAGTCAGACGATATAGGAAAGGAAGGCGTAATGCCCTCCATCGGCTCCGACAAGGATCCGATCTCCAACACCACTGGCGAGTGATTAGCCCCACTCAATCCTCATAATCGAAAAAATATACCCCCCTACTCGCCAGCGTGCCAGCCAAAGCGCAGTTCTAAGTTGACGGCATCGGGCACGCTGGTTATGCTATTCAATCGTTGCCGTTTTTATGCATTATGCTAGAAAGCGTCACAAGCCTCCTTAGCTCAGATGGCCAGAGCGGCCGCCTTGTAAGCGGCAGGTCGTCGGTTCGATCCCGACAGGAGGCTCGAAACCCGTTTCAACGGGCTTTGACCTCTTACCATGGGTAAGTGATCCAGAAGCCTTCCCCCAACTTATGGCTTCTGGCGACCGGACGAGGCTTCCCCCAACCTGCCTTGTCCGGACAGGGGGCAGGACATCCCCTTCTCTCCTGCCCCCTTTTTTCTTTATTCCTTTTCCTCGAAAATGTGGCGGTATAGATAAAACCAGCGGATTCCATGCCATTCGTCCCGATCTGACCGTTACAATGACGGCGATGTAGACAGTCGCTGGAAAGAGGACGTATGACGAGAAGATGGACCCCCCGGAGATTTGTGACGCTTCGGCGTGTTCGTGTGACGGCATGCGTGGTCTCATTGACGCTCGCCTCGACGCTCGCATTCGGCGTAGGCGCGCGCAAAACCGTAGCTCTGACCATCGATGGCGAAACCACCACCGTAACCACATACGCAATGAGCGTCGACCGTCTGCTGCAGGAACGCGGTGTGAAGGTCAAAACGCATGATCTTGTGGAATCCACCAGCCCCACCAGCATGCTGAGCAACCATGACGTGGTTACGGTACGAAGCGCCTACCAGACCACCATCACCATCAACGGGCAGGAAGTGCCCTTCTGGACAGTGGCGACCAGCGCCGAACAGCTAATCGGCTTTTTCGAACAAAACGAAGCAGACGCGGCAAAAGTCACCGTCAATATCGACAACGTGTACAACAAACTCACCGGCGGACTGATCATCAACCAAAACGGGCCGGTCACTGTCATCGCAGACGGACAAAGCTCCGAAGCGCCAAATGGCAAACTGCCGGCGGCCTCCATTCTTGACTCCAAAGGCATCACGCTGAACAAGGAGGATCGCGTCAGCGTCGAAAAAGACAACGGCGAAACGATCTTGCGCGTCCGCCGCGTGACGCACGGCGAGGAGACACGCACGAAAGCGGTGCCATTCGGCACGCAAACCATCATCGACCCCAGCCTGCAGCCTGGCGAAGTCGTAGTCAGGCAGGAAGGCGAGGAAGGCGAAATCCAGCAAACGTACGACGTCACGTATGTGGATGGCGAGAAGGAAAGCGAGACGCTGACCAACGAAACGACCACGAAAATCGCCCTCGACCGGATCATCGCAGTAGGACCGGCAGCATCTTCCGACGATTCGGGGTCAGATGGCGGATCCGGCAATTCCGGAGATACTGGCAATTCCGACAATACCGGGAAAAACGATAATTCGGATAAGAACAGCAATTCCGATAATTCCGACAAGAAAAACGATTCGAACAATAATTCCGACAATACGGATAATTCGAGCGACAACAAGAAAGACGACAGCAAGAAGGACGATTCCGGATCAAAAACGGACCCGGATCCAGCACCAACTCCAGACCCGACGCCCACGCCAAATCCGACCCCTACGCCGAATCCGACACCGACACCCACCCCAGCACCGCAACCTTCCGATCCTTCAGCGGGATGCCGCCTCTACCACCCCTCCCCCGCGCAGGCACAGGCCTACGCGGCCGGAGCCGCGGCGCAATATGGCTGGACCGGACAAAACTGGACCGATCTGGTGAAACTGTGGACCCGCGAATCGAGCTGGCTGTGGTATGCGGAAAACGCATCTTCCGGAGCTTACGGCATCCCGCAATCGCTTCCAGGCAGCAAAATGGCGGCATTCGGCGCAAACTGGCGTGACGATGCGGCCGTACAGATCGACTGGGGCCTGAGCTACATCGCGCAGTGCTACGGCAGCCCATCGAAGGCATGGGAACATTCCGAACAAGTTGGATGGTATTAAACAACGCCGATCGCAACAATACGCAAACGTAACAACGCACACTTTTTCATACCAGTTGAACGGATAATGAGGTAATGACAGAAAACGCGAACGAAACCAACGAAACCGACGAAACTATGCAAGGCCGCCTGTTGGGGGCTGCTGACATTCGCCGTATCGCAGCCGAGGCCGGTATCAGCCCGACAAAAAAATTCGGGCAGAATTTCGTAATCGACCCGGGCACGGTTCGTCGTATCGTGCGCGAGGCGGGTGTGACCGCCGACGATCATGTGCTGGAAGTCGGACCTGGATTGGGTTCGCTGACATTGGCGATTTTGGAAACTGGGGCGACGATGACCGCCGTGGAGATCGACCCGCCCGTTGCGGAACGACTGCCCGGCACCATCGCCGAATTCATGCCGGACGCGGTGGATCGTTTCCGCGTAGTCAACCGTGATGCACTGACTGTAACGTCGGAAAATCTGCCTGATTTCAATAATGACGATTCATTCACTCTCGTTGCAAATCTGCCATACAACGTGGCCACGCCGATTCTGCTGACGCTGCTGGAACGTTTCGACAATCTCGGAACTTTTCTGGTGATGGTGCAGAAGGAAGTCGCGGACCGACTGAGTGAAAAGCCCGGTTCAAAGATCTACGGCACTCCAAGCGTGAAGCTCGCATGGTACGGCACCGCGGAACGCGTAGGCATTATCGGGCGCAATGTGTTCTGGCCGGCGCCGAATGTGGATTCCGCGCTGGTGCTGTTCAAACGATACGAGGGCGGGCACACGCCTTCCGCCAACAATCCCGACGGTTCCGTGGTGGACCGCGAAACTGTGTTCCGTCTCATCGATGCCGCATTTGGGCAGCGACGCAAAACCCTGCATGCTGCGTTGAAGAAAATCGTACCTTCCGAAGCGTTTGAACGGGCAGGCATCGATCCGACACGACGTGGCGAGACGCTTACCATCGACGAATTCGCGGCACTGGCACGCGCTATGGGCGAGGTGCCGGAAGCATGAGCGGCAACGGCAACGCAATCAATGAAGTCAGTGTGGACTGCCCTGCGAAAACGAATCTGACCTTGCACGTGGGGGCGCCACGCAGCGAATGGGGTGGCCGGCACGAGCTGGACACCATTTACTGCGCCGTCGGCGTATACGACACCGTCACCGCCAGCCGTAAAAAGCCCGAAGCCGGTTTCTCCTTGAATCTTGATGGCGCATATCTTGGCGATCTGGCCTCATCCGGCAGCGACATGCGACGCAACCACGCAGTGCTCGCCCTGTTCGCCATGGCCGAAGCGAGCGGCCATGAACCGGACGTGGCGTTGAACATCGAAAAACGCATTCCCGTCGGCGCAGGCATGGCGGGGGGTTCCGCCGATGCGGCCGCCACGATTCTGGCGTTGAACACGCTATGGAATCTTGATTGGCCCATCGAACGGTTGCAACAGGTCGCCGCTACATTGGGCGCGGATATGCCGTTCTGCCTGACCGGAGGCTACGCGCGAGGCACAGGCTTCGGCGAGCAGATCGAACAGCTCAGCGAGCACAGCAACGACGTGCGCGAATTGACGAAACAGGGCTTTGCGGGCCATCTGCTGGTCGGCGCGTATCAGGCGGAACTGCGCACGCCGGAAGTGTATGCCATGTTCGACCAAATCGGCGCCGGCGCAGGAGACAACAATCATCTGCAACAAGCGGCGATCTCGCTGCACCCACGCAGCGGGCAGGCAATCGACGAAGCGTTGCTGGCAGGCGCAAAGCAAGCGTTCGTCTCCGGATCCGGCCCTTCCGTAATCGCATTCGTACCAACCGACGATGCCGCACGCGCCGTGCAGTCGGCATGGCAGCAAAGCCGTTGCGTCGACCGTATCATCGCCTCCAAGGCGCCGGCCCATCCGATTGTGCATATCATCGCGTAACAGTAAGGTTGAAATCAACCGTTTTTTGGAGAAGGACTCGTACATGACTCAGGCTAACGACGAGCGCGCCGCGCGCAAACAGTACATTCGCAGCCGTCAGAAGGTGGTATTCGCCATCATCGGCGCCATTTTGGCGGTCGCATTGGTAATTTCCTTGCTGTTCTTCTTCCATGTTGGAGGATTGGGCAAAGTCAAATCGGCTGCGGTACAACCGAATTACGGCCAGCAGGCTCCTTGTGCCGCTCAGGAACAGGACGGCAGCAAAGGCAAATACGTGGAGAACCGCAACATCACCGTGCGCGTGCTCAACGGCACTGAATTCTCCGGCTTCGCACAAGCCGTCAGCAGCGCGCTGCAGAATCGCGAGTTCAACACCCAGGCCGCCGGCAACTACACCAGTTCCAAGGTGGAGCGCACGATGATTATCTTCGGCAAGAACGCCATTAATCAGGCGTACACGGTGAACAGCAACTTCACCGACGCGAAAATGGTGATGGACGATCGTGAGGATATGCTAATCGACGTTGTGGTCGGCGCGACCTTCGACAATCTGCAGAATCAGAAGCAAGTGCCGACCGCCGGCAAGAAGATCGAAAGCTTCGAAGGATGCGCTACCGTCGACAAGATGACCGACGTACAGAAGGCTCCCGAACACGACGCAGTTTGATTTGTGAGTCTGTGGATTTGCAGATTTGCAGACTGACCGCACGATTCTGTTTTTCATTCGAAAATGCGAATCGTGCGGTCAAAATATTGAAATCGTACGATCAGAAGGCAGATTATTCGGACTGCTGCTCCTCGTACCAGCGATTCAACTCGGCAACAGCGACATCACGCTCGACCGGGCCGTTATCGAGACGATATTCCAACATGTGCTTGTACGCCTTGCCAACCAGCGGCCCCGGTTCAATGCCGAGTAGCTGCATGATTTCGTCACCGTTCAGATCAGGGCGGATCGCGTCGAAATCCTCCTTCTCCTTCAGATCGCGCACGCGCTGTTCCATCTCGTCCATCGCCGACGAAAACACCATGGCCTTGCGCTTGTTCTGCGTGGTCGCATCGGCACGCGTAAGGCGGTTCAGACGCTCGTACAGAGGGCCTGCGTCCTTGACGTAACGACGGACCGCGGAATCCGTCCACGGCTCCTCCACGTAGCCATGGAAGCGCAAGTGCAGATTGACCAGCTCGCTGACATCCTCGACCATATGATGGTCAAAATGCAGCGCCTTCAAACGCTTGCGGGTCATTTTCGCACCGACCGCATCATGATGATGGAAACTCACCTTGCCGCCCGCCTCGAAACGACGGGTTTTCGGCTTGCCGATGTCATGCATGAGCGCAGCCAAACGCAACGTCAGATCCGGAGCTGGCACAGGGCCGTCCGGGCCGGTTTCAAGAGCGACAGCACGATCAATGACGATCATGGTGTGCTCGAACACGTCCTTATGACGATGATGTTCGTCAATTTCGAGCTGCAATGCCGGAATTTCCGGGAAGACGATATCCGCAAGACCGGAATCAACCAACGCTTCGATACCTGCGCGCGGGCGATCGGACAGCAGCATTTTGACCAGTTCGTCGCGTACGCGCTCGGCGGAAACGATTTCAATGCGATCGACCATGTCAGTCAACGCTTCGGCGGTTTCCGGTTCGATGCGGAAGCCCAGTTGCGCTACGAAACGCACGGCACGCATCATGCGCAGCGGATCGTCGTCGAATGACTGGCGAGGATCGACCGGCGTACGCAACACGCCCTTGACCAAATCGTTCGCACCGCCGAACGGGTCGACGAATTCCAATTCGGGCACGCGCAACGCCATGGCGTTCACCGTGAAATCACGGCGGGAAAGATCGCCTTCCAGCGTGTCGCCATAATTGACTTCCGGCTTGCGCGAGTCGGGGTCATACGTGTCGGAACGGTAGGTCGTTACCTCAACCTGCACTTCCGTGCCATCCTCACGACGGCGCATCGCACCCAACGTGCCGAATTTGCGCCCCATATCCCAAAAGCCATCACGCCCGAAACGGCGCAAAATATGTTCAAACTGCTCGGGACGCGCCGATGTGCAAAAATCCAAATCATGCGATTTGCGATGCAACAGCAGGTCCCGAACGGGACCTCCCACCAACGCCAATTCATAGCCTTCTTCGGCGAACATACGCCCTAATTCAATGGCCTCTGGCCACACTTCGAAGTTCACGCCATCCCTTTCCGGCACCACAAGTTTTCTGCCCTACCAGCATACCGTTACCCCACCTGCACACAGAATTGAGTATGGTTGGAATCATGATTACGCCCGCAGACCTTGCACGCATGCTTGCCCATGCTGCGGACGACCATACCCAAAATCCGATGGCACCGGACAAACTGCTATACACATCGCAGTCCGTTTCCTTGCGGCAAGAGACCATCATCACGCCCAGCGCACCCACCCCAGCAATGATGCCGCAGCGGCGCGCCACAGACGGTCCGACCACATTCGCCTCGCTCGACGCGCAGGAACTGCCGGTGGTACGCGAATATTCGGCAGGCGGTCTCGTATTCGACGACAAGGGCCGTGTGGCGATCATCGCACGTCATTCACGCAGCGGGCATTTGGAATGGTGCCTGCCGAAAGGCCATATCGAAAAAGGTGAGACACCGCAGCAAACCGCCGTTCGCGAAGTACATGAGGAAACCGGCATTTTGGGTGAAGTGGTCGATTCCATCGCCACCATCGACTACTGGTTCACGGGAACCAGCCAGCGCGTGCACAAGCTGGTGCATCATTTCGCATTGCGCCAGATCGGCGGCGAGCTGACGGTGGAAGGCGACCCGGACCATGAGGCGGAAGACGCGATTTGGGTGGATTTTGCTGATTTGGACGACGTTCTCAGCTACCCGAACGAACGAAAGATAGCATGGTTGTACGCAAGGAAACTCAACAGACAGGCGTGAAGGTGAATCAACCCGCACAACGGAACGTTCCGCACGGCATACGTGCTCTTTCGGCAATCCTCGCCATGGTCATGACCATGGCGTTGATGTTGTTATACGCGCCTATGCCACATGCCAAAGCCGAAGAAACGCCGGAAACACAATCGGGAGCCATGCTGTCGATCGACTCTTCCACAGCCGTGCTGACAGACACTTCCGGCTATCATCTGAGCGCAACGGTGACCAACACCACCGATCAGGAAATCCCATCGGGCACGCTGACCCTCGCCATGAACGCCTTCTACACGTTCGTGTCGCGCAACGATATCCAGGAATGGTCGGAAGGCATCGGGCAGATCCCAACGCCCGATATCGTGGGCCAAAGCGAGGTTCCCGCGCTTCAGCCGGGAGCTTCAGCAAACGTGCGCATCGACGCAGAATCAAGCCAAGAAGCACTGGCATCCATCCACTCCTGGGGTCCCAAGCCCGTCACGCTCAACTATGAGGCCGACGGCGTCCAGCAAGACGAAGCACACACTTTCGCAACACGGACCGGAGCCGGACTCAATACCCCCGACACGCCCGCGATGAATATCACCATCGTGCAGCCGCTCGAAGCGCAAGGATGGACCACCGACAACACCATGCTGGAACAACTCGTCAACAAAGGTGGCGTCACTTCCGCGGAACTTTCGAAAATCGCAGTACCCGGCAAAGAAGACGAGGCACGACTCAAGTCGCTGGAAGAGACGTTCACCAAGCATGACAAACTGCAGGTGGTGGCCGATCCGACCTATCTGAAGGCGATGTCGATGCCGACGCAAGTCGACGGCATCACGCAACCGTCCCTGTTCGACATCACCGCCTATTCCGCGCTGAACGACAGTAAAACCTATGATTCGTCAGGCGTCGGCACCTCGCAATGGAGTGCCGAACAGGCCTTGAAAAGCTATCAATCGGCGTTGGGTGACCCGAACGCGAGTATGACCACGTATGCATGGCAGGGCACTGGCAATTGGACGATCGAGGCGCTTACGAAAGCCAAACAGCAGGGGTACGACACCGTCATCGCCACGCATGATTTCGAAGCGGACGATGCGGCCACTGCGGAAACAGGCAAGGCCATAGTGTCCACCGACACGGGTGACGTCACCGTACTGACCGCGCAAAGCGTGCTTTCCAACCTTGCACAGGGCAAGGCGACCAGTTCCGACGCCGAAGCGGATGGCGAGGGAACAACGGCCGGGCGTCTCGCACGATTCGTCGCGCAAAGCGCGTTCTACCAAATGGAACAGCCGTATGCGGAACGCAACCTGCTGGTCTGCCTGAACGACAATTCCGACCCAGCCGTCGTGGACGCGCTGATGACGGACGTCGAACAATCGCCATGGCTGAACATCACTGATCTGAACACATTAAGCAACGCCGACCCCACTTTGAGCGGCGACGATGCAGCCGCGATCGTGCCGCAATCCGACGGAATCAATGATGCGACGCGAGCCAATCTCAGGCAGACGCTCAGTACGCTGGCAACCTCAGCAAGCGACATCAAACGATTTAACGCGTCCATCCTCACCGACGACGCCAAGCAGGCCCCCGCAGGCCTCAAAACGTGGCGCAGACAGCTCGTCAACGCGCACGGCATCATGGCCTTGCACGCGCTAGGCGGCGAAAATCCAGCCGGAAGCACCATGGTGGAAGGAGCCGGGCAACTGGCGTCCCTGCTCATCAACGGCGTGGCCATCACACCGACGGAAAACGTCAACGTGGTCAGCGAAACCGCGCAAATGCCCGTTACCATCAGCAACAGCCACCCCTATCCGGTCACGGTAAAAGTCTCATCGTTGACCAACTCCATGCAGATCGTCACTTCGCGTTTCGACACCGTGGAAGTGCCCGCGCACGGCGAAGCCCAAGTGGCATTCACCATCCGCGTGGCCACCTCAGGCACCGCGGACGCCACGCTCAGCCTGCAGGACAGGCAGGGCATCACATTCGGAGCGACACAAACCACCCACATCACCAGCGCATTGCAGATCAGCGACAAAAGCGGCTTCATCATCATCGGCATCGCCGTGCTACTTGGAGCTTTGGGACTGTGGCGCCAATTCCACCGTAAGAAGGATCCCGACGAATGAGTTCTTCCGTTGGCCGTAATTCACTGATCATGGCCTCCGGCACCGCGGCCTCGCGCGTGACCGGGCAAATCCGCACCATTCTGCTCGCCTGGGCTTTAGGCACCACCGGCTATGCGGCAAACGCCTACCAGGCCGGATCCATGATTCCGCAAGTCATCTACACCCTGGTTTCCGGCGGTATCTTCAACGCCGTACTCGTACCGCAGATCGTGCGCACGTTGAAGGCGAAAGACGCCGAAACCAGGCTCAACAAGCTCATCACGCTCGCCATCACCATGTTGTTGGCGGTGGCGATTCTGATGGCGCTGTGCACGCCGCTGCTCACCAGACTGTATGTGAACGGCAGTCCGGAAACCATGGCGTTGGCGACCTCTTTCACCCTGTGGTGCATGCCCCAGATTTTTTTCTATGGCCTGTATACGGTGGTCGGCCAGATTCTTGCGGCCAAAGATCATTTCACCGCGTATGCGTGGAGTTCGGTGGGCGCGAACATCATCAGCTGCATCGGTTTCGGCACGTTCATCGCATTGTTCGGCCGTGCCACGGAACATCCGCTTGATTTTTGGACCGCCGACAAAATCGCTTTGACGGCCGGAACATGGACGTTGGGCGTGGCATTCCAAGCGTTGGTATTATTCATTCCGCTGACCAAAATCGGATTGAAATACCGTCCGCAATTCGGACTTCGCGGCATCGGCTTGCGTTCCATGGGTCCGGTCGCGGCTTGGAGTGTCGGCATTGTCGTAATCGACCAGCTCGCCAATATCGTAATCACGCGCACGTCCACCAACGCGCCGATGCTCGCGCAGCAGCAGTTCGGCATCAATCCGCTCGACGTGGCCGGCAATGCCTCATACCAGAACGCGTACACGATTTACATGCTGCCATATTCGCTGATTGCCGTTTCGCTTGCAACCGCGATTTTCCCGAAAATATCCCGTGCGGTCGCCGACCATAATATCGCCGAAGCGCGTGCCGATCTAAGTCAGGCACTGCGCAATATGGGCGTGATCATGTGCTATTTCTCGGTCGCTTTCGTAGTGATGCCCGTTCCGATCATTCTCGCGTTGCTGCCGTCTGTGAACGTCAGAGAGGCGATTCTTATGGCGGGACCGTTAGTCACGCTTGGCGTGGGACTCCCGTTCGCCAGCGCGTATCTGATTATCCAGCGCACGTTCTATGCATTCGAAGACGGCAAATCGCCGTTCATTTTCATGCTGTTTGCCATGGGCATTCAAGCGGTAGGCGTGATCATCGGCGCGAGACTACTCCCCCCTACCGAATGGACGACAATGATCGGCATGCTAGGAGCCATAAGCTACATACTGCCGATCCCCATCCTGTATGCCATGCTGCGCAAACGATTCGAAAACAATATCGACGGTCCGCACATAGCCATCTCGTATCTGAAATCGATTGGCGCGGCAGCAGCTACCATGCTCATCGGCATGACGGTACGTGACAGCATCTACCAGCTTGTCGGCGCCCAAATCGGAGCGGTGGACGGTCATATGAACTGGATTCAGGCAGTGGCGTGCGCCTCGCTGTTGGCCATAGTGACCTTCATCGTTTACGTGGGCACGTTGTGGCTGCTGCGTTCCGAGGAATTCAACGAGACGATCGCGCTGATTTCCTCACGTATTCCCGGACTTCGCAAGCCGACCAGCCCCAACGATAGACTGGAACAGGGCGACGCCGAAAACGGCGAGTGACCATAGGCAGAACAAACGTTTACAAAAAGTTGAAGGAACCCATGAAACCTCAGCTGGGAGATACCATCAGCAATCGCTACGTGCTCGTTTCGCCATTGCGCGAAGAAACCGGACTGCAGGTCTGGAAGGCCAGCGACCATGTGCTCGCACGGGATTGCCAGCTGTTTATCGTCAGCAACAGCAAGGCATTGCAGGAAGTCAACGCAACCGCTTCTATGCTGGCAATTTCGCATGATTCCCACTTCACGAAAGTGCTGCAGCTCCAGCATGTCGGCCAGGTCGCGCTGGTGGTGACGCAGCTTGACGAAGGCATGACCCTCAGCGAATATCTTGCGCTGAATGCCAACCAGCCGTTGAGCTATACAGCCATGCGCTCCATCATTGGCGAAGTCATCGAAGCGTTGCATGCACTGCAAAAAGACAATCTCACGCATTTCTCCATCAGCACCGACACGGTGCGACTGACCCGTTCCGGCATTCAGATCGCAGACGCTCCGGTGAGCATCATGCTTGCCGACACTTCCTGCGCTCAAGCTTTGGAAAATCGGGAACAGCTTGCGATTCGGCAGATTGCGGCATTGCTGTATGCGATGTTGACCCGACGCCCGTCCACATTGTCGACTGATTTCCGTCTGGAAGCGCTTGCGCCGACCACGCCGATGGAATTCCGTGTGATCTGCAAGCGCGGTCTTGAACTTGCGGAGGATGACGGCTTCCCCACCGTTCCAATGGCGACCATTGCGGAATTGGAGGCGCTGCTTGGCGAATACCAGCCGCTATCATCGTTGGGGGGCATGGATGTCACGTTGCCTTCCATGGATTCGGAATGCTCGATCGCCAATGTTCCGTTGCTGCAGATTCTTGAGAAGGATGCGCTCCCACTGCCGGATACGCTGGCGGCGGCTGGAAGCATTCCGGAAATGACGTTCACGGCCCCCGAACCGCATAACGATTTTTCCGATGGCAAGGAGGCTTTGGCGAAAAGCGTCGCGGCCACCAGTGGAGCGGTGAAATCGTTGTGGAGCAGCGGCCGTGAGCTGTTGAGCGAAGAAGACATCGATGGCGTGACCGACACCAGCGATTCCCCCTTCTCTTTCCCCATCAGGGTTTCCGTACCGGCCGATGGCATGTCATCCGACGATTCCCAGTTGGAAAAAACCGGCCGCATTCCAGTGATCGGCGCGGATGGTCAGGTCATTCAGCCCGGCGAGGAATCCGCTCGCGCGTTGAAAGCAGAGCAGGAGGCGATCGACGCCGCGTATGCAGCCGGTCGAGCCGCGGTTCCGCCGAGCTTCACGCCGAAGAATCCTTCTCCCGCTTCGGCGAATACTGACGTTGCCGACGCGAAACTGTTCGGCAAGCTGAAAACGAAGGTCGTTGCGATTATCGTTGCGGTCATCGTGGTTGCGGTTGCGCTTGGTTTTGCAGTTCATGGTTTGATGCAGCCCTCAGATTCGGTTACGACTGATTCAAAAGGACCATGGCCGGAAATGAATCTTGACGAAGTGCCGTTCGGCGAGGGAGATCAATCGGATGCGAATTCCGCAGATTCCTCCAATGCCGATACGTCCTCCAATGCCGACACGTCCGGCAATGCCGATTCGTCCAATTCCAAGGATTCTTCCGATACTTCCGCCAATGCGCCGGCATCCGGCGATTCGACGGCATCCAAGAAACTCAAGAAAACCGAAGACAAGGTCGTGACCGCCGACAAGCAGTCGAAAAAGGTGCCGGATCCGAAGCAGCCGGAAAACACGACCGCATACGAAATCGACAATCGTAAGTTCCTGTCGAATCCTGACGGACAGCAGGGCTACGGATATTACGTGCACCTGAGCCAGCCGCAGAAGGCGTATCGCATGGTCATCAAGATTCGTTCTTCGGGCGGCCAGGGATACATTCGTGTGAACGCGACGGACAGCCCATCCCAGGGCAAGCAGGTGGCGCAGTTCGAATTCGACGATTCCGGCACTACCGAAGTGAAGTTCGACAAGTCCGTGGAAACGCAGGACATCATGCTATGGGTGCCGCTTGATAGTCTGCCGGGCAACCAGCTGTATATCGAAAGCATTCAAGTGTTCTGATCATTGTCACCGTCTTTCTAACGTTTTCCAGAGAAGACGCGCATGGAGGGCACGTGTAATACGCACGTGCCCTCCTTTGTATCCACCACTCGATTGTCTGTCTGCCGAAATCGTGCGGCTAAACCAGCAAGCCATGCAGCCAATCGCATAATCCATCTGCACAAGTCGTATTTCCTGTCTACACAACCCCCGAATTGGTGGTCAAATCCGACTTGTACAGACATAAAACCGGGGTTATACAAACACAGAACGCAAGTTGTACAGACAATCCGCTGCGCAGACCACTTACTCGGGCCAGTGCTCGAAGAGGGTGAGAAGTTTGTTGACGTTTACGTCGCTCCAGCTGTTGATTCGAGGGCCATCGTACGCGCTGTTGTACGGTTGATCGAACACGACCACATGCTGCCCCGCCTCGCGCAGGGTTTCGATGTTCGCCGGCGAATCGTCAATATGAATCGTGGCCTGCATGCTGTCTTTCAGCCCGGTAAAGCACAGGCTCATGTATGGAATATGGTTGCTGTCCAACCATTGCGCGGTGTCGGAAACAACCATCTGATGCTGGCCGGACACGAACAGCCGGTGCGTGACGATGCGAATGTACACGTGCTCGCCCGCCAATCGTTGCAACGCCTGCGCGACTCCCGGAAGCGGCTGCATCGTTGCATACAGATGCTCACGTTCCGCGGCTTTATGCGTTTCGATGTAATCATCGAGCGTATCGAACGGCCATCCATCCTCGCGAATGAGATTGTAATGCGCGGTCTGCAACGCACGTTCCGGCACGTCAATGCCTTGCCGCTGCAGGTAATCGCGGATCGCACCCTTGTAATCCGCGCAGACGCCGTCCAAATCGAGATTGAGCACACGATATCCCTGCACGCCCACGCGCTGGCTCTCGTATTGTTCAGGAATAGTCGCCATATATCACGTTCCTTTCTTACGCCCGACGCCAATCAGCCCGTCGAACAGCCACACTAATCAACTCGCTATCAATCAATGTAACCTGACATTCGCCGACAACAAGCGCAAATACTCTCGCAAGTAAGGAAGATCGAAAAGATAGAAATCTGAAGATCGCGCCGCTTCTTTTTGCGACGGCGACACCACCCTGCAATCGACGATCGACTTTTCATCACAGCATCATTACGTTTATTTCAAGATTAGCCGATGAAAATACAAAAGAATCGACGATCATTGCATGACATCGACGGTTGCGTCTGCCTATACTGAAGGCACAACAGAACAAAGAGACATGATGCGGCAGGAGCCGGAGAGAAAACCGGAGCCGCACCCCACACGCGGGGAAACGGCAACGCCACCCGCGCTGAAATAACAGAAAAACAAACAAGACTTACGGCAGCGGCCAGAGGAAAGAACAGAAAACAAGAACGCCGCCAAGCCAAACGAAAGGAAACATCATGAAGAACAGCACTTTCAACCAGATTGTCAACGCCAACCTCGCTTCCATCGATCCGGGCTTCGGCCAGTTCGCACTCGCCAAGGCCAGCGCCGATCTGTTCAAGAAGATCATCAATAAGTGATCCAAGGCCTGCGCAGGCAGGCGTCACGTTTATACAACCAAAGGGCTTGCGTTCCACATGGAGCGCAAGCCCTTTTTCTCATATTCCACTCAAGCGCTGCCAGGAATCCAGCACCACCAGCAACTGCACGCACAGCCCCACACACACAGCTCATGTTTCACGTGAAACTTTGTGATGATCCGGCTTGGAAAGTACTCGATAATACGCCATAGGAAAAAAGAATACGTGAAATCGTGCGATGCGCGGCTGTTCGCTTCGGCGGTTCGCTACAGTGGGAATATGAGTGATTTGCGAGATGTGATTATTGTCGGATCCGGCCCTGCAGGATATACCGCGGCCATATATTTAGGCCGGGCTGGATTCAAACCACTGGTCATTGCGGGCGCGCTGACCCCAGGCGGGCAGCTCGTCAACACCACCGAAGTGGAGAATTTCCCGGGCTTCCCCGATGGTATTATGGGGCCGGAACTCATGGATAATATGCAACGCCAGGCAGAGAAGTTCGGCGCAGAAATCGTTTGGGATGATGTTGTTTCCGTGAGCAACGATGACGCCACCGGTGTGAAAACCGTGCGCATCGATCAGGGGGACGTTTTTGAAACCCGTGCTTTGATCATCGCAACCGGATCGGAATACCGCAAGCTCGGCATCCCTGGAGAGGTGGAATACTCCGGCAAGGGAGTGTCATATTGCGCGACTTGCGACGGCTTCTTCTTCCGTGATAAGCCGATTATTGTGGTCGGCGGTGGCGATAGCGCATTCACTGAGGCTGATTTTCTTTCCCGATTTGGATCGTCGGTGACGTTGATTCATCGTCGTTCCGAATTCCGCGCATCGCAGATTCTCGTGGAACGCGCTCAACAGAATCCGAAAATCACCATCGTCACGGATTCCGTGGTGGAGGAAATCTTAGGTGATGTCAACGAAGCCCAATCCGTGAACGTTCGCAACGTCATCACCGGAGAGATGAGCACGATTGCTGCAAACGGTATTTTCGTAGCGATTGGACACTCCCCCGCCACAGCTTTTATTGACGGCATTGTGCAGCGAGATGCGGCTGGATATATTCAGGTGGACGGCGCCAGCACACGCACCAGCACTGCCGGCATTTTTGCAGCAGGCGACTGTGTTGACAGTGTTTACCGTCAGGCGATCAGCGCCGCCGGCATGGGCTGCCGGGCCGCCCTTGACGCTCAAGCCTACCTCCAGCAGTAACACTCCCCATCACGGTCATTCACACAGCCATTCACACAGCCATTCACACAGTCACATCACAGTCATGACTGTGATAAAATCAAAATGACCGTGTGAATGACTGTGACATGGAGGAAGCTATGTCCATTCTCCAAGAACCAATCCAAAACGCGATAGCACGATTGCGCAAACAGCATAATGACGACGGCGATTACGAAGCAAAAAGCTGTCAGCGATCCCTCAGCAAAGACGTGTGGGAAAGCATCAGCGCCTTCGCAAATACACATGGTGGCACTCTGCTCCTTGGTTTGGATGAACACAATGGATTCACTTGCGTTCAGGATTTTCACCTCGACAGAGTGCGGGACCAACTTATCGAAGGTATGGGAGATGGCGGTAGGGATGGAATCAGACTCTCAAATCCTCCAAAATATGATGTTTCACGTGAAACCGTTGACGGCGGTCAGATTCTCGTTATTCGTATATATGAAAACGATATAGATTTCAAGCCATGCTATATTACCGCCAAAGGAATTAAAAGCGGTAGTTTCAAACGAATTGATGATAAAGATGTTCTCCTATCATCAGCAGAATTATATGAAATTCAAAATATACTACATCCAAGTAGTTCTGATCTTGAAATTATTCCTAATGCCTCTATTGAAGACCTTAACTCTTCTGTTGTCGATACTATTTTTGTAAGAAAACAAGGCACTAAAGCCTTGCGTGGAGCAGAAACAAAAGAAGAAAAACTAGCGCGATTAAACATTGCGGATCGACAAGGTCGCATACGGATGGCGGGATTAATTGCAGCCGGTAACTATCCTCAACAATTCTTCCCACGTCTCTTTATCGACGTTGCTGTACATCCAGGCATTGAAAAATCGCAGCCAGGTGCACTAAGGTTCCTCGACCGCGTAGAATGCGAGGGATCTGCATCAGAAATGATCAACGATGCAGTAAATGCTACATCTCGAAATTTACGATCTTATTCGTTCATCGAAGGCATCGGAAGAAAAGATGAATTGGAAATTCCTTCCGAAGTTCTGCGTGAAGCCATCGCCAACGCAGTAGTGCATAGGGAATATCATCCGTATTTTCAAGGCCAGCCGGTCACTGTCGACGTTTACGCAGACAGGATCGAAATATCGAATCCAGGTGGCCTATGGGGAGGCAAAACCATTGATAATCTCGCAGATGGACAATCTCGATGCCGCAATAACGCCCTCATGCAGCTCGTACAAACCACCCCTGTGATCGGAAGCAATCTTATCACCGCCGAGGGTCAGGGCGGAGGAATCATCCTCATGATGAACGAAATGCAGAACCGCGATCTGCGCGCACCGGAATTCCGCGCGACTCAGGACTCCTTCACTGTGGTGTTGTGGCGTTCCAGCGTCAATCTATCCAACAAAGCTGATGAGATTATCTCTGAAATTAAAAATACTGAACCAACTCATAAAAACGATACAACAAACATGTTGTCGAATACTATGAAAAATAAGGTTGATATTCTCACTTTTATTCCAAAGAATAAAGATATTACCGCAAGGGAGCTTGCTGATATTACTGGAAAATCAGTTGAAACAATTCGCCGTAATCTAAGAAAGTTAATACAAGAAAATAAAGTTGAAGCCATCGGTAAAACGAAAAGCAGAAATCGTATGTACCGACGAATCAACTAATTCCTATAGAAAGATGCCGTCAAATACCACCAAACAAGGAATCACAAAAACGCTAAAAATAAGCGGAAGGGCGGCATATTCTGTTCACGACTGTAAGCTTGGCCAAATGGCTTTGAGTGTGCCGTGAATAGAATATGCCGCCCTTCTGCGAACATCACACTGATCCGACAGAGAAACTCGAGAAATACTATTCTTCAGCAGAGGGAATGAGCATGTCGATAATGCGCTTCATGTCATCTTCGGATTTGAAGACGATTTCGATGCGGCCATGTTCCTTGGACCCTTTGATGGAAACCTTCGTGCCGAACTTCTTTTCAAGTCCGAGCTGCATTGGCGTTCCAGCCCACGGATTCAGCTTGTTGGTCTTCGCTTTCTTCGGCTGATCCGATTCGGCGGCCTTCATCGACACGATTTCCTCAGTGCTGCGAACAGACAGCCCTTCAGAGATAATGCGCGTCGCAAGCTGTTCCATATCAGCTTCAGTCGGCAATCCCAGCAGCGCACGCGCGTGACCGGCCGATAAAAGTCCAGAAGCGACCTTCTTTTGCACGGTTGCAGGCAGATTCAGCAATCGCAAGGTATTTGCGATCTGCGGGCGTGATTTCGATACGGATTTCGACAATTGCGCCTGCGTCAGACCGAAATCGTCGATCATCTGCTGATAGGCGGCCGCTTCTTCCAGCGGATTTAACGCAACGCGATGCAGATTCTCCAGCAGAGCGTCACGCAACATATCGTCGTCGGCCGTGGTTTTGACAATCGCAGGAATCGTTTTCAGACCTGCGATCTGTGAAGCACGCCAGCGACGCTCACCCATGATGAGCTCATACATGCTATCCATGCGACCGTCGAACATATTATGCGACTCGTCATTGATAGCGGCGTTCTCCTTGCGCGCGGCCTCGATCTGCGCAAGTGGGCGTTTCCGTACCACGATGGGCTGCAGCACGCCAACTTCCTTGATGGAATCGGCAAGCTCACGAAGATCATCCTCGTCGAAAATAGTGCGTGGCTGATGCAGGTTGGGTCCGACATCACTCAGACGCAATTCAACCAAGTAACCACCCTGCACCGGCAGCAGTTCCAGTTCGTCGTTCTTTGCGTCTTCGTTCTTTTTGACCGCAGCGGTTTCACGTGAAACACTCTCCTGCTTCGCGTCGGCAGAAGGAGCGACAGGACTGGTGGAGCCAAAGAACATGTCGGCTGGATGAGCCGCTTCGTTCAGCGTGATGGAAGGCATGCTGGCACGATGAACGCTTCCTTTCTTGGTTTCGCGTGAAACGTTCTTCTTCATGTCGTGGACGGCATCGACGGAAGCCTTGGCTGTCGCCATGGAGCTTTTAGTACCTGCGTTCTTGCTCGCAGACGGCACGGCAGCATTGCCAGTCATACTGCCGGAAGTTTTCGCGGACGGCTTGTTATCGGCCTTCACCCCTACAGCAGTCGCAGCCGGCTCAGCGGCAGCTTCCGACTTTGCCGACTCTCCTGGAAGAGACGGAAACAGCGCGCCGAGACCCATGCCCAAACGTGATTTCGTAGCCATGATCAGTTCTCATTCCTTCTTGCATCAATAGCCTGCAACACCGTCTGCGAGCGACGTGCGAGTTCCAACGCGGCCTCACAGTAGGAGATTGCACCCATGCCCTTGGGGTCATAGGCGATAACGCTTTGATTAAAGCTCGGCGCTTCCGAGATTTTCACCGTTCGTGGAATCGTGGTGTCCAACACGATGGTCGGATAGTGGCTTTTGACCTCGTCATGCACTTCACGGCTGAGCAGGGTTCGCTTATCGAACATGGTGATCAGCATGGTAGAAACAAGCAGTGACGGATTGAAATGTTCCTGCACCAGCCCGATGGTATTGATAAGCTGACCAAGACCCTCCAACGCATAATATTCAGCTTGGATCGGAATCAGCATCTCATGCACCGCACACATGGCATTAATTACCAGCAGACCAAGGCTCGGAGGGCAATCGATAATCACATAATCGTAATGTTCCTCGCTGTTCTCAAGAAACTCGTCGACCGCGGTTTTCAGTAGAACATTGCGATTTTCCATGTCGGCGACTTCCAGCTCGGCACCGCTCAGATCGATGGAGGCTGGCACCACGTCAAGCAGATCGAAGTCAGGGCAGGTGCGCTTGACTTCGGCAATGGTTTTTCTGCCTTCGATCACGTCGTATACCGACGGCTCCCCCGACGCATGTGGAGCACCCAACGCAGTCGACGCATTGCCCTGCGGATCCATATCGATCAGCAGCACCTTGGAACCGAACTGGGCCAACGCGGCGGAAAGATTCACCGCAGACGTGGTTTTGCCAACGCCACCCTTCTGATTGGCGACCGCAATCATGCGCGTCTGCTCTGGCTTTGGGCAAACGGCCTTCTGCAAGGCGCGATAGCGAGACGATTCGTCGGCGATCTGCGAACCAAGAGGAGAATCCGATCCTCCGAAAATTCGTTTGATGGTTTCCGTCGCCGATTCCATCGACGTCAGGTTATCTGGTCCTTCAGGTCCAGTCATACGTCAGCCTTCCTTACGATATGCTTAACACTCAAGTTTCATCATTTGGGTGGACAGAACCGACCCGTCCACCCATTGTGTGCAAATGTGGATAACTGTGGATAGTCTGTGGATAACTTGCATTGCTTGCAAAAAGTTATCCACAGACATCTTGTTGCTATTCCAACATTTTTTTGCGCTTTATTTCAACGAGTCTCCAGTTGTGGATAATGTGGACAACTTGCCAAAATGGTGGATAACTTACTTTTTATCCACCATGAGCACATGGGTCGATTCAAGCCCCGGCCCGACCTCGGCATCCACCACTCGCGGACGAACGCCGCCGCACTTGGCGATCTCCTTGGAGGCTTTCTCGATCTCCTCCTGAGCGGACCTTCCCTTCAATGCGACCAGACGTCCACCGCGTTCAAGCAACGGCAACGTCCACCCGGATAGCTTGGTCATCGGTGCAACGGCACGACAGGTCACCACGGCGAACGGGTGCCTTGCCTGAATGGGCTTGCCATCCAAATCCAGCACAGGACCGCGGGCAACCGCTCCCCTGCCGTTCCTGCCGCCTTTGCCGTTCCTGGCGTTGCCATTACCACGGTTGCCGCCCTGAACACCAGACGCACCCGCAATGGCCTCGATCATCTCATTAGCCCTGGCACGCACCACCGTAACGTTCTCCAGCTCCATGTCCTCCACGCACTCGTTCAGCCATTCGATACGCCGTTCCATAGGCTCCACGAGAGTGAACTGGTGATCCGGCAGGCATGCGGCCGCAACGATACCGGGGAAACCGCCGCCGCTGCCAATATCGGCAACCGTTTTGAACTGCTTCTTGGCCGTGGATTCCCTCACGAAAGGCACAATGGCAGCCGAATTCAGAATATGGCGTTCCCAAATAATCGCAACGTCTCGTGGTCCGATCAGGCCACGGGGTTCGCCTTCTTCGACAAGTTTCGCATGAAAAACACGCAGCTTGCCCAACGCATCCCCCAGCACTTCCTCAAGAATCGGCGAATCATCAAGTTCGTCTGTCACATCACTCATGGGCACCATCCTATATCCTGCTCTTCCTTATTGCCGGTATTCCAGCCATTACTCCCCGACCAATGCCGGCAATATCGCATGGCCTGCGTGTAGTCATTCATCAATCGCAATAAAAAAGCGCCACCGTGATGGTGACGCCATGTTTCACGTGAAACGAGCCGAAATCAGGCCTCATCCTCGTCTTCGGTTTCCTCGGCGACAGAAGCCTTAAAATACACCGTAACGTAACGATGTGGCTCCTCGCCGTGGGAACGGGACTTCATACCTTCCTCACGCACCACGTCATGCACGATCTTACGCTCGAAGGAATTCATCGGCTTCAGGTCGACCGGCTCTCCGGTCTCGCGTACCTCGTCGATGGCATCCAGCGCGATGTCGTGCAGACGCTGACGCTTGCGCTTTAGATAGCCGTCGACGTCCACAATAAGATGGGAACGTTCGCCGGTCTTCTGCTGCACGGCAAGTCGCGTCAGCTGCTGCAATGCGTCAACAACCTCGCCGTTGCGTCCGATAAGATGCTTGATATCCGTATCATCATCGGCGACAATTTGCACGGTAGGACGATTGTTGCGCACGCCCATTTCGATATCACCCTCGTAATCGACGATATCGAGCAGTCCTTCAAGATAGTCGGCAGCGATATCAGCTTCCTCGTTGAGCTGATCGATGGTTTTTTCCTCATCTTGCGCCATGGTGGTTGTACTCCTTTGAGCGGGGTTTCTATTACTAAAGTCTTGTTATGTAAAGTCTAATTTACTGTTTACCACGTCGACAATAAACGCTGATAAAAGTGGTGTGTCCCGCGTTTCATGTGAAACACGGGACACACTCTTACTCACTTCTTTTTCTTTTTACGGCTCGGCTGCTGACGCTGGTAGCCGTGCTTTTCCTTCGCTTCGGCGGCTTCCTTAGCCTTCTGCAGCGCCTCTTCCTCGAGGGATGGCAGACCGGCCTTGGCTCGGCGGTCGTTCTCATGAACATGATCACGCTTTTCCTTCGCTTCGGCGGCCGGAGATCCCGGAGTCGGGAAGACGTGGATCTGCCAGATGGAACGCAACAGATTGCAGATGTTGTTGGTGAGCCAGTACACCAGCACAGCGAATGGCATGGCAATACCGGAGAAAATGTACATGATCGGGAACATCCACAACATCATCTTCTGCATCATTTCGGTCTGCTTGTTTGCCGCAGACTGAGCCATGTTACGCTTCATGCTGTTGTACTGCATGAACCACAGGCAGAAGCACATCAATGCAACGAAGATGGCGATAACTATTTTGCCATGCACGGCAGCGGTCGTGAAGTTATCAGCCACGTTCACACCGAACACTGTGGTGGACGTGAACTGCTTGGCTGTGGCGATGTCGAAAGCGCCAAGACCCTGTCCGTCCCTGAATTTGCCGCGTGCGATGTACGGAATGGCTGACAGCGTATAGAACATGCACATGAACACGGGACCCTGCACGAACATAGGGAGCATGGAAGTACAGCCACCCATCGGGTTCGCATCATTGTCCTGGTAGAGCTTCATAATCTCGCGCTGCATGGCTTCCTTGCTGGCGGGATCGTTCTTGCCCTTGTATTTGTTCTGGATACGCTGCATCTTTGGCTGCAGGACGGCCATCTGGGCCTGCATCTTGCGCATGCCCTTCATGGACTTGTAGAACAGCGGAAAAACGCATGCCTGGACCACAAGTACTAGGAATACGATGGACATGACCCACGAGAAACCGATCTCGTTCATGCCCAGCATCACCAGGAACTTATGGAATACGGCCATGATCTGCGTCATGAGCCACTCGACGGGATACAGGAGCTTATACAGCCAGCCCCAGAAACCGCTGTCGAGGAGGAATTGATTTTGATTCATTACAGGCCAGTCTCCTTATCGCCTATAGGTTTTTCTACGTTCAGAGGCGTGAGCCGAGGTTCCTCGTGTGCCTTCGACCACGAACATCTGTAAAACAAGGAATAAAGCTGCGGAACGTCGTCAATTCCCCCACAGTTCCACTGATTGCAGCGGAGGAGGCGCAATAACGCAAGAAGGCCACCCTTAAGGCGGCCAAATCGTTCAATCGCCTGAATCGCATAATTGGAACAGCTCGGATAATACCGGCATCGGGGTGCGGTATGGGCGGAAATATGCTTTTGATACCAGCGGATGAGCCGCACCATCGAATTGCGACGATGCGCGGAGCTCATTGCTGAGTAGCGGTTTTACGTTTCACCGCTTCAAAACACGATGCCATCTGCTGTTCAAGCGACAAAAAATCAGCACGCGCGGCACTTGGCTTGGCACGTAACACGATATCGCATGATTCAGGCAAAAGAGATTCGTATTTCCGCGCAAGCACGCGAAAACGCCTTTTCACGGTATTACGCGTGACCGCGTTGCCAACGGCTTTGGAAACAGCCAAGCCAACACGACGACCATACACCGCCGCGGTACCGTCCGTAACAACATCGTCGTGCATCAGATAATGCACGACGATGTCTTCTCGCGATACCCTACGACGGCGTTTGAGCACCGCAACAAAATCGCGATGGCTTTTCAGCCGTTCCACCGCTCTATGCCGTTAAATCAGGCAGCGAGGGACTTGCGGCCCTTGGCGCGGCGACGGTTGATCAGAGCGCGGCCTGCGCGGGTGCGCATACGCTGACGGAAACCGTGCTTCATGTGACGACGGCGGTTGTTCGGCTGGAATGTCCTCTTCATAATTAATGCTCCCGGTGTTTTTAGCCATGCCAAGGCACGGCTCCTCATGAGTCAAGCTCTACCAAGTTACTCTGACCCCTGAACAGAGTAACTGACTCCACTAATTCCTTCACATTTTGTGGGGACTCTCCCCACAAAACAATCCACAAAAAACGTTGGTATATCGCCAAACTCCCCACAAAAGTTATCCACAAACTACATTACTGTCATTCACAATTCAATCATTTCAACACGCTTACCGGTGGATAACTCAGGGAAAAGAGAGTACAAATAAACAGTTGCACTACTAGTAGAAGTCTGTCGAGAAAGGGGAATCCGTGGCCGATACGACAACCGATCCTCTCGATCAGGCTCGCGGGGTATGGTCCGACGCGCTGGCGTTGCTGCACCAGAATCCCGCACTTTCCGTACGTGACAAAAGCTGGCTGGAAAATGTTTTTCCAGAAGGCATGTGGGGTCCCACCATTGTGTTGTGCGTGCCCAGCGCGGCCGCGCAGCAGACGCTGCAGAACGAATTGAACCAGCCTCTGCTGGAAGCCTTGCGGGAGTCTGCGGAACAGGACATTTTCCCTGCATTCAAGATTGCGGAAAAGAAAGAACCGGCACAGCCGCCCGTTGAAGAATACCCCCATTTCACCCCTGCGCCACATGTTGAGGAAACCACGCAGGGCCAGCTTCCCATTCCGGTCGCCATGCCTCCGGAACGCCCCAACACATTCCAACGAGGCCAGAACAGGCCTTTGCTGGACCCTAAGACCCATCTGAACAAGAACGCCACCTTCGACACCTTCGTCCCTGGCGATTCCAACCGTTTCGCGCGCACCGTCGCATTAGCCGTCGCGGAAGGTTCCGGCCATGATTTCAACCCGCTGTGTATCTACGGCGGCTCCGGCCTGGGCAAAACCCACTTGCTGAACGCCATCGGCAACTACGCACTGGTCAAGGATCCCTCGCTGAAGGTCCGTTACGTGACCAGCGAGGAATTCACCAACGAATTCATCGAGGCATTGGGCGATACCAACCAGAATTCCGGCCAAATCAAGGAATTCAACCGTCGCTACCGTGAAGTCGACGTGCTGCTGATCGACGATATTCAGTTCCTCAGTGGCAAGGACGCGACGCTCGAACAGTTCTTCCACACGTTCAATACCCTGCACCAGGCGAACAAGCGCATCGTGATCGCATCCGATGTACCTCCGAAGGATCTGCAGGGCTTCAACGAACGCCTAATCTCCCGCTTCGAATCCGGCCTGACCGTTGACGTCAAGCCGCCGGATCTGGAGACGCGAATCGCCATTCTGCGCATGATCGCCCATGAATCCAACGTTCAAGACGACGTGCTCAACCTTATTGCGGAACGTTTCACCGAGAACATCCGCGAGCTGGAAGGCGCACTGAACCGCGTGACTGCCATGGCTTCCCTGAGCGGACAGCCGGTGACTCGCGCACTGGCGGAGCATACGCTGCAAGACTTCTTCGCGACCGATGTGGAGATCAAGCCCACCGACATCATCACTCAGGTGGCGAAATACTTCTACATCACGTTCGACGACATCGTCGGCCGTTCTCGCACGAAGAAAATCGCGCTGGCCCGCCAGATTGCCATGTATTTGGTGCGTGAGCTCACCAGCATGAGCCTGAACGACATCGGCCAGGTGTTTGGCGGCAAAGACCACACCACAGTAATGCACGCCTACACCCGTATCAGCGATGAAATGCAGGAAAAGCAGGAAATCTACAACTATGTGACGGAGCTGACGCTGCAACTCAAACAGCGTTCCGGCGAAAAATAACGTTTTTTTGCGCGACTTTGCGCGTTTGCATGTGTTTTCGCACGCCTCAAAAAACGGTTTTGGTGTTTTCTGCCTTTCTCAGGCGATTTTCAAAAGCCAAGTATGAGTATTGGTAAATTCTTTACCTACTGATTTACCGACCATTCCGACACGCCGGGTTGTGGAATATTTTTATCGAAGTTATCCACATAGTTATGCACAAATCAAGGATTCCTCGGTGGAAAAGCCGTTGGAAACGCGAAAATCGGCGGTGGATGACTTGTGGACTATACACAGGCTTTTGTGGATAACTTTTTTGCATCTCTGAGGCTGTGGATAACCCGGTAGCTTGTCCACACTCCGTTCAAAAGTTATCCACAGGTAGTGAGGTGAACTGAGCCCTTGAAAAACATGGGGTCTGTGCACTTACCCACATTATCCACAGGCCTTATTATGACGAATGTAGGTTGTTATAAGAAAATCATCATCGTCATCATAAGTGGGGAATTCCCCACGCTTCGTCAAAACGCTGGCAGCTCGCTAGAATGACTTATGGACCGAACGAAACGAGGAAATTAGCCATGAAAGTTGAAGTCAATTCCCAAGCGCTGGCAGACGCAGTAGCCTGGACAACCCGCGTGATCGACGCTCGCCCTGCATCTCCCATTTTGGCAGGCGTCCGTTTGGAGGCCATCGACGGCACTCTCCAACTTTCCGCCTTCAATTACGCCATTTCCGCCCGTCATCACATTGAAGCAGGCGTCGATGAAGCCGGATCCGTCTTAGTGCTCGGTAAGCTGCTGGCGGATATCACCAAGTCGCTTCCTGCTGCGAAAACCTATCTTTCCACCGATGGATCGACCATGACCATCACCTCCGGCAAGTCCACATTCACCATGCAGCTCATGCCGGACGCCGAATATCCGGATCTTCCGGTAATTCCGTCCAAACTGGGCCAAGTGGACGCGCAAACCTTCACCCAAGCCGTCACCCAGGCATCCGTTGCCGTTTCCCGTGAGGAGAATCGCCCCGTACTCACCGGCATCCGCGTGCAGTTCCAAGGCGACAAGGTGATCATGAGTTCCACCGATCGTTTCCGTCTGTCTCGTTCGAGCTTCACGTGGACGCCGGAAAACCCGGACACCAACGCCACCGCGCTCGTTCGCGGCGCACTGCTGCGCGACGTGGCACGCTCTTTGGATGAGCATCAGAACATCGTTGTGGACTTCGACACGGAGAATCCATCGCTGCTGGGCTTCGAGAACGCCGGACGCGTGTCCACCTCGCAGCTGATCGACGGCGAATTCCCCGCGGTCGACCGCCTATATGCCGACGAATACCCGATTCACGCGGTCATCAACAAGCAGGATCTCATCAGCGCCATCAAGCGCGTCTCCCTTGTCGCCGAGCGCAACGCGCCGATCCGCATGGCTTTCACCAGCCAGGAGCTCACGCTGACCGCAGGAACCGCGGACGAAGCCCAAGCCAAGGAAATCCTCGACATCGACATGGATGGAGAAGACATCACCGTGGCCTTCAACCCGACCTACCTGATCGAAGGCCTGAGCGCCATCGCGAAACCGTTCGTGCGCATGAAGATGACCACCGCTGTCAAGCCTGTGGAATTCAACGGCCAGCAGGAGTCGGATTCCGAGGAATCCATGGACTATCGCTACCTGCTTGTGCCCATGCGTTTCAACAGCTGAACATAAGCCGATCCACACAAAACGTGGACACATCGCAAAAATAGGGCTGAACATGGCTATTACTGCCGGTTCAGCCCGTTTGCATGAATATTCATAAACAATCATATTCGTTAATAATTGCGATTATCCACGTAAGAAATTTGCTTGATTCTCAAGGATTGTGAATGTATATTTCCCGCCTAGCACTCGACCATTACCGTTCCTGGGAACATTGCGTGCTCGACTTCGAACCGGGAATCAACATTCTGCAAGGAGCCAACGGACTCGGCAAAACCAATATTGTGGAAGCCGTCGAAGTGCTTTCCACGGGATCAAGCCATCGCACGTCATCATCATTGCCACTAATCGAAAAAGGGTGCACTTCGGCTACCATCCGAGCCAATGTGGAAGACGATGAAACGCAACACACCTACGAAGCGACCATCGTGGCACGAGGCGCGAATCGAGCGCGAATCGATGGCGGAAAATCGCAATACATGCGCGATCTCATCGGACGTACGCCCTCCGTCTCCTTCACCCCCGAAGATCAGCGTTTGGTGGCAGGCGATCCAGCAACCCGACGTAACTTCATCAACCAGGCCGCTTCCCTGCTACTCCCCTACTACGCGCAGCTGCTGCAACAATTCACGCATGTGGCGAAACAACGTACGGCACTGCTCAAACAACTCGGCGACGGCACGAATCTCGACCCGCAATACAGCCAGCAGACGGTTTTAAGCGGACTGGAAATCTGGACGGGACAATTCATCGATCTCGGCATGAGACTGACACGGGAACGCAACGATGTCATCGAACGTCTGGGGGAGCCTTTCGCGCGAATCTACGCGTCTTTGGCGGGCGACGACGAGCGGGCGGCGCTCTCATATGAGCCGTCCTTCGACGAAGTGATGCTGTTCGACGATCCGAGCGCGGAAATCAGCCGTCATTTCCAGCGCATCTACCCGGGCGAAGTGGCACGCGGACAGAATCTGATCGGCCCGCATCGCGACGATCTGACCTTGCTGCTCAACGACATGCCCGCCCGTGAATTCGCGTCCAACGGCGAGATGTGGACCATGGCTTTGGCGCTGAAAATGGCGCTATATGAAGCGGTTTCCGCACAATTCGAAAGCAAGCCGATCGTGATTCTCGATGATGTGTTCGCACAGCTTGACGAATCCCGTCGTGGGCAGATCCTCGATTTTGCGATGCGGCAGGATCAAGTGCTGATTACCGTCGCCGCGGCAAGCGACATTCCACAAACGGACGCCGTGCACGCGCATGTGATTGACGTGGCCGCGTTGCGTCGGCAATCGCAAGATGGCGGCGATAACGATTTGGCGGCGATGATGGCGCAGCTTGCGGCAGGAAGGGAGACTGACCGCTGATGCCTAATCCTCCAATCTGCGAAACATTGCATCTCGACCAACGCAAGTTGCCCGCCGAAGTGTTCGAACGCATCAGCAAACGCGCCGGACGCTACAAGGAACGTGAGGAATGTGCGCGGCAGGCATGGGAGAATTTTGGCAAACCCGGACGCGACCCGCAGACGGTCGGCAATATATTCAACGTGATCGCAACGCAAGGTTCGTGGACGCCGCATTTGAAAATCGCGCAAATGCAGAATCATTGGAACCAGGTGGTCGGTGACGAAAACGCGCGCCACTCCTACCCCGTCGACCTGCGTGACGGCATTTTGACGATCCGATGCGACAGCCCCGCATGGACCACCACCTTGACGTACATGATTCCGCTGCTGACCGACACCATTCGCAGGAGACTTGAGGGGCTGACCATCAACGAAGTGCGCGTCACCGGCCCCCAGCAACAGGGATTCAGCCGAGGGCGAATGACCAGAAGGACCCGGTATTAGCAAAATATCACGCGATATTGGTGTGATAGTTGGTCTGCGATCGGACGTACGCCGAATATGTCCCCGGAGATGACCTTTGCGAGGGCTGGCAGATACTTTTCCGAACGCGAAAAACAGGGGTAAACGGCTGAATTTCAAGGATAAATGCCTCTGGCGCGCTGTCCCCCTGCATGAGTAGAATATCAAGTAGTGTATGTAAACGCCTAGAAGGGGCCTTTATTTGCGTTCTAGGTGGTATCACCTGCGTGAATGACCCTCATTGGCGGGAAAAATGCAGGAAGGAATCTCTGTGGCAGACCTTGATGCGGATTCGCTGAACGAATCAGCTGAAAACACGCAGGAAGATCAGATCCAAAACGATCAGCTCGAAGATGCGCAGCTCGATGACACCTTGGCTCCGGAGCATTACGACGCGTCCGATCTGAGAGTGTTGGAAGGCCTCGAAGCGGTGCGAATCCGCCCAGGCATGTACATCGGCTCCACCGGCCCCCGTGGCCTGCACCATCTGGTGTATGAGATCGTCGACAACTCCGTCGACGAAGCGCTGGCGGGCTATGCCTCGCATATCGAAGTGACGATTCTGCCGGACGGCGGAGTGCGCGTGGTCGATGATGGCCGAGGCATTCCGGTCGACGAAGTGCCGGGCGAAGGCGTTTCCGGTGTGGAAACCGTGATGACCAAGCTGCACGCAGGCGGCAAGTTCGGTGGCGGCGGCTACGCGGTCTCCGGCGGTCTGCACGGCGTGGGTATTTCCGTGGTGAACGCGTTGTCGACCCGCGTCGACATCGAAGTGCGCCGTCAGGGCTTCCACTGGACCCAGACCTACATCAACCAGAAGCCGACCTCGCGTCTGCTCAAGGGCGAACCGATGGGCGAAGACGAATCCACCGGCACTTCCGTGACCTTCTGGGCCGACGGCGCGATCTTCGAAACCACCACCTACGATTTCGAGATTCTGCGTAACCGCTTCCAGCAGATGGCATTCCTCAACAAGGGCCTGAAGCTGTCCCTAACCGATCTGCGTGAACCGGACCAAGCAGGAGACGAAGTCGCAGGCGACGGTGACAATGCCGAACCGAAGCATCAGACAGTCACCTACCAGTACAACGACGGCATCAAGGATTACGTCGATTATTTGGTGAAGTCCCGCAAGGCAACCCCGGTCGAACCGGATGTCATCGATTTCGAAGCGGAAGATCTGAAAATCGGCATTTCCGCGGAAATCGCCATGCAGTGGACCACCGCATACTCCGAAGCGGTGCACACCTTCGCCAACACCATCTCCACCACCGAAGGCGGCACCCACGAAGAAGGCTTCCGTGCGGCTCTGACTTCGCTCGTCAATCGTTACGCACGTGAAAAGAACATCCTCAAAGACAAGGATGAGAACCTCTCCGGCGACGACGTGCGCGAAGGCCTGACCGCAGTGGTGTCGGTGAAGCTCACCACCCCGCAGTTTGAAGGCCAGACCAAGACCAAGCTCGGCAATTCCGAAGCGAAAACCTTCGTGCAGCGCGTGATGACCGACAAGCTCGGCGACTGGTTCGATTCGCATCCTAGCGAAGCCAAGAACATCATCCAGAAGGCCATTGAAGCCTCCCGTGCGCGTCTTGCAGCCAAGAAGGCACGTGAGAATACCCGACGCAAGTCAATCTTCGAATCCGCGGGCATGCCAGACAAACTGAAGGATTGCCAGTCCAACAATCCTGAAGAATGCGAACTGTTCATCGTGGAGGGTGACTCCGCAGGCGGCTCCGCAATTCAGGGACGCAACCCGATCACGCAGGCCATTCTGCCGCTGCGAGGCAAAATCCTCAACACCGAGCGTGCAAGCCTTGACCGCATGATGAAGTCCGAAACCATCGAATCGCTGATCACCGCGGTCGGTGGCGGTTACGGCGAGGATTTCGACCTGAACAAAGTCCGCTATCACAAGGTCATCATCATGGCCGATGCTGATGTGGACGGCGCGCATATCGCAACCCTGAATCTGACGCTGTTCTTCCGCTACATGCGCCCGATGATTACCGCTGGTTACGTGTATGTGGCCATGCCGCCGCTGTACCGACTCAAGTGGACCAAAGGCGCGCACGACTTCGTGTACACCGACGCCGAACGCGACCGCGTGCTCGCCGAAGGCAAGGCCGCCGGCCGTCAGTTGCCGAAGGGCGAAGGCATCCAGCGTTACAAGGGTCTGGGTGAAATGAGCTACCAGGAACTGTGGGAAACCACCATGGATCCTGACCACCGCATTCTGAAGCAGGTGCAAATCGAAGACGCGGCTGCAGCCGACGAAACCTTCTCCATGCTCATGGGCGACGAAGTCGAACCTCGCCGTCTGTTCATCCAGCGCAACGCACGCAACGTCAGCTGGATCGACGCGTAGGGATTTCAAGGACTTCAGGCAAGGTTTCATAAGGATTTAGAAGGACTTAGAAGTTGGCAGACGAAAACAACAGCAACGAAGACGGCCAGTTCGTGCCTGATGGCTCCATGGAGCCGTTGAGCCCGCAGGAGGCCGACAACACCGATTACGGCCTGATGGTGGGCGAACGCATCCAGAAGAAGGATCTGCAGCAGGAAATGCGCGATTCCTACCTGGCATACGCCATGTCCGTGATCGTGGACCGTGCGCTCCCGGACGTACGCGACGGCATGAAGCCGGTGCATCGCCGTGTGATCTACGCGATGTACGACGGCGGCTACCGCCCCGACCGTGGTTACTCCAAGTGCGCCCGCGTGGTCGGCGAGGTCATGGGTAAATACCATCCGCACGGCGATTCCGCGATCTACGACACGTTGGTGCGTATGGCACAGTCGTGGTCGATGCGTTACACGCTGGTCGACGGCCAAGGCAACTTCGGCTCCCCCGGTGACGATCCGGCCGCAGCAATGCGTTACACCGAATGCCGTATGGCTCCGCTCGCCATGGAAATGGTGCGCGACATCGACAAAGACACCGTCGATTTCCTGCCGAACTACGATGGCAAGACGCAGGAGCCGACCGTGCTTCCGGCACGATTCCCGAACCTGTTGTGCAATGGTTCGTCTGGCATCGCCGTGGGTATGGCCACCAACATTCCTCCGCACAACATGCGTGAAGTGGCCGAAGGCGTGCATTGGGCGCTTGACCACCCGGACGCAAGCCGCGAAGAGCTGCTCGAAAACCTGATCCGCATCATCAAGGGACCGGACTTCCCTACTGGCGCAACGATTCTCGGACATAAGGGCATTGAACAGGCCTACCGTACCGGCCGTGGTTTGATCACCATGCGCGCGGTTGTGAACACCGAAGAGATCAAGGGCCGTATGTGCCTCGTGATCACCGAACTGCCATATCAGGTGAACCCGGACCGACTGGTCGTTTCCATCCGCGAAGCAGTGCGTGACGGCAAGATCCAGGGCATCGCCGACATGCGTGACGAAACCTCCGGCCGTACCGGACAGCGTCTCGTGCTCGTGCTCAAGCGCGACGCCGTGCCGAAGGTTGTGCTCAACAACCTGTACAAGCATTCCCAGCTGCAGCAGACCTTCGGTGCCAACATGCTGGCACTGGTCGATGGAGTGCCACGTACGCTGTCTCTGGACGCGTTCATCCGCCATTGGGTGGGCCACCAGCTGGAAGTCATCGCACGCCGTACCGCCTACCTCAAGCGTGAGGCGGAAGAGCGCGACCACATTCTGCAGGGCTACCTGAAGGCTCTTGACATGATCGACGAGGTCATCGCGCTTATTCGTGCGTCCGAATCTGCGGAAGTCGCACGTACGGGCCTTATGGACCTGCTGGACGTGGACGAAGTGCAGGCCGACGCCATTCTGGCCATGCAGCTGCGCCGACTGGCCGCATTGGAACGCCAGAAGATTCTCGACGAACATAACGAGCTGATGCGTCGTATCGCCGACTACAACGACATTCTCGCCAAGCCGGAGCGTCAACGTAAGATCGTGGGCGACGAGCTTGACGAAATCGTGTCCAAGTATGGCGACGAACGTCGAACCAAGATTCTGCCGTACTCCGGTGAAATGAACGTCGAAGATCTGATTGCGGAAGAAAACGTGGTCGTGACCGTCACTCACTCCGGTTTCATCAAGCGCACCAAGGCCGACGAATACCGTGCGCAGCACCGTGGCGGCAAGGGTATCAAGGGCGCCAAGCTGCGTGAGGACGACGTGGTCGACCACTTCTTCCTGACAAGCACGCACAACTGGCTGCTGTTCTTCACCAACAAGGGACGCGTGTACCGTTTGAAGGCTTACGAGCTTCCGGAAGGATCGCGCGATTCCAAAGGACAGCATGTGGCCAACCTACTGCAGTTCGGCCCTGACGAGACGATTCAAACCGTGCTGTCGATTCCGAACTACGAGGTGGCCAAGTACTTGGTGCTCGCCACTCGTTCCGGCAAGGTCAAGAAGACCGCGCTTGCCGAATACGATTCCCCGCGTCAGGGTGGCCTGATCGCAGTGCGTCTCATGGCCGACGAAAACGGCGAGAACGCCGACGAGCTGATCGGTGCCGCACTGTGCAATGCTGAGGATGACATCATTCTCGTGTCGAAGCTGGGCATGAGCCTGAAGTTCCAGGCCAACGACGAGCAACTGCGCCCGATGGGACGCCAGACTGCCGGCGTGCAGGGCATGAAGTTCCGCGAAGGCGACGAACTGCTGGACATGGACGTGGTCTGGGGCGATTCCGACAAGGATCTGTTCGTGGTCACCAACGAAGGCTTTGCCAAGCGCACCGCCATCAGCGAATACCGACTGCAGGGCCGTAATGGCTTCGGTGTCAAGGCCGTGCAGCTCGCCGAAGGCCGTGGTTCCCTCGTGGGCGCGGTGATCGTTGAGGAAGATGACCAGATCATGGCCATCATGAAGTCCGGCAAGGTCATCCGTTCCAACGTCGACGAGGTCAAGCGCACTGGACGTACCACCCAGGGCGTGACGTTCGCCAAGCCTGACAAGAACGACGAGATCATCTCCATCGCGCGTAACGAGGAAAAGGACGACGACGAATCCGCGGAAAACGCGGAAAATGCGACCGTGGACGCAACTGTGAACGAGGGTACTGCACAATCGTCTGAATCCGCCGTTGAAGCCCCTGCTGAAACCAACGCCGAATCCGGCGATGGCGAGAATGTAGAGGCCTGACCGCAGCACGGGCAATCGTCTGTGAAAACTGGTAGCCTCAGCTAAGAACTGGGCACAATCTTGCAAGGAGCAACGATGAGCGAGAACAACGAAGGACAGCAAATGCCAGAGGTTGGGCATGCCCCGCGCGTGGCACGTTCCGCTTCCAGCCAGCCGCTGATTGGTGAGGATCAGGTTCAGGCACATGAGGGTGCCTCCTCCCCCGTTTCCGGCGGTGTGAAGGTTCGCGAGAAGCGTCGTGGCGGCGCTCCGCGCGCGCGCCGTATGAGCCTGTCTCTGACGCGTATCGACGCATGGTCGGCCGCCAAGGTGGCGTTCATGCTTTCCATCGCGGGGGGAATTATTCAGATCGTTGCGGTAGCTATTCTGTGGGGCATGCTGAACATGGTTGGCGTGTTTGACCAGGTTACGCAGATCGTGTCTTCCACTGGCTTGGATGCCGGCGGATTCGACCTGACGAACGTGTTCTCACTGAGCACCGTGCTGAGCACCGCCACCATCTTCTCCATTGTGGAAGTGGTGCTGATCACTGTGCTTGTGGTAATTCTTACGCTGCTGTACAACGTGGTGAGCACCCTCGTCGGCGGTATCCACGTCACACTCGGAGATGATTAACAGCCCTGTGGGCTGTTAATAGCAGCGAGCAGCGATAGCGTCGCGAGCGTCGCATGTGATGCTGGAACAGCCCTGTGGGCTGTTAGTAGCAGCGAGCGGCGATAGCGAACTCAAACGCAACAAGGCGGCCTGCATCGTGATTCCAATCACGGCACAGGCCGCCTTCGTATTTTCTAGACCAGTCTGTCTCTTACCGCACTCCAACCCCTATCTGCCCCCCGCCCGCAATCTGCCCATATCTTTCAGGTATAACTGCAACTAGATTAGGTGCGTAGAAATACATTGAGGGTCTGCCTGGAATGAAACCAGACAGACCCTCAATGTCTTCTCGATAAGTCGGCCGTATTGGCTAAATCGGTTAGATTAGCTAGATCAGAGCACGCCCTGAGCGACCATGGCGTTGGCGACCTTCACGAAGCCGGCTGCGTTGGCGCCGAGCATCAGATCACCCTCGTGGCCGTATTCCTTGGCGGCTTCCAAGGAGTTGGCGACGATGTTCTCCATGATGGACTTGAGCTTGCCGTCAACCTCTTCGAAAGTCCAGGAAAGGCGGTAGGAGTTCTGGCTCATCTCAAGGCCGGAAACTGCCACGCCACCCGCGTTCGCGGCCTTAGCGGGGCCGTAGAGCACGTTGTTGGACTGGTAGACGGCGATTGCCTCCGGAGTGGACGGCATGTTGGCGCCTTCGCACACCACAGTGCAGCCGTTGGCGACGAGAGCCTTGGCGGACTCCTCATCGATCTCGTTCTGGGTGGCGCACGGCAGGGCGATGTCGCACGGAACCGTCCACACGCCCTTGCAGCCCTCGTGGTACTCGGAGCCCGGCACGCGCTCCGCATATTCCTTGATGCGGCCGCGATGGCCCAGCTTGATGTCCTTGACCACGTCAAGCTGAATGCCGTTCGGATCGTAGATGTAGCCGTTGGAATCGGAGGCGGTCACAACCTTCGCGCCGAGGGCCTGAGCCTTCTCGGTGGCGAAGATGGCCACGTTGCCGGAGCCGGAAATGACCACGGTCTTGCCTTCGAAGGAGTCATTGCGCAGCACGCGCATTGCCTCGGCAGTGTAATAGCACAGGCCGTAACCGGTGGCCTCGGTGCGAGCCAGGGAACCGCCGAACTCGAGGCCCTTGCCGGTCAGTACGCCGGAATACTCGTCACGAATGCGCTTGTACTGGCCGAACAGGTAGCCGATCTCGCGACCGCCCACGTTGATGTCGCCGGCCGGAACGTCGGTGAACTGGCCGATATGACGGCACAGTTCCGTCATGAAAGCCTGACAGAAACGCATGACTTCGGCGTCGGACTTGCCCTTCGGATCGAAGTCGGAGCCGCCCTTGCCGCCGCCCATCGGCAGGCTGGTCAGGGAGTTCTTCAGAATCTGCTCAAAGCCGAGGAACTTGATGACACCCTCGTTCACGCTCGGGTGGAAGCGCAGACCGCCTTTGTACGGGCCGATTGCAGAGTTGAACTGGATGCGGTAACCGCGGTTGACCTGCACCTTGCCCTCATCGTCGGTCCATGCGACGCGGAACTTCACCACGCGTTCCGGCTCGACGATGCGTTCGAGCACGCCCGCTTTCTCATATTCCGGATGCTTCGCGACCACCGGTTCGAGGCTTTCGAAAACCTCGCGAACGGCCTGCAGGAACTCCGGCTGGTCGCCGTCGCGCTTTTCCACCTGCGCGTACACGCGCTTGACGTACTCGTCAGTGAGCATATTCTTCCCCTTCGGGATAGTTGGTTACCAATAGACGGTCTCATTCTATGTGTACGAATATGGACGGCACAAGACCTTGTTCAGGATTTGGAGACGCTTTTTTACGAGCGCTGGTTCCGAACTTGCTTCTTTTTACGGGATTGCCATGCCTTGCGCTGACTATAGGATGGAAATGCGGAAAGCGTGGGAGAGAGTACATTCGCAACAGCATCTCACAGTCTCACATAATGGGAGAATCATCATGATTGAAGGATTCAAGAAATTCATTGCACGCGGCAACATGATCGACATGGCGGTCGGTGTTGTCATGGGCGGTGCCGTCACCACAGTGGTTAATTCGATCGTCAACAATGTGATTAATCCGTTCATCGCCATGATTTTCGGCAAACCGAATATGGATGGTCTGCTGGCAATCACATTCAATAATGCGACGGTTTCGTTCGGCGCGGTACTTGGTGCGATATTGAATTTTCTGATCATCGCGGCGGCCGTGTATTTCTGCATTCTCGTGCCGATCAACAAATTCCGTGACGTGACCGAGGCGTTGCTCGCCAAAACCAAGCTTGCGGAAGAGCGGAACAAAGCCGAGGAGGAGGCCATCAAAGAGCCGGAAATCTCCACCGAAGAGCAGACGATCCTGCTGTTGCAGCAAATCCGCGACGAACTTGCCAAACGGAATGCATAGGGTGCACAGAACGTGCCGAACGATTCTGTCACTGTTGCCGGCGTGGTCGCAATGCAGTAGTCATCGCCAGCAATCGTAATAATCAATAATCCAAGGCCGTTTCAAGCGGTGACGCAAGTCCCGCCTGAAACGGCCTTTCGTAATGGTCTTTCAGCGGGTGGAGGAATTGGGATGCGGATGCGGGTATGAAAAAAGGGTTTCCGGAAATCATCGGAAACCCTATCTGTGGAGCTAAGGGGATTCGAACCCCTGACCCTCTCCATGCCATGGAGATGCGCTACCAGCTGCGCCATAGCCCCGTGGAGCTAGCCGGGTTCGAACCGGCGACCCTCTGCTTGCAAAGCAGATGCGCTACCAGCTGCGCCATAGCCCCATAGTTGAAAAAAAGCGGCCGCGCCGCTCTTAATCACTGTGGGCCCGGGAGGACTTGAACCTCCGACCTCATCCTTATCAGGGATGCGCTCTAACCACCTGAGCTACGGGCCCGTTCTTGCTGCACTGTTAAGCACAACGAATTGAAATAATACGTGATAATCAGCGAAAGTCAAAATCCGGCGTGTCGTGGCATAATGCAGGCATGCCAAACAATCATCGCAATGCCAGCAGGGGAGTGCGCAACCGCAATCGCACGCTATCGGAAGAAACTGTGCAAATCGCTGGAATGACGGTGACTATCATGCGTAAGCCCATCAAAAACATGTATCTGCGCATCAAGCCACCGAACGCGCAGATCGTCATCTCCGCACCTTCTCGCATGTCACAGGCGGCAATCGCACGATTCGTGACGGAACGCAAATCATGGATCGAACAAGCGCAACGAGCCATGCTGCAAGCCAGAGATCAGCAGATCCATGAAGGAAACAATCCTAATGATCCGCATTCTTTCACATGGAACGACGTAACCAGAAAGCGAGCGGTGCAGACCATCAATGCGCAACTACCGGTGCTGCTTGCGAAATGGTCGCCGATTGTCGGGCGCGAGCCAACGCATGTCACACTGCGCGTCATGACGTCGCGATGGGGGTCATGCACGCCGAAAACCGGCCGAATCCGCCTCAACCTACAACTCGGTCTTATGGACCCCAGATTCCTGGAATACGTGCTTGTGCACGAAATGACGCACCTGTGGGAAAACGGGCACGGAGAGGGCTTTCAGCGGCGTATGAGCGCATATTTGCCGCAATGGAGGCAATTACGGCGGGAGCTGAACCGTCACGTTGTACTGTGACGCTCGCGATGTTGTTGCGTTGCCTGCGATGTTGAAATACTTGCGATATCACGCTACTGCCGTCACATTGCGCGGATTGCCATGACTTGCCACGGCTTGCGAACGTTTGATAACGACGTATAGGTGATTCGTATAGCTTTTCCGTTCATAAGATGTTCCAAACGCTTAACATTCGTGAATTGCAAGCCTACAATCATGGCGGCTGAGATGTTTGCGTGCAAACAGTTCACGCAGAAAGATCAAACAAGTGAGGAAGGGAGCGATTATGGCTGTATTGAGAAAAGTCGGCATTATCGGAATCGGACACGTGGGCGCGCATGTTGCAAATGCCGTGCTTTCCGCAGGACTGGCCGAAGAACTGAAACTGTGCGACATCAACGAGCAAAAAGTAGTCAGCGAATGTCAGGATTTAAGCGACACGTTGAGTTTCTACCCGCATAACTGCGTGATCGGCAACTACGGTACGCAATACGAGCAGCTGGCTGACTGCGACGTGGTAATCAACGCTGCCGGTGACGTGAAAACCAGCGCCAAAGATCGTGACGGCGAACTGTTCGTTACCACCGACATTGCACGCACTTGGATCTCCCGACTGTTCGACGCAGGCTTCCACGGTGTGATCATCACCATCTCAAATCCGTGCGATGTGGTCGCAACCGAAATCTGGCACATCACCGGCTACGATCCGCGCAAAATCATTGGCACCGGAACCGCGTTGGATTCCGCACGACTGCGCAACGCCATCGCGAAACGCGTCAACGTGGATCAGAAATCAATCGGCGCATACATGCTGGGGGAGCATGGCAATTCACAGTTCGCCTACTGGTCGAACGTGAACATCGCAGGCAAGCCGCTCACCCAACTCGCACAAGACAATCCGCAACGATTCACCCTTGACGAGGACGAAACCGAGCAGGATGCCCGTCGAGGCGGATACCGCGTGTACGCCGGCAAAGAGTGCACGGAATACGCCATTGCAGCCACCGCGGCACGCCTTACGCAAGCCGTGCTCTGCGACGAACACTATGCGGCCGCCTGTTCCACGCTGCTTACCGGCGAACAAGGCGAAAGCGGCAATTACGCCAGCCTGCCGTGCATCGTCGGCGCGAACGGCGTCGAAGAAGTCCTCAATCCTACACTCACCGAAAGCGAACAGGCCAAATTCCACGCGTCCTGCGAACATATCCGCGCCAATATCGCGCAGCTTGCATGGTGGAACGACGAATGCCATCCCACACTGCGTAGCTGAATCTATGATTAAATCTGCGGCTGAATCTGTAGTAAATCAACAGATTCGATAACATGACAAACGTAATAAACAGACTTGCGATTACTGATGTTGATCGTATGAAAAATCAGCATTTACATAATCGCAAGTCTGTTTTTATTTTGATTTATCTCAAATTATTTCGATTAATTTCAGATCATTTTGCAGTCTTTGCGGATTTCGCATTATCACCATCAACCATGTGCTTGCGGATTTCCAACGTTTCGATACGGCGGCCGTCCACTTGCGTGACAGTCATGTCGTAACCGTCGTCGGAAGGCAACGTATCGCCGACTTCGCCCATCTTGCCAGTGTGCGCCAGGAAATAGCCGGCAACCGTCTCGTACGGGCCATCCTCAAGCTCAATACCGGTCAAATCAGCGAAATCCTCAATCGTCATACCACCTTCGATAGTGGCGACGCCATTGACGAACGCGGTACGCTCCGTGCGCTCGCCGCCCTTTTCCTCCGGCAGATCGTATTCGTCGCGAATGTCGCCGACCAGCTCCTCCGTCATATCCTCCAACGTGACGATGCCGTCGGTACCGCCATATTCGTCGATGACCACCGCCAGATGAATGCCACGCTTACGCAGCAATTCAAGGCTTGGCAGCAGCTTCGACGTGCCCGGCAGCGAAATGCCTTCGCGCGTCACGTCGGCGACCGTCTTCGCCTCGGGATCGCGAATGTCGAGCAAATCGCGCACGTGCACAAAGCCGAGCACGTCATCGAAATCCTTGCCGGTCACCGGATAACGGGAGTATGGCATTTCGCGCACGTACGCGGCCGCATCCCCGATCGGCATGGCACCATCCAGAAATACCACGTCGGCGCGTGGACGCATCACTTCCGCCACAATCGTTTCGGATGCGTCGAACACGTCATCGAGAATCGTACGCTCGTCCTTGCTTAAGTTCGTATTGGTGTTGACGAGCACGCGCAGCTCCTCGTCGGACACTTCGCTGTCGGTTTCGTTCGGGTCAAAACCAAGCATGCGCACAATAATGTTCGTATTCTTGCCGATCAGCCAAATAATAGGCTTGCACACCTTCGCAAACACGTGAATCGCAGGCACCACGGCACGCGCGATCTGCTCGTTGCGCTGCATCGCGATACGCTTCGGCACCAACTCCGAAATCACGATCGAACAGTACGAAATAATCAACGTCAGCACGATAGTGGTCAGGGGAGCGGCCACGCTCGTCGGCACACCCCAACTTTCGACGATCGGTACAATATACGGCGAAATCGAGGATTCGCCGAACGATGCGGAAAGAAAACCGCTCAACGTCACGCCGATCTGCACGGTCGACAGAAACGTGTTCGGATCGCGTGCGATTTGTGCGACGCGCTTGCCGCGGGCATCCTCCTGTTCCATTTGGTCGATCTGCGATCCGCGCAGGCTGACCAACGCCAGTTCGGTGCCGGCGAACACGGAACCGAGCAGCAGGAAGATGAAGATCAGGAGAATGTTCAAACCTAGAGACATGGTTCCACTCTATCGAGGTGGTATGTCAAAGTGTCTGTATCTCCTGTTTTTTTGGATTTTCTCAATTATTCTTAGATTGCTTAGCTTCGGATTGTTCTTTTTCGGATTTCTGTTTCGCAAATCTCCGTTTTCCGAATTGTACTTCGTTTCAGAAGCTGAGAACCTCGACTTTGCCGGAGTCCAGCTGGTACCTTGCGCCGACGATCATGAGTTTGTCAGCTGCCAGAGCCTGCTGGATCGCTTCGGATTGTTCCACCAAGAGTTCGATGGTGCGCGCGATGTGCACGCGTTCGAAATCTTCGCTGGATTCCAATTCCGACTCGTGTGCCTGCCAGATCGAGAAACCGACAGTGCGCATCATGATCGAATCCGAATCGCAGATGCGTTCGTCGATGTCGGAAATGCTGTCGGCGGCCATCAGCGAATCTTCCGCATCGGCGGTCAATTCGTGCAGTAACGCTTCGTAATCCTTGGAAACTTGCTTGATCGCACCGCAATTCTGATGGCCGAGCACTACCAGCAAACGTACGCCGAGTACGGTCACCGCGTATTCTAGGGACGCAATCACGGCTTCGTCGATGATTTGACCGGCCGTGCGAACCGTGAACAGGTCGCCAAGACCGGAATCGAAAATAATATCCGGGCTTACTCGCGCGTCGGAGCAGCTCAGTATGGCCGCTTCCGGTGCGTGTGTGTCCACAAGTGCCTCGCGTGCTTCAGCGCCACGATTCGGATGTTCCGGTTTGCCCTCCGCAAACCTGCGATTACCTGCCAGCATGCGGCTCCAAACGCCGCTTGCCGTGCCTTCGACCTCGTCTTGGTCTACAAACAGTTCGTCTGCCATTGACTCCACCCCTCATTGTTCAGGCTAGCCAACATCATACGTTTTGGTCTGACCGTTCGCTGGGAAATAGAGCGATATCTCGCTTATGTATGGCAGATTTCGTGTTCTGTCCGGTGATATTTCGCTTATGTATGGCAGTCCCAAAGGTGAAAAACCGGAAAAATGTACCCCCGAAGTGGGTTTTTCGCATGATGGCCTGCCATATATAAGCGAGAAGGCTCATGACAAGGCTCCGATTCTGCCATATATAAGGCAGATATAGGTATGAAAAAGGGTCCCCGATCGGCAGTGCGAACGGGGACCCTGAAAGAAACTGGCTAAAATCAGCCGGTGTTCTGCAAGCCTGCTGCGACACCGGACACGGTGCACAGGATCAGGTAGGTGTTACTGCAGTCTGCAGAAGATGAAAAGAATAAGAGCTAAAACAAGAAAGGCGGCACCGCTTATTCTCATTAAGGATGTGTATAGATTGCTCGGATCTCCTTTTTGAGTCCAGAGGAAATTGCTTATTTTCCAGAGTTGCCTTGGAAAAATAAGCATACATAATCCTAGCAGGGCAAGTGCTGTGAGATATATGTACTGCACTGTTCTCCTTATTTTAGGTAGTCGGAGATGCAAGGGTATGGTCCTTGTTTATTTATTCCATTGCTTGAATCTTTGAAGAAATCGATACTCTCAAATGTAATCCCTTTATATTGCTTCACGGTAATTACTTTAAAATGAAGGTTAATTCTGTCTTCTTTCTTGTACTTGTTGGTGATATTTCCATTAAATTTCCATTCAATATATTCGTTGTCTAATAAAAAGAAGAGTGATGTATTGTTTTCATTGGGATTGAATTGAATTTTATCTATGATATCTTCAAAAATAATATCATCTCCTGTGTTGTAGTCGCGAAGATAATCGACTGATATACCACTTTTTTCGTCATAAAATTGATTGTTAAGTTGTTTGATGTCAAGGGTTGGGGCTTTTGTTGTTCTTGGTTGATCTGGGTTGACGTTGTATCGGAACGTGGTGCCATCGTTAGCCAGGTAGTCGATTAGATTGGTATTTGGGACGTCGATGATCGTTGGAAGACTTCTTCCATTGCCGTAATATTGGCGGTAATAACACTGCCAATTTTTCCCGCTGTCATCTTCGGTGAAACGAGCGTCCCATGTTCCGGTGCCATCGCTGCTTGATCTGGTGTATGAGACATACTGGTTTGTCCCTACTGTTTTATTGATAACCCTTTTGCCTGAGGTTTGTGGACAAGGCTAGAACTATATTGGCTCCAAAATCGACGGGGTTAGCTCTATGCGCGTGCATTTCGAAACTGGTCACACGGCTGGAGACTTGAGGGCGCATATAGAATTCGCCCCCATTGGTGCCATTGTTGAAAACAATGGAAGGTGAAACCATATAGGTGGAATATTGATCATTTGAACTTTGCCCATCGAGATTGACTACCCGGTCGATGACGTTATTGGCGACAATCCATCCAACCTGCCACCAATTTACAGCAAAGGCTGGAGTGGTCATAACTGTGCATAGGCAAACTGAGATAATTGTGGAGAATAAAAAACTCTTCTGGATTTCATAATTTCCTCCATGTGAAAATTTAATCTCAATCGACAATGATTAAGATATTAAGAGTATTCTAATGGAAAATGAGTAGGGGTGCACTCTAGGGTGTGATTTTCTAGTGAAAATAGCAAAGGTTCTCTCTCGTGGAAGTTGCAAACGAGGGCTTCGCTATGTGTCTGTGTTTCAGGAGTCATGCAGTTGTTACTGAATCATGAGTGGATTGAGGATAAGTATGCTAGTGCTGCATGTTAGGCGCTGAACAAAAACCTTCGAGTGCGGCGTCTTCCGTCAACAACACAACTCGTTCAGAAATACACCCAATATGGTCAAACAGTAAGACAGCGCTATGATGCGAACAATCTTCTTCCAAGACAGTTTGTCATGAAGGAAAGCCGTAACCAAAAGGGTTGTCATTGGGGTTATAAGCAGGACGAGGAAGAAATAGAGAAATGTGGACTAGGCTCAATCTGCCGAGAATATAAGTCTGACCGAACCAGTTGTATAAGCCCACGATGGCTGTCGGTGTCGCGGCGTGGGTAAACGCGGACAGGCGCCGGGTTACGTCGGATGATTGGGAGTCTGTCGCTCGGCCTGCGTGCCTGTTTTGTGCGCTGTCGCCGGCCAAGCTAGGGCCGCGCGACGCGAGCGGGGAGGCCCGCGCCGTTTATCGGCACGGAACCTCCCCGCTCGCATCATTCAGGCGGTCAGCCGAAGATCAGCCCGTGTTCTGCAAGCCTGCTGCGACACCCGACACGGTGCACAGGATCAGGTAGGTGTAGTTCTCCTTCTGTCCGTGCGTGAGCTCTTCCTTGTCCACGCGCTTGCGTAGCGAGCCGAGAGCGAGCACCTGGGTGGCGGACAGCGCATCCACGTACGGCGAGCGGATGCGGATGGCCTGGCCGAGCACGTGGCGGTGCTGCAGAGGCCACTTGTCGCCTACGATTTCGAGCACCCACTTGCGAGTGAGCTCCATCTCGTCGAGGACCTTCTTGTTGAGGTCCTCACGGTCTCCGAGAGCAAGGTACATCTTGGCGATGCGCTCGTCAGTCTTGGCCAGCGACATTTCGATGTTGTCGATGAACGTGGAGAACAGAGGCCATTCCTCATACGCTTGACGCAAGGTGTTCAAATCGCCGAACTGCTCGCACGCGGTGCCCAGGCCGTACCATGCAGCCAGATTGATGCGTGCCTGCGCCCAGGAGAAGATCCACGGAATGGTACGCAGATCGTCGAGGGACTTGGCTCCAAGGCCGCGTTTGGCCGGACGGGAGCCGATCGGCAGCAGGCCGATTTCGGTCAGCGGCGTGACGGTGGAGAACCACGGTGCGAATCCGTCGGTGTTCAGCAGGTCGAGGAAGCGGTTATGCGCGGCCTCGTCGAGCTTGCTGGCCATGTCGGCGTACTTGGCGGTCATGTCCGTATTGCGCTTCTCCACGCTCGGAGCGGACTGCAGCAGCGTTGCAGCCGCAACGGACTCGACGTGGCGGATGGCCAGTGCCGGGTTGCCGTAGCGCGCGAAGATGACCTCGCCCTGCTCGGTGAGCTTGAAGCGGCACTTCACGGAGCCGACCGGCTGTGCGAGCACGGCACGGTTAGCCGGGCCTCCGCCGCGGCCGACGGCGCCGCCGCGGCCATGGAACAGGGTCAGATCGATGTCATGCGATTCCGCCCACTTGGCGATGCGTTCCTGTGCGGAATGCAGGGCCAGGGTTGCGGAGGTCGGGCCGGCGTCCTTCGAGGAGTCGGAGTAGCCGAGCATGACTTCCATCTTGCCGCCGGTGGCCTTCAGACGAGCCTGGACCTCCGGAATCTTGATCATTTCCTCGAGTACGTCTACCGAGTTCTGCAGATCCTCAAGCTGTTCAAACAGCGGGATCACGTCGATGGTTGGAACATCCTTGGGATGGGAGAACGCCAGACGGTTCAGCTCGTACACGTCCTTGATGTTTTGGGCGCTCTTGGTGAAGGAGATGATGTAACGACGGGCAGCCTTGATGCCGTTGCGCTTCTGGATGGAACCAAGGGCGCGGAAGGTGTCGAGCACCTCGTGGGTCATCGGCTGCAGTTCGCCACGCTCACCGTGCAGACCATGTTCGCGGATATCCTCCAGCGCTCGGGAATGCACGACGGAGTGCTGGCGGAACTCCATCTCGACCATATGGAAGCCAAAGGTCTCTGCCTGCCAGATGAGGTCCTGCAGCGGGCCGTAGGCGGAACGTTTGGCGTTGGCTTCGGCGAGGGAGCGCTGCACGACCTTCAGGTCGGCGATGTAATCCTCGCAGGAGTGGTACATGAGATCAGCATCGCGGTCGATGGTGGCCTTCAGACGATCGGCCATGACCAGCATGACGGCACGGTGCAGCTCCTTGGTGGAGATCAGTGCGGCCTTGTCGGTCAGGCGCTCGCTCATTTCCTTCTGGTGGTTCCACAGGGACTTGAGCTCGGCACTCGGCGGAGTGGTCTCAGCTTCCATCGTCAGGTTCTTGCCAACGCGGCGGGTCTCGATCTCCAGCGCGCCCAGCACGTGGTCGCTGAACTTGCGGGCCACCTGACGGCTCACCTTGGCGGTGACGTTCGGGTTGCCGTCACGGTCGGAGCCGATCCAGCTTCCCGGGTGGAAGAACGCCGGGCATACCGGCGGCACGAGGCCGGCCTTGTCTCCGAGGACCCAATCGTCGAAACGACGGTAGACCTGTGGAATGGTATAGAACAACGTATTGTCGAAAATATCGAGAATGGTTTCAGATTCCTCAACCGGAGTCGGCTTCTTCAGTGCGATCGGAGAGGTGCGGAACAGTGCGTCAATCTCGTTGAAGAGTCGACGGGAGTTTTCCTTCTTGTCTGAACCGCCAAGCAGCTTGTGCGTTGCGAGCAGCTGGGAGATGCGGCGGATTTTGCCTTCCACGGCTTTGCGGCGGGCTTCAGTCGGATGCGCGGTGAACACCGGATGGAACTCGAGCTTGTCGAGCAGTTCCTTGGCTTTGGCCGGACCCATTTCGTTAATGAGCTGGTGGTAGGCACAGGTCATTTCGTTCACTGGGTCGACGGCTTGGGTGTCATCTACGGCGGCCTCACGGCTGTGCAGCACGGAGACACGGTAGTTCTCCTCGCATAGGTTGGCCAGATGGAAGTAGGTGGTGAAAGCGCGGGCCAGCAGTTGTGCCTCATGCACATCCGTTTTATCGATGATGTCGACGACCTTCTGCAGGTCATCCTGATTCGGATTCGTATCCGTCAGAATGCCGGAGAAGCGTTTGGCGCTAGCGTTCAGTGCGTGTTCGCGCACTTCATCGAACTTGTCCAGCAGCTTTTCATCGAATTCGCCGAGCACCTCGCGAAGAATCTGCAAACACAGATCCATTTCCTCTTTGAGGGAAGCGGGAAGATCACGCTCCTCGGGGCCTTTGGTGCCGGTGCCGGACGAGACGATAGCTGCGTCGGCAGGCGTGATCTGTTCGTTTTCAGTTGTCATCAGACCTCCTTCTCCAAACCATCGGGTTGCCCGGTCTGTCGGTCCTTCGCGGCACCTCCGCGATTGTTTTGGCCGTCTGTTGCGAGCCCACAGCCCTAAGTCTGGTGGGTAAATGCGTACCCATTGTATGCTCGGCAAATCGACAGTTTGGTTACGGAAATACCGGAAATGTCCGCATCGTGGTCCGACGGTGTCCACAAAGTGAAATCGATGGAAATTTCGAAAATCCTCCGACCAGCCCACACGTTAGACCTGAACTTGTGAGCGCACAATACGAACATGAACATGAGACGAATTTCGATAGCGCGGAAAAAAGCGCTTCGGCCGTCAGCAAATTCCATACACACTCCATTCCGCTCGATATGGAAGATATCGAACGGGATTGGGACAAGCCGGTCGCTGAAGCGGGAATCGCAGCAAAAGCCAGCGTGATCGTACGCGTCGGTATGCTCGATCTCGGCGCGGGCACCGGAAGCTTCCGCGTCCGCGAAATGATGCACCGCATCGCCTATCCGCTCGGCGTGCACGTACGCGCCGACGTGAACCTCACCGATATCGAAGCCTCCTGCACCGACGGCAAAGACCGCATCACCGAAGTCGTCGACCTACCAACCACCGGCGTCAATACGGAACGCATTTGGCTGCTCGAACACTTCGCTGACTGGTTCAACGTGAACCTCGGCAAAGGATCGATGTACCACAGCCAATCCGACGTGTCCGAAGGGCTTATGCAGCATCTCGACAAGCGTGATGCGTCGCAGGTGTCGGCTGACCTGTCGAAGCGTCTTCGCGAACGTCAGAAAGCCGAACAGAATCAGGAGGGATCTGACGATCCCGTGCTCGACGCGCTTGAAATGGTGACGGAACGCGCCGAAGCGACCGATACCATCGCGCAGCCGTTGCACTTGCGTGACATCGAAGCGGCAAGCGAGCAGCATAATCGCAGTGAACGTGAAACCAAGCGTGAAACTGCCAGCGCGGCCAACGTTGCGTCAAGCGAAGCGACCACGAAAAAAACGCGCAAAAATCGCAATCACAAGCCGCCAAAAGGCCAATACGCCGAACATTTCGACCATGTCGGCAAAGAAAAGAACCAAACGCAAGGTATCACCGTTCGTCAAGCGCACGAACGACTCAACATGATCGAACGGCGCAAGCCCCTGTATTCGCCGGCATTTGCGGGATTCGCCTCGGCCTGCGCCTGCGCATCCTTCGTGTTCCTGCTTGGCGGCGGCCCCTTCGACATGATTGGCGCGTTCATCGGCGCGGGACTTGGCCACTGGCTGCGCCGCCGCCTGTTCGCCCACCACCTCAACCAGTTCTTCGTGACATTCGTATGCGTGGCCGTCGCGGCACTCGCCTGCACGGGCACCCTGCGATTGATTGGTATTTTCGAGCCCGTCGCATTGCAGCATGACACGGCTTACATCGGCGCCATGCTGTTTGTGATTCCTGGATTCCCGCTGATTACGGGCGGACTTGATATGGCGAAAATTGATTTTCCGTCAGGTATTCAGCGCATTGCGTACGTGTTGTGCATTATTTTGATGGCGACGCTCGCAGGGTGGATGGTCGCTTCGATAGTGCACCTGAATCCGCAAGGATTCGAGCCTCTCGGATTGAACCCCGTCATCAACTGCCTGCTGCGCATGGTGTTCGCGTTCATCGGTGTGTGGGGCTTCTCTGTGATGTTCAATTCACCACAACGCATGTGCCTTGTGGCAGCCACCATCGGCTTGATCACAGACACCCTGCGCCTTGAAATCGTGGACATGGGCGTTCCCGCCGAAGCCGGCGCATTCATTGGCGCACTGCTCGCAGGCCTGCTCGCCTCTGCATGGCGTTCCGCGGTTCGTCGCGGTTGGCTCGCCCCGCATCTCGGCTACCCGCGCATCTGCCTGACCGTGCCGTCCATCGTGATCATGGTTCCCGGTTTGTACATGTATCAAGCCATGTTCCACCTCGGCCAATTCGATACCTTGAACGCCCTCGACTGGGCTTTCCGCGCCTTCATGGTGATTATCTGCCTGCCGATCGGTCTGGCCATGGCTCGCGTTATCACCGATAAGTCTTGGAGATACGACATCTAAAAATTTGGCAATGGAGCGTTATCTGCGTTGATCCTCAGTCGGTGTACCTTCGTACGCCTTCCTTTGGTATGCCTTGATACCGCACACATTGCCAAATTTTTCCTAGGATTCCGAACGATACATAACAAATCGCAGAGTTTCGGAATTTGGGCGCGTAAATGAGATAAATGCGATTGCCGCAATGTTCAACCGGTACATTGGGACAATCGCATTTTTTTCAGAAGAGATTCGAAAGAAATTCGTTTCGACAGAGATTTGAAGAAAGAGATTCGAAAGAAATTCGGCTAGAAATCTAAGAAGAGAGAATTCATGATTACCAAAGATTTTTGGGTGCTGCTGGCGATGGTCATCTATTTTGTGGCCATGCTCACCATCGGCTTCATCTACTCCAAGCGATCCAATTCTTCCACTCGCCAGTATTTCGCGGGTGGTCGAGGCGTTGGTCCGTGGCTGACGGCTTTAAGCGCCGAAGCCTCCGATATGAGCGGCTGGCTGCTCATGGGCCTGCCGGGCGTCGCCTACTTCACCGGTGCCGCCGACCCGCTGTGGACGGCCCTTGGCCTGGCTCTCGGCACCTACCTCAACTGGAAGCTCGTCGCACGTCGTTTGCGCCGCTACTCCGTGGTGGCAGGTGACGCGATCACCATTCCGGACTTCTTCTCCAAACGATTCCATGACAAACGCAACATCGTCTCCACCATCGCGGCGCTGATCATCCTCGTATTTTTCTGCGTGTATGTCGGCAGTTGCTTCGTGACGGTCGGCAAACTTTTCTCGACCCTGTTTGGCTGGGACTACCACCTGACCATGGTGATCGGCGCGGCCATCGTGTTCGCCTACACCGTGATCGGAGGCTATCTTTCCGTGGTCGTGACCGACTTCATCCAAGGCTTGCTCATGTTCTTCGCGCTGGCTGTGGTGTTCATCGGTTCCGTCGCATCCGTCGGCGGCGTCGACAACACCGTCGCCTTCCTCAAAGGCATTCCAGGCTTCCTTGACGGCACGCAAATGGCCACGCCGATTCTGAACGATGCCGGCGAGCAGATCATCAAGGCTGGTCAGGCCATGTTCGGTGCTCCTACCGAATACGGCGTGATCACCATGATTTCCATGCTTGCGTGGGGCCTTGGCTATTTCGGTATGCCGCAGGTGCTTGTGCGATTCCTGTCGATTCGCAGTTCCGAAGAGATTAAAAAGTCCCGTATCATCGCCACCACATGGTGTGTGGTGTCGCTTACGTGCGGCGTGTGCATTGGCTTGGTCGGCCGTGCGATGATGCCGACGCAGTTCGTCACGCAGTCCGCTGCGGAGAATATTTTCATTGTGGTTTCGCAGGCGCTGCTGCCGAGCTTCATGTGCGGCATCGTGGTGTCGGGCATTTTCGCCGCGTCCATGAGCTCCTCGTCGTCATACCTGATTATCGGCGCTTCCGCGGTCGGTGAGAATATTTTCCGTGGATTGCTCTATCGCAAGGCCACTGATCGTCAGGTGATGATGGTTGCGCGCATCACGCTGCTCGTCATGTTCATTTTCGGCATTGTGGTTGCGTTCGATCAGAATTCGTCGATTTTCCAGGTTGTGTCGTATGCATGGGCTGGTTTGGGCGCTTCGTTCGGTCCGCTGATGCTCTGCTCGCTGTATTGGCGCCGCACCAACAAATTCGGTGCGATTGCGGGCATGCTTTCCGGTACTGCGACCGTGCTGATCTGGCATAATCTCATCAAGCCGCTTGGCGGTGTCTTCGCTATTTACGAGCTGCTTCCGGCGTTCATTATCTCACTGCTGTTCATTGTGGTGGTGTCGCTGCTGACTCCGGCTCCCGATGCTGAAGTGCTGCACGAGTTCGATCATTATCTTGATGATCCCGATGACCGTAAAGTGGATGACGATTTGGTCGCAGCGGAAATCGCTTCCGGCGAAAAGCGCGCGCAAATCTAATCAAACATAATGTGGCACATGCCGCTCAGACGCAACAAAGGCCGGATTGCACAATACGCAATCCGGCCTTTGTTTGATGGCTGAAACGCTGTTTAAAGCATGATTATGGCGTTTCTGGAGCTTTAGTAGCGCATGCCCATGGCTTCGCGGACTTGCTCCAAGGTTTCGTTGGCGATGGCGTTGGCCTTCTTGTTGCCTTCGGCGAGCACGTCGCGCACGTAATCCATATCCTTGGCGAGTTCCTCGCGGCGGGCACGATGCGGCTCAAGGAAGCTGTTCACCGATTCGATCACATACGCCTTCAGCGCGCCTGCACCGGAATCGCCGATTTCCTCGGCGATTTCTTTCGGATCGCGACCGGTGACCAAACCGGCGGTCGTCAGCAGTGCGGAAACCTGCGGACGTGCGATTGGATCGAACGTGATGCGACGCTCGGAATCGGTCGGACTCTTCTTGATGAGCTTGGCGGTTTCCTGCGCGGTGGCGCCCAACATGATGGAATTGCCGTACGACTTGCTCATCTTGCGGCCATCCAAGCCTGGAATCTCCGGCGCTTCAGACAGAATCGCGGCCGGCTCGGGGAACACCGGATGTTTCTTGGCGTAACGTTCGTTGAAACGACGTGCGATGGTGCGCGTGATCTCGACATGCGGCAGGTTATCCTTGCCGATCGGCACCACATTAGCCTTGCAGAACAGAATGTCGCATGCCTGGTGCACCGGATAAGTCAGCAGCAGACCAGTCAACGCATGACCGGAAGCTTCCATTTCCGACTTCACCGTAGGATTACGATGCAGCTCGGCCTCAGTCACCAACGACAGGAACGGCAGCATCAGCTGGTTCTCCGCTGGAACGGCGGAATGCGTGAAAATCATGGTCTTTTCCGGATCGATGCCGGCAGCCATGTAGTCAAGCACCAAATTGAGCACATTGTCTTCGATATGCTCGGTCGTGTCACGATCGGTGATCACCTGATAATCGGCGATGATGATATTCGAATTCACGCCGCGATTCTGCATGGCGACGCGCTCACGAATCGAACCAAAATAATGGCCGAGATGCAGGCGTCCGGTCGGACGGTCGCCGGTAAGCATGGTGAACTTGCCCGGATTCTGTTCGATTGCGGCGAGCGTTGCGTCGGAACGCTTCTTCGCGGCGAGGAAGCTCGCGCTCATTTCATTGCCGACAGCGGTGATCTGCTGCTCCTGGGTTTCGTCCGTCATACATGTCCTTTTCTTAAGAAAATCAGCGATTTTATCGTAAAAGTCTGAGCCGACAACGAAATATGGCATAACAAGTGGTACTCTCTTGTTTGATGAATTGATAGCACAGTAATCCTCAGGGGGTCAGATGGGCCGCGGACGTCAGAAAGCCAAACAGCAGAAAATAGCCCGAAAGCTCAAGTACCTGACCACCGACACCGATTACGATGAGCTCGCCAAGGAGCTCGGTGCCCAGGAGCCTGGTTCGGGTTCTTTTGATCCTTTCGCCGATATCGAAGCAAAATATTCTCACGATGCGGACGCTGAAGATGAGATTCCTGAAGATGTTCAGGAATCCGCGCAGGGCGACGCCGAGGATGACCTCGACGAGTATGCGAAGTGGGCCGCGGAGGCGGCGGCGAAGGCCACGAGCGGAGAGTTCCCGGCAGCCAAGTCCGCCGCACCGAAGCCACACAAGCCCATCCCGATGCCGATGCCCAGTGTGCTGAAGCCGAAGAAGCAGGACTGATCGGCATATCAGGTACTTTGTGAAACCGCGATGCGGATATGCCTGCTAGGTGTATCCGCATCGCGGTTTTGCTATGCGTCTTTGTGCCTGTGACGGTCTTCTCGCAGCCTGTCACACCAACGGCAGTAGATCGCTTAAATCGTCACGTTCGCCGACGGCGGTGATGCGGCCGGCATCTTTTTCCTCCTGCCAGCTGGTGATGCCGGCGGCGAGCCGCATCCACACGTCCGGTTCCAGTTCGATCACGTCCGGCGGTGTGAGATTATGCGGATCGGATGCCGGTCCGTCGAGAATCTTGATGGCGCCCCACGGTGCGACACGCACTTCCACGCCCTCTCCGGGCGCTTTTTTCTCCAGCAGATGCAGCGAGTAGCGCACTGCCATCGCCCACAGCTGGCGTGGCAATCGTGGAGAGAATTCCAGACGGAAATCGCGTGCCGCGTCGGTATTCGTGGGAATACTGTCGGCGATCATGCGATGAGACGTTTGCAGCCATTGCGCAAATGCGTCATGTCCCTTATGCAGATCTTGTTCTCGAATAACAGCCATACGTGTTATTTTGTCGCTTGCAAGCGACTATGATGGGGTGTTGCAGACAGCGTAGTCACAACTGAATAGGGGTGTGAAGAGAGGAAAAATATTTGCGATTGCTGACGGCGTTCTCAATTTTGTTGTATGTCGTTTGCATGTTGTTCACAACGTTTTGGCAGCCGGTTTGCATCATTTTTTGCAAACGAATGCTGACCTGTAATCGCTTGAAATTTCGTCTTTTTTCTGATTATGTAGTATGCTGTGTATGAGAACGTATGCATGATGTTACTTAGTGTTCATGTAGCCGCTAATGCAAGGACGCTGGAGCAAGGCATAATGTTTCTGGAGAGTAATCCGTCAAAGGGAGTCGACTAATGACTGAAATTACCGCACCGAAGTCCGCGATCACCGCGGAGCAGTTCGCAGATGAGATCCGCGAGCAGCTGAAGTACACCCAGGGCGTCACCGTCGAACAGGCCAAGCCGGCCGACGTGTATGTCGCCGCGTCCGCCGCGGTGCGCCGCCACCTCATGGATTCCTGGTTCAAGACCCAGGCTGACATGGTCAATGGCAACACCAAGGCAGTCGGCTACCTGTCCGCAGAGTTCCTAATGGGTAAGCAGCTGCGCAACGCTCTGCTCAACGCCGGTCTGACCGAGCAGTTCAATGCTGCGGTCAAGGAACTCGGCTTCTCCGTGCAGGACGTCGTCAACGCCGAGCACGAGCCAGGCCTCGGCAACGGTGGTCTCGGCCGTCTGGCCGCCTGCTTCATCGATTCGCTCGCTTCGCTGGGCGTGCCGGCATTCGGTTATGGCATCCAGTACAAGTACGGCATCTTCGAGCAGAAGTTCGACGAAAACGGCAAGCAGATCGAAACCCCGGACTACTGGCTGACCAACGAAGAGCCGTGGGGCCACATCGACTACAACCGCGACCAGAAGGTCTCCTTCGGCGGCGAAGTCGTCGAAGAGAACGGCAAGAAGGTTTGGCAGCCGGCTTGGTCCGTGCGTGCAGTCCCGGTCGACTACATGGTTCCGGGCTATGCTTCCGGCCGTGTGAACACCCTTCGCCTGTGGACCGCCAAGAGCTACGACGAATTCGACCTGCTCACCTTCAACAAGTCCGAGTACCTTGACGCCGTCAAGCCGCAGGTCGAAGCGGAAAACATCTCCAAGATCCTGTATCCGGAGGATTCCACCCCGCAGGGCAAGGCGTTGCGTCTCGAGCAGCAGTACTTCTTCGTGTCCGCCTCCATCCATGACGCCATCCGCGTCTTCTACCCGGGCCAGGACAAGCCGGATCTGACCACCTTCGCAGACAAGATCACCTTCCAGCTTAATGACACCCACCCGGTCATCGGCATCCCGGAGCTCATGCGCGTCCTCATGGACGAGTACGGCTACGATTGGGACACCGCCTGGACCGTCACCAACAAGACCTTCAACTACACCTGCCACACCCTGCTTCCGGAAGCCTTGGAAGTGTGGCCGTCCAAGCTCATCGGCGAACTTCTGCCGCGTCACCTCGAAATCATCGAGAAGATCCAGGACCAGTTCGCAGCCGAGCTCAAGACCAAGGGCGTCGACGAAGCCACCATCAAGGACATGGCCATCTACACCGGCGACTCCGTGCGCATGGCCTACCTGGCCACCTACGGCGGCTCCCACGTCAACGGCGTTGCTGAGCTGCACTCCCAGCTGCTCAAGGACGTCACCCTGAAGAACTTCTCCGACGTGTATCCCGACAAGTTCACCAACGTGACCAACGGCGTGACCCCTCGCCGCTTCGTCAAGCTCGCCAACCCGCGCCTGTCCGACCTCATCACCGAAGGCCTCGGCACCGACAAGTGGGTGAGCGACCTCGAACTGCTCAAAGGCCTCGAACCGCTTGCCGCAGACGACGAATTCGTCAAGAAGTTCGCCGCCGTCAAGCAGGCCAACAAGGTTGACTTCGCCAACTACGCCAAGCGCGAATACGGCTTCGACATCGACCCGAACACCATGATCAACACCATGGTCAAGCGTCTGCACGAATACAAGCGTCAGGCACTGAAGATCCTCGCCGTGATCGCACGTTACGCCGACATCAAGTCCGGCAAGATCTCTGCAGACGACATCATGCCGCGCACCATCGTGTTCGGTGCCAAGGCCGCTCCGGGCTACTATCTGGCCAAGCAGACCATCCAGCTGATCAACAACGTCGCCCGCGTCATCAACAACGACCCGGACGTCAAGGGCAAGCTGAACGTCTACTTCCCGTGGAACTACAACGTTCGCCTCGCACAGCACCTCATCCCGGCCACCGACCTTGACGAGCAGATCTCCCAGGCCGGCAAGGAAGCCTCCGGTACCGGCAACATGAAGTTCGCTCTCAACGGTGCCATGACCGTCGGCACCCTCGACGGTGCCAACGTCGAAATCCGTGAGCGCGTCGGCGCTGAGAACTTCTTCCTCTTCGGCATGACCGTCGACGAGGTGGACGCCCTCTACGCCGAAGGCTACGAGCCGAAGAAGTACTACGAGGCCGATCCGCGCCTCAAGGCCGCCGTCGACATGGTCGCAGACGGCACCTTCTCCAACGGCGACAAGACCGTGTACGAAGACCTCGTCCACGATTGGCTCACCAAGGACTGGTTCATGACCCTCGCCGACTTCGGCGCCTACACCGCCATCCAGTCGGAAATCGAGGCTCTCTACGCCCAGCCGCTCGAATGGAACCGCAAGGCCCTCATCAACGTGGCGAACTCGGGCTACTTCAGCTCCGATCGTTCGATGGAGGATTACCTCGAGCGCATCTGGAAGACGGGTCCGCTCGCAGACTGACGGAGCGTTATCTGCGCTGTGGAAGGCTCGACGTACCTTCGTACGCCTTCGCCTTCCACGCCTTGATACCGCACGCGTCAGTCCACTCGCTCCGCTCGCCTGATAGCGCTAGATAAGGCGTGATGACGAAGGGACGATTCTTTGGAATCGTCCCTTTTTGTGTCTGGATAACAAAAAGCCCTGCGCGAAAGGGCGGCAGGGCTTTGAAAAGAAGTAGGAATCAGGCGGCTTCGGGAGCGGCGGCGGCCTCAGTGCCGGCTTCCTTGGCTTCTTCGGCATCCTTGGTCAGACCAAGATCGACAGGAGACGAGCTGTTCTCCCACGGCTCCTCCCACGGATCGTAATCCGGATTCTGCTGCTTGTACACATACAGACCGACGACACCGGCAAGCAAAGCTCCGAAGAGCAGTGCGAAGAACTTCCAACCGTTAGAAGACTTGTTCTCCATGACGGCTCCTTTCCCAAATATCGGCGAACATTGGCTGACCTGCTCGTTCAAGCCAACTCTGTTCACTATATTAATTCCTTGAATGTGTTGATTGGGTGGATTTACGCGCCGAGGATTCACAAGAATGCAATCATTTGCAATGATTTCGCGGATTCGCGGATTCGCACGTTCCAGTAGGGTTGAAACATGGCTTATCAACGTTTCAGTCTGTTTCCCGATTCCCCGTCGTTCAAAGACCTCTTCTCTGCACGTTCCATGAGGTACCGCTGGCGTAATGGCGATCCCGTAATCACCGTCGCGATCATGGTGATATGCGTCGCGGTCTGGATTGTCGAAACACTATTGAAAATCGCCTGGCCAGCCGGCTATAACTCGTTCGTCGGCACAGGCGTATTCATGCCCGCGCTGGCGACCCACCGCCCATGGACTTTCATTACGTCAATGTTCCTGCACCAGCCGGCCTCCCTATGGCATATTCTTTTCAACATGCTGACCTTGTGGTGCGTCGGGCCTGTATTGGAACGCATGATGGGGCATCTGCCATATCTTGCGTTATACGTGCTGTCAGGACTCGGCGGAAGCGCCGGCATGATGGTCTGGGCACTGTTTTCGCAAGACGGTTGGCTAACATCCGCATATGGCGCTTCCGGCGCACTATTCGGCCTGTTCGCGTCGATTCTGGTGGTATACCAGCGCATTGGTATAGACATTCGATCCATGCTGATCTGGATGCTCATCAACTTCCTGATGCCGATCATCACGCCGAACATCGCATGGCAGGCGCATATCGGCGGATTCATCGTCGGAGGCGTGTTCGCCTGGCTGCTGGTTTCCGGCCTGCATGCGTTGCGTGGCAAAAGCCTGCAGCAGCGCACGCTGATTTACGGCGTAATCATGTTGGGCGTGATTATTGCGATTGTCATCGCGTGTAATATGAGCAATCCACTTCGTGTAAACCCCCTTCTTGGCATGTTCTTCTAGTCGACAGGTAGAAGAAAAAGAAGTTTTTGTAATTGCAGATACAAAGTTATCCACATTTGTGGATAACTTTGTGGATAAGTGAGGAGCGTGCTGTGGGTAAGTCGGGGATAACTCGGTGTATTATCCACAAGGATATTCACAAAACGGCGAATTCCCCAGCTTTTCAACGGTGGAAAATGTGGATAACCAGCCTGTGCATAGCGAAAAATGGGGAAAAATACCGTCCTATATCTTGTGTGCGGTCGTAAAACTGTCCACAAGATATAGACGCTATCCACATTCGTCCACAATAATCCACGACTTATCCACATCGTGCGGAACTAGAAAATCCCCAGAATGACGGCGGATCAACAAAACGAAATCAGGTACGTCACCAATGACAATCATGAATGACAAGACGCGCGAATTCGTGGCGATGCATCGCGACGAGGACGTGCGCGAACTGGCGTTGAAGGCCAAACGTGTGGAAGGGCTCGACCTGTCGTTGGCTCTCGACCAGATTGCCGGATGGCAGATCGCAAGCAAAAAACTGCCGCAATGGGCCTCATGCGAGGGAATCATATACCCTCCGCACATTTCCATGGAACAGTGCTCATCGCAGTTCACAGCCCAATACAAGTCCGAAATCGCGCAAACCCTGCTTGCGTCGGCCGCAACCGTGCGCGCCAGAGTGTCCGATTCTGCAGAATCGGACAACCAAACCACGAAAAGTGAGCCACAGTTGTCCGACTCTGCAGAATCGGACATGCAAACGGCAAAAAATGTGTTCCAGTTGTCTGATTCGCCAGAATCGGACACATTGGTGGCGAAAAGGGCGATGGTGGATCTGACGGGCGGGTTCGGTGTGGACTTCTCGTATCTGGCGCGCGGATTCAGCCAAGCCACTTATGTGGAACGGCAACGACACCTGTGCGATCTGGCCGAGCACAACATGGCCGCACTGGGACTCGACCAGGCGCGTATCGTGTGCGACGACGGCGTGGAATACCTTGACAATATGGATCCGGTGGATCTCATCTACATCGATCCGGCCCGCCGCGACGAGCATGGCGCGCGCACCTACGCGATCGAGGATTGCACACCGAACGTACTCGAATTGCGTGACCTGTTGCTCGCCAAATCGCAGTGCACGCTGGTCAAACTGTCTCCCATGCTGGACTGGCGCAAGGCGGTCGCCGATTTCGACGGGGCCGTACGCGAAGTGCATATTGTGGCCACCGGCAACGAATGCAAGGAACTGCTGCTGGTACTGGGACGGCCGGCGCAAGTGGATGCGCGCGACGGCGTGGATGGCGCGGGTTCGCACCGGCGCCCTGCGGCGCACGCACACATGGGGCAGATGGATATACGGGCAAGACAGACAAGCAACGACAAGACGCCATTGGCACGCACGCGCGTGGAGCAGATGAATGGCGGCATGGATTTGGCGGACACGGTGGGCTCGTTTGACGGTGAATCGAAAGCCGAACGTACCGTAGCCGCATCGCATGATGGCCGGTATGCCGCGCCGCACGTGTTCTGCGTGAACGACGATCAGCGGATCGATTATGATTCTGCCGCATATACGCAAGGCCTGCGCATTGGCGGCAAACCGCTGCCGGAGGCGAAAAACTACTTGTATGAGCCGAATGCGTCGATTATGAAGGCCGGCTGTTTCGATCTGGTCGAGGAACGATTCGGTGTGACGCAGATCGGCCCGAGCAGCCATCTGTTCGTGTCGGAACAGCAAATCGCCGATTTTCCGGGACGAGGATTTGCGATTGAAGCAGTCGGAAGCATGAATAAAAAAGATATAAAACGATTGCTGAATGGTGCGAAACAAGCGAATATCGCGGTACGTAATTTCCCGCTTACGGCACCGCAGTTACGCAAGAAATTGAAGCTTGCTGACGGTGGGACGGTCTACCTGTTTGGTACCACCATGCAAGGCGGCGATCATGTGCTGCTGCGCACGTCGAAAATCTGAACAAGCGAACCGGAATTGAGAAGAACACGAGACGAGTGATAGACGAGTCGCAGGAATAGCAAGACGATTGCGAAAGAATCGTAAAAAGGGTACGCAAAAAGGGCGTCTGACTGTGCGAAGAGTACAGACGCCCCTACTTCAAACGTGCTACCGAGGCTGCCTAAACAATAAACGTGAAACGGTGGGTCAGCGCCACCACATGGTCATGATGAATCCGACCATGATGATCGCGAACGCGATGGCCAGATTCCATGCGCCGATGTTCGGAATCGGGTAGTCGGAGGTCAGGTAGTAGACCACGGCCCAAACCAGGCCGATGATCATCAGCGCGCAGAACAGAGGCACGAACCAGCGTGGATTGGACTTGGTGCCCTTGATGGTCTCCTCCACGCGGCGGGTGTTTTCCGCCTGACGGTTCATCATGCGCTGCATCTGCGGGCTCAGGGAATCCTTGTCGGCAGTGGCGTTCAGCACCGCTTCGACGCGGTCCATCGGAATATCGAGATCGTCAGCGTCGTTGGAATCAGCGGAAGCGGATTCGACGGTGGTCTCATCAGCGTCATCCTGAACGGTTTTGTTGCCCTCTTCAACGGCAGCGGTGTCGTTCGTGGACTGCAGATCGTTCTGATCGTCCGCGGTGGTTTCGTGCAGCTCTTCGTCAGCCATCAGCATAGTCTCCTTTAATAGGCTAAAAGTCATAATAGTGGGTAGACTCGAAAGCGGCGAACTCACAGCGTAAAAACTGTTCTCGATCAGAGCAAATGCTTAACAGGAATCAGGAAGGTCCGCATGGCTAAGCACACCGGAAAGCACACTGCGAAACGGTCGAAAGCGGCCGGAGCGGCGGCAGTCCTCGTGCTCATGTTCTCCGGATTCCTGCTCGTCACAAACCTGCGCGTGAACCGTTCCGTCGTGGTGACCAATGATACCGCCGAACTCGTGGAACAACGTGTGAAAAAAGTCAACTCCCTGCAGACGGAAGTTGACGCGCTCAGCTCCCGCGTGAACGATTTGAGCAAGACACTGAGCAGCCAGGACGGCACCGACCCGCAAGACAGCGAAAGCGCAGGCACCGGCACCATGCTGCCTGCGGTGGAAGGTCCCGGACTCGTGGTGACGCTCGACGATTCGCCACTTTGGGAAGACATGGTCGACTCCAGCGGATCGACATCCAACATCAACGACTACGTGGTGCATCAGCAAGACGTTGAAGCCGTGGTGAACGCGCTGTGGGCGGGCGGTGCGGAATCCATGATGATCATGGACCAGCGCGTGCTCTTCAACTCCGCGGTGCGCTGCTCCGGCAACGTGTTGCTCCTGCAGGGCAAAAAGTATTCGCCGCCATTCACCATTTCCGCGATCGGGCCGGTCGACAATATGAAAAAAGCGCTCGACGATTCGCAGGACGTGACCATATACCGGCAGTACGTCAGCGCGTTCGGCTTAGGCTGGCAGGTCGAAGAAAAAGAAAAACTGCATTTCGAGGCGACCGACGCTCTGCAGCAGCCGCTGCAATACGCGCAGGCGATGAGCGACGGAACAGAAGAAACGCAGCAAACGGACGCAACGCAGCAATTACAAGATGTGCAGGAATCGCAAGAGGGGAAGTAAACGATGAAGCACGTGGCACATAGACAACGCCGCAAAAGCGTGGTATGGACGATACTTGGCATACTCGCCGAACTCATGCTGACCGCAGCGGCCGTCTGCGCGCTTTACATCGCATGGCAAATGTGGTGGACGGGCGTGCAAGCCGAACACAACCAAATCGAAACGCGCCAATCCGTATCATGGTCCGACCCGGGCCAATCCGACAACGTCACCATCGCGCAGGCGCAGGAAGGCGACCCGCCAACGCAACCGCAAAGCGCGCAGGAAGGTGAGCTGATCGCCCAAGTCTACATTCCGCGATTCGGCAGCCAATGGCAACGCAACCTCGTTGAGGGAACTTCCCTCACCGAACTCAACAAACACGGCCTCGGCCACTATAAAGACTCGCAAATGCCCGGCCAAGTCGGCAACTTCGCTTTTGCAGGCCACCGCAACGGCTACGGACAGCCACTCGGCGATGTCGACAAACTGCAGGAAGGCGACCCGATTATCATCCGCACGCAGGATTACTGGTATGTGTACCACTACACGAGCTACAAAATCGTGCTGCCGACCGACATCGAAGTGGTCGCCGCCAACCCCGAAAATCCCGGCGCTACACCGACCAAACGCATGCTGACCATGACTACGTGCGAACCGAAATATTCCACGCCGACGCACCGCTGGATCAGCTACGCGGAATTCTCATACTGGGCGAAAGTGTCCGACGGCATCCCCCAGGAGCTCACATCCACCGACTCCAACGGCAAAGTCAAATTCGTCAACAACGAAAAATCGTCGATCGTCGCATCCGTCAGCTCGCTTGAACCGTGGATTTTCGGCGCGCTTGCCGCATACGTGATCATCTTCCTTTCCGCGCTCGTGGCATGGCGTTGGCCGTACCTCGCCGACGTGCGCGCGGGACGTCGCGAAAAGCCGGAATTCAGCTTGTACGGAGGATTGATGCGATTGCAGCCGGGCGTACTTCCGATTCGACTCGTGCTGATGGCGTTGTTGATTTTCGCGGCGGCCGCATCGTGCTTTGAATGGTTGTTCCCGTGGGCTGCGACGAATATTCCGACATTGCAGGAAATGTCGAATTACACGGCCGTATAAGGCGCTTTTTGCAGTTGCTGCGGTTGCTGCGTGAGACGCGCGTCATGCTATGACATGTTGCGCACGTAGACTGCTGTTCAAACGCAAGTATTCGCACAACGCAAGCATTCGGAATATTCGAAGGATTTGAAGCATTCGAACGATTCGAAATATTCGGATGCCGGCATTCCAACGTCGATAGGAGCATGATGACCGATTCCGCACGCATTCTGGTCGTGGATAATTACGATTCGTTCGTGTACACGATCGTCGGATATTTGAAGACGTTGGGTGCCACGGTGACGGTGGTGCGCAACGATGCGATCGACCCGAGCGAGGACGGTGTGATCGACGAATATGACGGCGTGCTGATCTCCCCAGGGCCTGGTGCTCCGGCGGAATCCGGTGCCAGCGAAGGCATGATCCGCCTATGCGCGGAGCAGTCCAAGCCCATGTTCGGCGTTTGCTTGGGCATGCAGGCACTGGCCGAAGTGTTCGGCGCCACCGTAAGCCATGCGCCTACCATCATGCACGGCAAAACCAGTCTGGTGGAGCACATCGACGACGAGATCTTCGAAGGAGTGGCCAATCCTATGACCGCCACTCGCTACCATTCGTTGGCCGTGGAGCCTGATTCCGTGCCGGAAGATCTGGTGGTGACCGCGTGGACGCAGAGCGACCACATCGTGCAGGGCATTAAGCACCGCAGCAAGCCGATGTACGCGGTGCAGTTCCACCCCGAATCCGTGATGACGCAGGACGGCTACCGATTGCTTGCGAACTGGCTGAAGGTGTGCGGGCAGGAGAACGCGGTGGAGCGTTCCGCCGGATTGCAGCCGAAGGTCGCGGCCTGAAGGCACGAAAACACGTGAAACGTAAGGACTGTAGGGGATCGCGGAATATGTGAATCGCGCGAAAATCTCGGGAACGCATCTCGGGAAAATGTGGGTTTCGTAAAACGCAATCGTAAGAATGAAGGCCCGGCTGGGGATTCCCAGTCGGGCCTTCATTGTGAATTATGGCGGCTATCGCGGTTGTGACGATCGATCAGTTGCCTTCGCCGGGAGTGGTGCTGTTGTTGCCGTTGTTGCTGTTGCCGCCGTTGTTGTTGCTGTTGGTGCCTCCATTATCGGCGCTGGAGGATTTGGTGGTCAACGTGATCGTGGCTCCGCTGTCGGACTGGGTGCCGGCGGTTGGAGACATGTCCGTGACGGTGCCATCCTCCGGACCGGAAACCGTGACCTGGAAGCCGTAGCTTTCCAGCAGGCTCTTGGCATTCGCATAGCTCATGCCGACCACGCTGGGCACGCTGATCTGCTGCTTGCCGGTGGACACCCAAATTGTGACCGCGGTACCAGCCTCAACCGTGCTTCCGACACCTGGATCGACACGGGTCACAGCGCCGGAAGCGATGGAATCGGAATACTCGTTTTCGATGGTGATTTGCGCCAGACCGGCCTGCTTGAGCTGCGCAATGGCCGAATCCTTCGGCTGTCCTATCAGATTGTCGGGAATCTTGGTCATGCCGGACGAAATGTACAGCGTGATGATCGTGCCCTCGGTTTGCTTCGAATTGGCGGCAGGATCAGTGCTTACCACCTTGTCTTTTTCGATGGATGCGTTGTCTACCGTACGCACGTTGCCCACTTTGAAGCCGGCGGCCTCAAGAATGGACTTCGCATCGTCCTGGCTCTTGTTCGACACATCCGGCACTGCGACCGACTGCGGGCCGGTGGAGAACCATACGGAAACCGTGGAGCCCTTGGAAACCTTCTTGCCGCCCCTTGGATTCTGCTTGGTGATTGTGCCTTTCGGCTTGCTCGAATCGGAATCTTCGCGGGCGTCGAGCTTCAGTCCTTTGGCTGCGAGCTGCTCTTCGACGCGCGCCTCGGAAATATTCGCCGTGGCGGTGAAATCAGGCACTTCCACCATGTCGGCTGCGGAGTCGCTCTTGTTCAGCATGAAGAACACGCCCAGAATGACCAGCAAAGCCACCAGACCGCCCACGACGGAGCCGATAATGATCTGCTTCTTCTTGCGTGCCTTCGCGGCCTCCGCACGCTGTTCCGCACGGGTTTTCGTGGCAACGCCGTTCTGTGGGTTCGGCACGGCCTCGAACTGGCCTGTGACGGGATTGAACGCCTGCGTTGCGGTCGTTTCGCCGGCAGGGGTCATGGCCACGGTATTCGCAGTCATTTCGGCCTGCTTGCGTGCCCTCATATTGGTCAGATCGGTCAACGGATTGAACGCGGCAGCCATCGGCACACCGCCGTTCATGAACGTCAGCAGATCGTTCTTGAATTCGGAAGCCGTGGCGTAACGGTTCTGACGATCCTTCGCCATCGCTTTCGCACAAATCGAATCCCACATCTTCGGCAATCCTGGAACAACCGAACTTGGGGGAGTGGCGACCTCTGAAACATGCTGGTAGGCGATCGCCACTGCGGAATCGCCGGTAAACGGCGGCCTTCCAGTAAGCATTTCATACAGCACACAACCTGCGGAATACAGGTCGGAACGCATGTCGACGCTTTCGCCGCGCGCCTGCTCGGGAGACAGATACTGCGCGGTGCCGACCACGCCCTGCGACTGCGTCATCGTGGCGGCGGAATCGTCGAGCGCGCGGGCGATGCCGAAGTCCATGACCTTGACCACGCCCTGCTCGGAAATCATGATGTTGCCGGGCTTGATGTCGCGGTGGATGATGCCTATGCGATGTGAATAATCGAGCGCGTTGAGCACGCTCATCATCACCTGTTCGGCGTCGCGCTGGCTCAAAGCGCCGTTCACTTTGAGAATGTCGCGCAAGGTCTGGCCCTTGACATACTCCATCACCAGATACGGCAGATGCTCGGTCTGTCCGGTTTCGGTGGTGACGACTTCCTCGCCCGAATCGTAGATGTTCACGATGTTGGGATTGTTCATTTGCGCCACGGAATGGGCTTCGCGACGGAAACGCTCAAGGAAGATCTTGTCGTTGGCGAAGTCGGCGCGCATGATCTTGACCGCGACGGTACGCCCAAGACGCGTATCGAGCGCCACGTGCACTTCGGCCATGCCGCCACGGCCGACCAGTTGGCCGAGCTGGTAACGTTCACCAGCCAAAGAGGTAGGCATGTTGATGTTCATCCCTGTTCCTTCCCATCAGTGATCAAGGAGATATGAGGTCTGCTGACCACGCGGCGCGGAAGCCTTCCACCTGTAGGCACCACCATCGTGTCAGCCAATTGTGTCTGCTGGTCGAGCAGACGGCGTTCGATGCGGGACAATGTGCGCGACACCGTCAACGCGTCCTTCGGACGGTCAAGGGGATCCTTGGCCAGCATTGACATGACGAATTCACGCAGCTGCACATCGACGGAGTCAGGCAGCGGCGGAACCGGATTGTTGACATGGGCTGCGGCGATGTCAACCGGCGTGGCACCCGTGAACGGACGATGCCCGCACAGGCCCTCGTAGGCGACGACGCCAAGCGAATAGATATCGGATTGAGGTGTGGCATGCTGGCCCTGCGCCTGCTCCGGGGAAATGTACTGCGCGGTGCCCACCACCATGCCATCCTGCGTGATCTGCTCCTGATTAGTGGAGTAGGAGACGCCGAAATCGGTGATCTTCACCTCGCCGGAATCGGACACCATGATGTTCGCCGGCTTCACATCGCGGTGGATCACGCCATGCGAATGGGCGACGAACAGGCCACGGGCGGTCTGGATGAGAATCGGCAGCAAGCGGGTCGGCTCCATCGGACCATTCTGCTCGTGGAACAGGTCGGCCAACGACTTGCTGGGCACATACTCCATAATGAGGAATCCGATGCCGTCATGCTCGTAATATTCGAACAACGCGGCGATGTTCGGGTGTGCAAGATTGGCGGAATTATGTGCTTCCGCACGCAAGCGAAGCAGTTTGGCCTCCTGCGTGACCCCTAAATCGCCACGCAACGCCTTGATGGCCACTGGTCGGCCCAACTGGATGTCGTAGCCTTTCCACACTTCGCCCATGCCACCTTGGGCTAGACGGGCATCCAACCTGTAGCGTCGGTGGATGAGCTGTCCTTCAATCAGTTTCACTCTGCCAGCGCCTCCTGCATCATCGCTTTCATAATCGGTCCTGCGGCGAACGAGCCATACAAGTCCACATTGTGCACCACCACGGCAACGGCGATTTTCGGATCATCCGCAGGGGCGAATCCTATCACCCAGCCGTCGATGGACGTGTTGCCGTCGCCGATCTGCGCGGTGCCGGTTTTCGCTGCTACTCGCACGCCGTCGATGGCCAGATTCTGGTTTTCTTTGGTGACCACGGCTTCCATCATCTGTGTGAGCTTGCCCGCGGTGTCCGAACTGAACGCGCGGCTCATCACCCGCGGCTTGGTCTGCGAGATGACCGACAGATCAGAGGAACGCACGCAATCCACCAACGTCGGGCGCATGACCTTGCCGCCGTTCGCCACTGCAGCAGCCACCAGCGCGTTCTGTAGCGGGGTCGCCACGGTGTCTCCCTGGCCGATGGACGCCAAGGCGAGTTTGTCGTCGGACGCATCGGTTGGGAAATTCGACGCCACGCTCACCCACGGCGTGCCCGTGGATTCGGAACCGTCGACGGCGATCGGATTGTCGAAACCAAGTTTTTCGGCCATAGATGAGACCTTTTCGTCACCCAAAGCCACGCCCAGCTGGGCGAATGCGGTGTTCGACGAATACGCCATCGCGTCTTCCAACGTGATCTTGCCATCCGAACCGTCGGCCTGCGACACGGCGTTCGTCAACTGCGTGGCCGTGCCTGGAAGCGTATAGCTCGATCCGGCCGGAATCTCGGTGTCAGTCTGGTATTCGCCCGTTTCCAACGCGGCGGCCGCCACCACCGTCTTGAACGTGGATCCCGGAGGATACAGCTGCGAGGTGACGCGGTTGAGCATTGGGTTCGATTCGTTTTGCGAGAGCGTGGAATAGTTGCCGTTCGCTTCGGACGTGTCGTGGCTTGCCAGCTGGTTCGGATCGTAGCTTGGCGTGCTCGCCATGGCGAGAATACGGCCGGTCTTCACTTCGATGGCCACGGCCGCGCCGTCATTGTTGGCGAGACCGTTGTAGGCGGCCTGCTGGATCTTCGGATCGATGGACGTTTCGATGGTCGCGCCCTTGTTCTCTTGGCCGGTGAACAGCGATTTGAACCGCTGCCACACCAGTTGGTCGGATTGGCCCGACAGCAGCGAGCTGCGCGAGGCTTCGATACCGCTCCAACCGCGCTGGCTGATGGAGAAGAAGCCGGTGACCGGCGCATACAGCTCGCCGGCCGCATAGGAGCGCTGATAGGAGAACGCGTCGTTCGACGGGTCGGATTTGGCGATGACGGAGCCGTCCGACGCGAGAATCGCGCCACGCGGAGCACCATACTCGTGGTAGAGGGCGCGGGTGTTGCGCGGGTCGCTGTTGAGCTGGTTCGCGCGGATCGCCGTGATGATCGTGGTGGACATGCCCAGAATGACGAACAGCGCCACCACGATGGTGAACAGTTGGCGAAGTGATTTATTCATGCTTGGCTCCCCTCTGACGTGTTGCCCGATGGGTTCGGCGTGCTCGTCATGTCAGATGTGCCGAACCCATTCGATGGGGGAGCAGGGGGCACGATTGGCGTGCCTGCGACCGGCGTTTCCGTGGAGATGATTTCCGTTGCCTGCGATTGTTGCATGGTGGCCGGTATGGCGACTTGCGGAACGGCTTGCGATTGTGCAGCGGATTGCTCGGAGGCAACGCTTCTGCGGGCGCGGCTCTGCTTGCGGGCGCTCAGTGCCTGCATCGCCTCGTATTGGAACGTGTCGCTGTCGATATCGGATTCGGGTTTGTTTGCCGAGTTGGAAATCACCATTAAGAGTGTTGCCAACATGTAATTCGCTATGAGTGAGGATCCGCCGGCGGCCATGTACGGAAGAGTCAAACCCGTAAGCGGTATGACTAATGTGATGCCTCCCACCACGGTGAACACCTGGAAGGCCATGGTGAACACGAGGCCCGATGCGAGAAGTTTGCCGAACCCATCCTTGATTTTCATCGCAGTGATCATCCCGGCGGCGATGATGAGCAAATAGAGCATCAGAATGGCCATCAGGCCGGTGAGGCCCAGCTCTTCGCCAAGTGCCGCGTAGATGTAGTCGGAGTTGGCGATCGGAGTGAGCGACGGGTGACCTTGCCCAAGGCCGGTGCCCATCAAGCCGCCTGATGCCAAGCCGAAAATACCTGTGACGAGCTGGTATGAGCCGCCATACTCCTTGTTGTATTGCGTCGAGTCGAACGGATGCAGCCAGGCGCCAACACGGGCGCCGACATGGCTGAAAATGTTGGCCGCCGCAAACGCGCCCACGGCGAACGCGATGAAACCAATCACAATCCAACTGGTACGCCCTGTGGCCACATACAGCATGGATACGAACATGGCGAAGAACATGAGCGACGTGCCCAAATCGTGCTGCATGACCAGCACGCCCATCGACACGATCCACACCACGATGATCGGCCCCAGATCCTTGATGCGCGGCAACTGCAGGCCCAACACCTTCTTGCCGCCGACCGCAAGCTGGTCGCGGTGGTCATATAGGTAGGAGGCGAAGAAGAACGCAAGGAACAGCTTCGCGAATTCGCTTGGCTGGAACGATCCCAAACCGGGAATCTTCACCCAAATACGGGCGCCATACTGTTCGGAACCGACCACCGGAAGCATCGGCGACAGCAGTAACACCAAACCGATTACCATGCTGACGTACGAGAACCGCCGCAACACACGGTAATCCTTCATGAAAATCACCAGCAGATCCGCCACAACCAGCGCGATCGACAGCCAAAGCAACTGTTTGAACGCGACGGACGTGTTCAAATCCTGATCGATGCGGGCGATCATCATGATGCCGGTGCCCGTCAACACCATCACGCAGCACATAATCGCCTGGTTGGCGTACGGCTGGAACCGCAGCAGCAATCCCCAGGCAGTCAGGAACAATGCGCCGACGAATGCAAGCATCCACAGGTAACTATGCGGAAAACCGCCAGCGGTGCGTTCGAACATCTGGAAGAATGAGACGCCGCAAATCAGCATGCTGAACAAGAGTAGGCCGAATTGCTTCAGACGGGTTGCCATCATGACTGGTCACCGCCTGACTTGTCTGCCGAAGCGTTGCCCGAATCACCTGATTTGCTTGACGATTTGTCGGAAGTCGTATCAGAGGATTTGCTTGACGACTTGCTGTCGGATCCGCTGTTCGTCTTGTTTTGCACCTTCTGCGCTTCGGCGTCCTGCTGCTGTTTCAGCTGCTTTTTGATCAGGCGCGTATGCGTTTTCGCCTCGCCGTACGTATCGAAGGAAATGCCCTGCGTGAGTTGCTCCTGCCAACTTGGCGGCAGTTCGCTCGTCTTCATATTGGTGTCGGTGATGGCATGCGATAGCTGGAAGCCGAACAGACTGGTCGGCACGCCTTGGAAAATCGACACTTCGCCGTTATTGTCGCCGATATAGTACTTGGTTTGGCTCCAGCGGTAGGTTGCGAAAGCGCCGCCCGCCAGCCCTAGCAGTATCACGATGGTGACGATGATGGCGATCACGCGGTTGCGTCGGGTGCGCGATCGCTTCGTCTTGCGTTGCTCGATATGCTCGTTGTGGATGGCTTTGGCGACTTCCGGATCGTTTGGATCGGCGGAAATACGGCCGTCATCCTTTTGTACGACGGGGATCTCTCCGGTATCGGGATTGGTGCGGTCGCCGTTTTCCTCGCGTACCGTGGATGGTTGTGCCACGCGCTGTTCCTGAGGATTGTCGTTTTCGTCGGGATTCTTGCCGTTGCGCAATGCCGCCGCGCGGGCCGCCGGCGACTTCTTGCCTTCGCGCAGTGCGGGTGCGGATGCGACCGGCTCGTTGATGATGTCGGCGATCGGTTCGAGGCTTGCGCTGGCCGCGCCGCCGACCAGCGGTGTCTGATGTGGCAGGTCGAACGCGTCCGCGTCGAGGGCGAGCGTCGCGTCGGCGATGACCGCGGTGACATTGTCGGTACTGCCGGCACGAAGCGCCATCGAAACCAGCTGTTGAGCGCATTCTTCCTGATCGGAGCAGGCGGATAGCACCTCCTGCAACGTGGAATCCTCAAGCACGCCGCACAAGCCGTCGGAGCATAGCAGCCAACGGTCGGACGGATGCGCCTTGCGTACGGCGATGTCCGGGCGCGAGTCGATATCGAAATCGCCCAAAACCCGCATCACGACGTTGCGCTGCGGATGATTGCGCGCCTCGGACTCGCTGATGCGGCCGGTATCAATCAAATGCTGCACATAGCTGTGGTCGGATGTCATGCGGATCAAACGGCCGTCATGCAGTAGATACGCGCGGGAATCGCCGATATGCGCCACAACCCAATATCCCGCAACCAGTGCGACGGAAGTGACGGTGGTGCCCATGCCCGCGAGACGACGTTCACGTTTCGCCTTGCCGACGATCGCGTCATGCGCGGCCATCACCGAGGTTTTCAGCATGTGGGCAATAATCTGGACATCGCCCTGCACATTGTCTTGCTCGATGTGGGCCAGCGAACGGATGGCGATGGTGGAGGCGGTGTCGCCTCCCGCATGGCCTCCCATGCCGTCGCAGATGGCGATCAGATGCTCGCCTGCGAACGCGGAATCTTGATTGTTGGAACGTACGGTACCCACGTCGGAAACGACGGTGGAATACATGAACAGCGGTTGTGAAGCGGGGGAAGTCGGCAAACAGGTCACCTCAATTCGAAGGTGGTTGCGCCAATGCGTACGGGAATGCGTGTTCCGAGAATCATCGGCGCGTTCAGACGCTGCTGGTTGACCACAGTGCCGTTGGTGGAACCCAGATCTTCGACGGCCCATTTGCCGGTGGCGGGATCCGTGTAGACGCGCGCATGGTGGGATGAGACGAATTCATCATCCAAGACCACGGTGTTCGATGCGGAACGGCCAAGCGTGATGGTGTTGCCGGTCAGGGGGACGGAACTGCCGGCAAGAGGGCCATCGATGATGACCAGCAAGGTAGGTTTGGCACTTGATGTAGCGCCGACCGCCGGCGCGAGGGCGGCCACGGGCGCTTCGACGGCTTTGCGCGCGCGACGCTCCTTACGGCGATGAGCCCGCGACTTGCGCGGGCTGAGCGTTTCCACATCCCTGTACAGCGAACGCACCGTGCAGGCTACGAAGATCCAAAGCAGTACGAGGAAGCCGTACTTGAGGATCGCGAAAGTAAGTTCAGTGAGCATAGAGGCAACTCCCGAGATTGGGGTTGGTTACTCCTGATCCTGCGAAGAGGCCCAATACAGGATTCGGGTGCGGCCGATGGTGATGGTGTTGCCGTCGAGCAGCGTGGCCGCCTCGACATGGTGGCCTTCGACATACATGCCGTTGGTGGAGCCCAGATCGCGTGCGATGACGGTGCTGCCATTGTCGGTGACGTCAATCTCCATATGGCGGCGGGAGATGCCCGGATCGTCGATCACGATGTCGCAGTCGGATCCGCGGCCGATGATGGTCTTGCTTTCCGTAAGCAGATACTGGTGCTCGCCGATCTCCAGCATCGGGCAATCCTCGGTTTGCGCCTCGGTGGTGACGGGCACGGTGTTGCCTTGCACGGATTCGCTCGTCAGCTTGAAGTTGCTCTTGGTCAAGTCGAGGTCCTCTTCGAAGATCACCACGACCGGGCCTACGAATGCGTAATGCTGGTCCTTCGCATACTGGGTGAGGTTGTCGGCCAGCTCGTTGGCTAGCGCCTCGGCACCCCAATCGACGATGTTGTTGAAATCCGGTGTGCTGAGCTTGAAACGGTACTCGTTCGGCGCCACGGTACGGTCTCGCGTGACGGGCATGGCCTCTTTATCAATCTCACGTTCCAGCGCGCTGGAAAGGTCGACGGGCTGCAGGTCCTTGGACCCGAACTTGGCGAAAACCCCGTTGACGGCGCCTTCCACGCTCTTCTCAAATCGGTCGAGAACACTCATGCTTGTCCCTTTCTATCCTCACCCATCCTACGCGGTAGAGCGCCGAGCGCCAATTCGTAAGCTCTTTAATTGCAAAAATTTCATTCAATATTTCGGTCTTTATACCATCTAGGGGGTATATGATTCTGGGTTTGTCACCATCATTTCGATTCCATGCTGTGCGATGGATGTCTGTGGGAAAGGAGATATGGAATGGTGATAGGTTGGAAATATGACAGATGCGATTCGACAGTTTCCTCGTAAAAAAGCTCGTACACTGCGATTTTCCTGCGGAGCTCCGCGTTCCGCGCGTGTGATTGCAGACGGTTCCCGTGCATTGTTCCTGCGTTCCGACGGATCGGAAGACACCGTCACCTCACTGTGGATGAGCGTGATCGACGAAAACGGCAACGCCAGCGAAATGCTGCTCGCCGATCCACGCACGCTGCTCGCCGATGCCGACGCCGAAGACGTTCCCGCTGAGGAACGGGCGCGTCGCGAACGTGCACGCGAAGGTGGTTCCGGAATCGTCGGCTATTCCACCGACGCAAGCGGCAACCGCGTGACCTTCACCATCAACGGACAACTCTTCCTCACCGACATCGCAGTCGGCGTGACGCGAGCTATCGCCATAGAAGAAGACGAGCTCAAGCCGGTACTGAATCCGCGTATCAGCCCTGACGGGCAGCATGTCATGTACACCACCGGCACCTATCTGGTGAATGTCGATCTTGCCGATACCGCTTTCGACACGGCTTTCGGTGACGACGATTGCGAAATCGGAGACGCGATTTCGGTAGTCGCTTCAATCCCGCAAGACGGCGAATGGAAGATCGGCTTGGCGGAATTCGCAGCAGGCGAGGAAATGAACCGCTACGACGGCTTCTGGTGGTCTCCCGATTCCAAATATGTGCTGTTCGAAACCTACGATGAATCCCCGGAACCAATCTGGCATCTTTCGGACCCAGCTAATCCTGCGAATCCTGCACGATCCAACCGCTATCCGCAAGCATTGACCGCCAATGCCAACGTGCGACTGACCCTGCTGGAACTTGGCTTCGACAGCGACAACTGCTGCTACGGGGCAATCGCGAATGAGGTGCATTGGGATCATGAAGCTTACGAATATTTGGCCGCAGTCAGCTGGACGAGCGGGCATGAGCCGATCATCCTCGTGCAAGACCGACTCCAGCAGCACGATCAGGTGCTCGCCATCCACGTGGGCGAACCGATCGCTACCATGCGAGACGCGGAAAACGGATTCACCGACGATGAAGGCGATCAAGTCGAAACCTTCTCCATCGCCATTCCCGAATATGCCGAAGGTGAACGCCCGGGCAGCACGCGCGTGCTCGAAAAACACGGCAACGCCTACTGGCTCGATCTGATCCACGGCACGCCCGCATTCACGCCGAATGGACGCCTGATCTGCGCGATGAACGACATGGATGCCGATACGAACCGCCTTACCGTCGATGGCGTGCCCTTCACGCCGGCCGGACTGCAGGTGCGCGAAGTGCTCAATGTGACCGACGACGACGTGCTCTGCGTGGTACAGCGCACCCCCGAACTGTTGCCTGACGACAGCCTGCCATTCCTCTGGCAGTCCAACGCCGCCGATCATGACGCCCGCAGCTTCGACGTGGTGTCGATCCGCTATGACGGCACATGGGAACCCCTCACCTACGCGCCCGGCCAGTGGACCATGTCTCGCGCAGGCAACGGCTGCGTGGTGACCGGACGCGGCATGGATGATGCAACTGTGCAAATGCAGCATTGCATGAACATCGTTACAACCGACGAAAATGGTACAGATGTGGCGTCAATGGTGGTCTCACCAATCGAAAACCATGCCGAAACCCCCGGATTCACGCCGAACGTACACTTCACCCGACTTGGCGAACGTGGCCTGTACACGGCAATCGTGCTCCCCTCGGCTAGCAGCGAATACGCGCATGCCGACACTCTGCCGGTGCTCATGAAGCCTTACGGCGGTCCCGGATTCCAGCAAGTCGTCGAAACCCAATCCTTCTACTGGGATGCGCAATGGTGGGCCGACCAAGGCTACATCGTGGTCACCGCCGACGGACGCGGCACCACCGGACGCGGGCCGAAATGGGACCGTGCCATCTACGAAACCATGAAATCCGTGACGCTCGAAGACCAAGTAGACGCCGTACGTGCGCTACCGGAAGCGTTGGCAACACTGGCCGCGCAAGAAAACAAGGAATCCTCGGAAACCACCATCCCGCAACCCGACCTTAACCGCGTAGCCATGATCGGCTGGTCGTACGGCGGATTTCTTTCTGCGCTCGCCGTGCTGGAAGCGCCGGAAACCTTCGCTGCGGCCTGCGCGGGCGCACCCCCGACCGACTGGACGCTGTACGACACGCACTACACCGAACGCTACTTGGGCCTTGATCCGGCCGTGTACGAACGTAACAGCATCATCTCCGACGCGCCTCAGCTTGATCGCCCGCTCATGCTCATTCACGGATTCGCCGACGACAATGTGACGATCGCGCACAGCCTACGCCTGAGCCAAGCGCTGATGGCGGCCGGACGCAAGCACACGTTCCTGCCGCTGACCGGCATCACGCATATGACCAATGACGAAACCGTCGCTGAAAATCTGCTGATCCTGCAGCGCGATTTCCTCGCGGAAGCATTGGAACGGTAGTGCTGAGCCGATAGCGCTGTAATGATGGCTGCAACAGCGCAAGCAAAAGCGACGAACAAAAGCAAAACGCGTTCCCCCGCGACTCACGGACTGCCAAGCATCCGAGCGTCGTGGGCGAACGCGTTCCCTTCT
>OLQH01000153.1_pt1 | contig 81643 bp, 73 predicted proteins | sample 1672671 | NCBI WGS metagenome assembly OLQH01 (sample SAMEA3136712, study PRJEB25190) | human gut metagenome
TTTTTATAATTAGGTATCTCTGCTTTATCTAATTTCTGAACCAGATCCTGGCCCACTGCCTGTTCAATGATGTAGTCATCCGCGATGACTACATCATAATCTCCGCCCTTTGCCTGGGACAGCTTTTCCAGCATGGTCTCATCCGTATCAAAATTAGAATAAACTACCTTTACGCCTGTCTCTTCCTCAAATCCGTCAAGTACCTCCTGGGGAAACATACCTTCCCAGGTAAAAAGCACCAGTTCCTTTGAGTCATCTTCCTTTTGCTCTCCGCATCCGCTGATAAGAGCCGCAGCCAGCACTACACTGAGCATGCCCAGAAGTTTTGTTCTTCTCTTCATAATAACTCTCCTTTACATTAAGATTGAACATGATTAGTTTCCTTTATCTGTTCTTCTTCCCCGGTTCCCCAGGGCTGAAGTGATAAATAATAAGAAAATAACAGTAATCAGAATCACGGTACACAGCGCGTTAATTTCCGGTGTCCCGCCAGTTTTCAGCTGTGTGTATATTTTAATGGGCAGCGTGTTCAGTTTAGATCCATTTACAAAAATACTGATTACTACGTCATCAAATGACATAGCAAATGCCAGCAGGCACCCGGACATCACGGCAGGCATAATCAAAGGCAATGTTATGTCAAAAAAGGTCCTGACCTGGGTTGCACCCAGATCCCGGGCTGCTTCTGCAATGGATTTATCAATGCCAACCAGCCTGGCCTTTACCATCATAAATATATAGGGGATACAAAAAGTAGTATGTGCAATTACCAGGGTTGTCATACCAAAGGGCAGATTCAAAAGTGAAAAAAATGCCAGAAAAACCATTCCTAAAATAATTTCCGGAATCATAATGGGAAGTGTGGAAATGTACTCTACAATCCCTTTGCTTTTATAATTTACTCTGGCCATGCCAATGGCCCCAATGGTACCGATAACGGCCGAAACCCCGCAGCTGAGTATCCCCAGGACAATACTGTTCCAAAGAGCTTCCCTCAGCCCCTCATTATGCCAAAGGGTCTGATACCATTTCAGGGAAAACCCTGTCCACGCCGCCGTAAGTTTTGACTCATTAAAGGAAAATACCACAACAAATACCAGAGGCAGATACATGATTATCATGATGACTGCCAGATAAATATTGGGAAGTTTTGTTCTGTTTTTCAAAATATCCCCTCCAAATCCTTCACATGAGTGATGCTTCTGTAGAGATACATCATCAGAGATGTCATTACCATCAGCAGAACAGCCAGTGCGGCAGCGAAGGGCCAGTTACTCCCTCTTGTCAGCTGATCCTGAATCAGGCTTCCCACCAGTACTATTTTATTGCCTCCCAGAATATCGGCGATGAAAAATAATCCCATAGAAGGCACAAAGGTGAGAATTACACCGGACAACAGTCCCGGCAGAGTCAGCTTTAGTGTCACCGTCATAAAGGCGTACATGGGTGAGGCGCCCAGATCTCTGGCTGCCTCTACCAGCGACCAGTCCATCTTTTCCACACTGGAATACACCGCAAGCATCATAAACGGCACAAGCGCATAGACCATACCGATAAGTACTGCGGGATATGAGTATAAAATCTTTAACGGCTCGTCTATAACACCCAGAGCCATCAGCAATTTGTTAAATACACCTTTTGCCTGAAGTATTATAATCCATCCATACATTCTAATCAGAGAGCTGGTCCAGAAAGGCACCATAATCAGAAGCATCATCCATTTTGCAGACAGCTTAGCCATAAAATATCCAAATGGATAACCTATCAGCATGATTAACAATGTGCTAAAAAAGGCCAGCTGGAATGACTGAGCAAAGCTCTGAAGGTATACCGGCTCAAATATCTTCTTATAATTTTCCAGGGTAAACTTCCATGTTACTCCCCAGCTGTCATTATTCGTGGCAAAGCTCAGTCCGATCATGTAGAGAAGCGGCCCCAGCACAAAAATAAGTGTAAACAGATACAAAGGAGCAACTGTAAGAAAAACTTTAGAATGTTTCTTTTTCGTCATTCTGTTCCTCCCTGTCTACGATAATTGCATCAGCGGGCTTCCATCCCACACATACCTTCTGTCCAATCTGTACATGAGAGTCGATGCCGTAGCGGCTGGCTATAATCTCTTTTCCATCTTCCAGTCCAATCACCATTCGCAGCTGACCTCCGGAGAAAGATTTTTCAAGTATTACGGCTGGGAGAGCCTCTTTGCACTCCTCACAGACAAGGATATTCTCGGCCCGCACAGCAATGGTTATCTCCTGCCCTATCTGTTCCCGGTTCGGGTCTATGATTACTTTGATCTTTCCCGTGCTGATTTCAACAAGAGCCTCCTCTCCCTGAATCTGAACAATCTTTCCTCTGACAATATTGGCATTTCCCACAAAGGTAGCCACATAACTGGACGTAGGGTGATTATAGACCTCATCCGGTGTCCCGATTTGTTCCAATACCCCTTTATTCATTACCACAATTCTGTCCGACATATTGATGGCTTCTTCCTGATCGTGAGTAATATATAGGAAAGTGATTCCCAGCTTTTTCTGAAGCTTCTTAAGTTCCAGCTGCATGGCCCTGCGAAGCTGCAGATCAAGGGCTCCTAAGGGTTCATCTAAAAGCAGTACTTTTGGGTTATTTACCAGTGCCCTGGCTATCGCCACTCTCTGCTTCTGTCCCCCTGACAGTTCCTGGGGCATTCTCTTTTCGTATCCGGACAGCTGAACAAGCTCCAGAATCTTTTTTACTTTTTCTTTAATTTCTGGCTTCGGCATCCTGCGAAGCTTCAGGGCATAGCCAACATTTGCCTCCACGTTCATATGGGGAAACAAAGCATAATTCTGAAATACGGTATTCACATCTCTCTCATGAGGTTCCAGCCGGGTAACATCTCTGCCCTCCAGTATCACCTGTCCTTTATCCGGCATCTCCAGCCCCGCTATAATACGAAGTGTAGTTGTCTTGCCGCATCCGGAAGATCCTAAAAAAGTAATGAATTCTCCTTGTTTTATCTTCAGATCAATTCCATTTAAAACCTCTGAGCTTCCAAAGCTCTTTTCAATCCCTTTCAGCTCTAGTATACTATCTTCCATGTATGTATCCTCTGTTCTTTGTTGAGTAAAAATACCCAGTTTCTTCTTCAAACTCCGATTTTACCATCTTTTTACTAATTATGCAAATCTTATTATAACACAAAAAGATTTAAGTTGTAAAATTTTACCCAATCCCAAAGATAAGTTCCTCTCAAAAGTAATGCCGGACCTGGCATACGCTGGGTCCGGCATAGCTGTCAGTGGGCGTGATTCCCTCCCCCTGATTCCTGCAGATAAGACTGCATCTGGGTGATTTCCTCCTCCTGCAGGGAAATCACATTATCGGCAAACTGTTTCACTTCATCATCCTCTGTATAAGCCAGGATCAATCTTGCCATATCCACTGCCATCTGATGATGCATAGACATTCCCTGGGCAAATGCCCGGTCCAGATCCTCTGTCTCTGTCTCGTGATCCTCGTGGTTTTCCATCATAGCATTATATTCTTTCAGGTATAGCTTTTCTTTCTCTTCATCAGAGGTCCCTGACTTCTCCAGTCTTGCAGTCATGTCCTCCATCTGTCCGATTTCTTCTTCCTGAGCATTGATAATAGTATTTGCCAGTTCGCTGAATTCCGCCTTTTCGCCCGCATACTTTAAATAGCTCTTTGACATTTCAATAGCAGATTTATGATGGGGAATCATGCCCTTCAGGAAATCAAGAGATGCATTGCCCGTCTCTTTTATCTCCATATCATCCATCATCTGGTCCATAATCTTATCCTGCTCCTGAATATATGCGTCTGTGTCTGAATCCTTGGTTCCGCAGCCGCCTATGAGCATAAGGGTACAGAGTAAAACAGAAATTACTTTTATTTTTCTCATGTAAAACCTCCATAGTAATTTAATAACATTAGTATTCCCCTTTTACTCCCAGACATTCTTTTATGGAAAGATTCTCCCCCGTGTGACCGCTGTGTTACCTGATTCCTGTATATATAGTTTATCTTGGGTATTGTCACCTTATATCTGAGGAATATATACGCGGAGGTTTTAAAATGAAGCTGTCAGAATTGATGATAATCCTGGAAGGAAAATGGATTGAGAAAGGACTGAAGCCCGACCAATATATAGATAATATGGCACCCCCAAAAGAACTGTATCACAGAATTGTACAGGAACTAAAGGATAAGGGGATCTATCATGAAAATGATTCTGAAGGTGCTGTATTATAGAACAGGTGACTGGATGTAGATGCTTTTGACGGACATCGAATGTTGAAAATTACATTTAGTATTCTAAAAATTACATTTGACATACTGTATGTACTGTTGTATACTATTAACGGATAGTTAGTAATACCACTCACTATCTCCCCCCTCAAGTTTAAGCGCCCTGCAGCGATGCAGGGCGCTTTTAATTGAAAGTAACGTTATACTCGGCATCTTAAAACACACAAAAGCCTAATATACTTATATAAAAAGGCGGAATTATATATGTCATATAATGAGAAACAAAAAAACTCCTGCCCACTCTTCCGGCACTGCAATCCTTCCAATGTCATCCAATATTCGTATTTTCCTTTCGCCAGTAGGCTCACCTTCTTTCTCTATATAGAAAAAGAGCCACTATAGTGTGACTCTGTTCTTAGCCATCATTTCTACATTAAATCTAAAAATTCTTTCTTTTTCTTTTCAAATTCTTCTTCTGTTATTAAATTAATATCTTTCATTCTTTTCAGTTCCATCATTTTTTCAGTTACACTATTGCCAGAATTATTTTTAGTGATATTTATATTTTCATTTTCTCCGCTAATTGGTTTCTTTGTACACCATACAATTAACGCTATCACTCCTACTAACAGCATAACTAGCCCTGCAGCTATACATATTTTGTAACTTAGAATATGTCCAGCCCATATACCAGCTGTATCAAAATTCCCAAATTCTACAGCTATATTATACTGACCTTTGCCTTTATCTAATTGTACAAACCCATAAATTGATACCACAGTTCCAATGCCTGCTGCGAAAGCCCCTATAACCTTTAAATTTGTGTCTTTCATTTAGTCTCCCTCTCTATATACTATTCTTCTATGATACAGTAAAACGCCCTATATTTCTACGAAGCGCCTCAAATAATTTGTTTATGTGGAAGCATAAAGACTAACTAATGCATATTCTAGCCTATTAATAAGCATAGTAAAGGCACCCTAAAGGATGCTTAGTAAATACTACCTCCTCTCTTTTTATCCCATATACAACAAACTGCATAAATAATCGCCTGAAATAATTCCAGAAGAATAAAATATTGTATGTGCATTTTAAATAACATTTTAAGAATTAACCCGATTGCAAAGAAACCACAGTTAAACGACAAAGCCATGCTTATTGCAAGATTGACATTATCCTTACCGCAAAACGAAAATAGTATGGTTACAATATATAGTATACATGCTGGTGTTATTGATATAGAGCACCCAAATACCAGTAATTTTATAATATCCATTCTTTCAAATAACCCAATGTCAAATGCGGCTATGGTTAATATACCAGGTGCAACTATTCCTATGCTTATCAATACTGCTGCACTTAGATTTTTCGTTATATACTTAAAGATTACTTCCATATTTCTCCACCCCCATGGTATATTCTATCAATACCACAAGATAATTGCAATAAAATACGTACTATTTCAGAGATGTAAAAGTACCCTGTATCTCTACTGATCGCTCATGAGAGGGGATAGTGAATGTTTAACCAGACTATTTACCTATAAGTGTACTTCTTTCATATCTTTGGATTATACGGCAGCGTTTTCCATATAAGCCGCCGCCCGTAGATACAATAATCAGGATACACACAGTCGCTCTCTGGTAGTATCATAAAAAGTGTATTATCCGACGCAAAATTACCACGTTAGACTAATGTTAGTCAAATAAAAAAACCGCCCTTTTCAGGGCGGTAATTTTTACTCTTAAACATACAAAAACCCGCATACCTGCGGGCTTTCGCAAAAGCTGGAAAAGGGACTTGAACCCTCGACCCCTTCATTACGAGTGAAGTGCTCTACCGACTGAGCTATTCCAGCTTGTGTTAAACACAAATGATATTATACCTTATTTTTCAGAAAATGCAAGCAATTTTTTATTTTTTATCCGCACCCCCATACCCAATCACAAAATCATCCGTCTTACAGATCACCTTCGAATCATTATCCTTCTGGAAAACCCGAAAAGAAACCGAAAGCTCATTGATACCAGCATTTTTTCCTAGGAAATACATCTTTACAATCTCACTCTTCCCTGCCGGAATCCCCTCACACGAAATATTCGCCGTCTTACACTCCTTACCATTAACCTTAACATTTCTACATCTGACATCAATATCCTGTTCCGTATCATTCACTACACAAAACCTTGGAGTAAGCCCCATGACACTATTCTTCACAATACCCTTTTCGATAATCTTAACACCCTTGTCATCGTAAAGAACAATCCCACCACCGCCAATCTCCTGCTCATACGATCCACGGATATCAGTCTTTATGGAAATATTATCCACTACAGCAATATCATCATACGTCTTATCCTCATAAAAACGCAAGCCACATTCCACATCCGCCACACGGTCAATTCCATATCCATCACATTCCTGTTTCGAAACCACCAGTAATCCATCAGTTTCCCCACCTGGTTCTGCCTTGTCAAAAAACAAACTGTTTGCTTCTACTTTACAGCCATTAATATAACAATTTTCGGCTATCAAACCCATTTTTTCATCCGTATTATTTTCAATATGAAGCGGTATGACAATATTCTGCTCTGCATCCAGAGAAGCTTCCGAAACCGAAACCTTTATATTATTTTCGTCATAGATCACCTGTTCCAGAACTGTAGACTTCTCTGCCCAGACCGTTACCGTAGCAAACATAGTAAAGAATACCGCCGCAAAAATCCCGGCTGCCAATTTCTTTTTCATACAACATCCCTCACTATTTTCTGCTGATCTTTACTTTCTTCCCCACCCTCTTTACGGATGAAACTTTTTTCTCAGGAGTACAGCTAAAAACAGTCACTCCATAAGCCGGGAGCTTCATTTTCAGAGAATTTTCCCTGTTATCACACTCCGCATGCACCGCATTTTGGGCCCTGGTATTCACAACACCCAGACCACCATATTTTCCATTATCACTGTTAAAAATCTCTTTATACTTTCCAGCAAAAGGCACACCGACCTGATAGCTGTCATAAGACACCGGTGAAAAATTACATACTATAAGAAGCGTCTCTTCCATTTTTTCCGTTTTTCTCAGAAAAGCAACAATATTTTCGTCATAGTTGGTAAACTGGATCCATTCAAAACCATCCGAATTACCATCCATCGCATACAGCGCCGGACAACTTCTGTACATCGCATTCAGATCATGAATATATGCTTTCATTTCTTCTGTGCACTCTTTATCCGGTGCTGTCATCTTCACTCCCGGATGAAGCATCAGATAAGCGTAGGCCGCACGTACCTGAGCCAGTTTCTGTTTCGGAGATCCCGGAAGTTTTTCAAGAAATTCCTTCAGAGTTCCTACATCCCTTCGTCCCAGGGTCAGTACATAATGTTCACTGTACGCATACATCATGGAAAGCGTCAGCTGATCATAATAATCCTTTCTTTCCAGCGGTTCTACTTCTATATAGGAGAGAAGATCTTTCGTCCATCCGCCACTCCACTTATAATCAAATCCCAGATGATCATTCTCCACGCTGTCTGTAAGCTGAGGCCAAAGTCCATCCTCCTGTGCGATCAAAAGAACTCCCGGATTGCGTTTCTTAACAATAGAATTCAGATGTTTCAGAAACTCCACAGCCTGGAGATTTTCATTAGAGCCATAAAGATTTGGTCTCCACTGTCCTGCCTCTCTTCCAAAATCCAGATACAGCATGGCATCTACATCATCCAGGCGAAATCCATCTACATGGAACTCATCCAGCCAGAAAAATGCATTCGAGAGAAGAAAATCCTTAACCATAGGGCTTCCATAATTATAAAGCATCGTCCCCCACATCGGATGGACCGCCATAGCCGGATCCTGAACTTCATAAAGAGGTGTTCCATCAAATTTCTCCAGTCCTGCATCAAATCGTGGAAACTGTGCAGGTGTCCAGTCCAGGATCACACCAATTCCTTCCTGGTGAAGTTCTTCCACCAGAGCACGGAAATCTGCCGGTGTTCCAAAACGATTCGTCAGCGCAAAATAAGATGAAGTGGAATATCCCCCTGAATTCTGATCCAGATACTCCATAACCGGATGAAATTCCACATGTGTATACCCTGTTTCTTTTAAAAATGCTGCCAGTTCACCATGTTTTTTCCACTCTGTTATATCTGTTTCATAAACAGACACCGGAACTTCACGGCTTACAAACTTTTCACGTTCTTTCATCCACTCTTCATCCTGCCAGGAAAACTCTCCCAGCTCTGCCACAACCGAGATCACAGACGGAGCCTCCTGCACCCCGTTTCCGTAAGGATCTGACTTGCGCTGTACAGCCCCGCCTTTTATCTTGATTTCATATTGATAAGAAGCGCCTGCCTTTACGCCCGGAACAAAAAGTTCAAAAATACCGGACATCGGCATACGATGCATCGGAAGCCGTCTTCCATCCCATCTGTCAAAATCACCAACTATACTTACACGGATTGCATTGGGTGCCCATACCGCAAAATAAGTTCCACGCACACCTCCACAGACAACCGGATGTGCACCAAGTTTCTTATAGGCTTTATAATAAACGCCTGCACAAAATGCTCTTTCCTCTTCTTCTGTAATCTGGCAGGGATATTCATAAGCATCAAAAAAAGCCTCTTTCATGCTGCCCCGTGTAACCTGAAAACGATACTCCGGAATTCTTTTCAGAGGAAGCATTACCGCATAATAGCCAGCCTCATCTTCCAGTGTCATTGGATAAGACTTTTTTCCAACTATTACTTCCGCAGCTTCCGTCCCCGGAAAAAATCCCTGAATAAGCACTCCGTCATCTGTCACTCTCGGCTGCATCACGTCCCTCGGCGCAGCTTCCTCACCATAAACGATCGCCTCGATCCGGGGCCAGTCCATATATTCATACGCTTTATCAGCCATAATCGTCTCCTCCGTTATATCTGTTGTTTTATAGACTCAGTTTACCACTTTTTTACTGAAAAATAAAGAAAACTCTTCTTAATCTTCGCAAAAAAGCACTCAAGTAACCGGTAACAGAACAGAAAATAAATCAATTTAGTTCTTCCCAAAATACCTTCCAGAGCTTATAATATGAGGCAGAAAAACAGGCGGGTATTCTTATTCCGCTATAAAAAACAACTTACCAGGAGGAATTATCAATGGAAAACAAACTGTATGATGTAACCGCTCTCGGCGAACTTCTGATCGACTTTACTGAAAACGGCAACAGTTCCCAGGGAAATCCTACTTTTGAAGCAAACCCGGGCGGCGCTCCCTGCAATGTACTCGCCATGCTGAACCGCCTTGGCAAAAAAACAGCATTTATCGGAAAAGTTGGAAACGATATGTTCGGCAAACAGCTGAAAGCAGCTGTTGAAGAATGCGGTATCGATACCAGAAACCTTGTTATGGACGATGAAATCCATACCACTCTTGCTTTTGTACATACATATCCAGATGGAGACCGTGATTTCTCCTTCTACCGCAATCCAGGCGCAGATATGATGCTCACCAAAGACGAAGTAGATGCCGAACTGATCCGCAACTCCAGAATTTTTCATTTCGGTACTCTTTCATCCACACACGAAGGCGTCCGCGAAGCAACCCGCTACGCTCTTGATGTGGCAAAAGAAGCCAACTGTATCATCACTTTCGATCCAAACCTTCGCCCACCTCTCTGGAAAGACCTTAATGACGCCCGCAAAGAGATCGAATACGGCATGGAACGCTGCGATGTGCTGAAGATCTCCGACAACGAAGTGGAATTCCTTTTTGATACTACAGACTACGATAAAGGCGCAGCTCTCATCGAAGAAAAATACCACATCCCCCTTGTCCTGATCACCCTTGGAAAAGACGGAAGCCGTGCATACTACCATGGCCGAAAAGTAGAAGCCGCACCATTTCTTCAGGAACACACCATCGAAACCACCGGCGCCGGCGACACCTTCTGCGCCAGCACCCTGAACTACGTCCTTGACCACGGCCTCGAAAACCTCACCGATGAAAACCTGAAAGAACTCCTCACCTTCGCAAACGCAGCCGCTTCCCTCATCACCACCAAAAAAGGCGCCCTCCGCGTAATGCCAACCAAAAAAGAAGTAGAAACCTTCATCAAATCCCGCAATTAAAAAAAGGCGGCCTGCACTTGCAGGCCACTTTTTTTATGTACATCCACAACTCAAGAAAATAAAAATCAGACCTGCACTCAGGCAATACCCAACAGCACCCCAAAGAACAGGCCTATTTTTTAACGCACATCCACACCCCAGGGAACAGGGCGCAAGCGCCCGCCTTCCCGTCCACTCTCCAACGCCGTACCCGTGCCCGGAAAGGGAGGGGTGCAGGGGAGGGAAAAGCGGGCTTCGAAACTCCGAGCGCCTTTCCCTCCCCTGCGGTTTTCTACACTGTTGTCAACAGTGCCTCAAATTTTCCTTCCATTTCATACTCGCCGGCATTAGCCGTAATAAACACGCTATCTCCCTTCTGCACCTCAACGCACTCCTCTCCGGACTGTACCTTCCCGGTACCGTCTAAGACGAGTAAACTTGCAAAAGAAGTCTTATCAATCTCCCCAAAGATCTTCTTCATCCTCTGTCCATCCAGAACCACCTTATCAACCGTAAAATAATCACAGTCCACAATATGCGGCTCAAAAGACTTCTTCCGAAGGATCGGCACCCTCTTCGTCACCTGAAGTGCCATCTCAATATGAAGATCCCTCTCCTTACCATTAGCGTCCTTACGGCCATAATCATAAACCCTGTAAGTCACATTGGAATTTTCCTGGATCTCCGCGATCAGATTTCCTTTACCAATTGCATGAATGGTACCCGGCTCGATAAAAAGCACATCCCCTTTATGAACTTCAACCTTGTTCAGAACTTCCAGAAGGGTCTTATTCTTAATTCTCTCCTCAAACTCCTCCTTGGAAACTTCACGGGAAAATCCATAATACAGGCTGGCACCTTCCTCGCAGTCCACGATATACCACATCTCCGTCTTGCCATACTGACCTTCATTCTTCATGGCATACTCATCATCCGGATGTACCTGGATAGACAGATCATCCTTCGCATCAATAAATTTGATCAGCAGCGGAAACTGGCTGTAATGGCGGCTGTGAGTACCGGCAACCTTCTTTCCCTCCATGAGGATATACTCGCTGAGTGTTTCTCCGGCATATTCTCCGTTTGCCACATAGCTGGGTCCGTCCGGGTGGCAGGAAAGCTCCCAGGTCTCTGCAAGCTTGTCGCCGTCATATTCTTTTCCAAATTCTGTCATCAGTCTTGTGCCGCCCCACAGATAATCCTTGCAGCTGGGTTTTAATTTCAAAATTGCCATAATCTGTCTTCCTTTCTTTCATCTATACCGGATAAAGCGGACTGTCACGCCCGCTTTATCTTGTTCGATGTCTCTGTGACATCCCTTCATTATTATCGGATTCCCAGCTCTGTATCTTCCTCACGTACAAGGCTGTGATCCTTAATATAGTCAACAATCTCATCCAGTGTTGTAAATGCAACACCAACATAGCTGTCTGCTGCTCCATAGTAAAGAGCGATCTTTCCTGTCTCAGAATCATGGATGGTCGCACATGGGAAGCATACATTCGGCACAAAACCTCTCTCCTCATACCAGGTTTCCGGTGTAAGAAGGAAGTTCTCGCAGCGATATTTCACTCTGGAAGGCTCATCGATATCCAGGATCGCACCACCGATGGAATATACATAACCGTTGCAGGTTCCTGTAACACCATGGTAAAACAGAAGCCATCCTTCACTGGTTTCGATCGGAGCAGCACCGCCGCCGATCTTTACGGACTCCCACCACTCAGATGTTTTTCCCATTACGTGACGGTGTTTTCCCCAGAAAGTCATATCCGGGCTCTCACTTAAGAAAATATCACCAAACGGTGTATGGCCGCTGTCAGATGGTCTGGAAAGCATCACATAATTGCCGTTAATTTTTCTCGGGAAAAGAACTGCATTTCTGTTAAATGGAATGAACGGATTTTCAATTCTTGTAAAAGTCTTGAAATCTGTTGTTTTTGCAACACCGATAGATGCACCGTAAAAATCCTGGCACCAGATCACATAATAGGTATCTTCTACTTTTACGAGACGTGGATCGTATGCATATTTCGGCATAAAAGACTCGCCTTTTTCGTTGACAAAATTGATCTTTTCTTTATCAAATGTCCAGTGAAGTCCGTCCTCACTTCTTCCAAGATAAATGAACGGAATGCCGTTCACCTGCTCACCACGGAACACGCCGATAAATTTTCCTTCATAAGGAATAACCGCACTGTTGAAGATTCTGGCAACTCCCTCTACCGGATTACGTCCGATCACCGGGTTTTCCGTATATCTCCACAGTGGTGCTCCTTCATGATTTTCCGGTTTGTCCTGCCACGGCACGTTTGGAACTGCCGGGCTGATCATTTTATATTTGCTCATATTATTTTTCTCCTTCTGCTTTTAAGATCTCAAGATTTTTTGCAATCAGCTCACAGCGCTGTTTTACGCAGTCCGGAGAACGCTTGGGATCTTCCGGTGTGTTGAAAAGATAATCTTCCATTTTATCGATAGTGGTGGTTGCCACATGCATTCTGGTATCACAGGAAGCGTAGTAGATATAAATGGTTCCGTCCTCGTCAGCAATGGCTCCGTTTGTGAACACTACATTGGAGACATCTCCCACTCTTTCCTCGCCGAAGGGAACAAGGAAAACTCCGGATGCAGGCAGACATTTCTCTACTGCGGAGACTGGAGAGTTTTTAAATTATCAAGACGCTCCCAGGTTTTGAGATCTTTGGTACGGACGATTCCCGCCTCTGCAACTGCTGCGGAAAGGTCACTGTTGTCCGGATCTTTACTCTCAGAGCAGAACACTCCGTAGATACAGCCGTCTTCATGCTGGGTAAGACGCATATCATATACATTGGTCTCCTCCGGGCAGGTATCCGGCAGAACTACCGGGTAATCCCAGAAATGGAAACCATCGATTCCGTTGTCACTCTCTGCCACTGCAAAGAAAGATTTACGGTCGTTTCCCTCCACACGGACTACGAGATAATATTTTCCATTAAGCTTGATGGCTCCGGAATTCATCACTGCGTTGATGCCGAGACGTTCCTGGAAATTCGGATTTGTTTTTTCATCCAGCTCGTATCTCCAGTGTACCGGTGCAAACTCTCTGGTAAGTACCGGATATTCGTAGCGGTCATAGATTCCGTTGTACCACTGTGTTTTCTGGTTTTTTCTGGCAACCAGTCTGTCCACTTTTTCTTTTTCGATATAATACTGTTTATGCAATGTCTTTCATCCTCCTGATCACTTCTATACACATACGTCCGTTATGATACGGGCATTTCCACGGCTCCACGATAGGTTTCTCCACCGGAGTATGGTCCTCATGGATACACCAGTACCACTCGGAACCGTTTCTCTTGTCGATCATGTAATTTTTGATATAATCCCAGACATCCTCTGCCGCCTGGAGATATTTTTTCTCTGCAGGATCTTTCTGGTATCCGTTCAGAAAACCAACTACGGATTCCGCCTGTACCCACCATACTCTGGTGGTATCATTGACACCGTTTTCACACTCGTTCATAAGAGAATGGTCGCGGTATGCTGTTTTGTATACATTTGCAAGGATTTCTTTTGTGATGGGCGCAACCTTTGCGGTGTACGCCGGATCATCCAGCACTTCAAGTCCACGGTCAATCAGCCAGGAAGTTTCAATATCATGTCCATAGGAGTAAAGATCAATAAGAGTGTTCCACTCTCTGTCAAAAAATACTTCCTGTCTTTTCTGTGCCGGGTTATATACCTTGTCTGCAAAAATATCCAGCATAAAACGCAGGCGGTCTCCGGTGAATTTATCTTTTGTTACACGGTAAAACTCTGTGTACGCCTCAAACACATGAAGCAGGGTATTCATGGTTTTCTCTGCGATCACACCGTTCTCGGAAAGCTTGTCGTTCTCTTCCGGCTGGAAATTCCGGTTGAAGGCTTCCAGATATCCGAATTCATCGGTGCATTTTTCCTCGATGATCTTCTGAAGACCTTTGGCGATCTCTAATGCTTCCTCGTTTCCGGTGGTATCATAATAGGAAGAAAAGGCATAGATGGCAAATGCCTGATTGTAGGTATGCTTTGTGGTATCCAGAGGTTTTCCGTCATATGTCACAGACCAGAACACACCTCCACATTCCTGATCCAGACATTTTTCCTTCAGGAACTGATAGGCATGATCTGCATATTCCCGTTCTTTTTCAAAGCCCTCAATACGGCTGACACTGGAAAAGAACCAGAGGATCCTGCTGTTTAAGATGCAGCCTTTTTCAAATTTTTTATCCAGCTTTAAATCGTAATCCATGTAGCCGTAATATCCGCCGAATTCTTCATCCTTCAGGCCTTCCCAGAAAGGAATGATCCCGTTTTTCAGATGTTCTCTGATCTCATTTAACATAATTGTCTGCTCCTTTTTAACCCTTGACCGCACCGGCAGCAACACCGCTGTAGATCTGATTCTGGAAAATGATGAACACGATCAGTGCAGGAAGAAGAGAGATGATAACACCTGCACAGATCAGGTTATACTGGCTTCCCAGAGGTCCGGTAAATGTGTAAAGTGAAGTTGCAACGGTACAAAGTCTTGTTTTGTCCTGAAGATAAAGCTGTGCACAGTAGTACTCGTTGTAGGTATTTGCACCTTTCAGGATGATGGATGTTACAATGGCCGGTTTCAGAAGAGGAAGAAGGATCTTGCTGTAAATGGTAAAGTAAGAAGCTCCGTCCAGGTATGCGGATTCATCCAGGGAAACCGGCAGGTTCTCGAAATACTGGATGAAAATATAAATGGAGATAACATCTGTACCACACATCATGATAATGTATCCATACAGGGTATTTACAAAATTCAGGTTTACCATGATCTCATATACGGCAACCTGCATGGCAACTGCCGGAAGCAGTGTTGCAAAAGTAAATGCGTTACGGATCAGGCCATTGCCCGGGAATTTAAAACGGTTCAGTACATATGCCAGCTGTGTACCGATGATAATGGATACTGCAAGCACAACAACCAGGACAATCAGGGAGTTGCGGAATGCCACCAGCATATTTGCTTTTGTAAATGCTTTTACGAAGTTGTCAAAATTCAGCCAGCTCTGTGGCAGAGTCATAACATTGGTGGATTTGTATTCCGCATCTGTCTTAAAGGCTGTGATCACACAGGAAACGATAGGAAGCACTGCCATGAAAGCAAAGAATATCAGGGACGCATACTTGATGATGGTCCAGATCACAAATCCGGGGCTGTACTGTTTTCTTCTTTTATAAGGAGCTACTGCTGTCTTTGCCATATCCTAACGTCCTCCTTTCTGTGCTGCTGCTTTTGCAAGCTTTGCCGCCTTTTTCTTCTTTTTCTTTGCATCGTAGGATTCATCGTCTGTAGTCGCATTACGGAATACAAACTTGAAGAATGCATCCTGCAGGAATTTTGCAATGATGATAATGATCAGCAGGAATACCGCCATGGCCGATGCCAGACCAACTTTCTGATTGGTATGTGCAATGGTGTTCATAACTACGAAGAAGGTACCTGTTCCGTTGGCACCGGTTGTGATAACGAACGGAGCCTCGAAAGCACTTAAAGAACCTGTGATAGACAGGATAATATTCAAGGTTACGATGGTTTTGATACTTGGCAGGATGATGTAGCGGAACTGCTGGAACTTGTTTGCTCCGTCCAGGTCTGCTGTCTCATAAAGAGAATCATCCACAGACATGATGGCACCGATGAAAAGTACCATGTTCTGTCCGAAATATCTCCATACGGAAGACCCTACCAGTGACCAGTTGTTTACCGACTGATCTTTCAGCCAGTACGGAAGGTTATCAAGCTGGAATCCACACCACTGAAGAACGGTATCAAATACGAATCCACGGGTGTAGAAAAATTTAAAGATAAATCCGATGGCAATACCATCGATCAGATATGGGAAAAACATAAATCCCTTAAAAAGGTTGCTGCATTTTACCTTCATGCTGAGAATGGTTGCAAGATAAAGCGCAATGGCAAGCTGGATCAATGCACCAGCCATATAGTAAAGACAAAGTTTCAGAGCGCCGATGATATCGTCTCGTTTAAAAATGGCTCTGTAGTTATCAAGACCTACAAATTTTCTTGCGCCAACATATTTCATCTTGTAGAAACTGAATTTTACCATTTCCGCAAATGGAAGATATGTAAATACAAGTAACAAGATCAATGGAATAATGGTGAATCTTTTACAGCTTTCAGATCTGTGATGAACTCATCTGGAGTTTTCGGAAGCTCTGTGATTCCTGCCTCTTTGAAAACTTTCTTATTATAGAGAACGCCACGGCCTACAACTGTGATCGGGATACCGTATACTTCGTTCTCATACAGCCATCTGTTCGGATATTTCACTTTTTTTTACAGAATCAACATCTCCATAGGAAAGGAAGTAAGTGGAGAGATCGGATTTGTCAACCTCCGGGATCATCATGATGTCGCCCCAGTCACCGCCCTGAAGACGAAAATGTATTATTATGAAGGGACATATCTCATGGATTACTTAAATCACTTAAATTTCAGGCAGCAATTTCTTTCCAGCGTACACACAAGAAAAATGGTAAACATTGAATATACGCCGGATTTTCTCATTCCCAATAATTATCACTACGAAAAAGAGCTGCTTTCCCCTCTCTCACCGGAAAGCTTTTTGTATCTTCTGGGTGGTGGAAGTATCCATACCGACTCTCCCCTGGCATTTCGTTTTCCTTCCATGGATTGCCATCTGCTCCTTCTTACCACCATGGGCAGCGGAAGGATCACAACTCCGGGAGGAAGTGAAGGAAGAGGCAAAAAAAATACTGCTTACCACGGATTTTTCCATCCATGAAGTAAGCAGTATGATCGGTTACGAAAATACGAACCACTTTATTAATCTGTTTAAAAAATATGTCGGCTCCACACCTGGGAAATTCAGACAAAAGGCACTGGAGGACCGATTCTCCTCACACTTTCCCGTTCAATGAATCTGCCCGGGATCACAAAGGTTCCGGTGCTGTACCTGGCATTCAGTAATTTATGCAGGATAATATGCACCACCCGCTTGGCCATCTCCTTGGTGTCTATCTCATAGGTAGTAAGTCCGATACCGGCAAACTGGTCTACCAGATAATTATCAAAACCAACAATGGAGATATCTCCTGTCACATCGTACCCTTCCCGTACAAGCTTCTGGTACATCATGCTTGCCGCCAGGTCACTGTTACAGAAAAAGGCGGTTGGCATATCTTCCGGAAGGATAAATTCTTTCTCATTATCCATCACGCCATCACTGTCACGGTCATCGATCACCCAGTCTTCCCTCCAGGGAACGCCATGTTCCATCAGGGATTTCAAGTATCCGAAATACCGGTCATCAATACTGGTGGTCATCAGTCTTTTTCCCACAAAACCAATTTTGGAATGGCCCATGGAAAACAGATAGTTGGTCATCTCGTAACCACCCATCAGATTGTTGGATACCACGCAGTCACTGGATTTCCCTCTTCCTGTGGTATCCAGGCTGATCAGGGGAACTCCCGCATCTTCTGCCAGAAATTCCGCATATCCTCTCTCAAACTCTCCCATTATGATCAGGCCGTCTGCCTTTTTCTCAAGGAGCACCTTGGGAAGTTCTCTCCGTTTCTCCACTTCGATGCTGATCACTTCCAGCATGGCAAAACAGGTTCTGGAGACCGCCTGCCTGGCGATCTCCTGATAAAGTTTCCAATAGAAGGACTGGTTCTCGGACACATAACGATCCGCAACAATGATGCCCAGTGTGAAGCTTTTGCCTTCATTTGTATTTTTTCGGGACTCACTTTTCTGATATCCCATCTCATCTGCCAGCTGGATGATCTTTGCCCGTAGTTCCTCACTGACGCCCTTCTGACCGGAAAGAGCCTTGGACACGGTCACGGTACTGACATTCAGTTTCTTTCCTATATCTGCAAGTCTGACTGCTTTAGCCATTTTTTAACCTCTTTTTTACTATATATTCTGTTTTAACGCTATCATAGATGTCCCGCAAAATCAAGAGGTTTTGACAATTGTCAAGCGGATATTCGCAATCCGCTTCGCTACTTGCTCATAACCAAATAACTGCTCCGCAGTTTATTTGGTTAAATTATAAGCTTCTTTACTCTGTCATCGCCTTTTTTATAGCCTCAAGTTTCTCCTCGGCATCTTTAAAGTTTTCGCCTTTTACACCGAAATAGTATTTGATCTTTGGCTCAGTTCCGGAAGGACGAACACAGCACCATGCATTGTTTTCCAGCTCATAATAAAGAACATTGGATGTGGTTTCTCCTGTGATCATATCCCTGCGGCAGTCACTCTTGTAATCGCGGCATGCAAGGACTTTGAACCCACCAAGCTCTTTCGGTGGATTCTCACGGAAGGCATTCATCATGGCTGTGATCTTCTGGGAACCGTCGATTCCTTTCAGGGTTACTGTTGCAAGGTCTTCTTTGTAGTAACCATATTTCTCATACGGTTCCACCATGGCATCCCAGAGCGTTTTTCCCTGAAGTTTGTAGTATGCGGCAACTTCGCAGAGCATCATCACTGCAACCGGCGCATCTTTATCTCTTGCATAGGTTCCTGCCAGACAGCCGTAGCTCTCCTCAAGTCCGAATACGTAGTGATGGCTTCCTGTCTCATCAAACAGGCGGATCTGCTCCCCGATATACTTAAAGCCTGTCAGCACTTCGATCAGAGCTGTGTTGTATTCTTTTGCAACAGCTTTTGCCATATCTGTAGTAACAATGGTCTCAACAAGCGCAGGATTTTCCGGCATGGTGCCTGTTTTGGTACGCTCCCGCAAAATATACTCGGCGATGAGCATGCAGGACATATTTCCGGTAAAGCTTACATATTCACCGGTTTTCGTATCTTTTGCATGAACACCAAGACGGTCTGCATCCGGATCTGTGGCAAGAATAATATCTGCATCTACTTTTTTTGCAAGCTCAAGAGCAAGTGTCCAGGCATTTTTGTCCTCCGGGTTCGGATATGGAACTGTCGGGAAGTTTCCGTCCGGAACCTTCTGTTCTTCCACAACATAAACCTGTGTGAAACCAAGCTCACGGAGAACTCTTCGGACAGGAATATTTCCGGTTCCGTGAAGTGGTGTGTAAACGATCTTCATATCCTTGGCAGCCTCCGGGATGATCTCCGGGTGGATGCTCTGTTTTTTCAGCTGCGCGATATATTTGTCATCAAAATCGGTTCCGATGATGCTGAACAGATTCTCTGCTCTGGCTTCATCTTCTTCCATTGTTTTTACCATGGAAAAATCCGTTACTTTTGCTACTTCTGCAAGAATGTTTTTATCATGAGGCGGTGTGATCTGGGCACCGTCTTCCCAGTATACTTTATATCCGTTGTATTCTCTCGGGTTATGGCTGGCTGTGATCACAATACCGGCAATACAGCCAAGCTCACGGACTGCAAAAGAAAGCTCCGGTGTGGGACGAAGTGACTCAAAAAGATAGGTATGGATGCCGTTTGCATTCAGGCAGAGCGCTGCCTCTCTTGCAAACTCCGGTGACATGATACGGGAATCGTGGGCAATGGCAACGCCCTTGTTCTGGCCGTTCATGGCAATGATATAATTGGCCAGTCCCTGTGTGGCCTGGCGTACCGTATAGATATTCATACGGTTGGTTCCTGCTCCGATCATTCCACGGAGTCCGCCGGTTCCAAACTCCAGCTGACGGTAAAAACAGTCCTCGATCTCTTTTTCGTTCCCCTCAAGGTTTTTCAGTTCCTCCTGGGTCTGTGCGTCGAAATACGGGTCTGTACACCACTTTTTGTAGGTTTCCTGATAACTCATATTTTTACATCCTCCCTGATTTTTATTATTTTTTACAATACTTAACTGGAAATTTCCCGCACACAGCCTTCCTATGAAGCAGCCCATGTGACTTTACTTTCCCGTCAAATATCCAATATCAAAACCTTATATCCCGTCAGTTTTTTCTGGTTACGCTTCTGCCAGCCGGTCAAAGATCTTCACCAGAAACAGCGAATTCACAAATGCCTGCACACCGCCGCCCACAAATACCCAGATCCAGAAGATCGCGGAAAAGGTCTGCGGAGAGATCAGAAACCAGAGCACAGGAAAAAGATTCACAACTGTGATCACAAGAGTCTGTCCGATGTGGCTGGCTGCCAGTCTGGCACCGTTCTCAAATGTCTTTTTTACCGTATTCTCAAACTTTGCAAGAAGCGGAAATACATAGGAAAAGACTGCTGCGCAGATAATCCCGAGAACAATACAGAAGCCGTACATAAAAGAAGCTCCCTGTGCCCTTCCTGCTGCTCCCAGGATATGAAAATCCGCGACCAGCACCACAACCACCACCAGAACGATCACAGTTACCGGTAATGACTGAAGAAAATTTTGTTTAAAAGAATGGAAAAATTCTCTTGTCACAGTGGTTTCTTCATCTTTTACAAGCTTCAGCAGCACATAGTACAGAGCAATGGTAGATGCGCCGATGGTGAGCACCGGGATACAGCACAAAAGCCACAGGATGCTCAGCCAGAAAATGTTGAAGATCTTTGTCATGATCTGTGTGTAAGCACTGTCGCCGCGAAAATTATCTTTAAAAGCCATTATCTTTTCCTCCCCAAAAAGAAATATTTAACCAAATAATTACTTCACCGTTATTCGATGTAGATCTGCGTAACGAATATGGATTGCAAATATCCGACCGGCCACTCATTCCTCCATCAGATACTCCAGAAACTTCAGTGCGTTCTCCGGATTTTTTGTTCCAACCGCTACTGCAAATACCGGATCTTTGATATATTCCGACATCTCCGTGAACCGATTGTCCCCGGAAAGACTGATCCCGTAAGGTTCCACCTCTCCCTGACCGGTTTCATGATCCTCAAAGGAAACCTCGTCATCCTCTTTATAACCGGCTGCATACTGATAAGATTCCCCGTATTTTTTCTCCAGGTCTTCTTCTGTTACCTCATCCAGGCTTTCAAAATAGCCATAACCTGCATATTCCTCAAACAGCTCCCGATCCAGGATCACCACATCGATCTGCACAGTTTTCCGTTTTCCATCTGCTCCCAGAAGATTACTCATATCCGCTGTAACCTGTGCAAGTTTCTTCTCATCCAGAGATTCATCGATCACTGCCGCATAGAGAAGATTTTCCGTTCTCGGCCTTGCCACATGCCATATCAGGGATACTGCCACAGCAATAAGAAGGATCACTCCCACTGCCGGAAGGAGATAATAGTCTTTCAGATATTGTATTTTCTGCTGCCGGTCCATTTCCGGCCATTTTCTTACTTCGGATTTCCGCATAGGTTCTCCTCGTCACAATTCCTGACATTCTTCACATTTAAGTAAGTAGAATGTTTATTTGTTTTTTATTTGGCTAAATTTTAGTATCTTTTTAGCTAAATATCAATCTGATCAGCCCGTTAATTTTGCAATGTACTTAACTTTGTCTAATACGCACAAAAAAAGAGGCACTGTTTTTGTTACTTTTACAGTGCCTCTCTGAGTCGTTATACTACTGGCCTAAATGCCGTTGTTTTATTTTGCAGTAAAATGATACAGTCTGCTCTTGAAATCGCCCCAGAAATCTTTCATCAGGAATCCACCCTTCATCAGCATCTCTCCTGTGTAAGTTTCCTCTGTTCCTTCCAGTCTGTATGTTACCTTCGGATCAAAGCCTCTCAGAAATACTTTTCTGGAATGGCTGTTTGGTACGCCAAGTACCTGTACATAAGTTACCAGCACTTCTTTTTTGTCCTGTGAGGAAAGTGCCCAGCAGTCATATTTATGGTTTTCCCGGTAGGATGCGATCCGGTAATACTCTCCCTGCTGGATCAGGTGTCTGTATTTATTGTAGGTTGCCGTCTGCTCCGGAATCAGCGCTCTGTCCTCCTCCGGGATCTTTGTGATATCCAGCTCATAGCCGAAGGTTCCTGCAAGAGCCACATGGCCCCTTGTCTCAAATGGTGTCACACGTCCCACAGAGTGGTTCGGGCAGTCGCTGACATGGGCACCGATCACAGAAAGGGGATATATCAGTGCGCTTCCTTCCTGGATCATCAGACGCTCCACTGCATCCGTATTGTCGGAACACCAGATCTGCGGGCTGTAATAAAGCATTCCCGGATCAAAACGTGCGCCGCCGCCGGAGCAGTTCTCAAGAAGAAGATCCGGAAACTCCGTAACCAGTCTCTCCTGAAGCTCATAAACACCAAGCACATATCTGTGGAAAAGCTCCTGCTGTCTTTCTTTGGGAAGATAGCTGCTGCCAAGGTCAGAAAGCTGACGGTTCATATCCCATTTCACATAGGCAATGTTTGCACTTCGAAGAACAGATGCCACACATTCGTAGGCATAATCTCTTACTTCCGGTCTGGAAAAATCCAGAACATACTGGTTTCTGCTCTGGGTTGCCTCACGGCCCTGGATCTGGATCGCCCAGTCCGGATGTGCACGGTAAAGGTCAGAATCCGGTGAGATCATCTCCGGCTCAAACCAGATTCCAAACTGAAGGCCGATCTTGTTTACTTCATCTACCAGATGTTTCAGGCCGCCTGTGATCTTCTCTTCGTTGACTTTCCAGTCACCAAGAGAACAGTTGTCGAAATTACGTTTTCCGAACCATCCATCATCCATGACCAGCATCTCAATGCCACATTTTTTTGCCTCTCTGGCAATGTCAAGAAGCTTGTCCGTATTAAAATCAAAATATGTAGCCTCCCAGTTGTTGATCAGGATCGGACGTTTCTCATATTTAAATTTGCTGCGGATGAGATGGTTCCGGTAAAAGTCATGATAACTTCTTGTCATCGCTCCAAGACCGTTTCCGGAGTAAACTATAACCACCTCCGGTGCCTGGAATTCCTCTCCCGGTGTAAGGAGCCAGGAAAATTCCTCCGGATTGATTCCCATAGTCATACGGAGGTTATCAAACTGGCACAGCTCTGTCTCCGCCATAAAGTTTCCGGAATACACGAAATGCATGGCGTAAACTTTACCGTTTTCCTGCTCGGTTCCGTTTGTCACAAGGGCAATAAACGGATGTTCCTGGTGGCTGGACTCTCCTCTCGCGGAAGAGATCACCTGTTTTCCGTAATGGAGCTCTCCTGTCTGGATGTGACGCTCTCTTGCCCAGGTTCCGTGAAGAGACAGCATGGAAAAATTCTCATTGTCCATATCCAGGCAGGCACTTAAGATCTTCTCGATGCGGAGATCTTCTTTTCCCTGATTCTGTACACGGACGCTTCGCGTAATTACATTTTCTTTCTCAAAGGCAGTATAGGAAAGGACCACCTCGAGATCCAGATCTGCATCTTTCAGGGTAATCTCCAGTGTTTCTGCCTCATCCTCTGTGGCAAAAGATGCCGGAAGCCCTTTCAGTCCTTTTTTGCCTTTATAGATCTCATGTCCTGTGTAATGCAGCTCACATCCCATATTTCCGGCTGCATTTCGGATATTCAGGCAGCTTTCCCGGTAATCTCCGATTCCTCCGGTTGGATACTCCATGGGAAAGAAATCAAGGAATGCGGATTTCTCTCTTTTGTTTACCGATGGTGTATACGGCGGCTCTTCCATTCGAAGAAGATAATTGTCTGCCTCCATAAAAAGTCTGTCCCCGTAATAAATATGTCCCAGAAAACCTTCCGGGCTTACCCCCATCACATAGGTGCTTTTTTCCGTATCAAGACGGAAGATCTTTTTCTCTTCATTAAACGTAACTGACATGTGCCTTCTCCTTTTTTATATTATTAAGCGGATCTTTACGATCTGACTTTATGACTTCCCCAAAACCTGTCAACGCTTCTGCGCTTTATTTTATAAAGCTAATTTTAGCTGTATTATAGTTAATTTTAGTCTTTAAGTCAACGTCTGTTTCTGCTTTTCCCTGATTCTTTTTTGCCCCACTATGTCTCTACTCTTTCACAGACACCGCCGGCATTTCCAGATACCGCTTCAGATCTTCCGTGAGAATACGGATCTTGTCTCTGGTGTCTTGCTCTTTGTAAGTCAGCCGGCTGGCGATCCTGGTAATATAATCCTCCTCTTCAATGATCTCACAGGTCTCCGGGAAATTAATATCATAGTACTGGGCAAGATAAGATACCCAGTAGTCCACCGGCACCTGTCTGTCTGCAGATAATACTGACTCCCTTCTGAGACAGGATTCCCACACTGCCGGCGAGATCAGGCCTTCTCCGGCTGTTTCCTCGGAAACTCCCAGCATGGCTTCAATGGATGCCACCAGTTTCACCCGGCAGTTATCCAGTTTATCTGCATCCCGGATCAGTTTTGCATGAAACAACGTTCTGGCATCATGGATTCCTTCCAGTTTAAAATCACTGTGCTTACGGATCGCCGCATTGATCAGATCATCAAACAGATCCTCACGGACAAAACGCCGGATCATCTTTTCCTCCCCGAAGAGAAGTTCCGCCCCGAATACTGCATGATCCATGGTTCCCGGCTCAAAACTGTGAAATCTTCGGATCTGTTCAAAACGTCCGATATCGTGAAGCAGCCCGATCAGCTCTGCAAGTTCCACATCTTCCCTGGAACACTCCATCCTCCTGGCGATCTCCCCTGCGTATTTCACCACACCGTAAGTATGCTCGATCTTCAGATATATCTGCTCATCCTGCCGGTCGTATTCATCCAGATAATTTTCAAATTCCTGCTTTGCGTGTTCAATATCGATCATCCCGCCACGCACCTCCTGACTTTTCTTCTGTTCCTCTGATATCCCCTGCAAAGAATCCCCCGTTTATAAAAATGGTATCAAAAAAAGCGCTATCCTTCAATAACGCTTTTTAAAATATTTAAACTTTTTATTTTAATTTATTCATATTTCACGATTTCTTTCCGCAGCCGCTTCATGATGCGTTTTTCCAGGCGTGAAATATAAGACTGTGAAATTCCCAGGAGATCTGCCACCTCCTTCTGTGTTTTCTCCATTCCTTCCCGGTTTCCGATTCCAAAACGCAGACGGATGATCATCTGCTCCCGCTTCGTCAGTTTACTGATGGCTTTTCCCAGAAGCGCGATCTCCACCTCATCTTCCAGACGTCTGGAGATCACATCATCGTCCGTTCCCAGGATATCAGAAAGCAGTAACTCATTTCCATCCCAGTCCACATTCAACGGCTCGTCGATGGAAACTTCCATCTTGGTCTTGCTGTTTCTCCGGAGGTACATCAAAATCTCATTTTCAATACATCTGGATGCATAGGTAGCAAGTTTGATATTTTTTACCGGATTAAATGTATTGATAGCCTTTATAAGTCCTATGGTTCCGATAGAGATCAGATCTTCCACACTAACTCCTGTGTTGTCAAATTTTTTTGCAATATAAACCACAAGCCGGAGATTATGCTCGATCAGAACGGCCTTTGCCTCTTTTTCCTTTTCTGTCCCAAGCATTGCTATCACTTCAGCTTCACGCTCCGCCGGCAGCGGTGCCGGAAGGATGTCATTTCCCCCAATATAAAAAACATCTCCCGGTCGATTGATCATAAACCTCTGGATCACCTGAAATGGATAAGATCTTACAGCTGCTCTGTTCATAATATAAGCCCCCTTCTTAATTTAATAGTCTGGAATTCAAAAGTATCCCGTACTCTTCTCCCAAAGCTGAGGGCTCGGATGTTATGGCAAGCACTGGTTTTCCCACATGTACCACCCTTCCGGGAGTTTGGATCAGAAATTCGTCAAGAACCACTGCCAGCAGCAATCCTTTTTTTCCATCTGCGGTACGACAACTCAGAAAATGTGGCTGCAGACTGACAAGCTCCGTATTTTCCAGTCCCTCTGGCTTATCTCTGATATCCATCAGTTTTTTTACCAGTTCTTCCGATACCAGGCTTCCCAGAAGTTCCTGTTTTATAACAGATACCGGCTGTTTTTTCACGGGATCCATAAGGAAGTTTCCCGTATCAAAAAATCCATATGTCTGCTGTATCTTCCCCTGATATTTAAGCGTGACCGGATAAATATTCCTTCTGCCAAATCGGAAGGTCTCGGCTGCACACCCCAGTGTATAAAATGCACCGTAAATCCCTGCCACAAAAAGCAGAAATGTTTTCACCGTCATGGTCCTTTCCGTTTCCAGTGCCTGATAGATCCCGCCTACCACAAAAGCTGTGAAATACAAAGCCAGAATGGTTTTCGCAAGAAGGCCTCCTTTTTTCAGGCGAAAAGCAAAGGATGCCATAAAAAAAGCGCAGCCGCCATGGATCAGTACAGCAGCAGGAAAAATAATCTTAAAAGGTACACAAAGAAGCAGGCAGGATACAAAAGATCCAAAGGCAGCGGATAACACGCATCTTAAGCGTTTCCCGTCAAGATGCAGAAATTTTCCCACAAGTCTTAAAAGCATATAATCCATAAGGAAATTCGTCATAAAAACGATATCTATGTATATATTCTGATACATAAGACTCCCCCACTGCTGTTTTATCTGCCATTGATTCTCAACTTTGGTAAGTACATTTATTATAGGGCAGGCTCTGTGCATATTTTGTCAAAGTTGGATGTCGATTCTTCAAACTTATCGGGGCATTTCTGTCTGCATCGACATTTATAGATTTTTTCTATGGATCAGCGACAAAAATGTATAAATTTCCGTACAATATGTGTATTTATTGATTTTCGCACTTTATAGTGTTAAAATATTTTTTATTATATATTTCGTAAAAAAATTCTATTTTATGAGATACAGGAGGGAATCGAACAATGATCAATATTACCGGACATACCGGGCTTACCGGCCTTCTGGGAAGCCCAGTGGCACACAGCGTATCACCTTTAATGCACAATGAGGCATTTCGTTACCTCGGGCTTGATTATGTGTATCTCTGTTTTGATGTGACAGAGGAGACCCTTCCCCAGGCAGTGGAAGGACTGAAAGTCTGCGGGATCAAGGGCTTTAACCTGACCATGCCAAACAAGAATAAGATCGTGGAGCTCCTGGACGAACTTTCTCCTACCGCACAGCTGATCGGAGCGGTAAATACCGTCCGCAATGATAATGGAAAATTAAAGGGATTTAATACCGATGGTTATGGATTTACCCAGTCTGCCAGAGATGCAGGCTGTGATGTGAAGGGACGCACCATCACCGTTATGGGTGTGGGCGGTGCCGGAATGGCAATCTGCGGACAGTCCGCCCTGGAAGGTGCAAAAAAAATCCATGTTTTTGCACGTCCTACCAGCCGTTACTGGGAACGTGCCGCTGCCATGGCAGAAAAAATGTCTCATATGACAGAATGTCAGATGATCCTTCATGAGATGGATGATCACACCGCTCTGAAAGACGCACTGGAAGAAAGCACTCTTCTGATCAACGCTACCTCTGTGGGAATGGTTCCGGATGTGACCGGCACAGTCATCCCGGACAAAACTCTGTTCCATCCGGAACTTACGGTAGCCGATGTTGTGTATGAACCAAGAGAAACAAGACTTCTTAGAGAAGCCCGGGAAGCCGGATGTCCAACCTTTAACGGAATGTACATGCTGCTTCACCAGGGCGTAAAAGCATTCCACATCTGGACCGGACTGGATATGCCGGTTGAGATTGTAAGAGAGAAATATTTTAAATAATCCATCCCTGTTAATACACGATCAGCATATTAATTCCCTGTGGGAAATCTCCGTATTTTTCTCCGAAGAGATTGATTCCACCCTGATTTATGGCATCCGGGCGCACTCCGATCCTCAGAGAAATATACGGTTTTCCTGACAGGCGCACGGTTTCCAGTATATTCTCATCGTTCACCTTAATCTCATTGATGTAACATCCATCTTTTCGCAGAGAAACTCCTGTCATAAATCCATACTGCGTCAGACCTATGGGCCATACATTTGGTGTCAGTCTTCCTCTTCTTGCTCCCAGATCTCCCGGACATGTATAAGTCCCAATCTCTGTTCCATTAACTGAAAAAGTAATATCCGACGGCCACTGGGCATTATATCCAGGTGCTTCCGAACAGAGTTCCATGGAAAAGTTCATCTCCTGGATGTTCCAGAGGGGATTTATTTTGTTGGGAAAACGATATTCTATATAGCCCCGGCTGAACCAGATCAGCTGCGCCTGCTGCCTGTCCGTCGAATAAAAAGACCTTGGATCATCAAAAGTATCAATTACCCCGTTCATTCCGGCCAAGCCACAGGAAGGTTCCACCTGAAAATCTGTATAATTTCCAAGAGGCATCTGGTATACCAGTGTATTTTCCGCCGCACTGATATCTGTATCATAGGCCTCCAGATGAAACGAAATAAAATCACACATGCAGACTCTCATAGAGCCATGAATTCCCGGCTGGCTTTCTGTAGATACCAGATGAGCATCCTCCAGACAGCGGATATGCAGCGCTGTTGAAGATAACGGGATTCCCAGTCTTCTGGAAATTTCCTGCAGCGACAGCGGATGCACCTTTATCAGATTCAAAATATCAATCCGCACCGCTGAAGACAGCGCCTTTCCGATTGCTGTGATCCATGGTTTGTGACTCTCTGTTGACAGGTTCAGTTCCAGTTCCTTTTCTGTTGTAATTCCCTGACTGATTCTTTCTTCCGCCATTCTTTTTCCTCCGTTTTAAGATTCATGTAATGAATATCTGCTTCTTTTCTTATTTATTTCATTATTTATGTAATAAATATCATTTTTTCAAAAATATATACAAATTGCATTATACATTCTTGTTACAATCGCAGATTTGCGTCATTTTGCATTAAAGCCATTGATTTTTTCGAATTTTATGACTACAATTATGAGTATAAAAAAGAGAAAAAACTTTTTGAAGCTTCGTTTTTTCCTCTACTTCCAGTAATTATGTAATAAATTTATTAACCCTATTATATGGCAGCCAGCGTAACCTGACAACATTCTTTTTATATCCCGGGCAATACCCATTACGGATATTTCAATATTGATTTTACTCAAAGAAAGGATTTAACTCTATGAGAAATGAATATCCGCGCCCTGATTTCATCCGGGAGAAATGGATGCCTTTAAATGGTACCTGGAATTTTCAGGACGGAACCGACAAAACTCCCGTAAAAATCCAGGTTCCCTTCCCGCCCCAGAGCAGACTCAGCGGGTTTCAGAAAGAACTTACTTCTGACAGAATCACCTATCAGCGAAATTTTTTTATCCCGGCAGAGTGGATCGGTCAGAGAATTCTTCTTCACTTCGGAGCTGTTGACTACAAATGCAGCGTATTTATCAACGATCATTGTGTCGGCTTTCATGAAGGCGGTCAGTCCTCCTTCACCTTTGATATCACAGATTTTCTTTCCGGAGGTGAAGAAACACTCACCGTGGCAGTTACCGATTACCTGCATGATGAAACCGTTCCCAGAGGCAAACAGTTCTGGAAATCATCCGGCGAGTTTATCTGGTACACACAATCCAGTGGCATCTGGCAGTCCGTATGGCTGGAGCCGGTAAATGAAGCCCACCTGGAAAAACTGTGCGGTCTTTCCTCAGACTGTGACTTTGTCGCAATCCGCCCGGAAGCCGTCCTGATTTCTCCGGAAACGTTGAATGATGCCGTGCATTTCCAGGGAAAGATCACCGGTGTGATGCTGCGTGGAACTACCATTTCCTACACCATAGACTGCGATGGTATCGAATTACGGGCAGATACCCTGTTTGAAACCAACCGGCAGCGCAATATGGGCGAAATGCTTCAGCTCCAGATTTTGAAAGAAGATATTCTTCATCTTCATTAATAACTCCTGACTTTACGGAGGTATTCCCTGCAAAAAAACTCCCACCAACAGGCAGCTATAAACAGCTGTCTCTGTCAGCGGGAGTTTGGTTATGTTATTTTATATCTTCTTATTTCTTTTCTTCCTGAACTTCGATCTTACGGATAGTCTTATTCTTGATCTCTTCTTTGATGAAGCTGATGAACTCGCCAAGATCTTTCATTCCTTCATCACCAAGGTAACGGCTTCTTACGGAAACCTTGCCCTCTTCTTCCTCTTTTGCACCAACGATAAGCATGTATGGTACTCTCTCAAGACGTGCCTCACGGATCTTGTATCCCATCTTCTCAGAACGTCCGTCTACGGAGCAGCGGATGCCTGCCTCTTTCATCTGGGCCTCTACCTTCTGCGCATAATCGTTGAACTTCTCGGAGATCGGGATCACACGAACCTGCTCCGGGCAGAGCCATGTCGGGAACATTCCTGCATACTTCTCAATGAGCCATGCAAGAGTTCTCTCATAGCATCCCATAGATGTACGGTGGATGATGTACGGACGCTGTTTGTCGCCGTTCTCATCAATATAGTACATATCAAACTGTTCTGCAAGAAGTGCATCCCACTGGATTGTGATCATGGTGTCTTCTTTTCCGTATACGTTCTTGGCATTGATATCAACCTTCGGTCCGTAGAAAGCAGCCTCTCCTACATCCTCTGTGAACGGAATGTTCAGCTCGTTCAGCATCTGGCGGATATGACCCTCTGTCTCCTCCCATACTTCCGGCTCACCGATATATTTCTCTTTGTTTGTCGGGTCCCATTTGGAAAGGTGATAGGTTACATCTTCCTCAACACCAAGTACCTGCAGGCAGTACTGTGCAAGTGCGATACAGTCTTTGAACTCTTTTACCATCTGGTCCGGTCTTACAATCAGATGTCCCTCGGAAATCGTAAACTGACGAACTCGTGTCAGGCCATGCATCTCACCGGAATCCTCGTTACGGAACAGTGTGGATGTCTCGCCCAGACGGATCGGCAGATCACGGTAGCTGTGCTGCTCTGCTTTGTATACATAGTACTGGAACGGGCATGTCATCGGACGAAGTGCGTAAACCTCTTTGTCCTTTTCCTCGTCCCCAAGTACGAACATGCCGTCTTTGTAATGATCCCAATGTCCGGAGATCTTGTAGAGATCACTCTTTGCCATCAGAGGAGTTTTTGTTCTTACATAGCCACGTTTTGTCTCCTCATCCTCGATCCAGCGCTGAAGCTCCTGCATCATGATCACACCGTTTGGCATGATAAGCGGAAGTCCCTGTCCGATTACGTCTACTGTTGTGAAGATCTTCATCTCACGGCCAAGTTTGTTATGATCGCGTCTCTTAGCCTCTTCCATCTGCTCCAGATGCTCTTTCAGCTCATCCTTTGTTGCATATGCAGTTCCGTAGATACGTGTGAGCATTGCGTTTTTCTCGCTTCCTCTCCAGTATGCGCTGGAAGAAGAAAGAAGCTTGAATGCTTTGACTCCTTTTACGCTCATCAGGTGTGGTCCTGCACAGAGGTCTGTCCAGTCTCCCTGGGAATAGAAGGAAATCTCCTCTCCCTCCGGAAGATCCTCGATCAGCTCTACCTTATATGGCTCATTTTTCTCTTTGAAGTATGCGATGGCATCCTCACGGGATTTTGTGAAACGCTCAATCTTTGCGCCTTTTTTGATGATCTTCTTCATCTCTTTTTCGATGGCATCAAGATCCTCACGGGAAAATGGCTCGTGGTCGAAATCATAGTAGAATCCTGTATCAATGGATGGTCCGATGGCAACCTTTGCCTCCGGATACAGATTCTGTACAGCCTGTGCCATTACATGAGATGCTGTATGACGGAGAACTGCAAGGCCCTTCTCATCTCTTGCTGTAAGGATGTTAAGCTCACAGTCATCCTCAAGGACTGTACGAAGATCTACAACCTCTCCGTTTACTTCTCCTGCACATGCAGCACGTGCAAGGCCTTCGCTGATGTCATATGCGATATCGATCACTGATCTTGCTTCTGAGTATTCTTTTTTTGAGCCGTCTTTTAATGTAATAATCATGATTGTTTCTCCTTTCGTTTTCAACGAGTTTCTATGATACACAGTGCATTTTCCTGTACCGGAGATCTTTTCCCGGAAAATACTGTGGAGTAATTTTCTCCGGAATAAAAAAATCCCTTACAGTACATCACGCACTGTAAGGGACGAGTTTATTCATTCTCGCGGTTCCACCCTGCTTGCTCCATATAAACAGATACCTGTCAAATACAAAGCCTCTCAATTATGATGATAACGGAATCACCGGACCGGATTGGGGCCACTCGGAGGTAGTTTTCAACTGTTTCCCGATAAGATGTTTCCAGCACTTCACATCTCTCTCTGTAACATTTCACAGTTTACTCGTCTCGTCAACGTGTTTTTATTTCTTTTTCTGTGGTTCATTATAAGCGCAGTATTTTTATTTGTCAACGCATGTTTAAAAAAAATTTTCACAGATTTCCCATCATTTTATCCTTGATGATTGCCAGAATTTCTCTTGGAATGTAGACCAGAAGACGCCAGCTTCGATATCTGGAAGGTACCATAACAACTTCCCGGAAGCCGCATTTCCTTGCAATAGCTGCTCCTCTCCATACATGAAAATTGTTGGTCACCACGCCTATGGAACAATCTGTGGTTCCGATCTTCCTGCGGCTGAATTCCAGATTCTCCTTCGTGCTGGTGGACTCTTCTTCCAGGATCAGTCTGTTCCCCTCTATCCCATGTCCGATGAGATAACGGTACATGGCCTCTGCCTCGGAAATGTTTTCTCCGTCACCTTTTCCACCGGAGAGAACTGCCCTTGTGCCGGGATTCTCCTCAAGATAAAGAAGGGCCCTTCTGGCTCGTTCCAGAAGGGCAAGTGTCATCCGTGTTCCGTCCACGTGGGCACCTAACACGATAATGTAATCCAGATTCTTCTTTACGCTCATTATCTTCCGCAGCAGTATTTGTATTTCTTGCCGCTTCCGCATGGGCACGGATCGTTTCTTCCGACTTTGTGTGGTTTCACAACTGTGCCGGATTTCTTCTGCTCCATGTAGAGAGCTTTCTTCTTCTCTTCTGTGAAGATCTTGTCCCACTGAGGAAGGTTGTAAAGCCAGTCAGCCTTGGCGTCTACCATGTTCTTATAGAGAGCTTCTTTATCAAATGCAAGGTTAACCTTGGTGTTCTCATCCATAGTCTCGATCGGGTTCGGAACCTTCAGGCTGTCGTTGATTCCGTCAAGGAAACCAACCATAGTCATAACATCCTGACCGTATTTCTCAGCAAGCTCTTTAACAGTTCCGGAAACAACCTCATCCGGGTTCTCCAGAAGCTGCTCGTAAATGTTCTTCTCAATGTTAAAATAAGTTGCCCAGAAGCGCTGAAGCTTATTCTTATCTGCATTCTGATTATAAGCAACGGAACGCCACTGCTCAAGAATTGTCATATCGCTCATTGTCTGATCCTCTTTTCCAAAATTTTAGATGAATAAAGCGGACGTTTCATTCCGCTTCGCAATTTTTGTTTATTATATCATCTTTTGGCGAAGAAAGCAAATACATCTATCTCATATCCACAAAAATCCACATAAAAAAGATACTTTCTCACCTGCAGCCGTCACTGTACTGTGCAGAATATTTTTTTGGAAAATCACGAAAAAGGACAGCAACTTTTCCCATTCACTGTCCTTTTCCTATGTGTCTTATATCATATCCTATTTATTTTACTGAAGGTACTGATTGGACTTCCAGATCACACTTACCAGACGTGCAATGCATGCGCGCAGGTCCTCGATCTTAAGTGTTCCCTCTTTCAGTTCTTTTCTGAGATTGTCATGATCTCCGAAACATCCCGGCATTACCAGGTCATTTCCCGCTCTCATGCAGCCGGATGCTGTACAGCTGTCTCCCTGTTCTGTAGTCGTCCAGTCTGTCATGATTGCTCCTTTAAATCCCCATTCGTTTCTGGCGGACTCTGTACAGAGATCATAATTGTTTGCCGCATGAATACCGTTGATCAGATTGTAACTGGTCATGATGGACATTGGCTGTGCTTCTTTTACCGCAATTTCAAATCCTTTGAGATAAACTTCGCGAAGTGCACGCTCAGACACAACACTGTCTGATCCCATACGATTGTCTTCCTGATTGTTGCAGGCAAAATGTTTGATGGTCGTTCCACATCCATAATTGGACTGAACACCTTCTGTCATAGCTGCCGCAATGGTTCCGGATACATACGGGTCTTCGGAATAGTATTCGAAGTTTCTTCCGCAGAGAGGATTTCTGTGGATATTCATTCCCGGTGCCAACCAGAGTGTTACTCCGAAATGTTCCATCTCTGTTCCGATCATGGCTCCCACTTCACGGATCAGCTCCCGGTTCCAGGTCTGCGCAAGCAGTGTTCCTACCGGGATCGCAGTACAGTACTGATAATATCTTTCTCCCGGAAGTTCTCTGGAATCGTCATAGAACAATCCACCTTCCAGACTGAACTCAAATGGCATGGAAACAATGCTTCCGTCATTTACATGATAATACTTCATCAGGCGAAGTCCTGCCGGTCCGTCTGCCAGAACGATGCTTGCAAGACCTTTGTCTACTGCACAGCGATGGGTTTCACCTGCAGAACCTGGAACGGAAATTCCTGCTGCGCCAAGATTGCCACCCTGTGCTTTGCCCGGATCTCCTGCTGCCAGATCGATCAGATCTTCTTCTGACAAGGTATTTACAAAATCCATTGCTTCTTTTTCATAGAGGTCTGCATTCTTCTTATATTCCACAGTCTCGGTAGCAATGTCTGCTCCACGAATGTTAAGAACAGTCAGTTCCTCCTCTTTCGCCTGCTGCGCTGCTGCCGCCGCACGTTTTGCTGTTTTGGATGCTTCCTGAGAAATTTCTTCCAGTTCCTGTTTCAGCGGGAAAAGATTTCTGACCTGTCTTCGGATCACTTCCTGATCCAGTTTTATGCCTCCGCAGAGTTTTGCTGATGCAAGACTGTTTCCGACCCATATGCCATAAAAACCACTCTCAAGGATCCATGCAGCTCTCTTCTCATCATAAGAAGTCAGCCCATCCATCTTTACTTCCATGGTAACTTCCTGTGCTTCTCCCGGTTTCAGCTCGTTTGTCTTTGCATAGGCTGCAAGACGGTGTGCTTCTTTTTCGAGGATGCCGCCCGGCAGGGATGCGTAAACCTGTACGACTTCTTTACCGGAAACATTTCCCGTATTTCTGACCGTTGCCGTAACACGGATCTTTTCTGCTGATACCGCTTTCAGAGCACATCCGGTGATCTCAAAGTCTGTATAGGAAAGACCGTAACCGAATCCATAGCGCACCGGAACTTCAAAAGTATCAAAATAGCGGTATCCCACATAAATTCCCTCATCATAAAGCTCTGTTTCCACATTTCCGTTATTATGTGAAAACTTCTCGGAGCTGGGATAATCCTCATATTTATAAGCCCAGGTATCTGCCAGTTTACCGGATGGGTTCACCTTACCGGACAGGATATCCGCAAAGGCATTTCCGCCTTCCATTCCAGGCTGTACGATCACCAGAAGGGCTCTGATATTGCGGAACTCATCCATAAAGGAAAGATCCACCTGTGCACCTGCATTGATCACAACAACCACATTCTTATAATAAGCACAGATATCTGCCAGCATCTGATGCTCTTCTTCACTGAGATCATAATCGCCTTTGTCAGCAGTACGGTCTGATCCTTCTCCTGCGATCCGGCTCAGAACATAGATCGCGTTTTCTGTATCTTCTCCTTCGGCTGGTTTCTGGATCGGATCTCCTGCCGGCATCTTAAAGGGAGTGGTGCTGTATACCGTAAAGAAATCCATGGTATCTGCACCTTCTCCTGTTTTTGAAAGGATACTTCTCTTCCACTCCTGACGTGCATTTTCATAGATCTGGTCGTAGCTTTCGATCCACGCTTCTGTTGTCACCTGGAATCCGGCATTTTTCATTCCCTGAAAAACAGATACGCGTTCACGCTCATTGACATCTCCGGAGCCGGTTCCTCCCTTGATGGTCCTGCCTGCACCGGCATCATAAAGTGCCACTTTACTTCCTGCTTTCAGCGGAAGGATATGATCTTCATTTTTTAGTAAAACGATTCCCTCTGCCGCTGCACGGCGGGCCACTTTACGATGTTCCAATTCCCATGGCTGCACTTTGGGATCTGTAGTGCCGGAAAATTTTCTCTCTTTCAAAATACGTGTCATGATTATTCCTCTCTGATAAAATCTGCAAATGTTTCTTTTATTTTCTGTTCGTCATCTGTACCTGCATTCAGGACTAGCGGCTTGGAAAGATCAAGGCTGAAGATTCCCATGATCGATTTTGCATCTACATAATATTTACCGCTCTGCAGATCCATGTCGCAGTCAAATTTGCTGCAAAGTTTATTGAATTTATCTGCATCCTGCATGGATACGATGTTTACTGTTAATTTTACCATAATCAGACTCTCCTTTTCCAGTTAAATTCAAGCGGATATTTTGGGCAAGCGGATAAAAGCATCCGCATTCGCTACGTAGCTCTACACCAAATAACTGCTACGCAGTTTATCAGAAGGAGCTACGCTCCTCCTGATACAAGCAAGTCCCCCTCGCAGGGGACTTACTTGATTTAGTTAAAGTACTTCCTGAGAAGATACGTCGGGGTGCAGCTCCATGCATGGCAGTAGCTGTTGACAATGCTGCTTCCATAAGGAGATTCCGCCGGATTTTCCGGATTGTAAAGTTCCCAGAATGTATCCGCACCGTGGCTTAACATTCCGCCCCAGTAATATTTCATATATTCCATTGCCTGGTCTCTTTTTCCGCACATCAGAAGTGCTTCCACAAAATGATGGTTCATGTACGGAGAAACCATTCCTTTTTCCGGTTTTAACTCCACCAGACGGTCCAGGATTTCTGCTCCCTCTGCGCTGTCTACCGCGCCTGCCAGGATCAGCCATACCTGACTTGCATAATTGATCTGTTTTTCCTCTCCGCTTATGAAAAGGCCGCTCTCTTTATCAAAAAGATATTTTTTCGCAGCTGCTGTTTTCGCCGCAGCTTCTTTTTTCATCTCTTCGGCTTTTTCAGCGTCTCCGAGGATTTCTGCGATCTTCTGTACCTTCTTTGCACAGTATATATAAACACCCTGCATTGCGCTCTGCTTGTTCAGACCATCCGTCCAGTCGATAAAGCCCCAGAAACCATCTCCGTTTTTCATAAGTTCCTTTTCATCAAACTGCTCTTTCGCAATTTCCATCTGACGATATGCACAGGCACTTAAATCTTTTAAAGTTTCCCTGTCACCGGACGCTTCGTAGTAGTCACAGAGGGTTGCTCCAAAGAACATGGAATAATCCAGAAGGAAGGTATCATCCACGATAAATTTCGGTTCTGTGAAAAGGCAGGCGCTGACCTGGCCATTATCCTTTGTCTGTCCAGCGAACAGATACAGACATCTTTTTACCAGATCCATGTTGTGGAAGGTCTCATAGTTCGCAAGTGCCTGGAGCCTTAAGTCGCCAAGCCACAGACGACGGTCTCTCTTTGGTCCGTCCTCGAATACGGACTGCATACAGTTTTGCAGGGTACGGAGGCTGACACGGTCCAGTTTTCGGATCATTTCATCCTCACTTTCCACCGGCTTTACATCTTCCATACTGACAGCGGAAACACTGACACAGGATACATCTTCCACTACCATCTGCCATTTCAGTGATGTATCTATCACCTCGATCTCCATATAGCGGAATGCATATCTTCTTGGAAGCTTCAGCTCTGCCGGAAGGACATCGACATGGATAAACTCTTCCTGAATCCATCCACGGCTGATCCACCCATCATAATCTGCGGAGTCCTCTGTCATCTCCTTGGCGATCTCACCGAATTTCAGTCTGAAAAATGCCGGTGCATCCTGAGGGCTTCCTACGGAGTTCAGTTTCAGGGTCACATATCCCACCTGATGATCTCCTAAATCCAGACAGATCTTATCTCCTTTTGCCAGGTGATAGCTGGAAAGATTTCCGATCTCATCTTTTTTATGAACTTCCGGATAAACATCTTCTGTTTTTACGATATCTACGATAGAAACCGGACGAACTACCGTTTCCCGTAACTTTGGTGTGCATGCTTCTGCTTTTTTTACAAAATCCTCATTGGTCACACGGACCATCTCAAGGTCACTGCTTACCTCTGGCATTATGCGTTTGCTCTCCTTTCATCCAGTTCTTTGACGATCTGCGGATAGATCTTATCCAGATCATAGAACATCATTGTGATAATTGTTGCGATATTTGTGATGATCGGCACCCAGATGTACATTGCTGTGATATAAGTCTGAGCCGTTGCTGTCTGTGTTGCAAGGTTTGCGTCAAATCCACCAAACTGAAGAAGTGCCGCACCGATACTGCTGGCGATAGCCATTCCCACTTTTCCAATGAAACCATTTACTGCGGAAAGAGTTCCGGCTGTATTTACACCGGATTTCCACTCACCATAATCAACAGGGTCCGGCTGCATTGCAAAATGCATACTTCCCTTCAGTCCGTATCCTGCTGCCGCGATCACCGCACCAGCCAGAAGAACCGGAACATTTGTGCCGCCAAAGAAGATGATCAGAAGACCACCCATATGTACAAAACTTCCTCCAACCATCAGATTTCGTTTTGATGTGAGTTTTACAAGGAACGGTGCACAAAGATTTGCTACGATTGGTACCAGTGTTGTGATGGTCGCAACGATCTGTACCAGTGTCGTGTTCTGTACAACATAAGTAAAGTAATAAATAACCGCACTTGCCTGGATCACAAATCCACCAAAGAACCAGACGATATTCAGTGCAAAAAGTTTCCACGGTTTGTTGTGGAGCAGACAGGAAATGTTTGCTTTAAGGCTGACTTTTTCCTGTTTGATGGTTACACGCTCTTTTGTGTTAAAGAAGCAGAAGAAGAATACAAGGCATCCGACTACACCGAAGATCATCATAACGATACGGAATCCAAGTGCCTCGTTGCCGTTTCCGAATTTGTCTACCAGTGTCAGGGCAAAAGCGCTGACTACAGTGGAACCGATGGATGAAAAGAAAGTTCTGCAGGATGCAAGGGTTCTCTCATGCGGGTCTTCGCTCAGTGCCGGAAGAATGGATGCCATCGGGATATTTACAACGGTGTATGCAGTGGAAAGCAGAATGTAAGTAATGTATGCGTAGATCAGCATACCTGTCTGTCCGATATCCGGTACAGAGAATGCAAGGACTGCAGCCACACCAAATGGAACCGCACCAAACAGGATCCATGGTCTTGATTTACCCCATTTTGTGTTTGTCCTGTCAATGAGGAATCCTACGATCAGGTCGGAAATTCCGTCAATTACTTTTGTTACCAGGAACATTACACTGACTGCACCGGCATTCAGATGCATGACATTTGTGTAAAAATACAGCAGATACAGGGAGATCATCTGCCAAATCAGGTTGCAGGCAAAATCGGAAGATCCATAACCGATTCTCTGACGCCACAGGCCGATCTTTACTTTCTTTTCAACTTCGTTCATCTCTTTTACCTCCGAATTTCTTTCTGGCATTACTGTACACTTTTTCCCTTTTTCTTCCAATTGTGATTTTTTTTGTAAAACACTGACGTTTTTTTCGATGATTATGATATACTTTCCTTATCTCTTATGAAAGATCCGCACGAAAAGGGGACTGTTATGAAACTTACCAGAGAAGAATTTCAGAAATACATTTATGCCTACAATGAAGATGAGATTTTTTACAAAACACTTTACCTTCAGGAGAAAGAACATCCGGAAACCTTTCATGAATATTGTCTTACACTGGACCGTGAACTGATCTATGAACACCGGCTTTTTGTCCCGGAACTTCAGGCAGAGGCCTGGTATCCCTATATGAAAGAAGCCGATCTTTTTCATGACATGAATGGCAATATCGTACTTTCCAAGCATTACCGTTATACGCCTGTTTTTTCCCATGAGCACGAGTTTTTTGAGATTCTCTGTGTTTATGACGGAACTGCCCACACTACCATTCAGGGGATCGAACACACTTTACATACCGGGGATATCTGTATCATCCCACCACATACTACCCACAGTGTGGGAATCTTTGATGACAGTGTTGCTTTTAATATTCTGGTACGTGGTTCCACCTTTCAGTCCACTTTCTTCCAGTCACTGACTGCGGACAGTGCCCTGGCGCAGTTTTTTGCCCATGTGCTGTACCGCAAGACCGAAGGAAATTATCTGATCTTTCACAGCGGAAATGATCCACAGATCCATGACATGCTGGAAAATCTCTATATCGAATATCTGGGGCACGCAAAATACAGCTACACCTTCCTCAATTCCATGCTGATCATGTTCTGGGCCATGCTGCTTCGTTATCACGAAAATGATATCGAATCCATCCTCACAAAGGACAGCACCGGAAATTCCGTAACAGAAATCCTGGGCTATCTGAACCGTCACTATCAGAGTGTTTCCTTAAGCGAAGCTGCAGAACATTTTGGCTACAGCTCTTCCCATTTCAGCACCCTGATCAAAGAAAGTACCGGCCGGACATTCTTACAGATCATCCGGGATATCAAGTTGAACCAGGCATGCCGTGCCCTCAGGGAAACTTCTCTCAGCAATCATGCCATCTGCGAACTTGTAGGTTACGAAAGTCCGGAACATTTTATGCGTACTTTTAAGAAAACTTATGGAATGACTCCCGGTGAATACCGGAAGAAGAACAAAGAATAACGTAATAATGTAGTCAAAAATACGGAACCTCCATCCGGGCAGATAAATGTATCTGCCTTTCGTTAAAGAGAAGTTCCGCAATAAAAAATTTCAGGATAAATATTTTTTCATGATAAGCAATATCATACAGTCATAAAAAGTCACAGAATTTTATATATTTTCTGTATAACAGATATCGTTCCGGGAGATACTTACCATATCCTCCCCTTTAGACGCAGAGGGCTTCGCGATGGTGCAGGTTCTCTGCGTTTCTCTTTTTACAGCAACTCATACTGCATCATCACAAATTACTTCACACCAAGTTCCTCAAGCTCTTTTGCCGCCTGTTTCAGGTTTTCGAACTGAATGGTACGGATCCCTGCTTTTCTAGCCCCTTCACAGTTGATGGCCCGGTCGTCCATAAATACCGACTTCTCCGGTTTCAGATCATAGCGTTTCAGAAGTGTCTCATAAATATCCACTTCCGGCTTGATCTGCTGTACGTCGCAGGAAAATACCACTCCGTCCATATATTTCAGGAACGGCATATCTTTTTTGGTTCTCTCCAGCATATAAGTTCCGTAATTAGAAATAACATAGAGATGATATCCCTGGTTTTTGAGATATTTCACCCAGGTTTCCGCATAGTCATAAAGATGCATGCATTCCGGATCCCGTCGTACCACTTCACGGATATCCTTCTCATATTCCGGTGCACTTTCTACAAATTTATCTACATACCAGGACTCCTCGTGGAGTGCTCTGTCCTGTTCTTCCCAGATTGGGTTTCGAAATGTTGCATCCGCAATTTTTTCATATTTTTCTTCCGGAAAATTGTAGCTCTTCAGATACTCTTCCCAGTCATATCCCATCAACACATTTCCCACATCAAAAATAACATTCTCGATCATACGGTTTTCATCCTCCTTTGGTTTCTCAGGTCCCCAGATCCGGTACGCCATCCAGAAAACATAAGCCACGATCGGTACCAGTACTGCTGCCGCAAAAGCGCCCCGGAACAAAGCCTGTGAGTTCTCACTGCTGCCCCATGCAAACACCATGGGAATGCAGAACACGAGAAGCAAAATAACAACGCCTGCCAGTGCCGCAATTCTTTTAAAATTTTTCATTCGGAATCCTTTCACATGATATACCAGTTGTTATAGCCAATATTATCATCAGCCTCTTAACAAAAGGGCGCCGGAGAAATTTCCCCGGCGCTGCCTGTCGTAATCCTGTCACAGTAAATGATTATCTGTAAATGATGTCGTTTCTTCCTGGTCCGTTTGAGATCATGGTGATCGGGAATCCGATGTGTTTCTCTACGAACTCTACATATTTTCTGCAGTTCTCCGGAAGATCCTCGTATTTCTTGATTCCACGGATATCGCATTTCCATCCCGGAAGCTTCTCAATAACCGGTTTTGCTTTCTCAAGCTGCACAGTTGTCGGGAATTCTGTTGTTACCTCTCCGTCGATCTCATAGCCTGTGCAAACCGGGATCTCATCCAGATATCCCAGAACATCCAGTACTGTAAAAGCAACGTCTGTAGCTCCCTGGAGACGGCATCCGTATTTGGATGCAACACAGTCGAACCATCCCATACGTCTCGGACGGCCTGTAGTAGCACCGAACTCACCACCGTCACCGCCACGTTTTCTCAGCTCATCTGCTTCCTCGCCGAAGATCTCAGAAACGAATGCACCTGCTCCAACTGCACTGGAGTAAGCTTTGCATACGGTTACGACCTTCTTGATCTCATATGGAGGCAGGCCTGCACCGATGGCACCATAAGCAGCCAGTGTGGAAGAGGATGTAACCATCGGATAGATTCCGTGATCCGGGTCTTTCAGAGTTCCAAGCTGTCCCTCAAGAAGAACCTGTTTTCCCTCTTTCAGTGCATTCCAGAGATAGAGCGATACGTCGCATACGTATGGCTCAACCATCTTCTTGTATTCCATCAGCTCATTCATGATGTCTTCCGGTTTCAGAAGTGGTTTATGATAAAGGTGCTCAAGTGTTACGTTCTTGGTCTCACAGATACGTGCAACCTTCTCTTTCAGTGCTTCCTCATCAAAGAGCTCGCTTACCTGAAAACCGATCTTTGCATATTTGTCAGAATAGAACGGAGCGATTCCAGATTTTGTGGAACCGAAAGCCTTGCCGCCAAGACGCTCCTCTTCATACTGATCGAACAGAATGTGGTAAGACATTACCATCTGTGCTCTGTTGGAGATCAGGATCTTCGGTGCCGGTACTCCACGGCCTACTACTTCGTTGTACTCCTTGAAGAATACCGGAATGTTCAGTGCAACACCGTTTCCGATGATGCTTGTTGTATGTCCGTAAAACACACCTGACGGAAGTGTATGAAGTGCGAATTTACCGTAATCATTTACGATGGTGTGGCCGGCATTGGCTCCACCCTGAAATCTTACGATGATATCGGCTTTCTCAGCAAGCATATCTGTGATCTTGCCCTTACCTTCATCTCCCCAGTTTGCTCCTACTACTGCAGTTACCATAACACAGTTCCTCCTTGTGTCTTTCTCTATTATTCGGAACGGCATGCTCTCTGTCTGTAATGCCAGAAGACATGCTATTCCTGTCTGTGTTCATTTCTTAATGTTTATAACCTTCCGCAATTATACGTTGATCTCAACCTTAACCCCAAGCAGATCCTTATGTGCGTCCAGAACCGGCTGTACCACATTGGCAATAAACGCCTCTGTCTGCTCTTTTGCACGTCCTGTATATCTGGACGGATCCATGGATTTCTGAAGATCCTCAAGAGTCAGGTTAAATGCCGGATCCGCAGCGATCAGTTCAAGAAGGTTGTTATCCTTGCCTTCTACCTTCACGTTCTTGCCTGCTTCCATGGAAAGCTCACGGATACGCTCATGAAGCTCCTGACGGTCTCCACCTGCCTTAACTGCATCCATCATGATATTCTCAGTCGCCATGAACGGAAGCTCGGACATCAGTCTCTTCTCAATAACCTTCGGATAAACAACCAGTCCGTCTACAACATTGAGGCAGAGATCCAGGATTCCGTCAATTGCAAGGAATCCTTCCGGAACGCTGAGACGCTTGTTTGCAGAGTCATCCAGAGTTCTCTCAAACCACTGTGTCGCAGATGTGATAGCCGGATTCAGGGCATCGATCATCACATATCTGGACAGGGAAGCGATTCTCTCACTTCTCATCGGGTTTCTCTTATATGCCATGGCGGAAGATCCGATCTGGGATTTCTCAAATGGCTCCTCCACTTCTTTCAGATGCTGAAGAAGACGGATGTCGTTGGACATCTTATGTGCACTTGCAGCGATTCCCGCAAGGATATTCAGCACACGGGTGTCCACTTTTCTGGAATAAGTCTGTCCGGAAACCGGATAGCAGGACTTGAATCCCATCTTCTCGGCGATCATCGGATCGATCTTGTCGATAGTCTCCTGATCTCCGTCAAAGAGTTCCAGGAAGCTTGCCTGTGTACCGGTTGTTCCCTTGGAACCAAGAAGTTTCATAGTGCTTAATACATACTCAAGGTCCTCAAGATCCATCAGGAATTCCTGTGTCCAGAGAGTTGCCCTCTTACCTACGGTTGTGGGCTGTGCCGGCTGGAAATGAGTAAATGCCAGAGTTGGCTGATCTTTATACTGTGCTGCAAACTTGGAAAGCTCCGCGATCACGTTCACAAGTTTCTTGCGGACAAGTTTCAGTGCCTCTGTCATAACGATAATGTCGGTGTTATCTCCTACATAACAGGAGGTTGCTCCCAGATGGATGATGCCTTTTGCCTTCGGGCACTGTACACCAAACGCATACACGTGAGACATTACATCATGGCGAACCTGACGCTCACGCTCCTTAGCCACATCATAGTTGATATCATCCGCATGAGCTTTCATCTCATCAATCTGCTCCTGGGTGATGTTAAGGCCAAGCTCACGTTCCGTCTCAGCAAGTGCGATCCACAGCTTTCTCCATGTGCGGAATTTCATGTCCGGGGAAAAAATGTACTGCATCTCTTTGCTTGCGTACCGCTCTGACAGCGGGCTTACATATCTGTCTGTATTCATTATTATCCTCCTGATTACATACATCCGGGCCGGAATGGCGAATGATCCGTTATCTGCCCGGATCTGGTTAATTCACGCCTCTTGAAATTATATAACATTGCCTCTTCAAAAGCAACCGTTTGTTACTCCATACCCTGATGGAATTTTCCCAGAAATTCCTTCATTCTGCCATTATCGGAAGAAAATACCTCCTGTGGGGTTCCCTCCACCGCGATCACACCCTTGTCCATAAAGATGATGCGGTCGGAAATATCTCTTGCAAAATTCATCTCATGGGTGACGATCACCATGGTGATATGCTCCTGTGCCAGATCCTTGATAACCTTCAGGATCTCCCCGGTGAGCTCCGGATCCAGTGCAGATGTCGGTTCATCAAAAAACAGGATCTTCGGATTCATGCAGAGGGCACGGGCAATGGATACTCGCTGCTGCTGTCCTCCTGAAAGCTGGAAAGGATACGCATTTTCCTTATCTGCAAGACCCATTTTTTTAAGAAGACTTCTTGCCTGGGCATAGACTTCGTCTTTTTTTCTTTTCTGCACTTTTAAGGGTGCGTCTACGATATTTTTCATTACGGAAAAATGCGGGAACAGATTAAACTGCTGGAACACCAGTCCCACATCTCCGGTTTTGATGATCTCGCCGCTGTCCGGTGTCTCAAGACCTGTGGCACAGCGCAGGATGGTGGACTTGCCGGAACCGGAAGGACCGATGATACTTAACACTTCTCCCTCTTCCACATCAAGGGAGATATCTTTGAGGACTTCCAGCCCGTCAAAGCTTTTTTTGATATGTTTCATTTCAAATAATTTCATATTATATACTCTCCATTCCGGTTAACGGTAGTAATTCATGCTCTTCTCAACCTTCTGCATCACAACTGCCACGATCAGATTGAACACATAATAAAATACGGCAGCGATCACAAAAGGCATCATGGTTGTCTGGGCACTCGCGATCTGCTTGGCAATGGTAAACATCTCCGCTACTGCCACAACAAAAGCAAGAGAAGTATCCTTGACCAGTGTAATAACTTCATTGGTGATGGATGGCAGAATCCTCTTGATCACCTGTGGAAGGATGATGCGGAAAAACGTCTGCACTTTATTGTATCCGAGGATCTTTGCAGCCTCATACTGTCCAACCGGCATGGACTCAATGCCGCCACGGTAGATTTCTGCAAAATAGGCCGCATAGTTGATGGCAAATGCGATAAATACAGCGATCAGGCTGTATCCCATGGAAATACGGATTCCAAAGATAAAATATGGACCGAAATATACAACCATCAGCTGCAGCATCAGAGGAGTTCCTCTCATGATGGATATGTAAGCGGATACAATGGCACGGATCACTTTGTTTTTGGACATTCTGCCAAAACAGATCAGAAGTCCCAGCGGCAGAGAAAACAGCAAAGTTACAAAAAAGATCTCAATGGAGACCAGCATTCCTCCTGCCAGCTGCTGAAGCATTACACTAAAACTCATTTTTTTCCTCCTGGTTCGGAGTATCTGTCCCATTTATCGGACTGATACCTGTAATTCCTGTAAACAACAGGAAATGAGCATGCCCGGCAGCTCTTCCAACGCCGAAGCACCCTCATTTCCTTTTTATGCAAAAGCTTCAAAAACTTCTGCTATGTTTCTTATTTCTCCTGCTGTTTGATAGTTTCTGAAAAATATCTTCACAGTTTTTGCTGTAATCTGAGACTGGATCACTTAGACTCAGAATCCGCTTCTTTCTCTGTGCTATCTGCACTTTCTTCTGTGTCAGCTTCTGTGGAATCGGAATCTGAGTCCTCCTTATCCTCGCTGATGCAGAGCATACTCTTATCCAGCTCATATTTATCTGCAAGCTTGTCAACTTCACCGGACTCGTCAAGTTTCTTGACTTCATCCCATACCAGATCTTTCAGTTCATCGTTACCCTTCTTAAATCCGATGCCATACTGCTCATTCTGGATCGGCTCGTCAAGGATCACATATTTATCCTTGCCTCTCTGGGAAAGCTGATAATTGGCAACACCAATATCAACAGCAACCGCATCTGCAGCACCGGAATCAATATTCATAAACGCGGTGTTGTAATCCGGGTTCTCTGTAAGAGATGCGAAGCTGTCCTTCAGATCCTTGTTATCGTCGTTATTCAGTGCGTCCAGTGCAGCGGATGCAGCCTGTACAACTACGTTCTTACCCTTAAGGTCTGCAAGCTTCTCAATTCCGGAATCCTTGGCAACTACGATCACCTGCTCATTGTTGATATAAGGATCGCTCCATGTATAATCATCCTCACGGCCGTTAATGGTAAATCCGTTCCAGATACAGTCGATGGTTCCGGAATTCAGCTCCATATCCTTGGAATCCCAGTTGATCGGCTTCTTGACAAGCTCCCAGCCAAGATTATCACATACTTCCTGAGCCAGGTCAAGGTCAAATCCCACATATTCTCCGTTATCATCCTTATATCCGAACGGAGGATATTCAGCATCAAATCCTACGATCAAGGTCTTATCCTCAACACCAGCCTGTACACTTACTCCTGTTACCATCATTCCTATTGTCATCGCTGCCGCCATTACTACTGCAACTGTTCTCTTCTTCATGATCGTTCTCCTTTTTTTCGTTATTCCTTTATCACGTGGTCACTCTACTACGTGAAAGCGTATGGTTATAGTAACATACCAAAAAGGAGCTGTCAAGAGCAAACCTTCTGCTCTGCCAGATAATCTTTGTATTTCTTTCTTGCGGTTTTTAAATAGGCTCTGGAAATAGGGATCTCAGTCTGTCCAATTACAAAACTGTTCTTTTTGAGTGTGTTCACTTTCTCCAGATTGATGCAAAAGCTCTGATGGCATCTCATAAAATTACTGTCGGAAAGCTGTCCCGCAAAATCTCCCAGACGCGCTCTGCAGCTGAGTTTCTTTCCGTCGGTAAGGTGGAAGGTTACATTATGGAGGCTGCTGGATATGTACGCCAGACTGTTATGCTGGAGTGTATAAACCTGAGTTCTGTAATGAAAATGCAGCGCCTTTCCGCCTTCTCTTTCACAGGTGGTCAGGATAGGTAACAGCACATGCTCCAGTTCTCCGCTTTCTACAGGTTTCGTCAGATAATTAAAAGCAAATACCTCAAAAGCTTCTTTATAAAATTTCTCATTTTCCGCTACCATGATGACCGGAATATAATTTCCCCGAAGCCGTATCGCACGGACTGTCTCCAGGCTCTTTCCATTTTCACCATCCAGCCCCATAAATACCACATTACAGATCTTATTCCCTTCCGTCAGTCCGTCAAGAAGGCTCTGCCTGCTACGGTATATCAGGATCTCTGCATCCGGAAGCAGCGTTGAAAGCTGTCTGTAAAGCTTCTGAGCATCTTTTCGTATTTCATCACATACCGCAATAGTTATCACTGCCATGGTTCTGGTTCCCTCCGCCCTGTTCTTTCTTGATATGATCTATTCTATTTTCAAAAAAACTGTCTCGCAATATGTGCCACCAATTGTGCTCGGATTTTTTACAAATAATTGCAATTCCTGATCTGTTTTTGTATAATAATGCCACAAGTATGAAAAAAGGAGAATTATTATGTCTGACTTCAGCAGCAAATGCCGTGAATATCTAAAAAATACAGGAGAAACGGTATACCAGTTATCTGCATCCTCAGGCCTTGACCGTACCTCTCTGCAGCGTATGATCACAGGCAAACGTCTGCCTGGAATGGATTTTGTCCGTCAGTTCTGCGATTCGATCCGGATTAATCCATCCCAGCGTCAGGAACTGATTGAATTATATAAAATCGAAAAAATTGGAAAAGAAATTTACTATAATCGGAAATACATCCAGGAACTTCTCCGTGTGATCAGCACCCAGCAGATGCTTTTCTCCTCTGGTTTTCACAGTCTTACTTCTCTTCCGTTTTACAGTGGAGACTTTTCACTTGATGTGGAAAAAAAAGTTTTAAACCTTTTTGAAGATATCCTGCTCTCCGGTTCCGACGAAAAGATCTGCACCAACATTCCTGCAAACTGTCGGCTTATTGTACAAGTTTCTGCACATCTCTATCCGGAATATCAAAAGCTTCCTCCTGTTATCCAGATTCTTCCGCTTCACCAGAATCCTACCGCATCACCGGACTATAATATGAACCTGGAAACTTTTTTGTGTACCATTCTTCCGATCCTGTGCGGCTTTCTCAATTATCAGCCCTACTATTATTACACCCAGGCCGGAAGAGAACTTTCCTGTTATGAATTGTTTCCGTTTTTCTTTATTACAGAAAAGAAACTCCTGCTTATTTCTTCTGATATGTCAACTTTCATATCTACAGAAAATCCGGAAGTTATACATTCCTATCAGCAGGAATTTCAGAAAATCCTGGAAAACTCCAGCCGTTTTTTCCAACAGTCGGATTCTCCTTCACAGATCCTGGAGATTTTCGGTTCCATTATGAACACCAATATTACAACAAACTTTGCGCTGGAGTCTCATCCATGTCTTGCGTTGATGTCCTATGGACCCGACTTTGTACAGGCCCTCTTTGAAAACAGAGATATTGATCATTCCAACTCTGTTTATACACAACTGGTTTCTATTTTAAAACAGCCGCAGTTTGCCTTTACAGAAAACGACACTTCCTGTAACTATTTCACCCTGAATGGAATCCGGAAGTTTGCACAGACCGGTCTTCTGGACGGTCCATATTCCTATCATCAGACACCACTTCCAAAAGAAGAACGGAGAAAATCGATCCAGCACATTCTTGACACAGATATGGGCGGTGAAAAATGCAAGATCCTTAAGCATTCTGTCCTCCCTGAAACGGGAATCCATCTTGAAGTTCTGTCCGATTATTCTGTTTTTCTCTGTTTTCTTTCCAAAGAAGATACTTTTATGTGCGTTTATCTGAAAGAAACCAGTATCGGACAGGCTCTGGACGACTATCTCTCTTCTCTTTCCGAAGAAGAAGCTGTCTACACAAAAAAAGAAGCCCGGCAGATCCTGCTGGGACTTCTTGAACAGCTTTAAGAGCCTGTACTTCTGTGATATTCTCTTGTAAGATCCTCCAATATCCTGTCAGTCTCTCCGGGTGCAATCTTCTGCTCCGGGAGGCTGATAAACTGTTCCAGAGCTCTGGCAGTTTCTTTTTTTACGGAATCCTCTGCCTTCAGATCTTCCTGTATCTTTTCAAATTCTTCCGGTGTATGCACACTTCGGTAAGCCAGAAGATAAATCTTCAGTGCCTTTTCTGACTGGTTTACCTTCCATGCAGCAAAGAAACAGTCCAGTGCCTTATCCATCTGAAACAGATAACTGTAAGCACATCCCTGATTATGCAGAATCCGCTCTCTCATTTCTCTGGAGATTTCTCTGGAATCTTTTTCCAGAAGCTTCTGATAAACACGGATTGCGTTCACGTACATCCGGTTTTCCATGAGGGCATCCCCTTTTCTCTTTTCCCGTATCTCCTCGGATTCCTTATTTCTTCTTTCAATCCTTCCATTCAGGATACGAAGTTCTTCATAAGCCAGATAATTGATCTCTTTAAATATCGGATACAGAATTTCCTCCAGACCTGCCTCTTTTCCAATGAAAGGTCGAAGCTTCGCCGCAAGTTTTGGAAGTTTCAGTTCCTCATCCAGCCAGGTACACAGCTTATTACTGATAAGAGAACGATCCACAAGGTAAAGATTATTATAAAGATAATAGCAGAGTTCTTCTATGGAATAAATATTCGTGCTGATATTTTCAATGTAAAATGGTTTCTCTGCTTTCTTTACCTGGCATAAAATATATCCGCTCATACCTGTTTCCTTTCTTCTGTCTCATCCCAGCGTACCAGTTCTTTCCATGTCTTCCCGCTGGATGGATACATTTCCCCAAATCCAAGATCCTTTACTGTGATCTCACAGTCTTTCGATGATACGTATTTCAACGTAAGTGCAAGTCTGGTCGTCCGGTTTGGTCGTTTTGGCAAACCTTTAAGCGCCATTGCCACCCGCTTTCTCTCCGTTTCATCCGGAAGATTTACTACAAAGACCAGTTCTTCCGTATCATCCAGGATCAGTTCACACTCTGCATTGCATTCATACCAGTTGCTGCCGCCTTCGATCAGCGGATAATACGCAGGAGAACCCATCACCCGCATATCCATTCCCACATCCGCAGTAACCAGGGAATCGCTTAAATATCTGTACCCTTTTAATTTTTTGTCTTCAAGTCTGTCCTTACCGGCGATGCAGGCTCCTTTTGCAAAGAGATTGTTTCCGTAAAATACTTTGCGTCCCTGATGACACAGAAGCTTTACTGACTGCTGTGCCCACTGCTGGTCGAACCCTTCTCCTGTGATCTGCACACTGGAAAAAAGTTCTTTTCCAAGAGTTTTTGTTATAAAACGGCAAAACTCCACATCACGGATCTCATCCTCCGTTTCAAGCGTTGTACTCACCGGTTCTTCGAGATTGACAAGTATAGGTCTGGATGCAGCATTGATCGTCAGCTTACGAAACGCAATTTTATCTCCATCAAACGCATACCAGGCCACACTTCGGTTCCAGGTTTCTCTTTTCTGGCCCAATGCATAGTAATAAAAACTTTCCCCGTAATCCATAAGCATGTATTTCTCTGCCGGAAAACCGGCAATTCCACAGGCCTTCTGATAATTACGCACCTGTATGGCATCAAGCTCAGGAGAAGTGATACACATGCACTTTGTGTTTTTTACAATGTCCTGAATTCCAAGAAATTTCAGCATTCCTTTCAGGAAATGAGCAAGGAGCTCTGCCGGCTCCTTATCCTTTCCCGCCACCTGTATGCTTTCTTCCTTCTGGCAGATATCATAAATATTTCCGAGCATGATCCCGCCTTTTTCTCTGGAAAAATACTGTGCTTCCAGGCCCACACAGTAATCGTTCTGCTCTGTACGGTAACAGATACAGCCCGGAGCCTCATACTGGCTGGTTCCCACTTTCATGGAAAGAGAACGGGCCTCTTCTGCTTTTCTGTCATAATAGCAGATCTGTGTATATTCTTTTCCAATATCGATTCCTATCAGCAAATCTCGAATTTCATTCATCTTTCCGGTTCCTTCTCTATGACAAACATTTCATTGACGTACTGTTCCTGCCGGAGATACTGTGAAAGTTTCTCCTTCACTTCCGGATCTTTCTCCAGTTTTCTTGCACAGAGGATCTGATTGATCAGCTGATATTTACTGGAAGCTCTGTCATCCGTCAGATTCATGGTCAGCATTTTCTCTTCAGTCCTGTGCACACCGTTTTCATCTTCTGTCTGAAAATAATAGTGCAGAGTCTCACCGTAAAACAGAGTAAACGTCTTGGTAAAAATTCCCTCATAGACATTACGCAGCGGCTCGCTCTTATATTCCGGCATGGTTCCAAGTCCTGTATCCAACAAATAATACAAAGTAACAGAAGTCTCAGGCGAAGCATGATATTCTACAAAAGTCTTATCATCCAGCTGATACGGGCGCAGGATCCTCTGATCCAGATCATGGAAAAACTCAAATACCATATCATCTTTTACGCAGGAAGCCAGAATTTCTTCCTCCAGAGCAAGTTCTTCCTCATCGGATGCTTTTTCTTCGGAAAGTATTTTCAGAAGTTCCAGGTCACAGATTCTGTCTGTTGGCCATTCTTTCCGTTTGCAGATTTTGAGATATTCTCTGAGACACGGAGTCTCCGGCATCCCCTTTACAAACATTCCATAAGCCATCTGTGTCAGGTAAGCTCCGATCACCTGTTCCTTTCCGGAATGACTGATATAAGATTTCAGGATCTTTTCGCCTTCTTCCCGGTAATCTGCAGTGAACATCAGAAGCGAAAGTATCCTTTCCTCCAGGCTGTACGTATCCATCTCAAAACCGCAGGCACTTTTCCAGATATCCAGAAGTTCTTCCACAGGACCAAACCGGAATTTCATCAGATACTGAAGGATCACTTCATCATAAATTCCATTTCTGTATACATGGGAAGAAAGTGCGATCAGCTCTTCATCTTCCGTACAGTCACAGCGAATGATCATCCGGCTTGCCAGTTTCAGCAGCTCACATTCCTCTACTCCTTCAAAGCCAAATGCCTCCACAACGCTCATTGCCTGTGGGAACAAGCCTCTCTGGATGAGGATTTCCAGCAGTATCTTCTTATCGACCATAGCATATTCCCGATAGTCCATCATTTCCAGGCAGGCATCCAGATCTTCTCCCTGTACATGATCCCTGTAATATTCCAGGATCCGTTTTCGAACAGCATCTCTGTATTCTCCTGTAAACGCAGATGAAAGGACCAGCTTCTGAAAAATCCCCAGATTTGTGCGGCAAATATCCTGTGTCTGGCAATAATAAAGCAGCACACCTGCTTCATCTGCGCCCTTTTCCAATACTGTCGGTACCATTTCCCTGTCGTCAAAAAGTGGTGTCATGTTATAATCCACTGTTGACGCATAGCGTCTCTGTTTTTCGTCCTGAAAGATCACTGCAGCATCTTCTGTATAGATCCTCGGATAGGCGATTCCATGCACACAGGGATAAATTTCTTCCTGTTTCATCTGTCTGTGACGAATGATCACGCTGCGTACCTTGGGATCATCTGTATACAGGCGGTACGTAAACATCCTTGAAGCAATAACCTGTGCTTCCTCCGTATTTGCCGGTTCGCGCATAAATTCCTGATAGACAGCAGCATAATTTTCATTCATTCTTCCTTCTCTCAGCTTGCGCATGGCAAAATCTCTCATGCTGTCCCGATAGCTTTCGTAAGTCTGCGGATCCTGCTCTTTCCGGGCGATGATGCAGGCATAAAGATACGCTCTCTTGGAATCTCCGAGATTATTGTTATTATAAGTAAAATACATAAGCAGCGGCTTCGGAAGTACTCTTCTGTAAGAAGTGTCCAGTGTCTCTACATAATATTCATAAAGACGTGTGATCCGGATTCCCTGGTCTACTGCCGCGGAAAACCAGCGGAAATATTCTGCTTTTCGTGGATTTCCCTTCATGATATATTTACAGATCGCTTCTACTGTGTCATCCGACGGAAAAGCCTCACACCCCAGTACCATAGCCCGGTACAGGCTTTCATTAAATGATTTCTCATAACCGGAAAGATAAGCAAGCCGCATCACAAGTTCCTCTGTAAGCATGTTCTCTTTTCCGGCAAAAAGAAATACCTGCGCCCAGAAACGATTCATCCGGTGAAGCAATGACATATCCCGGCAGATGCTGTTCCATGCTTCCAGATACAGAAACGGGCTGGTACATCCTCTTTCAAAAAGCTCTTCCATCAAAAAGATCTTTCTGGATGGGGAAAGAGTCTGATCCATCTCAAATACCAGTTTCAGAAGAATGTAACTGTCCTCTTTCTGCATCTGAAAATTCTGGATCTTACGAAGCGCCTGTTCCTCATCTCTGTACAGTCCTGTCAGGGTACACAGATACAGATAAAGCCCTGCCTGTTCCAGTTCATTATGATTAAAAGATTTATTCTGATAACGTACCAGAATGTCTTCTGCTTTCTGGTCTTCTCCTTCCAGATGGAAAATATACGCTTCCAGAAGCTGATATTCCGGATATTTCAGTCCGCTCTCTCCCATTTTATCCAGTTTTTCATGTGCTTCGGCTGCCCATGTCTGAAAGCCGGTTTTCCCGCATGCAAAAGTCAGATACTCCCTGAGCATGGATACGCGGTACTGTTTCTCCAAAAGGTCAAGATTGACAGAGCTTCCGTTTCCCCTGGACGCCAACACATGATACACCAATTTCTGATAAGGAGTCCGTACAATGATCTCACCATACTGGTTACCTTTTCCCAGTTTTTCCTTATGGATCACATATTCCACTTCACAGGTACTTCCAATAAAATCTTCTTCCGTCACAACATGTTTCCCTGTTTCCAGGAAGTCCCCATTCACTTCAATATCTGCACGCAGATGGCCCCAGCCGCTTCTGTGAATATAAAAAGACTCCTGTATGGATTCACTGACCTCATAGAAATTCACCTCTTCTCTGTTCAGATCCAGTGTCACCTTATCTTTGGCACCGGCTGTGATCAGAAATTCCTCCAGATGCTGGTATGTTACCGGCTGCTGAGACATTCCTTCATAAAGAGAACGGAGCTTCTCACTCTGTTCTTTCAGGATCAGGGAAAAATGGCGTTCCGTAAAAAGCCTGTATGCTTCATGGAAATCCTCCTTTGCGATCCGGATAAATTCTTCCATGGAAGTCACTTTTCTGCCTGAACTCTTCACTTCTTCTGTCTGCACTGTTACCTTAAAAGGCAGCCTGTATTCTCCGATGCTGGTAGTAAAACACAACCATCCCGCAAAACTTTCCCCGGGTTTCATTCCTTCTGCATCCAAGCCATAAGGCATACGTACTGTCGTACCTGAAAAGCGGTCAAATCCAGGCACCAGTCTCCGATCAGAGGATGTTACAAATCCACTGATCCTGCGATTGTCATCTGTGCCAAAATAAAGTTCGTCTTTCGTCGTTTCTCCTGCTTTCAGAGTGACGGAAATCTCCTCCTGGGAAAACAGAAGTTCCGGCTGTTCATAAATAAATTTTCCGTTAAGAAGCTGTTCTATCCTCTTTTTCAAAATATATACTCCTCGTCAATGTACGTTGATTATTAACACTCATATCTTATGATTATACACCAGATCAGAAACTGGCGCAACAGGATGACACCCCTGTAAATATTCTGTTGGAAAAGCACGAAAAGCACGTCCATTTCATAAACTGTATGGAAATCCCCTTTGAGGTGAATCTTTGAAAACATTTTTGAAACCGCTGTCTGCTGCGGAAGAAAAATTTTATCTTCTGCAGTTCCAAAGGGGCGATCCGGAGGCAAAAAACATTCTCATCGAACGTAATCTCCGTCTTGTGGCCCATGTCGCAAAAAAATACCAGGGTTGCGACGAAGATCCCGATGATCTGATATCCATCGGCACCATCGGCCTGATCAAAGCAATCTCTACTTTTGATCCCTGCCGTACTTCCAAGTTGTCCACCTATGCGGCACGCTGCATTGACAACGAACTTCTCATGATGCTCCGCGCCCGAAAAAAACGATCCAGGGAAGTTTCCCTTTATGAGCCTATCGGAACAGACCGGGAAGGTAATGAGATCAGCCTTCTTGATATCATTGAAAGTCCACCCGTAGATGTTGTGGAAGACTGTTTCCAGAAAGACAGTATTTCCCATCTTCTCAGTCATATCCCTCAGATCCTTACCCAAAAAGAATATGAAGTGATCTGCTGCCGCTACGGTCTGAACGGTCAGGATCCTCTGACACAGCGTGAAATTGCCAGAAATCTTTCCATCAGCCGTTCCTATGTATCCCGCATTGAAAAAAATGCGCTCCGTAAACTCCGAACACTTTTTCCCGAAAAACAGTAAGGGGAGAACGTTCTTTTCGTTCTCCCCTTAAATATCTGTTTTACTCACCTCTTCGAAGAATATCAAATACCTCCGGTGTCTCGTTCAGTTTCACATAAATTCTCTGTTGTGCATGTGGTGCACTTTCCATGGATTCTCCTTCTTCGTTATAAATGGCTTCCACTGTAACCGGGATATTTCTTCCATCCGGTTTCATGATCTCAATGGTTTCCCCCACAGAGAATTTATTTCTCTGTGTCAGTCTTGCCAGACCTCTCTCATCGATCTCTTCCGCAAATCCAAGATAAGTATATTCTCTTACATAGGTATTACTGTCATAGATCTGTGTGTTCTCATCCGGTTTTCCATAGAAAAATCCGGTCGTAAACTGACGGTAGGTACAGTTTGAGATCTGTTCCTGATACCATGGCATATTGGCATGATACTTTTCCGGACTTTCCATACAGTCATCAATGGCCTTACGGTAAGTTCTGGCTACCGTTGCCACATAAAGAGCTGTTTTCATGCGGCCTTCGATCTTCAGGCTGTCAATACCGCTGGTAAGGATATCTTCCATATGTTCTACCATGCAGAGATCCTTGGAATTGAAAATAAAAGTCCCTCTCTCATTTTCAAATACCGGCATATATTCTCCCGGGCGTTTCTCCTCCACAACGGAATATTTCCATCTGCACGGATGCGTACAGGCTCCCTGATTGGCGTCCCTGCCTGCCATAAAGTTACTCAGAAGGCATCTTCCGGAGTAGGAAATACACATAGCTCCATGGATAAACGTCTCAATCTCCATGTCATCCGGAATATGTGCCCGAATTTCCCGGATTTCCTCCAGAGAAAGTTCTCTTGCACTTACCACACGTTTTGCTCCCAGATTATACCAGAAACGGTATGTCTCATAATTGGTATTGTTCGCCTGTGTACTGATGTGGCGCTCAATCTCCGGACAGATTTCCTTTGCATACATAAAGATTCCCGGATCTGCGATAATCAGTGCGTCAGGACCGATTTCCTTCAGTTCCTGAAGATATTCTCTTACGCCTTCAAGATCCCGGTTATGGGCCAGGATATTTACTGTCACATAAACTTTTACACCATGGGCATGGGCAAAAGCAATGCCCTCGCGCATGTCCTCTTTTGAAAAATTCTTAGCCTTTGCACGAAGTCCAAAGGCTTCTCCGCCGATATAAACGGCATCTGCACCATATATGACGGCAACCTTTAAAACCTCAAGGCTGCTCGCCGGAACTAAAAGTTCTGGTCGTTTCATAAGCCTGTTCTCCTGTTTTTACACTTACAGCCGCCCCGTCTCCAAGTGGCAGTACCGATGTACGAAGCACCGGGCTGTGGGTCAGCTGCCAGAGGTATTCTCTCATTCTTTTATAAATTGTCCGGTTTCTCCGTTCCACAAGATAATGAGATTCGATAATGTCTCCCTCCTGCAGCACGTTGTCTGATACCAGTACACTTCCCTCTTTCATCAGACGCAGCACATCCGGAAGCCAGTGGATATACTGTCCCTTGGCCGCGTCCATGAAGATCATGTCAAATGTTCCGGTAAGGGTTTTCAGGATCTCACCGGCATCTCCCTCCAGAAGTGTGATCTGGGATTCCCTTCCTGCACGCCTGAAATTATCCTTTGCCACAGGAATCCTTTTTTCGTAATTTTCTATGGTAATGATCTTAAGATCTTTCGGGCCGTATTCACACATAAGAAGTGTGGAGAAGCCTACGGCAGTCCCCACCTCCAGAATTCGCTTCGGCTGTTTTACTGCCAGAAGCATCCTCATAAAACTCTGCATATCCCTTCGGATGATCGGCACCCGGTCCGCAAGTGCCCTTGATTCCAACTCCTGCAGAAACGGAGTATTCCCCATATCAAGAGAATTGATATAGGTCTTCATGCGTTCTTCTACGATCACTGGCTGTTCGATCCTTCCTCACTCTCTTCTCCGGACAGTACCGCTATGATCCTGGTCGGTGTATAAGCTGTACTGAGAAGGTATGTACCGGCCTTGATCTGACCGTGGTACGCGGACATTCTCTCCTGCACTACAAAAGCAGCTGCATCCTTGATAAGCCCTTTCTGCTCCAGAGTCTTACCTACCTTATATGCAGACGCACCTTCTTTTATGACTACAGTTACCTGCTGTCCTTCTCCCGGACTCATGGCCTGCTGATTAAATACATCATATCCAAACTGATATGCGGATTTTCCAACCCAGATCAGAAATACAAGGATACAGATATACAGAGCGATCTTAAATGCCCCTCCAGCCAGAAAAACCCCGGCTCTGCCTGCCTTGTCTCTTGTGTCTGCCATAGTCTTTCTTCCTCCTATAAGTCAGGAATCTGTATGTCTATCCCGGCTACCAGCGTTCTGCAGATTCTCTGCATCAGTCTGCACAGTGCAAGCTCGGCGTCAAGATAGGCATTTACTTTCAGGTTCTGTCTCAGACTTGCAGACTCCCGGTTGAGCTGTTCCGCTACCTGGAACAGCTCATCCTTATCAGCCTGGTTCTGAAGTCTGAAATTATCTCCCCGGAATCTCATCACCCTGGCCTTCAGCTCAGGTTCCTTATCAAGCTCCGCCGCCTGTTTCTGATATTCCTGGTATTCGTCGCTTCTGTGCACAGCATCGAGAAGTTTCTCAATGTCTATGCTGATCTCATCCATGTTCCTATGCCTCCATAATGATTGGCAGGATCATAGGACTTCTCTTGGTACGTTTCCACAGATATTCACCAAGTGCATCCTTGACTTCTGTTTTGATCTTGCCCCAGTCTGTGATATTGTTTTCCAGGCAGGAATCCAGTGCGGTTTCCACAACCTGTCTGGCATGTTCCATAAGATCCTCGGATTCTCTTACATATACAAAACCTCTGGAAACAATGTCAGGTCCTGCAAGAACCACATTGCTGTGACGCTCCAGGGTCATAACTACGATCATAATTCCGTCCTCCGACAGATGCTGACGATCACGGAGCACGATATTTCCAACATCACCCACGCCAAGTCCGTCTACGAAAATTGCTCCTGTGTGAACACTTCCTGTCACCTTGGCATCCTGTCCATCCAGTTCCAGTACATTTCCGGAAGAAAGGATGAAGATATTCTCTTTCGGAATTCCCAGATCTTCCACAATATGTTTCTGTGCAGTCAGATGACGGTACTCGCCATGGATCGGGATCGCATATTTCGGTTTCACAAGGGAATAGATCAGCTTGATTTCTTCCTGGCATGCATGTCCGGACACATGGACATCCTGGAAAATAACCTTGGCGCCCTTCATGGACAGCTCATTGATAACCTTGGAAACTGCTTTTTCATTTCCGGGGATCGGATTGGAACTGAAGATGATGGTATCGTTCGGTTTGATGGTGATCTTCTTGTGGATATTGGCTGCCATACGGGAAAGTGCCGCCATGGACTCACCCTGGCTTCCGGTTGTGATCAGAACTACCTTGTCATCCGGATAATTCTTCACCTGATCGATCTCGATCAGAGTATTCTCCGGAATCTGCAGATATCCAAGTTCTGATGCTACAGAAATAACATTGACCATACTGCGGCCTTCCACCGCAACCTTTCTTCCGAAACGGTATGCAGTGTTGATGATCTGCTGCACACGGTCCACATTGGACGCAAAAGTCGCAATGATGATCCTGGATGTACGGTACTCATTAAAAAGATTATCAAATACATGTCCCACCGTACGCTCAGACATGGTAAATCCCGGTCTCTCCGCATTGGTACTCTCACACATCAATGCAAGTACACCTTTCTTTCCGATCTCTGCAAAGCGCTGCAGATCGATGGCATCTCCGAATACCGGTGTGTAATCTACCTTGAAGTCTCCTGTGTGTACCACGATTCCTACCGGAGAGTAAATGGCAAGCGCGGATGCATCCTGGATACTGTGGTTGGTCTTGATAAATTCCACAGCAAAATCTCCGAGATTGATCACCTGTCCGTGTTTTACTTCTTTCAGTTTCGTAGAACGCACAAGATTGTGCTCTTTCAGTTTGTTGCGGATCAGTCCCAGTGTCAGCTTTGTAGCATAGATTGGAACATTGATCTCTTTCAGTACATAAGGAAGGGCTCCGATATGATCCTCGTGTCCGTGGGTGATCACAAATCCCTTAACCTTGGAAATATTTTCCTTAAGATAGGTTACATCCGGGATGACCAGATCGATTCCCAGCATATCATCCTCAGGGAAAGAAAGTCCACAGTCTACCACTACAATACTGTCTTCATACTCAAAAGCGGTGATGTTCATTCCGATCTGTTCCAGACCGCCAAGTGGTATGATCTTAAGTTTTGAGGATGATCTGCGGCTGTTTTTCCGTCCGGATGGTCTGCCGCTGTTCTTAACCGGTCTCTGTGTGTTTCTGCTGCTGTTCTTTACAGCACCGCCTGCGGCTGTTTTCTTCACTGACGGGCGGAATGGTTTATCCTGGCGGTTTTTACCTCCACGATACTGTCTTGTCCTTGATCCGGCATTTTTCTGTCTTGGCACCTGTCTTCTGGCACCGCCTGCGGAACTTACTGTTCTGCTCTCTGCGTTTCTGTTGTCCTCGTTGTTCTCGCTTTTCAAAAATCGCTCCTCCATTCAAAATTCACGTCATCCAGCATCTGCTGAAAAACCGCATACACGGCCTGAAGCTCACCCTCATCTTCAACCATCTCATAGCAGGCTTCCGTGCTTCCCGGAGCGGAAATGTCCTTCAGAATATATGCGTCTGCTTCCTCATCCTGTGAATCGGACACCAAAAGATAAGTCACACCCGCAATGTTGGTCTGCTCCTCTACGTAAAACTCAGCAGTTGTGCCGTCGTCTGACTGAAATATTATTTTTTCCATATTTAATTCTTCCTTATCCGTTCTTGTAAAAATATCTGTATTTCCGGGTTATGATTCCGATTCTTCCTGCTGCTCTTTCTTATGTGCGGCAGCATCCAGATATCCCTGCAAAATAAAGACTGCTGCTACCTGATCCAGATACTGCTTGCGGTCTTCCTTATGCACGCCGGTCTCTTCCAGGGTGCGGTCCGCCGCCATGGTAGTCAGTCTTTCGTCCCACATAATAACAGGCAGGCCTGTACGTCTCTCCAGCATTTCCTTGAATTCCAGAGATTTCTCGGCCCGCTCTCCTACGGTATTGTTCATGTTCTTCGGATATCCCAGAACGATCTCCGTAACCTGATACTCCGAAATGATCTCTTCAATACGTGCCAGTGTACGGCGAAGCTTGTTCTCCTGCTTGCGCCATACAGTCTCTACGCCCTGGGCTGTCAGACCGAGAGGGTCGCTTACCGCAACTCCCACAGTCTTCGAGCCATAGTCCAGTCCCAGTACTCTCATATTACCGTTCCCAGGACTTGTTCTTGATATACTCGGTGAGAAGTTCCTCTACCAGCTCATCACGCTCCACTTTCATGATCATGCTTCTCGCACCCTTGTGGCTTGTGATATAAGTCGGGTCTCCGGACATAATATATCCTACGATCTGATTCACCGGATTGTATCCCTTCTCATCCATTGCATTGTACACCAGATCCAGGACTTCCTTTACCTGAAGCTCCTGATCCGGTTTTGTTCTGAAATACTGTGTATTTCCCAGATTATTTTCTGCCATTGTCTCTCACGTCCTTAAAATATATTCTTTTTTATTTTAATATATATTTACATAAATTACAATCTTAAATTTAACACGGATTGCGAATACAAACTGTCAACATACGATTCAGCGCTTTATTTTACAACTTCACCGGTCATGATATGCTCTTCAAGGAACCTCTCTGCCTTTACTCTTATGATATCATTTACACCATAATTTTCAGATTTCGGTACCGCTGTTTTTATATATTCACGGCTGTGTCCCAGATACCAGGTCCGGCCATCGTTTGTATACTCTTCCTCGATCAGAACTTCCAGTTCTTTTCCGATCATGGACTTTTCATAATCACTTGCATGGCGGTGATGCATTTCGATCATCTTTTCGCTGCGTCGGGCTTTTTCAGCCTCTGTCAGCTGGCCATCCATGGCTGCTGCCTTCGTTCCCTGCCTTCTGGAATATTTGAAGATATGGGTCTCATAAAAATGAATACCATCTACAAAATCATAAGACTTCTGGAATTCTTCTTCAGATTCCTGTGGAAAACCTACGATCACATCCGTAGTCAATGCCGGATTTCCATAGACTTCTCTTAAAAGCTCACACCGTTCTCTGTACTCCCCGCTTCTGTATCTGCGGTTCATCCTTTCCAGAGTCTCATCACAGCCGCTCTGCAGGGAAAGATGGAAATGTGGGCATACCTTTGGCAGCGCTGCAATCCCCTCGGCAAATTCTCTCGTAACGATTCCCGGTTCCAGAGATCCCAGGCGGATACGCTGGATTCCTTCGATCTCATGTACGGCACGGATAAGGGAAAGCAGTGTCTCTTTTTTCTCCTCCGGAAAATCTACGCCGTAGGAACTTAAATGAATTCCTGTAAGAACTACTTCCTTATACCCTTTTTCTGCAAGGGAATGGACTTCCTTCAGCACACTTTCAATGTTACGGCTTCTGACACGGCCTCTAGCATAAGGAATAATACAGTACGTACAGAACTGATTACATCCGTCCTGAACCTTGATGTATGCCCTTACATGTTCTGCTGTATGATCAATGGAAAGATCTTCGTACTCTTTTGTCTGATTGATCTTAATCACATGGGAGCCATGTCCCGGTTTATTTTCCGCATATTCTGCCAGTGCTTCCACAATATTGATCTTCTGGTTATTTCCAAGTACAAGGTCAATGGCTTCGTCTTTTTCCAGCTTATCACCACCGGTCTGTACATAACATCCCGTTGCTACCACGATTGCTTCCGGATTCATTTTTTTTGCTTTGTGAAGCATCTGTCTTGATTTTCTGTCTGCAATATTCGTTACCGTACAGGTATTGATTACATAAATATCCGCTCCCGGCTCAAAAGGCACAATCTCATATCCTGCCTCCTCCAGAAGCTGCTGCATGGCCTCAATTTCATAGGCATTTACTTTGCAGCCCAGGTTGTGTAATGCAACTCTATTTCCCATTTTTCCTCACTTTTTTTACACTTTAACTAATTATTAAAACAATTTTTATCTCTTTTTACCTTGACTTTTCTGGGGCCGACAGGTAAGATGAAAGCTGTAAATACAAAAATCTATCAAGGGAGGTTATTATAATGAAAACAGCTAAAATCTCACTGAACTCCATCGATAAGGTGAAGGCATTCGTAAACGAGATCAGCAAATTTGACTGCGATTTTGATTTAGTATCCGGAAGATATGTGATCGATGCAAAATCCATCATGGGTATCTTCAGCCTGGATCTTTCCAAGCCGATCGACCTCAACATCCACGCAGACGGCGCTGCTCTGGATAACGTAATGCAGATTATTTCCAAATATACAATCGACTAATCTATGATGTATATTTGAGAGGAACTGTATTGGATACAGTTCCTCTTTTTTCATGTTTTCAGAATTTTTCTGATCTCAATGATCTCCCTTTTTCTGATACCGTTTGATAATCCCAGGGAACCTCCAAAGCGGGGTTCCCTGATTGTTTTTTCTTACAGAAAAACAATCACTGAATTTCAATGATCTCTGTGGTATTCAGAGCAGTCTCCATCAGCTCATCGATCTTCTCAGAAAGTTTCTGCTCGGAACGGCGGATCACCTTAAGATTCGGCTTGGTTACCGGATGTTTTGCAACAAAGATGGTACAGCAGTCCTCAAACGGCTGAATGGATGTCTCAAAAGTATCGATCTTTCTGGAAATCCGAACAATCTCCTCTTTATCAAAACCGATCACCGGACGATATACCGGAAGTGTGCAGACCTCGTTTGTGGAAGCAAGACTCTGTAATGTCTGGCTTGCAACCTGACCGATACTCTCACCTGTGATCAATCCGAGACAGCGGTCTTTTTTTGCAAAATGCTCGGCAATACGCATCATGTATCTTCTCATAATGATGGTAAGCTCATCATGTGGGCACTGGTCGTAAATATAAAGCTGGATATCTGTAAAATTAACTACATGGAGACGGATCGGTCCGCTGTATTTGGCTACCAGGCGGGCAAGATCCACGACCTTCTGTTTTGCACGCTCGCTGGTGTAAGGCGGTGCATGGAAATATACCGCATCGATCTTAACGCCACGTTTTGCGATCATGTAACCGGCAACCGGGCTGTCGATTCCGCCGGAAAGAAGCAGCATGGCTTTTCCGTTTGTTCCGATAGGCATTCCGCCTGCGCCCGGAATGGTCTGGGAATATACATAGATCTTGTCACGGATCTCCACAGAAAGATCCAATTCCGGATGATGAACGTCTACACTTGCCTCCGGGAACGCATCCAGGATACGTCCGCCAAGCTCTGCGCTAACTTCCATGGAGCTAATCGGATAGGATTTCTTTGCACGGCGTGTCCAGACCTTGAAGCTTCCGTTAAAATCCGGATGCCACTGCTTCATATAACCCACAACATCCTCGGCAAGCTTCTCAAAGCCCTGTTCTTCATAGATCATAACCGGGCAGATACCTACGATACCGAATACGTGCTGCAGTGCGTCTACAGCCTCATCGTAATCATAATTCTCCGGGCAGAATACATAGACTCTTCCCTGCTCTTTTTTTACTTCAAAATCTCCCTCGATCTTGGAGAGCGCAATCTCCATCTGATGTACGAGAGCATCTTCAAAACGGTAGCGGTTTTTTCCCTTCAGGGCGATTTCCGCATATTTGATCAAAAATGCATGTACTAACATAAAAATTCCTTTCTTGTATATTCTCTATCGACGTGCATACCTGCGTAACATCGGGATGGTTTTCCCCAGGGCTTCCAGGCAGTAATCTACTTCTTCGAAAGTATTCTCCTCACAGAAACTGATGCGGACGGTACTCTCCACATCCGCTCTTGAAAGTCCCATAGCTGTCAGTGTTGCACTTGGTTTTCTCTTATGACTGGAGCATGCACTTCCTGCGGAAATATATACTCCGAATTCTTCCAGTGTATGGAGCAGGACTTCGCTTCGGACCCCGTGGAAAGTCACACTCATGATGTGCGGTGCCCCTTCTCTTAAAGGCATTCCGTTGATGGTGATGTCTCCAAGCTTTGAAAGTCCCTCTGCCATCCGTTCTTTCAGGTCATAAAGGTGCTGTATTTTTTTATCAAAATCTGTATATACCATCTCTGCGGCAACACCAAGGCCTGCAATTCCCGGTACATTGTCTGTTCCGGAACGCATACCGTTCTGCTGTCCGCCGCCAAGGATCTGCGGCTGTACTCTTACTTTTTCGTTAATATAGAGAAAGCCTACGCCCTTTGGTCCATGGATCTTGTGGCTGCTCACAGAAAGAAGATCGATCCCCAGCTTTTTCGGATAGATACGATACTTTCCGAATGCCTGGATGGCATCTACATGAAAAAGTGCTTTCGGGCTTTTTTCGTGGACGAGCTTTCCGATCTCTTCTACCGGCATCACAGCTCCCACTTCATTGTTCACATACATCACAGACACCAGGATCGTATCCGGGCGCAGAGCTGCTTCCAGTGCTTCCAGTTTCACAACTCCCTGATGATCCACAGGAAGGATGGTCACCTCATAACCCTGATCTTTCAGATAGGCAAAAGGCTGGGCCACTGCCGCGTGCTCCACTGCCGTTGTAATGATATGGTTTCCCATACGCTTGTTGGCTTCCACGCCGCCGATAATAGCAAGATTGTCCGATTCTGTTCCACCGGAGGTAAAAAGAATCTCTTTTTCATTAACTTTCAGTAATTTTGCAAGGGTTTGGGCGCTTTTGCGGACGTAATTCTCCGCTTCCATTCCCTTTTTATGCATGGCAGAAGGATTTCCGAAATCTCCTGTCATGGTTTTGCAGACAATATCCTTTACTTCATCGAAGCATCTCGTTGTCGCGGAATTGTCAAAATATGCTTCCATAGTTTATTCATCCTCCAGTTGAAACATCAGAACAGAAAGTACTGCGAGTCCCGCAGTTTCTGTCCGTAAGATCCGGTGTCCCAGGGTGATCGGTTTCGCACCGGCTTCCATGGCATCTGCCACTTCCTGCTCTTCAAATCCACCCTCCGGGCCGATAAAAACACCGATGCTTTTTCCCGGTTCGATTGCCTGGATCAGTTCCTTTGTCTCTTTCATTCCTTTTGCAAGTTCGTAAGGGATCAGCAGAACATCCAGTTCTTTTGCGTAAGCAAGGGCTTCCTTAAATGTCATCACGGAATGGACTTCCGGAACAAGCATGCGCTTGGACTGTTTTGCCGCGCTTTCCGCGATCTGCTGCCAGCGGGATACCTTTTTTTCCGCTTTCCTGTTATCCAGTTTTACCACACATCGTCTGGTTGAAACCGGAACTACGGAGTATGCCCCAAGTTCCACTGCTTTCTGGATGATCAGTTCCATCTTATCCGCTTTCGGCAGGCCCTGAAAAAGATAAATGCGGTTTTTCAGCTCATAATCCGGCTCCTGGACATAGAGGATGTGGAGCAGCACTTCATCCTCCCCGGCATTTTCGATCACACAGTGATATTCTTTCTCTTTGTCGCTGATCCAGAGCTCCTCGCCTTTTTTCATGCGGAGCACGTTCACGATATGGTTCACATCACTTCCTGTGATGTGGATCTCATGTCTTTCCCCGTCGATCTGATGAGGTTCCACAAAAAATCGCTGCATGAGATCAGTCCTTTCTTGCTGTCACAGATACCCACTCGCCCTGATGAGTCACTTCTACCAGAGTCAGTCCGGCGTCTTTCACAGCCTGCACTACAACGTCTTCTTTTACATCCAGGATACCGGATGTAATGTAATAAGCGCCTTTTTTCATCTGTGCAACGATCACCGGTGTCAGCGGTACCAGAACATCTGCCAGAATATTTGCAGTTACGATATCATATTTCTCATATCCTACCTGATCCTGAACGTCTTTGTCATCGATGATGTTTCCGATCATCATGTCAAAAGATTTCTCCTCGATCTGGTTGGCTTCCTTGTTCTCAGAAACAGCCGGAACTGCACATGGATCAAGGTCTGTACCAACCACATGGCCTGCGCCAAGCTTCAAGGCAACGATTCCCAGAATACCGCTTCCGGTTCCCACATCCAGGATTTCCATTCCCGGTTTCACAAATTTTTTCAGCTGACGGATCACAAGCTGTGTAGTCTCATGCATTCCTGTACCAAAAGCTGTTCCCGGATCAATGTGAAGGATCATCTTGTCCTTATCCTCTGCCTTCACTTCTTCCCATGACGGTACAATCAGGATATCATCCACATAGAACTGATGGAAATACTGTTTCCAGTTGTTGATCCAGTCTTTATCCTCTGTCTGGGATTCTGTGATGGTAGCTTCTCCGATATCCACAAAGCTTCTTAAATCTTCCAGTGCTTCTTTTACATCTTTCAAAATGGCTTCTGTATCTGCATCCTCTTCCAGATAGAAATTCAGATATGCGATGCCGTCATCTGCCGGTCCCTCCGGCATGATATCCACAAACATCTGCGCCTTGTCCTCATCAGTCAGCGGCTGTTTATCCTGGATCTCCACTCCTTCAATTCCCACTTCGGCAAGTGTGCAGATCACAATATCCTCTGCCTCTGTTTTTGTCTTAAGTGTAAAACGGTTCCATTTCATATTTCTATATCTCCTTATGCTGTATACACATTTATGGATTTCTTTTCCTGTCTGTTGCCTGTTTTCTGTTTCCCTGAAAACGGGCACTTCTTTTAATATACACGAATACAGAAAAAAAAGAAAGAGGCTTTTTATGCCTCTTTCCTGTTTTATGTTCATTTATTCCTCAAACATTTCCTTGACTTTCTCACGGAAACCTTTTTTCTTCTTTTCTGTTTTTTCAGATTTTTCGGAAGTCTCGGCTGTACTGTCTGCTGCCGGACGGTTGCCGCATGCAGCATCAAAAGCCTCCAGAGCTTTCTTTGCCTCCTCATTAAGGTTGGTCGGAGTCTGGACTACCAGTGTTACATAGTGATCACCACGAACGTTCTTGTTACGTAATGACGGAACACCTTTTCCTTTCAGGCGGATTCTTGTATCCGTCTGTGTTCCCGGCTTCACCTCATAGGAAACCTCACCGTCAACGGTATTGATCCGCATCTCACCGCCAAGTGCAGCCTGTGCAAATGTGATCGGAGCTGTTGAAAAGATATTCATATCCTGTCTCTGGAAAATCGGATGACGGGCTACATTTACCTCAACCAGCAGATCTCCTCTCGGACCGCCGTTGGTTCCCGGCTCACCTTTTTCACGGATACGGATGCACTGGCCATTGTCGATACCGGCCGGTACAGATACCTGGATTTTCTTTCTGGAAGAGGTATATCCGGTTCCACGGCAGGCACTGCATTTGTCCTTGATCACCTTACCGGTTCCGTTACAATCCGGACAGGTCTGAACATTACGTACCATACCAAACATGGACTGCTGGGTGTAAACGATCTGGCCCTGGCCTTTACATTTCGGACAGGTGATCGGTGATGTTCCCGGTTTCGCTCCGGTTCCGTGACATGTGGTACACTCATCTTTGAGAACGATTTCCAGCTCTTTCTCGCATCCGAAAACCGCTTCCTCAAAAGTAATGTTCACACGTGCACGAAGGTTGGCACCCTTCATCGGTCCATTGTTGGCCCGTCTGGTTCTGCCTCCGCCGCCGAACAGGTCTCCGAAGATATCTCCGAAGATGTCTCCCATATCCGCACCGTTGAAGTCGAATCCACCAAAGCCGCCGGCACCGCCTCCGCCGCCATTTTCGAATGCTGCATGACCAAACTGGTCATACTGTCTTCTCTTGTCGGCATCACTTAAAACGGAGTAAGCCTCTGTCGCCTCTTTGAACTTCGCCTCAGCCTCTTTATCACCCGGATTTACATCCGGGTGATATTTCTTGGCCAGCTTACGATATGCTTTTTTTAATGTTGCGTCGTCGGCGTTTTTATCCACACCTAAGACTTCATAATAATCTCTTTTATCAGCCATTGTAATTATTTCCTACTTGTCTTAGACTTCCTTGTAATCAGCATCTACAACATCATCGCCGTATCCTGCTTCATTTCCGCCCTGAGCACCAGCGTTTCCGCCCATGTTGCCCATATCCGGTCCAGGACCAGCCTGACCCTGAGCTCCCTGAGTCTGCTCATACATCTTGGAGAACAGTTTCTGAGCGCTCTCCATCATCTTCTCCTGTGCAGCCTTGATGTCTGCAACCTGAGAATCAGTAAGCTCCTGAGCATTTGCTGTCTGTGCAAGAAGATCTTTCAGTGCATTGAGGTCAGCCTCAACACTTGCTTTATCGTTTGCGTCAAGCTTGTCGCCAGCTTCTTTCAGTGCATTCTCAACCTGGAATACCATGGAGTCTGCATTGTTTCTTGTGTCGATAGCTTCTTTACGTTTCTTATCCTGAGCCTCGAACTCAGCTGCTTCTTTGACAGCTTTGTCGATATCGGAATCGGACATATTGGAACCAGCTGTGATTGTGATGTGCTGCTCTTTGCCTGTTCCAAGATCTTTAGCGGATACATTAACGATACCGTTGGCATCAATATCAAATGTTACCTCAATCTGCGGAACTCCACGACGTGCTGGCGGGATTCCATCCAGACGGAACTGGCCGAGGGATTTGTTGTCTTTTGCGAACTGACGCTCACCCTGTACAACGTTGATATCTACAGCTGTCTGGTTATCTGCTGCTGTGGAGAAGATCTGGCTCTTCTTTGTAGGAATTGTAGTATTTCTCTCAATCAGACGAGTTGCGATACCACCCATTGTCTCGATGGACAGAGACAGCGGAGTAACATCCAGAAGAAGGATATCACCGGCACCTGCATCACCTGCAAGTTTACCACCCTGTACGGAAGCACCAAGTGCAACACACTCATCCGGATTCAGGTTCTTGCTCGGCTCTTTGCCTGTTAACTGTCTTACCTTATCCTGTACTGCCGGGATACGGGAAGAACCACCAACCAGAAGTACCTGGCCAAGCTCGGAAGCTGTGATACCTGCATCAGACAGTGCACGGCGAACCGGCTCAGCAGTCATCTCTACAAGATCATGTGTCAGCTCATCAAATTTAGCTCTTGTAAGGTTCATATCGAAATGCTTCGGTCCCTCAGCTGTAGCTGTGATAAACGGAAGGTTGATGTTTGTTGTTGTTGCAGAAGAAAGCTCTTTCTTAGCCTTCTCAGCTGCCTCTTTCAGTCTCTGAAGAGCCATCTTGTCGTTGCTTAAGTCTACGCCCTCTGTTCTCTTGAACTCAGCAAGCATGTAGTCTGTGATCTTCTTATCAAAGTCATCACCACCAAGACGGTTGTTACCAGCGGTGGAAAGAACCTCGATAACGCCATCACCGATCTCGATAACAGATACATCGAATGTACCACCACCAAGGTCGTATACCATGATCTTCTGCTCTTTCTCATTGTCAAGACCATATGCAAGAGCTGCTGCTGTAGGCTCGTTGATGATACGTTTTACATCAAGGCCTGCGATCTTACCTGCATCTTTGGTTGCCTGACGCTGAGCATCGTTGAAGTAAGCCGGAACAGTGATAACTGCCTCTGTTACTTTCTCTCCAAGATATGCCTCTGCATCCTTTTTCAGTTTCTGAAGGATCATTGCGGAGATCTCCTGTGGAGAATATTTCTTATCATCAATAGTTACACGGTAATCGGTACCCATCTCTCTCTTGATGGAGGAGATTGTTCTGTCTGCGTTTGTTACTGCCTGACGTTTTGCAGGCTCACCTACCAGACGCTCTCCTGTTTTTGTGAATGCTACAACGGATGGTGTTGTTCTTGCGCCTTCTGTATTTGCGATAACTGTCGGCTGTCCACCTTCCATTACGGCTACACAGCTGTTTGTTGTACCTAAGTCAATACCAATAATCTTTCCCATGATTTTTTCCTCCTGTTTTAGTCTTTATCTGTAAAATTATAACCTGATGTCAAAATTAGTTTGCAACCTTTACCATACTGTGGCGTACTACGAAATCCTTGTAGGTGTAGCCCTTCTGAAATTCTTCCACCACGATGTTCTCTCCAACCTCTTCATCCTCCACATGCATCACTGCATTATGGAAATCCGGGTTGAATTCCTTTCCCACTGCTTCGATCGGCTTCACACCAAGCTCATCCAGTGTTGTGGTAAGCTGCTTGTAGATCATTTTCATTCCATCTGCAAAAGCATCGCCTTCCTGTGCCTGTGCAAGACCTCTTTCGAAGTTATCCACAACCGGCAGGATCTTTTCAACGATCTCTTTTGCGCCGATGATGTACATGCTGGATTTTTCTTTTTCCGTTCTTTTACGGAAATTATCAAATTCAGCCATGGTACGCTTCAGGCGATCGGTAAGTTCCTCCACCTTCTGCTCAGATTTATCTTTTTTCTTCTTTCCGAAAAAGGAAGTTTTTGATTTTTCTTCTTTTTTATCCTCTGAGGCAGCTTCTTCGCCTGGAGTATTGTTTTCTTCCTCCGGCAGATCTTCTCCCTCCGGTGTCAGGTTTTCTTCTTCCTGATCTCCGTCAGTTACGGGGATTTCCTTCTCCGCTTCCTGCTCTTCGGATGTTTTCTTTGTTTCCTCCGACACTTTTTTTCTACCGCCTTTCTAAGTTTTCTTCTTTTTCAAAACGTCATCCAGATGATTCTTCAGTTCCTTCAGACTGTCCACTACATTCTCATAATCCATTCGTTTGGGACCGATGATCCCGATGGTTCCGTACATTCCGTCTCCCAGTTCATATCTGGCAGTTACAATGCTGCAGTCCTTCATGGTCTGGATCGGCATCTCATCACCGATGTAAACCTGGATTCCTGTATTCTCTCCATCTGACATCTGTTCTTTTACAAGATCGGCAAGTTCATGCTTCTCCTCAAATGCGGAGATCAGCTCCGTTGCCTTCTCTTTATCGGCAAGCTCCGGATACTTGAAGATGTTAGTTGCACCTGAAGTATAGATCTCCATATCTTCCTCTTCCACATGAATGGTGGCTGCCACTGCATCCAGAACGGTTGCTACCACACCACTGTGGCTGCCTGCCTGTTCCTTCAGCCTGGCGATCATTCCAAGATTGATATCCTGGATCGGAATACCATTCAGATTGGTATTAAGAAGAAGATTCAGTTTCAGGATCGTCTGGTCATCCATCTCCTCATCCAGATTGATGATCTGGTTCCGCACGGTGTTATTGTCACTGACAACCACCGCTACAAGCTGAAGATCACTCATTCTTGACAGCTGGATAAATTTGATCTTGTTGCCGCTGTACTGCGGAACGGAAACCATAGTAGCATAGTTGGTATTGGAGGCAAGAACCTTCGCAACTTTCTTAAGCACTTTATCCATCTTATCTGTCTTCTCAATGATCAGATCTCGCAGCTCTGCAACCTCTGCTTCCTTCTCCTTCATCAGCTCATTGACGTAAAGTCTGTAGCCTTTATCTGAAGGAATCCTTCCTGCTGAGGTATGAGGCTGGACGATATAGCCCATATCTGTCAGGTCTGACATTTCATTTCGGATCGTTGCGGAACTTACATTGAGATCCGCATACTTGGAAATGGTCCTGGAACCAACCGGTTCTCCGGTCTCCATATAGGTCTTGATGATTGCTTTTAAGATTTTTTGCTTGCGCTCATTCAACACCTCTTCCATGAAGCCATCTCCTTTCCTTTTTATTCTTCCTGACGGATGTTGATTCTTTTTTTACATCTGTTAGCACTCATTTTAGTGGAGTGCTAACATCTACAGTCTTTAAGATATCACCATGTAAAATATTTGTCAATATGTTTTGAAAAAAAGTTCTTATTTTTTCGCAACAAAAAAAGCATCAGTACGATGCTTTTTTGTAATACTGGTCTATGCAGTTCTGTGCCCCGGCAAAAAATTCCGCTTCTGTTTTCTGTCCCAGCACATATTTCTGAAATTCCGTTCCCATGGACGAAACAGCTTCTATGGAATCGGCACACAGTGGTCTTGCCTTCAGCTTATAATCTTTCAGATATTGCCGGACCATTTCAATGCCATCCAGATCAAAATTCTTATCCTCGATCACATCCAGTCTTGCCGGACACATTTTTGTCAGCTGTCCGTAATTTTTACTGGCCTCATATCCGGACACATACTGAAGGAACTTCAGAGCTGCTTCTTTATGATCAGAATTTTTATTCAGTACATACTGCCAGGTTGCGATATTGGTCACCTTCTCGTCAAATTCCGGAAATGGTGCCATATGGATCTTATCTTTTCCATACACGCCTGCATTCTGAAAAGTACTCAACACACCGGTATACATAAACATACATCCATACTGGCCGTTTATAAATTTTTCATTCAGCTGGTCATGCTGGTCGATCAGATTCTCCTCTGATATCATCCCTGTATCCAGCATTCGCTTCATATATTCTGCCGCTTCTCTTGTTTTCGGATCCGTCCAGTCTGTATAATCTCCTCCGAAAAAATCGACATACTCGCTGATACTATTATATATGTAAGAAATCTCCCATGCATCCCCATATGCATATTTTCCCGTATTCTGAAGCTTTTTCTGAAGGATCTCAAGATCACTGAGACAGGAGAGTCTGTCCAGACCAGCCTGATCCAGCAATTCCTGGTTCACCCAGAATGCCATGATATCCATCCTGAACGGTACCGAAAAAATATGTCCGTCTGACATGCATATTTCTTTCAGGTATTCCTGCAGAAAATTCGCCGCTGTCTCCTCTGTCATAACCGTATCTTCCAACGGAAGAAGAAATCCCTTATGTTTAAATTCGGATATCATCTCATCATTTACTGTGATCAGATCAACAGAATCATCTCCTGATGTCAGAAGAGTTGCTATTTTGGCCTGGCGATTGTCCGCATTAGCCGGACATTTTTCAATATGGATCTTTATTCCAAGATCTTTTTCCGCCTGGCTGATAAAAGAATCAAAGCCTTCTGTGCCTGCATCCACATGAAGGATCGTCAGTTCCTGTCTGTTCTCCGGCACAATATCAGATGCAGCCTCCTTCTTCTGGGCTCCACATCCTGTCACTGCCAGAGCCAGGGCAAATACCCCGCAAAATACCTGTTTTTTCAATCTCTACCACCCTTTTTATCTGGGCCATCTATCCTCTTTTGACATCAACGGCTGGAACGGTGCATGAGGAAGTGTCTGATACCAGTACGCTACACTTGCCACATCATCCTGTCGTTCAAACAGTCCACGGTATCCGACGCCTATCTGCTGAATCGTAACGCGAAGATCCTCTTCAAAGCAGATCGGATCCTGTAAATGCCATCTGTAAAAGCCTCGCATTGGCGGGCAGTCATCATTATGATAAAAATTGTGGATCAGTTCGTCATGAGCAGAATAATACGGATATCCCAGATATGGTGTGTTATAATTCTGTTCCACGGTTTTTCCATCCACCTGTTTGGCAAAGCTCCAGGAACCTCCAAAGTAATCTTCCGTTCCTGTTCCGCAGATGGTCGGATACTCCTCATCCCCGTCAATATAAAACTTCATTTCTCCCTCGCCCCACCAGTAACGTTCCAGTGTGGTAAGTGCCATGTAGGTTCCTATATAATGGCCTTTTCCTTTTACTCCATCCAAAATTGTATAATCTTTTGTTTTTTCTGTCAACCGTTCCCTTCTCCACTGCGCATGGAAATAAGCAATATCGTCCGGAAGCTCATCATAAAGGCAATAATCTACCTGATAGAAAAACGCCGGGATTTTATTTGCATGCTGGTTTTCCAGTGTGATCTTTGCTTTCTTCTTAAACGGCATCGGGAAATAGCAGTTAAAGCCCCTGTTTGGAACAACAGCCACCGGAACAGAATTTACAAAACATTCTCTTCCGAATCCGCAGCAGAAGAAATCACCCAGAGGACTTTCCACGGAAGGAGTTTCCTCGTCATCCCAGTACATACGGATCACAAGATCCCTCAGTACAAAGCAATCTGCCTCTGTAGTCTTGTTGTCGACGGTGATCCAGATATGATTGATCTGTCCCGGTCCTTCCATTTCTGCCAGAGTTACCACAGCTCCCGGCTCAATATCCTTAAGACACGGGCTTCCTTTTCTGGACGGTCCGAGATGACTTGCAGCCATACCGCCTCTGCCTTTTTCTCCATGAGGATTTTCTGCGTTGATCGCACGGCTTTTTCCATGCTTTGCAAGTGCGATTCCTCCCAGTCCGCCTGTAAATGCCTGATACATATCTGTTTTCTCCTCTCTTTTGGAAATTAAAAATATTTACGCTTTTACTCCACCTGCCATGATACCATCCATGATCTGTTTCTCAAAAACAGCTACAAAGATAATGATCGGAAGAAGGATGATCCATCCCATGGCGCTGACAAGATCCCACGGAACTCCATACATGTTGTCACGTAACGGAAGCTGTACGATGGAAACAGAAAGTACCTGAATACCATTTGAATAAAACAACGGTGTGAAAAAGTTATTCAGACAGGTAATAAAGTTGATGATGCAAACCGTAGCAATCGCCGGCTTCATCAGCGGCAGAACGATCGTAAACAGTCTCTGTGAAAAAGATGCGCCGTCAATAGCAGCTGCCTCCTCCAGTGAGATCGGGATCTCACCGACAAAGTTTCTGAGGATCAGAACCGTAAACGGTATAACGGTACTGATATAAAGAAGGATAAGTCCCGGATATGTATCATACAGCTTTACCTTCTGCATAAACTCATACAGCGGGCGGGCTGTAACAACCTCAGGGATCAGCATGGTAGCCAGAACAAACGCAAATGCAACAGAAACTCCCTTTGAGTTAAATCTTGAGAAGCCATAGGCAGCCATTGCACACAGCACGGTACTGATCACAAGTGTAATGCCTACGATCAGAACTGTATTTCCGATCTTTGAAAGCAGTCCAACATTCTGTAGCAGAAATGTGTAGCTATCCAGTGTGGGATGATCCGGAAGATAATCAATCGGTGTTTTAAACAGTTCTCCTGCCGGTGTGATCGAAGAAATAAAGATCCAGTAGACCGGAAACAGGATCAGAAAAGCCACAATGGCAAACAGAACCCATCTTCCAACAGCTATCACTCCATGATAAACATTATATTTTCCTGTATTCTTCACGATAATTCCCCCCTAACTGTCAAACTTACTCATAACACGTATATTCAGCCAGCTGAAGATCGCCATTACAACAAACAGCAGCATAGCCAGCGCCGAAGCATATCCTACGTTTAGATTTGTAAATGCTTCTGTTGTGATCCTATATGCGATCAGCGCAGTATCCTCGCCAGGACCTCCGGATGTCATGGAATAAACCAGATCGAAGGTTGTCAGTCTCCAGAGTGTGAACGGAATACATAAAGTCAGGACATTTTTTGCTATCAGCGGAAGTGTGATCCGGAAAAAGCTCTGAATCCCGTTTGCACCGTCTACCTTTGCTGCCTCATAGATATCGCCGGAAATAAACTGAAGTCCGGAAAGTACAAGAATTGCAAAGAACGGAAGATCCTTCCACAGGTCCATTGCAATTACCGCTGCTCTTGCAGTACCTGTATTGATCAGCCAGCTGTTCTGGTATCCCGGTACAAACCAGCGGATAAAATCATTGATCAGACCATAATCATTGTTAAATGCCCATTTTGCAGCCATACCGGCTACTACTGCAGGCATAGCCCACGGGATCAGCACGATGGTCCTCAGAAAACGGCGGCCTTTGAATTTCATATTCAGGATCAGTGCCAGGATAACTCCGAGGATCACATGAAAGATCATGGAAACAACCACAAATATTGCCGTAAAGCTGATCGATGTAAGCACTTTAGGATCAGAAAATACCTTCAGGTAATTCTTGAAGCCTATAAATTCATTGATACCTGCAAGGATACTGATATTAAAGAAGCTGTTTTTCACAGTCATCAGAATGGGATATACTGTTGTAAAACCTCGAATCAGTACAACCGGCAGGATCAAAAGCCACGGTATCCACTTCATAGTTTTTTTACTTATTGTCATGGAACTTTCCTCCCTGTTCATCAAGCAATGTAAAGCAGACTTTTACCTCTGCTTTACATTGCTGTTTTTTTATATCTTTTACTTATACATATCTACCACATCCTGAGCCTTCTTGCAGAACTCATCAACTGTGATCTCGTCTTTCATACAGGACTGGAAGATCGTTCCCATATCGGTGATAAATTCCATTGTCTGTGCCACCATCGGACGTCCCTGTACATTGCATTCATTTGCATATCTGCTGTACATTTCTTTTGCCGGGTCAGAATCCGGAACTACCTTCTCTGCAACATCCTTTCTTGCAGGATATCTGTCAAATGCTTTATAGGAAGCTTCCATTCCGCCTTCATCAGCCATATACTGGAGGAATTTCACAGCTGCATCTTTATTCTTGGATGCTTTGTTGAGAACATAGCTCCAGGAATCTGTAAAGATCGCACGCTCTCCCTTGCCGCTGAAATCCGGTACCATTTCCATGTGGATCTTATCTGCGCCAAGCATATCTGCCTTTGCATAATCTGTTCCAAGGCCCCACATGAACCAGCATCCGTATTTTCCGTCATTGATCTTCGGATTCATCTGGTCATATTTATCTGCAATCTGTTCGATGGATGTTTCTTTATTAGCAACCAGATCGTGAAGGAACTGAACTGCTTCCTTGTTTTCCTCTTTGGTCCAGTCAAAATAATCGCCGCCGAACATGTTTACAAACTGTGCAAGCTCGTTAAATGCATAGGTTTTCTCCCAGGAACCGCCGTAGCCGAATCTTCCGTCCTTGGAAACAGCCTTCATATACTTCATGAAATCCTCTTTTGTATCAATGGATTTGATTCCGACCTCATCCATGATCTCCTGATTTACCCAGAATGCAAGATATCCTGTATAGCCTGGAACACCGACGATGTTTCCGTCCTTATCTGTGATCATATCCTTTACATATCCCTGGGCAAACTGATCAGCGATATCATCTGTCATTACTGTATCGTTCAGTCCTTCCAGCCATCCGGAATTTTTAAATGCCGCGCTCATCTCATCGTTGATCTCAATGACATCCACGGAAGTATCTCCTGTGGAAAGCATTGTGGTGATCTTCTGCTGACGGGTATCTGTATCTGTAGGTGCCGCAATTACATTAATGTTCAGGCCCGTGGCATCTTCCACATTTGCAAGCCAGTCCTCAAAATCCGGGTCTGTGGTGTTGACGCTGTATAAGGTAAGATCATATTTTTCCTTTGCGGAAACAGTAACCACGTTACCTGCCATACCCACAACCATCGCTGCTGCCAAAACTGCACTCATTACTTTTTTCTTCATATCTTTCTTCCTTTCTGGACATTTTCGTGTTTGTCCACAACTGTTTTTGATGGTTTAAGGATACCAGAGAGCCCCCTCATTCTAAATACAATATTTTATGATTTATTTATATTATTTTTCGTTCTCTTGTATTTTTGTTGTTAATTTTTTATAATCCTTTTATATAATCTATATTTGTAACGGCTTTTTTCACAGCCGAATTCGGTTTCATTAATTTGTTTTTGACATAAAGGAGAGTATGTACTATGAAATTCCACAAATGTATCCCACCCAGTTTTTCCTCATTTCGCTATAAGCTCCTGCTCGCATTTCTGATCGCAACTATGGTACCTCTGATTTCCCTGACCTTCATCAGCTATCACATTTCCTATAACATTGCCAGAGATCGTATCATCGATTCTGCCGTAATGACTGACAAGCAGCTGGTCTCTCAGCTGAACGACCGCCTCGGCCAGGTTGAAAATGTAGCAGATACCATACAGTTTCAAATGTACTCCCTAAATCATTCTTCCTCCAATAAGGTAGATGCACTGAAAAAATTCACCGCTGTGAAAAACAATATTTCGCTGTATAAATCCACATTCGATTTCTTCCATATATATGTTTTTCTGCAGCCCGCTCAGCTCGGTTCAAAAGAAGGCCTGTACTTCTTTTCCACAGATGAGCTTTCTGCATATGGTCTGGATAAAAATATTGTTTCCGGTTCAGGCTTTTCCTCTGTCTGGATACCGGTTTCCAATATGCCTCTGCCTAAAATACTGTCCACAAAAAAGTCATCTGCCGATGTGATCCTCTGCGTCCGGGCACTGAAAAATCAGGCCACCGGTATTCTGGAATACGCCTACGGCATTGCTCTGGACACTTCAGAGCTTACCACTTATCTGCAGCCTGCTGCTTTGGATTCCCGCATATACAGCTACATTCTCACAGATCACGGAGAGATTGCAGCAAAAAATACATCCTCACTGAATTTATCCGGAATTTCCAAAGCACAGTTTCAGAAACTCAAAGGAAATGCAGATTCTTCTTTTCACAGCGGCGACAAATATTATAACTGCTGCACCTTAAGCAATGGCTGGCTTCATGTTACCGAAATCCCGGAAAGCTATATTCAGGGCAACACGCACATCCTGATCCGTGCCTTACTGATCACTGTCCTTATTTTCTTGCTCCTTACTTTTATCATCGTTATCCTGTTTTCCGAAAATCTTACCCGGAAGATCACTGCACTTTCCTATGCAATGGAAGCCTTTCAGCTGGGATATGACCCGGAACATCTATCTATCGTTACTGTTCCCCACCCGGATGATCCTTCCAGGTATGATGAGATTGACAGACTGGGCATCACCTTTGAAGATATGCAGCACACAATAGCCGGAAACCTGAAGTCCATTGTAAATCTTTCCGTAAACGAAGAACGTCTGAAATACCAGCTGCTCCAGTCACAGATCAATCCGCATTTTCTTTACAATATCCTGGGATCGATCCGTACCTGACAGTCCCTTGGAAAGCTTGACATTGCTGATCAGATGATCGCAGATCTGACTGCCTTTTACCGTCTTACCCTGCGTAAATCAAAGGAACTTATTCCTATTAAAGATGAATTGGAAATTGCCCGGCTTTATCTGGAAATGGAAAAGCTCTGTCATAAAGATAATCTGGACTGGGAGATCGAAGCAGAAGATGGAATCGAAAATTTCCTGATCTGCAAGTTTACACTTCAGCCATTTCTCGAAAATTCCATTCTGCACGGGATTTCTTCGGGCACACCAGCTGTTTTCATTTCGATCCATGTTCTTTATGGCGATGATACGGTTGTGATCTCCATTGAGGACAACGGTGCCGGCATGGACTCTGAAACCCTTGCACAGCTGCGCCATGCTATTGAGCATAATGTTATTGATTATGAGAAGCATTTTGGAATTTCCAACGTAAGTTCCCGTATTTCCAACCCATTATACGGAAACGGTTCCGTAAGGATCCGCAGCAACCCCGGAAACGGCACATACGTCACCATTGAATTCGAACAGATGGAGGAAGATATCGATGAAAAAAATAATGATCGTAGATGATAATTACTTATCTGCAGAAGGTATCGAAAAAAACATAGACTGGGAAACACTGAATGCAGAGATCATCCATGTCTGCTACAATGGAACCTCTGCTATCGAAGCCATGAAAAAAGAACCGGCAGATCTGATCATTTCTGACATTGAAATGCCTGATCTTGACGGCATTTCCATGAGCCGTCAAGCTCTTGAGATCAATCCTATGGTGAAGATCATCCTGATCAGTGCCTATGATAAATTTGAATATGCAAGACGTGCTCTGCTCCTCGGTGCTCTGGATTATATCGAAAAGCCTCTGGATTATGCCTATCTTATCCAGAAGGTAAAAAACGCTTTTGCACTGATGGAAAAGGAACAGAAAAATCTCCAGCTTCTGAAGCAAAGCAGGCCTCTTCTTACGGAAAAATTTTTCCGCGAGATCACACACCTTCCGTCTTCTGAAGCAGCCTACCGACTGAAGCCTTATCTTAAGTATCTGAACCTGGAGCTGAATTATGATTTTTATACAGTTGTTATTCTGGAGCTTGAAAATGCTCCGGATCTAAAAGCTGTTTACGGGATTGAAAAGTTTCAGATGGAGCTTTTCAACCTTCAGGATCTGATAACTGAGGAAACCGCTTCTCTTGATTTTGTGTATCTTCTCCCGGATATGGATGGCTATCTGTGCATTCTGGGCCACAGCGGCTGTCAGTCCAACAGCTTCCGCCAGCTTACCAGCGGACTTATTTCATCAATCGCAGATGCCTGCCAGCCACTGGGGCTTTCTCTCAACGCAGGTATTGGAACAATTGTCCAGGATTTTTGGAACCTGAACCATTCTTATAAAAGCGCCGTACATGCACTGGAATACAGATTCT
>OLQH01000156.1_pt1 | contig 81086 bp, 78 predicted proteins | sample 1672671 | NCBI WGS metagenome assembly OLQH01 (sample SAMEA3136712, study PRJEB25190) | human gut metagenome
GCGATTTAAAATGGCGAGATGCGTTGCTGGTCGCACATCGTGTGAACAGTAACAAATATTCTGCTCCGGATAAGAAACTGGAGGTGATCGTCCATGGCATCTGAATCAACAACTCTTTATCTCAAAGCAGACAGGAATGTTGAGGTATCAAAGCAAAACGTCATGTTAGGAGACCTCCTGAATATGGAGTGTTCAGACAAGACCATCCTGATGAAAGTAAAAACTTTGCGGATCTTGAAGATCCGGGAGGAAAAAGAACAGCGCTATGTAATTTCCGTGTTGAAAATCATTGCCTGTATTCATGAACAGTATCCCCGGCTGGAGATTCAGAATCTGGGCGAAACAGATATTATCGTTACTTATGAAAATCAGAAAACACCACCTCTTCTCTGGCACATTTTAAAGGTAGTGCTGGTATCAGCAGTGATTTTCTTTGGATCTGCCTTCTCAATCATGGCATTCAATAATGATGTTGGGGTAACGAAGCTGTTTGGTCAGATTTATGAACTGATCATGGGAAAGAAGACAGATGGTTTTTCTGTTCTGGAAGTCACGTATTCCATAGGGCTTGCAATCGGAATTCTAATATTTTTTAATCACTTTGGTAAGAAACGCTTTACAGTAGATCCTACACCGATGGAAATACAGATGCGTCTTTATGAAAATGATATCCAGACAACTCTGGTGGAAAATGCAGCACGGCAAAAGAAAGAACTGGAGGTCGAAAAATGAACTTGTTGCAGATAATTTTCCTGGCATTGCTTGGTTTAAGTGCCGGAATGATAGTAGCTGGCGGTGTCTTTTCTTTCATTGTAGAACTTGGTGTGATCTCAGATTTTGCAGATCGTACCCATACCGGCAATCATATTTTAATTTATGAAGATATGGTAGCAGCCGGTGCGATCCTTGGAAACTTGTTTCAGATTTTTGAAGTTAATCTTCCGGGAAGGATGATATTTCTTGCAATTTATGGACTTTTCGGAGGGATTTTTGTTGGTTGCTGGGCAATGGCACTTGCAGAAATTTTGAATGTATTTCCCATTTTTATGAGACGGGCAAGGATTGTCCGGTATCTCGCGGTGTTTGTGGTAATGGTTGCATTAGGGAAAGGAATCGGAGCGGGATTGTTTTTTTGGAAAAGATGGTAAACTCTACCGCTTCATTTCTTTCCGCATCCGCTCCAGCACCTTTTTTTCTGTCCTTGACACCTGCACCTGAGACATTCCCATTTTCTTTCCTATCTCAGCCTGCGTCTTTCCTGCAAAATATCTCAGATAAATGATCGTCCGTTCCTTCGCTTCAAGTGTTTCCAGTACTTCTTTTAATACAATTCGATCAAGCACCTTTTCTTCCTGCCTGTCTTTTTCTTCCAGCTTATCCATCAGAAGGATCTCACTTCCCTCTTTCTGATGGATCGGCTTATATATGGATTCCACCTCCACTGACGACTCCATTGCCTGGACGATCTCCTCACAATCTATCTGAAGCTCTTCTGATAACTCTTTCAATGTCGGTTCTCTCCCGAGTATCCTGGTCATCTTTTCTCTCACCTGCAGACTCTTATAGGACAGCTCTCTCAATGAACGGCTGACTTTTATCATTCCGTCATCTCTCAAAAAACGCCGGATTTCTCCGGATATCATTGGAACAGCATAGGTTGAAAACTGTACTTCATAAGAAAAATCAAATTTATCAATTGCCTTAAGCAGTCCAATGCTTCCAATCTGAAACAAGTCTTCCGGTTCTGCACCTCTTCCGTAAAATCGCTTTACTACGCACCAGATAAGACCTATATTTTTTTCAACAAGTTCTTCTCTCGCTTTTTTATCTCCGTCGTGTGACTTTCTGATTAAAGCGATTGTGTCGTCCATATTCTGCTCCCTTTACCTATTGTCTTAGTCATTTTTACACTGGTTCCTTCCCCTACCTTTGACTCTACTTCCACAGTATCCATAAATGCTTCCATAAAAGAAAATCCCATTCCTGACCGATCATCCTCCGGTTTTGTTGTAAACATCGGTTCCATTGCTTTTTCCACATTTGCAATACCTTTTCCACGGTCCGATATTTCTACTGTAAAAAGCTGGTTTTCTATACTGCAATGTATCTTTACTTTCTCTACTCTCTGTTCATATCCGTGGATAATCGCATTTGTTACAGCTTCTGACACTGCAGTCTTCACATCTGCTACTTCTTCCACCGTTGGATTAAGCTGTGTTAAAAAGGATGCTACCGATACTCTGGCAAATCCCTCATTTTCTGATCTGCTGTCAAAGCGGATCTCCATCTCATTATTCTGTGTATTACTCGCCTCCATCACTTTTCCCCCTCATAAATCTGCATAATCTTTGCTGCTCCTGAAAATATAAGAATCTTCCGGATTCTTTCGTTCGTATGTACCGCCCAGACTTCTCCTCCGATCAGACTGACGGTCTTATACCTCCCCATAATGATTCCAATTCCTGAACTATCCATAAAATCTGTCCTGTCAAAGTCAAAGATCACATACCTGATATGATTTCTGCTGATCACTGCATCCGCTTCTTTCCTGATTTCATCTGCATTATGATGGTCTACCTCTCTTGGAAGATAGATCGTCAGACAATTTTCCTCTACCTGATATCTCATATATTTTCATGCCTCCTGCTTTTCTCATTTTCCGTTTAATTACCTGAATCCGTACGCTAAAAAAGGATATGCTTCTTCGCATATCCTTTTCCTTCGTAATCTTATTCGTCATCCTCTGTATTGTCAGAATTATCGTAATCTCCATTATCCCCGACATCCTGAGAGTTGTCGGAGTCATCGGAATTTTCTGAGTCCTCTGATACTGAACTACTATCTGCACTTGTATCTGCACTTGTATCTGAACTTGTATCTGCACTGGCATCTCCATTCAGAATTGCAAGCTGCTTTTTCGCATCCTCAATATATCTGGAATTATTATAAGTATCTACCATCTTCTGATACCAGGTCTTTGCATTCTCTGTATCACCTTTTCCCTGATAAGCCTGTGCCAGACGATAAATAGCCTGTCCATCATTATAACTTTCGTCCATCTTCACAACCTTCGTCAGGTACTCAATCGCCTGATCATAGTCCTCTGATTCCAGTGAATCTACACCGGCTGCATATCTTCTCTTGCATGCTGTTGGGAAAATAGAATCAGAAAGTGTATCATACATCTCTTTTCCACTGTCTCCAAGAGAATCTCTTGTAATCTCAAGCAGCGCGTCTGCCATATCCGTATAACTATATTCTCCGGAACGGCTCTGACTTGAAACCTGAAGCAGTTTCTCATAGCTGTCAGATGTTGCCTTTGCCTGATCAACTGCTTTCTGTGCCTCGTCTCCGGCTGTTCGATACTGATCCAGTGTTCTTGTCTGGGCACTCACCTGTGCTTCCAGTGTGTTGATTTGTTCACTGTATGCACGCATCTGATTATTCAACTTCTCCGAGCGGTTCTGATTCACTGCCGGAGCAACAAGAAACCAGATCAAAGCAGCACCAAGAACCATTCCGATCAATATATTGGCAAATGCAAGCTGCTGTGCCATATCCCGGATCTTAGAACGTTTCGGCTGAATGATCGTCTCATTTCCAAGACTGTATTCTACTGTCGCACTTTTTGGTTTCCGGAAACTTCTCTCTGCATTCTTCCCATATCCGCCACGCTGTTTTGTAACTTCTTGCAAATAGGTCAGTGTCAGTTCATTTGTTGTATCTAATTTCTTTGCTTCTATAAGAATCTGTCTTGCCTTTGTATTCTGATTCGTCTGTATATAGATCAGAGCCAGAAGCTGATACGCCTTCAGAAATGTCGGATGAGACGCGATCACCTGTTTCAACTGGATGATTGCAAGATCTTCCCCGTTCTGCTGACAGTAAACCAGACACTGGTTAAACTTCTTAATTGCCTGATTCAGTGATTCTAATTCATTCGCTGAATTCTGTACATTTTTAATATAATAATCTGCAATATTGTCTCTTGGGCACAGATTCTTACTGATGATCCACTCCACAAGAGCTTCTGAAACTTCCCCTATGCCATAATACACAAGACCTAAAAGATTCCGCGCCGCAATATTCTCCCTGTTATACTGCAGGCTCTGCTGCAAGGAAACAATTGCCCCGGACATATCTCTCACCTGGGCTTTGCGCAGTCCATCATTGTACCAGGAATTTGACTGATACATGATCTTCTTTGTGTAATCCATTTATACTCACCACTATCTTTCTATCTTCTCACCGTTTTTTCTTTCTTTGCCATAACCTCTTTTACGATATCCTGCATATCTGTCAGATCTTCCTTGTAAACAGCTTCCTCAATCTGGTCCACCTCGAGACTTGGCTTGAATTTTCTGAGTTCTTCTTCATAATTAAGCATCTGCAATCAAACCTCCCCACATCCGCTTAAAGATTCCTGTATAATCTCTTTGATCATTCCTGTCAGGTAAAGAGAACCGAGACAATATACCGTTCTTCTCCCCTGAATTCGCAATACATACTGCATTGCCTCTTTGACAGATTCAATCACTGTCACCGGCTGTTCTGTATATTTCCGGAACAGTTCACCCAGAATGTGTGCATCTGTCGCTCGATCTCCGTCGATCAATGTTACTACATATTCTTCCGCATCAGCATGTTTACATAGATACGAAATCATTTCTTCATATTCTTTATCTTTTACCGCCGAAAATAAAATAATATTTCCATCTGGATTCTTCGGAACACTTCTTGCAAATGCCTGAATGGCACTTACATTATGTGCTCCGTCAACGTATACTTTTGGAAGAATCTCTTCCATTCTTCCTGCCCATTTCACCCTGGCAAGTGCTGTTCTCCACTCTTGTGGATGACCGTTTTCTTTGAAAAGATAACGCATCACTTCCATCGCAAGCAGTGCATTCCCCGGCTGATAGGTTCCAATATTATTTAATTTCCACGTGGTAGTTCCATAATAAGCACTTGCGCAGGAAAATGCAATATGTTTATCTTCAATTCCAAGAATTTCGTACGCATCTTTCCCTATTTTTTTACAGAAACAGCCTTCTTTTTCTGCTGTTTTTTCAATTACAGAATCACTTTCTGGTGCTGTCTGTGCAAAGAACACCGGAACTTCCGGCCGGATGATTCCTGCTTTCTCTCCCGCAATCTGTTCCACTGTATCACCAAGATATTCCATATGATCCAGACCGATCGATGTGATCACGCAGGCGACCGGTTCTACAGAACTTGTTGCATCCAACCGACCTCCAAGTCCTGTCTCAAGGACAATGTATTCCATTCCTGCTCTGTCATAAGCTTTCATCGCCATTGCAAATAAGAATTCGAAAAATGTCGGGTGCTCCAATCCTGCATCCTGCATCCTGCGGACAGCCTGCATGGTCTCTTCAAATACTTCGCAGAAACCCTCATCACTGATCTGCTTTCCGTTCAGAACAATCCGTTCATTCATTTTCACCAGATGCGGTGAAGTAAACAATCCGGTGCTTTTTCCTTCTGCCCTGAGCATCGCATCCAGATAAGCGCATACAGAACCTTTTCCATTCGTTCCCGCTACATGAATGATCTTCTTTCCATTCTGCGGATTTCCCAAAAACAGAAGCATCTCTCTGGTATGAGCCAGAGAGTGCTTTCTTGTAAATCTCGGAATTTCTTCTATATAGGTTACGATTTCCTTATAGGTCATTTTTTCTTTTCTTCCTTTTGTTCTACAAAGGCCTGTCTTCCATTCTCAACATCCGTATCCTGGTCTGTCACTTCTACAAGCTGGCCTCCTGTATATTCATAAGTCTTCGATGTACGGAAGATTGTATTGCTTGAACCGCACTGCGCAACCATGATCTGATCGCCATCTTTGATTTCTGACTCTTTCAGATCCAGTCTTGTATTGTTCAGGAATTTTGTTGTCTGCTTCTCTCCGTTGATATAAACCTTACTTTGTTTTGTAAAGTTCTCTCCGTAAATGCTATAAGTTCCTTTCAGCTGCTCCACAACACTGGTGATCGTCGCATCCTTTACCCCCATGACCATATGTCCTTCTGTGATTGGAGCTCCACTGTCCTTGTATACATACTGTTTTCCGTACATGATATCATACTGGAGTAATTCCAGATCAGCAAGATAATTCTTTGTCTGTCTTCTCTGCTGATGGTAATTGAAAATAGTTCCTGTATGAATATCCAAACGATCAAAGACTTCTGCCATAATCTGGTAAGCAGCGATATTCCCATCTTTCTTTTCCAGTCCAATATTGTCCCAGATAACATAATTCGTATTGTACAGATATTTTCCTTTCAGGTCTTTTGCTTCCAGACCAAGTGTCGGGAGATGGTCTCCGTAGAATACGAGCACTGTCGGTTCCCCTCTCTGCTCGATTGCATCGATCAGCTGTCCAACGAATTTGTCCATCTCATGGACTTCATTTACATAGTACTCCCATGCATTTCTCTTGACTTCATCTTCCACTCCGGTTACATTGATCTCCGGATTTTCCAAGGTCGGCTCTGTCGGATAATCTCCATGTCCCTGCACACTGATTGTACATACAAAATCTGTTCCGTCTGTTGTGTCCAAAGACTCCATGATGTTCGGAACAAGAATATCGTCTGTCGCCCATCCCTTCGGAGTCGTCTTTAAGATATTCATGAATTCCTTACTTGTATAATGGTCAAATCCCATGTTGTTGTATACTTTGGCACGGCTGTAGAAATTACCGCCGTTGTTGTGAAGTGCCTCTGCACCATATCCAAGGGATGAAAGCGCACTTGCCGCACTCTCAAGAGGTGTCGTCTTCACATAAGTCTTGTATGGATACTCTCCCGGTCCGAAGAAACGCATATTCATTCCGGTAAGCACCTCGAACTCTGTATTCGCTGTACCTGCTCCGACAGATGGAACTTTAAAATATCCGGAAGAATAGTCAGCATAAATCTTTCTGAGATTTGGGATCGGATCCTCGGAAAATCTCAGCCATTCTACCTCTGTCGGATCAAAATAAGATTCCAGCTGGACAAACATGATATTCGGCAGTTCCTCTTTTGAACGGCTTGTCTCACTCACGTTAAGACATCCATCCTTGTTGATCTCTGCCATCGTCTCTTCACTGTAACCGGCCGGCTGATTGATTCCTGTATTAAATAAGCTTGCTGCGAAGCAATATGGGAATCCATAGTCTTCGTAAGCAAATGCGATATTTCCAAAATAATTTGAGATCACTCGCTTGTCGATTGCAACATCAGTAAGTCCTACATAGGCAAATCCGGATGCCACAACAGCGATCACTGCAATAATGCGGTGCATCTTTCCAGTATACTGCCCACCGCGGCGCCACATGGAAATCACCCACAAAACAACAGCAACGATTCCAATGGTTAGCATCACGATCTCAAAACCATTAAAGTAATTGCTTGTCAGTTCCAAAGCATCTGACAGAACTTTCAAGTCCTGTGCATTGAACGGTGTAACTCGCTTCAGGAGCAGATATCCGTTACATGCTCCCAGAAACAGCCAGAATACACTGAGAAGAATTCTGACAAATACACGTCTGCGGAACAGATAAACAATCATAAATGTTGCAAAAATTAAAAATGCGTTAAACAGAAACACGAGCGGTGTTCCTGTCATGTAGCTCCATGCTTCAAAAAAGGAATGCCTTGAGATCACCTCAATCAAAAAATTTAAAACACAGGCCAGCAGATAATGAAGGACGAGTGAAAATCTGTTCATCCACTTATAAACCGGCTGCATCTTTTTCGCAAATTTACTGTTTCTTCTCTGTTCCAGGATTCTCTGGCGTCTTGCTTTTTTCTCCTGATAGTGTCTCTTGATATCTTCCGGTTTCAGATTTTTGACCTTTGTAAAAAATCCTTTGATATCTGGTTTTTTAATATGAATCCGCTTCATCTATAACCTCTTTCTTATAGGCAAAATGCACGGCATGGGATCTTAGCTCCTTTCTGCCGTGCGACTTTTTGCCGTCTAATACCTGATACTGTGTCTAAACTGCTGTTTGCAGTTTCCTGCTTTTTCGCAGCTTTTCTCCCCCCACAGTTATCTGAGACTATCGATTCTCTCTTTTACCTGCTCAAGCATCTTTGTATATTTCTCAAGTTTATCACGCTCAGCCTGAACTTTATCTGCAGGTGCTTTGCTTGTGAATCTTTCATTTGCAAGCATTCCCTGTGCTCTCTTTATCTCGCTGTTGAGTCTCTCTTCCTCTTTCTTCAGTCTTTCTCTCTCCTGCTCGAAGTCTACAAGGTCTTCCAGCGGCAGGTAAACTGTTGCTCCCGGAACAACGATGGATACTGCATCATCAGCAACATCTTTCTTCTCATAGTGAAGAATAATATCGTTTGCCAGCATCAACGGTTTTACAGATTCCTTTAATACTTCAAGTGCTGTAAGCAGTTTTGAATCACTGCTTATAATATAAACCTTTGTACGTTTGTTATTCGGAACATTCATCTCAGCACGCATATTTCTGATTCCGCGTGTGATTGCTTTTACATGCTCAATAACTTCTGTAGCATATGGGAATTCCCAATCTTCTCTGTATACCGGCCAGCTTGACATCATCAGTGACTCTTCCTCCGGTACAAGTGCTCCGTAGATCTCTTCTGTAATAAATGGCATAAATGGATGAAGGAGCTTAAGTGCCTGTCCAAGTACTGTCTTAAGTACCCACAGAGCACAGTTTGCGGACTGTGAATCTTCCTCCGCATGGTAGATACGATATTTTGCGATCTCTACATACCAGTCACAGAACTCATCCCAGATAAAGTCATGAACTTTCTGAACTGCGATACCGAGTTCAAACTTATCCATGTTCTCTGTCATTTCTTTTGTCAGACTGTTTACCTTGGAAAGGATCCATCTGTCTGCTGGTTTCAGCAGGAAGTCTTCCGGTTCTTCTACAACGTTCTTCTCCATATTCATCAGGATAAATCTTGATGCATTCCATACTTTGTTTGCAAAATTACGGCTTGCCTCAACACGCTCGTTGTAAAAACGCATATCGTTACCAGGTGCATTTCCTGTGATCAGTGTCAGTCTCAGGGCATCTGCACCGTACTTGTCGATGATCTCAAGCGGATCGATACCATTTCCAAGAGACTTACTCATCTTACGTCCCTGAGAGTCTCTTACAAGACCGTGGATCAGTACTGTGTTAAACGGGGCTTTTCCTGTATGCTCATATCCTGAGAATACCATACGGATTACCCAGAAGAAGATGATATCATATCCTGTTACAAGAACATCTGTCGGATAGAAGTAATCAAGGTCTTCTGTCTTCTCCGGCCATCCAAGTGTGGAGAACGGCCACAGTGCGGAAGAGAACCATGTATCCAGTGTATCCTCATCCTGTGTGAAATGTGTACATCCACAGTGTGGGCATTTCTCCGGCGCTTCTTTCGCAACTACGAATTCACCGCACTCATCACAGTAATAAGCCGGAATTCTGTGTCCCCACCAGATCTGACGGGAGATACACCAGTCTTTGATGTTCTCAAGCCAGTGAAGGTAAATCTTGTCAAAACGCTCCGGTACGAAACGAAGTTCACCAGTCTTCAGTGCGTTGATCGCCGGTTTTGCAAGCTCATCCATCTTTACAAACCACTGCTGTTTGATCAGCGGCTCAACGGTTGTACCACAACGGTCATGTGTTCCTACTGCATGCATGTGAGGAACAACCTTTACAAGGTATCCCTGCTCATCAAGATCAGCTACGATTGCTTTTCTCGCCTCGTAACGATCCATTCCTGCATATTTTCCGCCCTTCTCGTTAATTGTTGCATCATCGTTCATGATATTGATTTCCGGAAGGTTGTGACGCTTTCCTACTTCGAAATCGTTCGGGTCATGTGCCGGTGTGATCTTAACAGCACCTGTTCCGAATTCTTTGTCTACATAATAATCTGCAACGATCGGAATCTCACGATTTACAAGCGGAAGGATTGCCATCTTTCCTACGATATCTTTGTATCTCTCATCATCCGGGTGAACGGCGATCGCTGTATCTCCAAGCAGTGTCTCCGGACGTGTTGTTGCAATCTCAAGGAAACGGTCTGTTCCGGCGATCGGGTACTTAATATGCCAGAAGTTTCCGTCCTGATCCTCATGCTCTACCTCTGCGTCTGACAGAGATGTCTTACATTTCGGACACCAGTTGATGATTCTGGAACCTTTGTAAATATATCCCTTGTTGTATAAGTTGATGAATACTTCTTCTACAGCTTTGGAACATCCCTCGTCCATTGTGAAACGCTCTCTGTCCCAGTCGCAGGAAATACCAAGCTTCTTCAGCTGGTTCTCGATTGTTCCTGCATATTCTTCTTTCCACTGCCATGTTCTCTCAAGGAATCCCTCACGTCCGAGTTCTTTCTTGTCGATTCCCTCTTCTTTGAGCTGATTTGTAACCTTAACCTCTGTAGAGATTGCTGCATGGTCTGTTCCCGGAATCCACAGTGCGTTATATCCTTCCATTCTCTTGTAACGGATCAGGATATCCTGCAGTGTATTGTCAAGTGCATGTCCCATATGCAGCTTTCCTGTAATATTCGGAGGCGGCATTACTGTTGTAAATGGTTTCTTACTTCTGTCTACTTCAGCATGAAAATACTTGTTCTCACACCATCTCTCATAGAGTTTCTCTTCGATCTGTTTCGGATCGTAAGTCTTTGCGAGTTCTTTGCTCATGATTGTTCTCCTTTTTCCACATATTATGTTAATTTTGTAATTGTTTTCCACAATCTCATTGTTTTAAAAGTGGATATCTCTGTTTTTAAAGTGGATATCTCTTTCTTCCATAACTAGAAAACGCCCTCTACTTCACGTAAAGGGCGAAAATCTCGCGGTACCACCTTATTTATATATGTAAGAACTTGTTACTGTTTGTATTAACCTTGTTCTTTACATATACATCTCTTCGTTCTGTAACGTGAACGACTCCGGGAACTCCTATCCAACCTCTTCGACCTTTCAGAATTCCGGCTCCGAAGCTACCTTCCATCATCCTTTTTCCAAACCGTCTCACAGCCAGATCCTCTTAGCAATCTGAACGGTTCTCTCTGTGGGAAGTAATGACGTACTCCTCTTCTTCAACACCTGTATCTTTACATAGTTGTTAAATACTTTTTAACTGTTACTACTATAGCTGTCAAAGGCTGATTTGTCAAGGGATTTCCCTTTCTTTAAGAAATCTTAAAATATCATAACCACCGCCGGAAGTCCAGCCTTATCTTCTTAACCTTGCTCTTTTAAAAGTAAATGTTGCAACATCCCTGCAATATCATACCCGTAGTTCTCTCCTGTCGCCCAACCGGCTCCTTCCGGGTTCTCTTTCTGTCCCAGCCATTGTACATAAGGTGCGGAAGCTTTTTTCACATATTCATAACGGTTATCCACGCAAGTCTGATTCAGCGGTTCATCTGTCGCATAGGCCTTCAGATGCTGGATCTGTGCCCGCACTCCTGTTCTGACATCCGGATAAGAATTCCCCGGCACTCCTCCACCGGTTGTTCCTATTCCGGCGAAATTAAACTGTTCAACACTTACATCTCCACCAAACTGAAGAAAGCCGGTCTCTTTCATTGCCTGGGTAAATGCAACCTCTACCCGGATGTCTTCTGCCTCTGCTTCTTCACAGTAGATCTGGCAGAATGTTTCTATGGTATCTGCTCCACCTTTTGCCAGTTCTTCCGACGGATATTCGTATCCCGATTGATTGAAATAATCTGCAAGCTCATCCACCGTAACAACACTCTCCCCCATGACCGGATACTGTCCGGCCGGAGAACACATCTGTGCTGTTATTGCTGCGCTGTCAGTCTGTGCAACTTCTTCTATCGAATCTGTTGCCTCTTCCACAACTGCTTCCTTTTCATTTTGCATGTCAGAATCTGATTTCTGTTCTACTTCTGACTGTTTCATAACATTATTTTTCTGGTTCTGAGGAATCATTCCGTTTCTTCCTGCCATTGCCAGAATCACTACCAGAAAAACTCCCATTGCTGCTTCTATATAAATAGGTAATTTCATTTCGCGCTTCCTGTCCATTTCCCAGGTATTTGATATAGTATATACAACAATTCTTTCAGATAACACTCAATTAATAAATAGGTCCCGTTACCCGAGAACTTTAAAAACATGCCTAAAAATAGAAGCAAAAGAGAGTGTAAAAAAAGAAGCTACAATACGCAGCTTCTTTTTTACTTCTTTTTACACTTATTATTTCCACAATTTCTTGTAGATTTCAATAACATCTTCCTTATTTGGTACTCTCGGGTTTGTTGCTGTACATCCATCCTCGAGTGCGGCATCTGCCATACTGTCGATTGCATTGAAGTACTCTTCCTCTGAGATTGTACCCATCTGAGAGATTGACAGCGGAATATCCATCTCTTTTAACATAAACTGTACCCAGTTTACAAGGGATCTAACTGTCATGATCTCATTGTAGCTGCTCAGTCCAAGGATCTGAGCTACGGTTGCATAACGCTTAACAGCCGGAAGATATTCTTTCTGACTCTTACTATGTTTATTGATATCACTGTTGAATTCAATGATATGTGGAAGAAGCATTGCGTTCGCACGTCCGTGTGGGATGTGGAACTTTGCACCTAACTGATGAGCCATACCATGGTTCAGTCCGAGAGATGCTGAGTTGAATGCCAGTCCTGCCAGACAGGATGCGGAATGCATCTTCTGACGTGCATGAGTATCATTTCCATCCAGATATGCTCTAAGAAGGAATACTCCAACCAACTCGATTGATTTCTCTGCAAGTGCTGTTGAGAAATCGCTTCTATCTGTACTTACACATGCTTCAAGTGCGTGTGTAAATACGTCCATTCCTGTATCTGCTGTAATCGCCGGTGGCACACTCTTTACAAGTTCTGCATCGAGGATTGCCTCGTCCGGTGTCAATTCCCAGGATACAAGTGGATATTTTCTCTGTTCTGCCGGGTCTGATACAACGGCAAATGAAGTTACCTCTGATCCTGTACCGCTTGTTGTTGGAATTGCAATCAGCCCTACCTCTGCGTAATGATCTACGCGAAGTGCAAATTCACGGATTGACTTGGAGGAGTCAATTGCTGATCCGCCACCAACTGCAACAATTGCATCCGGCTTATATTCAAGCATTTTCTTAACACCGAGACTGATCTTTTCAATCGGTGGATCCGGAACAATATCCTGAAAGATATCATATTCCTTACCTGCTTTTTTGATTGGATCGAGAATCAGGTTCAGATTTTTGCTTTTCGCCATAAATGGGTCTGTAACGATCAGGATCTTCTTATATGGCACTTCTGCCAGTCGATCCAGCGCATTATCTCCAAAGTTTACTCTAGTTTTAATCTGAAAGCTTTTCATAACTGCCCTTCCTTACTTTGGATAGATACATTTTACACCAATCTTATCAAAATGCTGAAGCCATCTTGTTTCCGGCTTTGCATCCGTAACTATAGTAGTGATCTGATCTAATGAACCTATCTCAGCAAATGCTACTTGATCGAACTTACTGCTGTCTACAGCAAGAATTTTTTCTTTTGCTCTTGTCAACATTGTTCGCTTATTATTCGCATGCAGATCATCTGAATCTGTAAGTCCAGCGTTCATATCGATTCCCTTTGCAGAGATAATTGCCTTATCTACATGATAAGATCGAAGCATCCGGTCTGTCTGATAACCTACCAGTGCAAAGGATCCTTCTCTTGACTCTCCTCCGGTAGAGAGAACCTTCCAATCCTGCGCCCCAAAAAGCTCTATGATAATCTCCACAGAGTTTGTGAGCACGGTAAGATTCTTCTTTCCCTGTTCGAGAAGCGTCTTTGCAACATACACTGCTGTAGAACTTGCATCAAGCATGATGCTGTCCCCATCTTTGATCTGTTCACTCACCAGTTCCGCAATATGCTGTTTACCAACAATATTGCGATTCTTTCTGATGTTGAACGGAAGCTCGATATTCACATTTTCATTGATCACGGCACCGCCATAGCTTTTTATGGCGAAACCGTCCTGAACCAGTCTATCGAGGTCTCTTCGGATTGTCTCCTCGGAAACCTCGTAAATCTGACTCAGTTCGCTTACTACGACTCTTCTGTCATTCTGCAGTTTTTCTAATATTTCATTTCTTCTCTCTATCGCAAGCATCTAACTGCCTCCTGTCCTAAGTCCAATATAATGTTACTGGTATTGAACTATAATTCCCTCAGACATTAAAGCAGAGTTCATTATAAGATTGCGTCGCGAATCTGAGCATCCGGATGAGCAATAACGGAAGAGTCAAGGAACATTCCTCTATCTTTGATTGCTTCCTTAGCTTTTTCGATTGCAGCTTCTACAGCAGCCACTTCACCAGTGAGCAGCATGTAGGATTTTCCGCACATACCACGTGCGATACGAAGCTCGATCAAATCAACGATAGCCGTCTTCGCAGCCTCATCAGCAGCTACAATAATTGAAGATGCATCGTATGTCTCCATAATACCAAGAGCGGATACGTCTTCAATATGTGCAGCACCGTAGATTGCCGGGAAGATGGACTCGTGCGGATTACCGAGCACAAAACTGTCGATCAGGTGAAGACCATGCATCTCTTTTGCATTATCCACTGCTGCTTTAACGGCACTTAAGTCACCTGTAATGATCGCGATATATTTGCCCGGACATACTGTCTGTGCTTCGATTATGCTGACTTCAGAAGTCTTTACCATAGCATCAGCTGCGGTAATACCTGCTGAAACAGTCTTATATTCTACCATTCCAATAGCCTTACTCATTGCCTGCACGTCCTTCCTGAGATTCTATGACAATATATTTCTCATTTACTTCTGTAACTAAACCATTCACGGATGCGTGGATTCCAACGCTTAATCCCTTTCCTGGTTCAGCAATCATCTGTCCTTTAGTTACCATGTCGCCTGCTTTCACAATTGCAGAAGCAGGTGCTCCAATATGCTGACTTAACAGAATACGTACTGTCTTAACCGGCACTGCTGATTCATCAAGCGGTGCTTCACGGTTATATCTCGTAAGATCAAGACGCGCCATAAGTCTCTCCATCGGAACTTTTCTGTATTCTCTTTCCGGTCCTACAGGTTTTGCTTCTACTTTCGGAGGACGGATTCCGTTTGCACGAAGACCTCCCTTGTACTCTGCCATAAGACTTCTTGGTGAAAGTCCCTGGAAACAGGAATACATCTCACAAAGTCCGCAGGATGAGCAGAACAACGTATTGATGAAGATGTTCGGCTCCTGTACATCCTTGCATGTTGCTGCAAGCATAAATTTATTTGGCTCAATCGGATGTCCTAACAGATGTCTTGGACATAAGTCTGTACACATTGTACACTGGCAACAGCAAGCTGCTGCTCTCTTCATATCGATTGAGTTTTTCTTTAATTTCTTCTGAATGATGTGATGGTCTTTCGGAAGAACAAGGATTGCATTTGTTGTCTTTGTAACAGGCTGCGCTCCTGTTCCGATATTACCCATCATAGGTCCACCAACGAAGTAAACTGCATCTTTTGTAGTTACACCGCCGGCAAGAGCTACTACTTCTTCCAGTGGTGTTCCGATTGGAACACGAACTGTGATTGGGTGCTCTACCTCAGCTACTACTGATACAAGCTTGTCCTCAACAGGTGTCTTCTCATTCAGTGCTCTGTATACATTGTAAACTGTCTCTACGTTGAATACAGCTACGCCGCTTTCGATTGGAAGTCCGCCCGGTCTTACAACTTTACCTGTTGTCTCATAAATAAGAACAACCTCATCACCTGCCGGATATACTTCATCCAACAGTCCAAGTCTTACTTCCGGATACTGTCCCATAACGGCCTTTACAGCTTCGATCGTTGCTGTGTAAGCTTTCTTAATACCAATGATGACTTCTTTCGCACCGACTGTCTCGCCGATCATATGAAATGTATCAATGATCTCCTTTGCATATTTCTCAAGGAGCTGTCTGTGAAGTCGAAGCAGTGGCTCACACTCTGCACAGTTCAGAATGATTGTCTCTGCACGTTCATCTAATTTAGCATATGTAGGAAAGCCTGCACCACCAGCACCAACGATACCGTTCTGCTGCAATATGCTGCTTAATTCTTTCATATCCATAATTTCACTACTCCAGTCCTAATCCTTCGTCAATAATTCCAACGATTGCAGCATCGATCGGTGCTTCCGGCATACCACTTCCGATTCTCGCAGCACTTCCCTGTACAACCAGAACGTATTCGCCGATTCCTGCGCCGATCTTATCGATTGCAATGATCTGTTTTGCTCCCTGACGCATATGATCTGCCACTTCTACAATCATGAATTTATTTCCGACTAAGTTTTCATTCTTGCGTGTTGATACAACACTGCCAACAACTTTTCCCATTAACATGATACAATCCTCACGGTATCCCCGCTCTTAATCTGCGCTGCATTTGCTTCATCTGTATCGATGTGCATCTCAAGTGTAAAGCTGTCATCTACACGGATCTGTACGTTGTTAAAGATGGTTCCTCTCTCATTATCTGCTTTTACAGATACGATATCACCATCATGAACTCCTGCTGCCATCGCATCTTTCGGAGCCATGTGAATATGTCTCTTCGCAACAATGCATCCCTCGTTCAGATACACCGCACCTTTTGGTCCGATGATCGCGATTGGTGCGCTTCCTACAATATTTCCTGATTCTCTGATTGGTGCTTTTACACCGAGGCTGATTGCATCTGTTGCAGAAATCTCTACCTGAGTATTCTTTCTGACTGGTCCAAGAACTCTTACATTCTCGATTGCTCTTAATTTAAGACCAACAATTGTAACCTTTTCGTTTGATGCAAACTGTCCACCCATAAGTTCTTTGAACTTTGTAAGATGGTAGCCTTCTCCAAACAGAATCTCGACATGCTCCTGTGTGAGATGGATATGTCTTGCGGACACTCCGATTGGAACGAGAAAACCTTCTCCAGACTGAGCAGCATTCTTTTTCTCTACTGCTTCGAGAACCATTTTTGTAATTAATTCCACATTACTGTTATCCATATTTGTGTCTCCTCGCAAAGTGGATTGCTCCACTTACTTATTTAAGCACTCTCAGGGGATCAGCGCCCGGCGCTTAATCCCCTAAAAGTACCGGCTTTATTTACCTTTGACTATTATTTGATCTGTGGAAGAATCTTCTCAACATCTGTATGTGGTCTTGGGATTACATGTGTAGCTACAAGCTCTCCAAGTCTTCCTGCTGACTCTGCTCCAGACTCAACTGCTGATTTAACTGCTCCAACGTCTCCACGAACCATAACTGTTACAAGACCAGATCCGATCTTCTCTGTTCCAACGAGTGCTACGTTAGCAGCCTTTAACATTGAATCTGCTGCCTCGATAGATGCTACAAGTCCTCTTGTTTCAACCATTCCTAATGCTTCCTGTGACATTCTGCGTTCCTCCTTCTGAACTTCCGGTTTCTTCTGAACCGTTTCTGCCTTTTGCGCCGTCTTTCTTACTCTGCGTACAGTTTTGGCTGGCGCTTTGGCTGTTGTTGTTTTCTTTTCTTTTTCGTCTGCCATCTGTAGCTGCCTCCTATACAACCTTGTTTACACTTGTGTTAATGATTCTCAAGATCTCCTCATGAGGACTTGGGATCACTACTGTGCTCACTGGTTTTTTGATTCCATTCTGCTCGGCAGCTTCAATGGCCTGCGCAACTGCGGATACATCACCACGAATTATGATCGTGACAAGTCTTCCACCTAGTTTTTTCTCCCATGTAACGAACTGCACATCAGCAGTCTTGCACATGATATCCACGGCTACCACTGCTGCCGTAACGCTTGGGATTTCAAAGAATCCATACGCTTTTCCCATGAGACTGCTCCTTTTCTAGCTGTTTGACTTCAAACTATACTGTAGGAAGGATCTTCTCAACGTCGTTGTGTGGTCTTGGGATTACGTGTGTAGCTACGAGTTCTCCAAGTCTTCCAGCTGCGTCAGCACCTGTCTCAACTGCTGCTTTAACAGCTCCAACATCTCCACGAACCATAACTGTTACAAGTCCGGATCCGATTTTCTCTGTTCCTACAAGTGTAACCTCTGCTGCTTTTGTCATTGCATCTGCAGCCTCGATTGCTGCTGTAAGTCCTCTTGTTTCTACCATTCCTAATGCAAGCTGTGCCATTGCCATTGTAATATCCTCCTAAATTTCTTCGACTTCTTCGTCTGTTACTTTATGTGGTGTTCCTTTATCAAATGCGTTAAGCTTAAGCATCTTCTCAGTGTCCTCAGTCGGTCTCGAGATCTTATACTTTGTGACAATTCCTGTCATTGACTCTGCTTTCGCTGTAGCAGCCTCAAGTGCTGCCTCCACATCTGCAACCTGTCCGCGGAACTTGACCATTACGATCAACGGTACAGGCAATTCGTCTGCATTCGCAGGTTTATTTTTATCGAAGTTCTCCAGTCTTACATTTCCTGCTTTACATCCGGCGTCAGCCGCTGCAAATGCTGTTGCAAGTCCGAATACTTCCAGCATACCTACTGCTTCCATACTCTCTCACCTTATTTGTTGATGATTGCAATCTTAAGACCTTTCATAGCCAGGTTTGTCTGGTGAGCCTCATTGATCTGCTCGAGCGGGAACTCGTGTGTGATCAGATCATCCATCGGAAGTCCGATTGCTTTTGCTCTCTTAAGGAAATCAAATGTAGTTGCATAATCTCTCAGAGTGTATACCCATGAGCCAACCAGTGTGATCTCTTTTGAGCAAAGATCGAAGTGTGGGTTGATTGTTGCATCTCCACCATTGATAAAGAATCCAAGCTCACAAAGTCCACCACCATTACGGATGAATTTGTAAATGTTTGCATGAGCGATCGGTGATCCTGTACACTGGAATGCGAAGTCAGCAGCATGTCCGCCGAATGCATCTTTTACTCCCTGTGCAAGTGCATCGATTCCCTGGAAATCTTTGAAGTTAACTGACTTCTCAGCTCCCATTCTCTTAGCAAAGTCAAGTCTCTTCTGCTCTCCGTCTACAGCTACGATATTCTCAATACCCATTGTACGAAGAACTGCGATACAGATCAGTCCGATTGGTCCACATCCCTGAACAACAACTCTGCTGTTGAATCTTAAGATTCCTGTTGTCTTAGCTCTTTCTACTGCATGTACAAGTACTGCACATGGCTCGATCAGTACACGGGATTTCAGATCCAGATCACTTACGTTGAATACTGTAGATCCCTCACGGATCAGGATGTAATCTGAGAACCATCCATTCAGATGAACATCATCGTCCGGAAGAAGTCCGTATACATCAGCTCCGCCTACGTTCTGTTTGTTGAGGTCGTACATTGTGATCTCCGGATCATCCTTGAAGATCATACATGTAACAACTTTATCTCCAAGATTCAGAGCTTTTCCAGCGCTGTCAACTTTAACGTTTTTACCCATCTTAACAATCTCACCTGTTCCCTCATGTCCGAGTACTACAGGAATAAGGCTGAATGGGTCTCTCTTGAATTCGTGAGCGTCTGTTCCACAAACACCACATCCTTCAACTTTAACAAGAATATCTCCGTCACCAACTTCCGGCATCGGATACTCTTTGATCTCAAAATGCTCAAGTGCTGTAAGCATAGCTACATGAGCTGTCTTTGGAATTTCATTTCCTGCTGCTTTCTGTGCCGGAGCTGCTTCTGGAACTTTCTTTTCCAGCATGCTCTCAAGTACCTGTTTTACAACAGCTTCTACATTAGCAGAATTCATTTCCATTGTCTATACCTCCGTTATCTTATACATAAGCTGTCTGTCATTACGCAACGTCTTCTCTTTGTGAAGCTGCTTGCGCTTGTAAGTCCTTCACCAGTTCTGCTGGCAATTGTAAATGTACAGAAGCCTTCGCCTCCGAATCCAAGTGCCGCATAGGATGGTCCGTTCTTAACAAGAATTGCTGTGTCAATTGCTTTTGCATATTTTGTAATACGATCTACATTCTTGGAATGAATGTGAGCGGAATGTCTGTTACCATGCTCAAGCCATACAGCCTGCTCTACAGCATCGTCGAAATCTTTCGCTCTTACTACACCAAGAATTGGCATCATAAGCTCTGTTGCGATCAGTGGGTGTTCCTTTGGTCCTTCAAATGTAATACATCTGATATTGTCCGGAACTGTAACTCCGATCATTCCAAGCAGTGTCTTTGCATCACGTCCAACACATTTTCTGTTCAGCTTTCCGCCTGCAAGAACTACATTTGTCAGTGCATCCTGCTCTTCCTTGGAAGCCAGGTAGCATCCCTGCTCATTTACCATGTAGTGCATCAGTTCATCAGCGATAGAATCAACTGCAACAATCTCTTTTTCTGCGATACACGGAAGGTTGTTATCAAATGTACATCCGTTTACAATGTCCTCAGCTGCCTTACGGATATCTGCTGTCTCATCAACGAGTGCCGGTGGGTTACCTGCTCCAGCTCCGATTCCTCTTCTTCCTGAAGAAAGAACTGCTGTAACAACTCCCGGACCTCCTGTTGCAGCGATCAGCTGAATTGCAGGATGTTTCATCATGATGTTACTTGTCTCAAGTGTCGGATGCTCTACTGTACAAGCAATGTTGTCCGGTCCACCAACCTCAACAGATGCTTCGTTCAGAAGATTAACTGCGTAGATTGATGTTTTAATTGCTGCCGGATGTGGGTTGAATACTACTGTATTTCCACCTGCGAACATTCCGATTGTGTTACAGAGAACTGTCTCACTTGGGTTTGTACAAGGTGTGATTGCTCCGATTACTCCGAACGGTCCCATCTCGATCAATGTAAGACCTCTGTCTCCTGACCATGCCTGTGTAGTGATATCCTCTGTTCCCGGAGTCTTCTCAGCTACCAGCTGGTGTTTTAAAATTTTATGTCCGACATTTCCCATGCCAGTCTCCTGAACTCCCATACGGGCCAGGATTTCTGCATTCTCCATGATCTTTTTACGGATGTTGGAGATAACTTTCTCTCTGTGATCCAGTGACATCTTAGCCACGATCTTCTGGGACGCTTTCGCTGCCTCAATGGCCTCGTTCATATCCTTGAATACACCGCGGTCTCCCTGTACATCAGAAGCGATCTGCATCTTTGCAAGAACGTCCTGTACAATGTCCTGAACCATCTGTTCATTTATAGACACTCTAATACCTCCTTGAAGACTTGTTTTCCGTAAGCTGCGATTGCTGTGTCCTGTTCAGCAGTTCCGCCGCTGACACCAAGTGCACCGACGATCTTACCATCAGCTTCGAGTACCTCTCCGCCTCCGAAGATCACGATCTTACCATCATTCGTAAACTGAATTCCGTATAATGGCTGTCCCGGCTGACTCAACTGACTCAACTCTGCTGTGGACATCTTAAGGCTCGCGGAAGTATATGTCTTGTTTAATGCAATGTCAAAGCTCGCTATGTAGGCGTCATCCATACACTGGACGGCTACAGGTCTACCTGCCTTGTCGGAAACTGCTACAACCGCATTCACACCCACACGTGCCGCTTCTGCCTTAACTTTTTCAATCAAAGCATTGGCAAGCTTCAATGTCATCTGATGCTTTTTGCATTGACAGACATGTTTGTGTGTATGTTGTGGAGCTGCTTCCTTCATCTGATCCAGCACAGCCTGAACTGCACTGGTAATTTCCTGCTCATTCATAGCATTGCTCCTTTACTAATCTGTCAGATTACATTCCCAGCTGTTCCATAACTTTCTTTGTGATAGAAGCTACAAGATCAGCATCTGTTCCTTCTGGAGCTGCTGCTGAAGATCCGCCACAGTTTCCACCGCATGAATGGCAGCTTGGCTTACCAGCTTTAGCATTCGGGCAAAGGTTTGCCGGGTGTTTTCCTGGAAGTCCCATCTGTCTTCTCAGTTCGTACAGTCTCTGAACCTGCTCATCGTTCAGTTCCTGAGGTCCGCCAATCTGCATGGACTGCCATAACAGACGTGCGTAGAACTCAAGAGACTCCATCTTGTGGTATGCGCTCAGAAGGCTGTCTGAGTAAGCAAGTGCTCCGTGGTTCTCAAGAAGAACTGCATCAAAGTGCTGAAGGTATGGCTCGACAGCGTCCGGAATCTCCATTGTAGAAGGTGTACCGTATTTAGCGATCGGAACACATCCAAGAGCGATAACTGCTTCTGGCATGATTGGCTGTGTAAGCGGAATACCAGCGATAGCGAATGTTGTAGCGTACAGTGGATGAGCATGTACTACAGACTGAACGTCTGGTCTCTCTCTGTACACACGCATGTGCATCTTAATTTCTGAAGATGGTCTGAATCCTTTGTTTGCCTGAAGAACATTACCGTTCTCATCTACTTTACAGATGTACTCTGGTGTCATGAATCCTTTGCTGACACCTGTTGGTGTACACAGGAACTCATGGTCGTTCAGTTTTACAGAAAAGTTTCCGTCATTAGCTGCAACCATCCCACGGTTGTAAACTCTTCTTCCGATTTCACACATTTCTTTTTTGATTTCGTATTCGTTTTGCATTTTTTCTCCTCCTTGGAATCGTGTCAAAACTTTTGTTTTGTGTTGTTTCTTAACTTATTTTACCACACAATCCCACATTAGTCAATTTGAACAGCCGTTGTTTTTATTGTTTCTTGTGATTATTTTCACTATTTTCTCTGTTTTCGACTTCGTGTAGATTATCTGATTGTGTTTTTTATTTTTAACCACCGATCCGGCACTCTACACCGGAAACTTCTTCTGCTACTTTCAGAAGTCGTTCCATCTTTTCATTTGTCGGTGGTTTCACATCCCCCATCAGGTATGGGCGGTTCAGTCCGTCATATTTATCCTGTCCCAGCCTGTGGTAAGGCAGAAGATGCATTCTTCTTACATTGCCAAGTTTGCGGACATATTCGGCAATATCACGGATTTCTATCTCTGTATCATTGAATCCCGGGATTACCGGAACACGGATGCTCAACTCTGTCATATGAGAGTCTGCAATCTTCTTTGCATTCTCTAACATCAGTTCATTCGAGCGTCCTGTAAATTCTTTATGTTTCTCTGGATTCATGTGTTTGATATCCAGCAGATACTGGTCTAAATATGGAAGAATCTCTTCGATTGTGCTGTATGGTGCGCATCCCATACTTTCCATCGCAGTTGTGATTCCTGACTCTTTCGCTGCCCGCAGAAGGTCTCTTGCGAACTTCGGCTGGCAAAGGCTTTCGCCTCCGGAAAGTGTAAGTCCGCCTCCGGTTCTTCTATAATAAGTACGGTCTTTTTCTACCGTCTTCATCACTTCCGCAACCGTTGTGTCCTCACCGATCACTTTTGGTTCTCCCTGCACCATCATTGTCTCGATCTCGTAGTGCTGCGATTCCGGATTACAGCACCAGCGGCATCTGAGCACGCACCCCTTCAGGAACACGATGGTTCGAATTCCATTCCCATCATGGATGGAATACCGCTGGATATCGAAGATTCTTCCTTTGGTCTTCAGATATTCTTCCATGCTGTCTCCTCTTATTCTTAAAATCCCTGCTCTGTTCTGCGGATGATATCATCCTGCAGTGACTTGGACAATGTCGTAAACAGTGCACTATATCCAGCTACACGTACAACCAGATGTTTGTACTGTTCCGGATGCTCCTGTGCGTCCAGAAGTGTTTCACGGCTGACAACGTTAAACTGCATGTGGCTTCCCTTCTGATCAAAGTATGACTGGATCAGTCCTACAAACTTCTCAAGTCCTTCTCTTCCACTCAGTGCAGACGGATGAAACTTCTGATTGAACAGTGTTCCATTCGAAGCAATAAAGTGATCCAGTCTGGAAACGGAGTTTGCAGCTGCTGTCGGTCCGTTCACATCCTTACCGGATGATGGCGATACTCCATCGGCTACCGGCATATGTGCCAGACGTCCGTCCGGTGTGGCTCCTGTCTGTCCGCCAAGCGGTACATTCGCTGATACTGGATATAATCCCGCCTGGAACATACCTCCACGTGGATTTTTGTATTTCTCCAGTGGTTTTGTATAAGTATAGGCAACGTCTCTTGCAAATGCATCAACCTCCGGAATATCATTTCCGAACTTCGGCACTGCATCAATCAGCTTGAGGATTCTCTCACCATTCGCCTTCACCTGCTCTGATTCTGTCGCTGCAACAACAGTCTTCAGGATTGCCGCAACTTCTTTCTCGCCTACCGGCTGTCCGGCAGACTTCATAGCAGAAGCCACTTCTGATACCATCTCTGCAACATCATCACTTCTCAGACCTTTTCCATAGTTTGTACTAAGAGCCATCTTCAGGTCATGCATTGTAATCTTGTTCTCGTCATAAACGAGTTTCTTTACTGCGTAAAGTGCATCTGCCATGTTGGCAACACCGAATCCCTGCGGACCTGTAAAGTTATATACAGCTCCTCCCTGTTCCAGTGTCTTTCCTCTCTTGATACAGTCATCGACCATACTTGCCAAGAACGGAAGCGGTGCTCTCTCTGCGTGTGCCATATCAATAGCATTGTCAGCATTAACAAGTAGTGCGATTGCGTAATCCATCTGTGCTTTATAAGCATCATAGAATTCATCAAATGTCTTCATATCCTCAACATTACCTGTCTTTGGACCAATCTGTACACCCTTGTCCACACCATTTGAAAATACCAGTTCCAGCGGACGACACATATTGAAAAATGCTGCATCATGCCATCCGTTCGTCTTACCGGACTTCTGTGGTTCTACACATCCGATGATATTGTAGTCTCTCGCATCCTGCAAAGTCAGTCCACGGCTCTCCAGTGACGGGATAATAACCTCATCATTATAATACGCCGGGAGTCCGATTCCTGTTCTTGTAAGTTCTGCTGCATAAATCAGGAATTCATGTGGTGATCCATTCCAAACTCTTACAGAAAGAGAAGGCATTGGAAGGAATACATGCATAGATGATGTAATACACATAAATGAAAGATCATTCGTAACATCTATACCATCTTCATTCTGTCCTCCTACGATCAGGTTCTGGAACAGACTGTAACCTGCGAATCCTTCTGCTGAAGCCGCATCACGGCACTTGTTCAGGTCATTTAATTTAACCCAGATACAATCCAACAGTTCCTGTGCAAACTCTCTTGTGATCTTTCCGCTGTCGAGATCCTTCTTATAATAAGGATACATATACTGGTCGAATCTTCCAGGGGAGATTGAATGTCCACTGGACTCGATCTGTAACAGCTGCTGTACAAACCAGAAGGACTGACAAGCTTCATAGAATCCTGTCGCACCCTTCTCCGGTACATTCGCACAATTCTGTGCAATGATAAGAAGTTCTTTCTTTCTTACCGGATCAGAACATTTCTCAGCCATCTCAAGTGCAAGCTTTGCATAACGGCGGGCATATGTGATTGCTGCATCACAGCTGATCATCACTGCCTCAAGGAAACGTGATTTTGTCTGATAGTTACCATCACTGACCTTCATAGAAGCAAGCTCATCTTCTGCTTTCTTGCGGATTCCGGAAAATCCGATCTCGAGAACTTCACCATACTTAACTGTCACATGTCCTACACCATTATAGAAATAGTTTCCAGGTGTAAAGATATTGTGTTCAATGTCAAGTAATGTCTCCGGCTCCATGTATGCTGTAGCCAGGTCACTTGTTGTACGGCCTTTCCAGTAAGCATTCGCCTCTTTCAGTTCCTTCTTCGTCTGCTCAGAGATATAGAACGGGTCAGCACTTCTTGTTTCAACTGTATCAAACTCTGCCTCCAGCCACTCGTAAGAGAACTCCGGAAATGTCTGGCATCCTCTTGGAGCAAGTGTACTGCTTCCAACAACAAGTTCCAGGTCACGGATCGTGATCGGAATATTCTCCAAAATATGCTGGAACGCTTTTGCTCTACGGATGATCATTGGTTCATTCTCAGTCTGTTTGTACGACTCCGTAATCAGTACCGCTCTCGCCGACTCAATCTCAGGCATCTTCGCATACAGGTTTTCTACCAGTTTTGGAATTCTGTCCGACTTCGGGATGGAAGTACTGTCATAAGTATAAAGTCCCATTTTGCTCTTAAACTCCTTTCTTCCAATATTAACATTTATTATACTTTATTTATCCCCCAAAGTCAATCAAAACACAATACATCCCACATTATATTTCTGTGAAGTTACAATAAATCCCAATACGGTTCATGTTGTGTTTTATTTGTTTTTTCTTTACGTTTCACCTCGAATTTATTGACATTTTACTTAAAATACCGCATACTTAAGGTATATATGCGGCATGGCGAATGAATCAACACAATGTCTGCCGCGTGAACGATTAGAAAGAAGGGTTGGATTATATGGCTTCTTATGAATTTGATATCCACACACATTCCATCGCCAGCGGGCACGGAACCTGTGCGACCATGACTGATATGGCAAAAGCTGCCAATGCAGCTGGGCTTAAGATGCTTGGAATTTCCGATCATGGTCCGAAAACGCTTGGTGGCGGACGCATTTCTTATTTCCGCAGCCTTGCATTTGCACAATCAAAGCGTCTCGGTGTTAGAATGCTTTACGGTGCAGAGGTAAATATTCTGGATCAGGAAGGAAAACTGGATCTTGATGATGAAATTTTAGAGTCTCTGGATTATGTTATAGCAAGTATGCATCGTCCAATTTTTAAATCCGGAACAGCAGATGAGAACACCCGTGCTTATATCAAGACTATGGAGAATCCTAATGTTAATATCATCGGTCATTGCGATGACGAAAAATTCCCTGTAGATTATTTTGCGCTTTTCCGTGCTGCAATGGAGAACCATGTTCTGCTTGAGATCAATAACAGTTCTTTAAGTCCGGATGGATATCGTGGGGATACGACCTACGCTGATCTCTTAATATTGAATCTGTCCAAGCACTTTAATTATCCGGTTCTGTTCTCCAGTGACAGCCACGGCACCGAACATATCGGTGACTTCCAGTATGCCGAAGCTTTGGCTCGAAAAGCTGACATTCCGGAGGATCTTATCCTGAATTACTCTGTGCGTAAATTCATGGGATTTTTAGGAGAGAGATAATACTATAATATAGAAGGAATACTTACAATGGGAAAATGTCTTTTCTTTGATGCCGATGGAACAATTTTAGATATTGTAAAAGGAACACCAGAAGATACAAAGCTCGCACTTCAACAGCTGAGAAAAAACGGACACAAGACTTTCATCTGTACCGGTCGTTCAAACGCTTTTGTTCCGGAATATCTTATGAAGGAGATTGGATTTGACGGACTTATCGCTAATCTTGGAGCATATATCGAATATAATGGAACGCGGGTATTTGAGCGTGAGATGCCAACTGATCTGGCATGGAAGACCGTAGAGATCATTAAGGCAAACGGTTTTATCCCTGTACTGGAAGGCAATGATTATATGTACTATAATCTGGATGAATATACAAGTGACATAGACTGGTTTGCTGATCTGATCACTCAGGAACTCGGTGACAAACTGCTTCCTATTCGTGGAAATGAACATAATCTTCACTTTAACAAAATAAGTGCCAAGCGCACACCCGGATGTAATCCAGAGAAATTATGCCAGGAATTATCCCTATGGTATGATTATATTATTCACAGTGGATCTTTTGTTGGAAGAACGATTGAATTTGTCATGAAAGGCTGTTCCAAAGGACTTGCGATCAGTGTTATGAGTAATGTACTTGGATACGAAAAGAGGGATGTTATTGCTTTCGGCGATAGCAATAATGACTTGCCAATGTTCCAGGCTGCCGGATTTAAGGTTGCTATGGGAAATGGATCTGAAGACTTGAAATCACAGGCTGATTATGTGACCGGCGCCTTGGAAGACGGCGGAATCCGCCAGGCGCTGGAATATCTGAATTTGATTTAAAAAGGATACTCCATTCCTTGACCAACTTCTCATTTTCGAACAAAAATGGGGCATATCAATTTCCTGATATCCCCCATTTTTTCACTCTTTATTATGCTCTCTTAGACAGCACTTCATCCTCATATTTCTGAATGTCGTCAAACCATCCTTCAGCTTCTACACCACACTGACGGCAGTACTCTTCCCATACATCACCGATTGGAAGTGTCTTGCACTGTTCCATAACAACCATCTTCTTGCTCATCTGGTTTGTATCCTGAAGCTCTTTGAGCATCTCGCTTGGCTGACAAAGTGCATCAAGCAGTGCTTTCTGGAAGCTGCGGAATCCTGTTACCCATGCGGAGATACGGTTGATGGAAGCATCAAAGTAATCCAGTGCAATATATGTACGGTCAATTCCGTTCTCGCAGCGAACGATCTCTTTTGCGATCTCTTTTGTCTCATCATCAAAGAGAACTACATGGTCTGAATCCCAACGGATCGGACGTGTAACATGCAGAGCAATCTCCGGGAAGAATGTAAGTAGTGCCGGAATCTTATCGGATACTACTTCTGTTGGATGATAATGTCCGTTGTCCATCAGTGGCAGACATTTGTCTTTGTTCATTGCAGCGTAGCTCAGTGAGAATTCAGCTGACCCTACTGTATAAGCCTCAACACCGATACCGAATACTTTAGACTCTACACAAGGTTTTACAAGGTTTGTGTCAAATGGCTCGGAAAGGATTGCATCGATAGACTCTTTGTAGCGTACACGAGGTCCCATACGGTCAGCCGGAATATCTTTGAATCCGTCACCTGTCCAGATATTCATTACACAAGGAACTCCTGTCTGCTCCGCAAAATACTGTGAAATGCGGATGCAGGCTTTTCCATGCTCGATCCAGAAGTTTCTTATTTCCTCATCCGGGCTTGAAAGTGTAAGTCCGTCTTTTACCATTGGATGTGAGAAGAATGTTGGATTAAAATCAAGTCCCATTCCTCTTTCTTTTGCAAAATCAACCCATTTCTGGAAATGTTTTGGCTCTAATTTATCACGATCTACGAATTCACCATCTTCAAAGATTGCGTAGCATGCATGAACATTGATTTTCTTTTTACCCGGCATCAGGCTCATTGCCTTATCCATATCAGCTAACAGTTCTTCCGGAGTTCTTGCTTTTCCCGGATAGTTTCCTGTTGTCTGGATTCCTCCTGTCAGAGGGCCGTCGTGGTCAAATCCTGTTACATCATCTCCCTGCCAGCAGTGAAGAGAAACCGGAATTTCTTTACATTTCGCGATTGCTGCGTCTGTGTCCACTCCTAATTTTGCATAGATTTCTTTGGCTGATTCATATCTTGTCATCTTTTCTTCCTCCATTTTTGTGAATTTGAATTACGCATTTTCGTATATTTTTACATCAAACGATTTTCCAACACATGTTCTTGCTTCCGGCAGGTCTTTAAATACTCCATCATGTAGCATCTGGACAACAATATTTCCGATTGCTGTAGCTTCAGAAGGCCCTGCAGAAACTTTTTTTCCTGTATATTTTGCTGTCAGTTCGTTAAGATATCCTGCATTGGCACCGCCACCGACAACATAGATTGTAGTGTATTTTTTTCCTGTTAATGCTTCAATCTCTTCGATCGTATCGCCATAACATTTTGCAAGACTGTTGTAGATAACTGCTGCGATCTCGCCCACTGTTTCAGGCACCTGCTGCTTGGAATCACGGCAGAACTTCTTCACAGCTTCAATCATGCTCTTCGGAGCAAGGAAGCAGTCATCATTACAGTCTACTAAAGATGTGATCGTCTCTTTGGAAGCTCTCTCACAAATCTCTGCAAAAGAAAGATCCTCTGTGAATTCTTTCTTTACAGACTGGATCATCCAGAGTCCCATGATATTTTTCAGGTAACGGAAACGGTGATCGTATCCGCCTTCGTTTGTGAAGTTTGCCTGCATACTTCTCAGTGAGCAGTCCGCTTCTTTTCTCTCAATTCCCATCAAAGACCATGTGCCGGAGCTGATATAAATGGCATTGTCATCGTTGGTTGGTACCGCAAGTACCGCTGAGCCTGTATCATGAGTGGCTGGAAGAACAACCTTACAGTTGAATCCAACCTCGTTCTGAATGTCCTGCGTAAATTCGCCTACAACTGTTCCCGGCATAGATACCGGCTGGAACATCTCTTTGTTGTATCCGAGCATATCGATCAGTTCATAATCCCAGTCATTTGTCGTCGGATTCACAAGCTGTCCTGTTGTCGCATTTGTATATTCATTTTTCTTCACACCTGTCAGCAGGAAATGGAAGTAATCCGGAATCATCAGGATTGCTTTTGCCTGTTCAAGGTACTCTGGATGAGTCTCTTTTACAGCCATCAGCTGATAGATTGTATTGAATATCTGCTTCTGGATACCTGTTCTCTCATACAATGCGGAAAGGGAAATCTTTTCATACACTTTCTCATCCATTCCATTCGTACGACTGTCACGATAGCCTACTGTATCTCCGAGGATCTGATCCTTCTCATCAAGAAGCACATAGTCAACTCCCCAAGTATCAATTCCCATTGTTGCCGGTATCTTTCCAAGTTCTTTACATTTCTTCAATCCGTTCTTGATTTCTGTAAAAAGACGATCTACATCCCAGCATAAAGTACCGTTTTTGTTATCCATTCCATTTGGAAAACGGTAAACCTCTTCCAGTTTCATCTTTCCATCTTCCATGGATGCCAGCATATGACGTCCACTGGATGCTCCGATATCAACTGCCAGATAATAATTGCCCATTGTTTGGTGCCTCCTTGTTATTTTTCTATTACTGTTCATTTCTTATGACTTTATTATACCCACGCTTTTTATGTAAAAAAAGGACGCTATTTACGAAAAACTAGGACGTGATTTGCACTCTGTTTTTTAACGTTTTTCCGCTGTTTTTCATGGAATAATCACAAAAAATACGCCTTTCATGCACCTTTTGCACCTTTTTGAGTATCATTTCAGTATCACCGGAAAGCCCGGAACTTCACTCAACTGGTAGTTGAGATGTCCTTTAAATGGACACCCGCGTTTTTTCTTCCGGCTGACCTGCCGAATCGCCATACCAGCTGTTGGGTCATGATAACCCTCGTGATTTTTCATATCTTCTGATCCCCTCTCTTTCCACTTCGCTCGTCCATGTACTCTGAAACTCCCTCACACCAACATGACGGAAGGTAACATGCTTCAAATACTTATCGGTGTAATACTTATGCCACGGGCGGCTCTCCTGCTGCCATAGTCTTCGCATTGCTCTACGCTCGTAAGTTTTCACGGTATTCATGGCTACACCGAGAGATTCTGCGATATCTTTCACTTTGTCGCGATTATAGAATCTCATGTATAGAACTGCCTGTTCGTTATCCGGGAGCTTCTCGATTGACTCCCGTAGGCTTGCATACGCTTGTTCCCGGTCGAATCTCTCGATCACATCTCCCTCAAGGTCCTGATCGGATGCAACCAGTTCAGACAGTGTGCTATCTTCTGCTCCTACTATAGGAGCATCTAGGCTTCCGATTTGCCGCATTCTTTCAATTTCTTTCAGCTTTGCAACATCTTCTTCGTCTAGGTGCGTAAAGGCTCTAATTCGTATTGCTGACGGTTCACAGCCTGTGGCTTTATAATGTTCATCCATGAATTTATTATATTTATTCAATTTTGTGTTCCATTCTTCCGGAATCTTTACCGGCCGGCTGCGTAAAACTAATAGAATCATTGCGCGCCGGATGTGGAAGCTCGCAAAAGTAAGAAACTTGTAGTCTGCTTCAATATCATATTTATCAACCGCATTACAAAGTCCTATATATCCCTCTTGCATCAGATCATCCATTTCAGCATATCCTTTGTACTTCTTTGCAAGCTTCGCAATGAACCCCTTGTTCTGCTGCCATAACTGCAGCATATTCTCCGCAGCATCCTCTTTCGCTCTGATCCGAGCTACAAGCTGTTCGTTTGTCATGTCCTTCCTCCTCTGTATAAATCAAGCCCCAGGAAACCGCATCCGGGGGCTTGATAATCGTGTTTTTTCGGTTTTAAAAAATCCCTGTGTGTAAATCGGCGCTGGACGGCTGGGGGTGCTTTTCCACGCAAGGGGGCTCCCTCCCCCAGTGCTCTACAAGACGAAAGACTAACACAGCGAAAAAGCTTATCCTTTCCTATTTTGTCTTATATACATAAATTCCTTTTTTCTTGTTATCAAGCACGAATGCATCATAACAAATTCTTCCAGTAACGATTACACCGCTTGAAAGTGGTGTGTCTTCATACATACCATAGTCTTCCAGTTTTACTGGTGCTGTTGTAGCGGAAGGATGGGCGATCATAAAGCCGAAGTTTGCCGGCATTCTGTTGCTCGGAACCTTGATAACGTTCATGCCATCCAGTGTAGCAACTACACCCCTTGCCCGCATCTCTGCGCCTACGTCCGTCTTATCAAAGATATCTGACTGCTTCAGCATTGTATAGATACTCGGTACTACTACAAGCGCACGCTCTGTTTCTGGCACTTCGTTATCGTCAAGAAACTCACTTCCGGCAAGTACTAAGCTGTAAATATTCGCCGGAGTTGTTGTTTCTCCGACAACGGTATTTCCGGCTCCTGCTGCCATTACACCATAAGTATATTTATCTACTTCCGGGATAACTACTTCTCTAAGCTGTCTAGCGAGAGCTGTTTCGGCTGCAAGCTGCTGCGCTGTTTCATCCATATCGAGCTTGTCAATATTAAAGATAAAACTGCGGTCTTTCTTCAATGTCATTTCTTCTGTCTGTGCATTCAGATCGATGAGTTCGCCATATCTGGAAATGCTTGCAACTTCTGACTGTCCTTTAGCTCTATATCTGCTGTAGTCATTCATTTCGGAAGTGCTGATTTTCCACACCTTTACAGTGTGCGCACCTGTCCAGTCGTAGTCCGTATTGGTAAGCAGTGAAATCTTGCTTTCTGCTGCGAATAACTCGTCTGTCCTCGGTGCGTAAATAGTTGTCAATTCAACACTCATTTTACTACTCCTCTTTTAATACTGTTTTGGAGTATGCTTCACATTCGGAAAAGGATTTGTTTCCGGTCTGATTGATACCGGGTTTTGTTTTGTTCCCGGATAAACCCTCTTTTGTTCCGGCTCTCCGTATAACTCAACAATCTTTTCTGCCTGGCTTCTGAATTTTTCCGGGTCTGACGTATCTAAAATGTCAAGCAACTCCTTTTTATGTCCATTTTCTGCAACATATTCCATACATGTTACCCTGTTTTCTTTAAGAGCGATAGCTTTCTCTCTTTCATCCAACTGGCTTTCTTCTTCCGTTGTTTCTGGATCCGTTTCATATTTGGCTTTCAATCTTGCAAGCCTTTCTTTTACGATCCGGTTCACTTCTTCCTGAGTAAATGTCTTTTCCTGTTGCTCTGTTGTTACTTCGTTTTCTATGATTTCTTCCATGTAGTCTCCTTTCCGTTTTACGCTCGTCAGCTTATTTTTTAATGGCAGAGTGAGCAAATAAAAAAGCGTAGAAACAACTTTTTGACATTTCTGTCTGTAAGTTGTTCCCACGCTTTACGCTTACCAGGGTGGCAGCTTTCCCCCTGGCGGTACTTCTATTCGCTCTATATTGATTATATCACACTATATATTTACAGAGCAATTACAAATTTCTTTTTTCAGAATTTCCTCCGGAGTTCAAGTTCCACATAAGCCTTTTTATAGTGCCCCTCCATGTTCCTGGATCTCTTCCAGGATCTCAACACCGGAGAGAGCAACCGGATCACTCTCATAAGCTCCCGATCGTCTTCATAAGATATCTTGATCCTTACCACTGTACCACCTCAATTCCTCTTTGTCATTCCAGAAATGAAGTAATATATATTTTTTATCCTTACCTCATCCAGTTCGTCAAGTGCCTTAATGATTAAACTTTTATAATCCGTGTTATTTCCTTTCTCTTCTGCTGCCGTCCGGTTCCGAGTTGGTAGCCTCTTTCCCGGAAGGGCAATGACTATTTTATTCATCCTCTCGCACATTATCGTGTCAATTATTTCCCGCCGTCCCGTTCCGGTGTTGACGCACCATTCCGGGAAGGGCGGAATTGTATTTATATCCTTTTATCAAGGTTTAAGGTCACATTTTCCGACCTTTTCTTTTTTTTCTTTCTTCGCGTTTTCCGTACACATACCCAAATTGAAACATCTTGACCATCTTAAAGGTATCTTCACAAACCGAATATCGCTCTTTTACAGCATCAGCAATCTTTGAGACTTCGCTATACGGTCTAACATCCTGCATTCTTTCTAGTATAACCGGATCAACAATCTTGTTATATTTTCTCTGTTTTATTACGCGTTCCAAAATATTAATAGTTGCTTCGCTGTCTTTTGGAATTTTAAATGCTTTTCGTATATTTTCATCTGCTTTCAAATACCTCTCTGTTAAATCCTTATAGAGTTCATAATGTGCATTATCCTTATTCAACACAACTGTCCCGTCTTTTTTCGCGAATAATGTCAAAGTACTGATAGGTGAATCATCATCCCACAATTTCAAAAATCCGATTACCTGTCCTGAAGTCAGATCTTCGATTTTGCACGCTTCTATCATTAACTCTTTATTTACTACTCCGTAACTCATATTATTTTACTTTCCTTTCTTCCAATTCTCTGTTATTATGTAGTTGCTCCTATTACTTCCATGCCCCGCCAGGTTGGATTATATAGAGAGCATGCCCCGGATCCGTCTGGGGCTTTTTATTGTCAATCTGTCGAGATACTTCCACCAATACGAAGGAGCTTGTATCCCTCTTGCTGGTATAGTCTCGGCGGTGCATATCCGACAAGTTCAATGTTTTCCAGCAATATGTTCACGCGTTCACACTCCTTTCATATTTCCCTTAGACAAACGAACAACTCTGGTCTCACTGTAGAAAACCCTTGATTTTACTGGGCTCGTCCACAACTACCAATATGATAGCTCTGTATCACTGCACTGCCACTCTGAACTTCCACAACTACCAAATTGATAGTTCTGTATAAACGTGTATTTTACGTACTTTTTCCCACAACTACCATAGTTATAAGTTTGTCTATAGAGCGCTGTCTGTTTCAAGATTCAGTTCCTCTTGTATCGGCTCCGGTTCGTCATTTTCGTGACCTGGCAATATCCAGATTGTTTGCGATGGGAACGTTTTTGTTTTTCTCTGTATGATTCCGATTTCATCACGAGCACGTCTTAAAGACATTTCCGAGATTTTACACCCCTTCGCCAGTTCAAACAGCTCTTTGGCTTTTCTCCTGCCATTCGGCATATTGTTGACAATGAACTGCTTTGCCCCTTCCAGTGCTGGGGCTGACTTCACCCTGTTCTTGCTCCTGATCGCCGTGTAATCATCCATTGATAGTGAATTTTCCCCAAGATATACGATTCCGCCATTATCAACATCAATTTCAAATAAAATCGTTTTACCTTTCTTCTCAAGGCTTGACTTTTCGTGCGACATAAATTTTATATCTTCCTCTCCCGGAACATTTCCGAGAGCTATGTAACTTCGGCATTTTCCCATGATATCGGTACTACCGAGCACGCGCGTTATCGCGTCTCCCTTTCCATTCTTGTTGAAATGACATATAATCACTATAGCTACATCGTATTTATCTGCCAGTTCTACAACGTGTCCAACACGCTCCCCGGTTTTATTCGGTGCGTTCATGTCTATATCTCCGCCGATGTAAGACTGAAACGGATCAAATATCATCAGATCAGGTTGAACGTCTCGTATAAACTGTTCTATCTCCGGACTGTCAAACGTTAGACTGCTTTTATTATTGTTCACTGTGAACACCTTTTTCATGTCAGCACCGCATATCCTCAAACGCTTCTTTATGGTGTCTCCGATTCCGTCCTCTGCCGTTAGATAGATCACTTTCCCCGGCTTATTCTCAAACGGAACTATGTTGAAGAAATTCTTCCCGGTACTCACGCACGCTGCCATGTAACACAATAGAAATGTCTTTCCTGTGCCAGGATATGCAGCGCACAGCGTTACTTTCCCCCGCGGAACATAAGGTTGATACAACCACTTAACCTCTTCTTCTGCGACTTCATCAACACATATAAGCGATACTTTTTCTGCGGTTTTTACTGGTTTCTCAGCATTTCCTCTACAAACTGCTCCGGCGTCTCTATCACGCCTTCTTTTAACAATCGTCTGCACAGCTCTTTCAATTCGTTCACTGTCAAGCTCTTCAGTTGTTCCACTTCTTGCTGATTCCGTAGCTGATCATCTCCCTTCTTTCTACTAAAATCCTGTTTCCTATACCATGCTGCAGCATTCCTCATTGCTTTGTCATGTTCATGCTGCCATTCACTCACAACACCTATGTAGTATTCTCTCGCCTTTTCACATCCCAGGATGTTAAGTCTTGCTATGATATCCTCAGCGAATCCGGGAGCTGTCATGTCGTAGGCGAACATCTTCATGAATGTTGATTTATAAAGCTTCATGTCCATCCGGATCGACTGCGTGAAGCTCTGCCTGTTCAGTGGATTTGCTCTGCTCCGGCACTCTCCCTTGAACATTCCGGATAATGTGCCGTTGAGTTCTGCTTCTGTCATTTCCATTTGGATCTGACGGAATACATCATCCGGAACCGATTCACGCCCGCTCATCGTTCGCCATCCCATACATCTTTTCGTAGAAATACGCCCGACTCACGCGCCCTCTGAACGTCAGGAACCCTTTCTTGCTGAGTTCTTCGTTGAGCTGGCGTATAATCCCGTAGCTCTTGCTTTCAGATATTCCGCAGATTTCCGAAATGTCTTTTGCTGTTAACACCTGTTTTGTCATCGTTAAATCTCCTTCCTGTGCGATGTCGCACAACTTCATCTCACTTCCACGCCCCGCCGGGGTTTATTTTTCTAAAAGCGATTCGATTGGAACTTTCAGAGCATTTGCAATTTTATGCCCTACTTCATCACAGCAGGACTTTCCACCCTTAATGTATCCAACCGTTGCGCGGCTAACTCCTGCACGCTTCGCGAGCTGTGTCTGCGTCATATCCTGACGCGTAAGCTCTGTTACAAGTTTCACCCTGTCGATTCTCATGTTATCACCTCTCTTCCGTTACATTTGTATCTATAATAAACGATACTTTTGTATATGTCAATACAAATGTATACTTTTGTATCTATACATTTGAAAATGTATCTGTTACAATACTGTTGGAGGTGAAGAAAGTTGAATACTGGAGAAGCTATAAAATATTATCGAACCAAAAGCGGAATGACGCAAAAAAGACTTGCTGAGATTTCTGGTGTATCGGAAATCTCTATTAGAAAATACGAATCAAATGACAGAACGCCTAAAATAAAAACTATTTTTTCAATAGCTGGAGCTCTTAAAGTGGATTTTTTTGATTTAATTTCAGTTGAAGAATACAACCATAAAATCGAACAAGAAGCCGATGAAAAAATACAAGAGTCTATAAAAAATGGAAGTGTTCGTGTTATTACGCCAAAAGAAAACGAACTTATAAATTATTACCATGCACTCAACGATAACGGACAAGACAAAGCCGTAGAACAAGTTAAGCTTTTAACTAAGATACCAGAATACCGCAAGGGCTCCGATCAGTAATGCATCACTGAATTAATGACACTTGATCAGCGATAAAGTACCGTTTCGGTACCTTATCCAGTAACCTCCGTACCAGAAGGTACGCCCCTTTTGCTCAAAACTGAGCAAAACCTATATCTTCATTTTACTTCCACGCCCCGCCAGCAAAGGAAGAAAGGAAGATAACAAATGCCGACATATAAGAACAATGACAACGGAACATGGTATTGCAAATTCAACTATACTGATTGGACTGGGAAACGAAAGCAGAAGCTCAAACGCGGGTTCAATCTGCAGAGAGAAGCGAAAGAGTGGGAACGGATATTCTTAGAGCAGTTCGCTAAGAATCCGGATATAACCTTTGAATCACTCTATCTGAAGTACAAGGGATATATTGAACCCAGGATAAAAGAAAGCACCTATCACAGCAAATTCCTATCACTGGATAAGCACGTGCTGCCATTCTTCAAGGACCGAATCATATCGGACATCGGACCGGCAGACATTGCAGCATGGCAGAATGAAATGTTGGGTAAGGGCTTAAGCGACACCTATTTGCACAACCTGAACTCCGCTCTGAGCTCTATATTCAATTATGCCGTGGACTATGTAGGATTGCCGAGGAACCCATGCAAGAAGCTCATAGGCTCAAATAAGACAAGGCAGATAGACTTCTGGACGCCAGACGAATACAAACGCTTCTCTGACGCCTGCAGGGACGATATAGAGAAGTTCACGATATTCGAGACGCTTTACTATACCGGGATGCGAAAAGGCGAGCTAATGGCACTCACGCTGAACGATATCGACTTCAAGGGAAATAAGATAACAATTAACAAGACCTATTATCAGGCAGGAGACAAGACTACCACACCAAAAACGCATAGTAGCAACCGTGTTATAGATATACCAGAGTTCTTAACCGAGGAACTGAGAGAGTATGTGACGCACCTCTACCAGCCTGATCCGGAGAGCCGCCTGTTCATCCGTGGAGAAAAGTATCTGAGGCTTGCTCTGAACAGTACAGCCGAGAAGGCCGGTATAAAACGAATCCGGGTACATGATATCCGGCACTCTCACGCTTCACTGCTCATTGATATGGGTGCGAATCCGGTGCTGATCGCTGCGCGCCTAGGGCATGAGTCTGCAGATATTACTCTCAAAATATATTCTCACTTGTTCCCGACAAGGCAGGCGGACATCGTGCAAAAGATAAACAACACAAGAAAATAGTATCATTTAAGTATCATAAAGACATAGAAAGAGCCGACACCCATAGTATTTACTGGGTTCTCGGCTCTCTTAACGCTATTTACGAAAAACAGCGTCTTTATTTGCATTATATTTTGTTTTTAGGGTTCTCTTTTGCACCTTGTACAATTTTCAATTACTATTTTTGTTGAAAATGTATATCTTCATTTCAAATGTAATTCTCCACAACCAGATACTTTATTTACCGGAGAAATTTCTATGAAGAAGCTCATGCTCTTTTCCCTTCAACAAAGTATCGTACAAGGAAAGAATCATTGGGTTCTCATTTGATTTCTTGATCTGAGTGTTTACATCTGTATCATATAAGCCCTTCATTCTTGCTTTTCTGGTTCTCGGTCCTGCATTCACCGGCTGACCTCCACCCATGATACATCCTCTGCGGCAGGTCATCACTTCCACAAAATCATACTCTGCTTCGTGATTTTTTATCTGCTGCAATACTTTATCTGCATTTGCAAGGCCATTTACAACTGCTGCCTTAATCTCTCTTCCATTATAATTATAAGTCAGCACTTTAATACCGTCGTCCCCACGCACACCACTCTTTTTAATAGACTCCATGTCTACTCTGTTGTGTCCCTGCTGCAGCCTACGGAGCACTGCCTCTGTAACACCACCGGTAACACCGAAGATCACACCACTTCCGGAGCCGATACCAAACGGTACATCAGCTGCTTCGATCTCAACTTTGTCAAATACAATTCCTGATTTGCGGATCATTCTTACGATTTCTGTTGTTGTGAGCACGTAATCAACATCCTGCTTGCCATTTGTATAAGATTCCGGACGTAAGATTTCTTCCTTCTTCGCCGTACAAGGCATAATTGATACAGATACGATTTTCTTTCCTTCATTTTTCTCAGGATCTTTATAATACTCTCTTACAACTGCTCCAAACATCTGCTGCGGTGATCTGCATGTTGAAAGATTCGGCACGAATTCCGGATATTTATTCTCACAATATTTTACCCATGCCGGACAACAGGAGGTAAAGAGTGGCATCTTCTCACCGGAAGTAAATCTCTCAATAAACTCTTTGTATTCCTCCACAACTGTCAGGTCTGCGCCATAGGATGTGTCATATACTTCATCAAATCCCAGACGATGCAGTACTCCTACTAACTTACCCATTACATTTTCGCCTTTGGCATAACCAAAATTATCACCGATTGCAACACGTACAGCCGGAGCGATCTGAGCGATCACCTTTGTATTCTTGTCTGCCAAAGCTTCCCACACTTCATCAATATTGGTATGAATACTGATTGCACCGGTCGGACAGACAACACGACACTGTCCACAACCTACGCAGTCTGTTTCTGCAATCTTCTTATTAAATGCCGGTATTACCTGTGCATCAGTTCCACGATACGCGAAGTCGATTGCATTGATATTCTGTACATTATCACACATTCTGACACAGTCACCACACAGGATACATTTATTCGGATCTCTGATAATTGCGTGTGAACTTGTATCAATTGGCTGTATCTCTCTTACATTTTCAAAGCGGATCTCATGAACTCCCATACGGTGAGCCAGTTCCTGCAAATGACACTCGCCGCTCTTGATACACGTCGTACAATCTCTGCAGTGAGCAGCCAGAAGTAGTTCCAGTATCAGTTTCCGGTAGCGCATCAGCCTTGGTGTATTTGTATAAATAATCATTCCGTCTCTCGGCTTTTCTGAACATGAGGCAAATGTTTTCCCTCTGTCATCTTCTACCGTGCATAATCGGCAGGCACCATAGATAGATAATTCCGAATGATAACACAAGGTAGGGATATCAATCCCGGCTTTTCTTATTACAGACAATACATTAGGTTCATCCGTGAACTCAATGGCCTGTCCGTCAATTGTCATAATTCCCATAAATCTCTATCCTCCCTACTCTGTATAAACAGCTCCAAATGGGCAGTTATCGATACAACTTCCACACTTGATGCACTTTGAATTATCAATTGTAAATGGTGATTTTATTTTTCCTGTGATTGCATTTACCGGACAGTTCTTCGCACATTTCGAACATCCTTTGCATTTCTCCGGATCAATCTTAAACACACGAAGATTAGAACAGACTCCCGCACGACATTTCTTATCTACTATGTGCTCTTCATATTCTTTTTGGAATGCATGAATCGTACTTACAACCGGCTTTGGTGCACTCTTTCCAAGACCACATAAGGCAGTATTTTCAATCATGTCTGCCAGTTCTTCCAGTTCATCAAGGTCGCTCATTTCTCCGTTTCCGGCAACTATACGTTCCAGAATCTCCAGCATACGCTTAGTTCCTTCTCTACACGGAACGCATTTTCCACAGCTTTCTCTCTGTGTGAAGTTCATAAAGAATCTTGCAACCTCTACCATACAGGTGTCTTCATCCATAACAACAAGTCCACCGGAACCGATCATGGCACCGATCTTTGACAGTGAGTCAAAATCCATCTTGCTGTCAAGCTGGGATTCTACCAGACATCCACCGGATGGACCACCGATCTGAACTGCCTTGAACCCTTTATCGTCCTTGATGCCGCCTCCGATATCAAAGATGATTTCACGTAAACTTATTCCCATAGGCACTTCGATCAATCCGGTATTTTTTACATTTCCGGTAAGGGCAAACGCTTTCGTTCCCGGGCTTTGCGGTGTACCGATACGGCTGTACCAATCTGCTCCGTTTTTAATGATCATCGGGATATTTGCATAAGTCTCTACATTATTCAATACGGTTGGCTTCTCCCATAATCCCTGTTCTACTGTTCTCGGTGGTTTTACTCTCGGCATGCCTCGCTTGCCTTCGATCGAAGCTGTAAGCGCGGAACCTTCCCCGCATACAAAAGCACCTGCTCCGCGATTGATATGTAATTTGAAGCTGAATCCTGTTCCAAGGATATTATCTCCCAAAAGTCCTTTCTCTTCCGCCTGAGCGATAGCGATCTGCAGTCTTCGTACTGCCAGCGGATACTCTGCACGAACGTAAATATATCCTTCCTGGGCCTGTACTGCATAAGCTGCCAGCATCATACCTTCGATCATTCGGTGAGGATCACCTTCCATAACGCTTCGATCCATAAATGCACCCGGATCTCCTTCATCACCATTGCAGACTACATAACGGATCTTTTCCGGCTGACTCGCTACCTGTGACCATTTTCTTCCCGCCGGAAATCCTGCTCCGCCTCTTCCACGAAGGCCTGCATCTGTAACCGTCTTAATCACTGCTTCCGGAGTCATTTCAAACACAGCTTTTTCGAAAGACTCATATGCTCCTACCGCCATTGCATCCTCAATATGCTCTGCATCAATATGACCGCAGTTTCTCAACACCAGACGGGTCTGCTTGGCATAGAATGGAATTTCTTCCTGTGTCTGATATACATGACCATTATCTTCATACATCAATCTTGTAACCGGTTCTCCATGAAGAATCGTCTTTTCAAAAATTTCTTCGCAGTCTTCCAGTTTTACTTTCAGATACAGATAGTTATAAGGTTCAATACGAACCAGCGGACCCATCTCACAGAATCCATGGCATCCGCTCATCTTAAGTCCCACATGAGCGATTTCTTCACCGATTTTGACTGTTACATGATCCATATTGGAAGTTAGTTCTTTCAAACGGGCATATATTTTATCTGAACCACCTGCCAGACATCCTGTTCCTCCACAGACCAGAATACAACAGTTTTCTTTCTGCCGCTTTTCCTTACACTCTTCTCTCCATAACTGGAGCTGCATTCTGTTTTCTATCCTCATTCCTCTTCCTCCCGCAGCTTCTTGATCAGCTCGCTCATTTTCTCAGGTGTCATTTTCGGATGTACTTCATCATTGACCATTACGGCCGGTGCCAGTCCGCATGCGCCTAAGCATGAAACCGTCTCTACTGTAAACAACTGGTCATCTGTTGTGTGTTTCTTTTTCCCAAGCCCCAGTTCCTTGTAAAGTCCTTCCAGAATCGGAATAGATTTGCGCACATGACAGGCTGTTCCATCACATACTTTTATCACATATTTTCCTTTTGCCTCAAAAGAAAAATTTTCATAAAAGCTTGCTACACTGTAAGCTTTCGCCTCGGAGATTCCCAGTTTCTCCGCAACATAAGTTAAAAGCTCCGGTGGAAGATAGCGATATTCTTCCTGAATCCCCTGTATAATCGGGATCAAAGACTTTTCTTCACATGTATACTGTGCAATAATCTCATCTGTTTTTTCGTAATAGGATATATCTAACATCGTGCCCCTCCTTTTTGTATTTTTCACATATGTTTCATTATACATCCTATCCTCTTTTATGCATAGTGCTATTTTAATGTTATTTTCACGATTTTATTTCGTCGTTTTTTTATTTTTATCTGTTTTTCTGCGTTGTTATTGATGCAAATTGCCGATTTTTACATCAGTATAGTCTTCGATTTACTATTCGCGTAAAAAAAGAAGATGCCATCTGTGAAAAATAGCATCCTCTCTATACTTTATCCTTAATTCATGTTTTCAATCCGATATTCTTTCGGACTGATTCCATAGCGTTCTTTAAATTTTCTATAAAAATAGCTTGTATTGTCGTATCCAACTGCTTCTATAATATCCGACACCGCAATCCTGCTGTTTATCAGAAGATACACTGCCTGCTGCATCCTCTTTTCCTGAAGAAGTTCTTTATATGTTTTCCCTGATTTCTTCTTGATCTCACGACTCAGCCAATAGACATCCTCTTTCATCTCTACCGCCAGTTCTGACAGCGTGCCTTCTTTAAAATGATCCTCAATATAGCGATACACATTCGCCATAATCTCTGTGTCAAATTTGCGTCCGCCGGCTTCCATCTTATCCATATAATTCAACAACTGAAGAAACAAAAGTCCCATTGTGATCTGATTACTGCTTCGCTTATTGGAAATGTCATAGAAGATTGTCCAGACCATATTCTCGATCAGATTCTGCACCGGGAGAATATCAGCTACATGAAAATACAGATAAGACGTCTCTTCATCTCTTCCGCACAACGCCCCGACAAGGAAATCTTTCAGCTGATTTTCTTCTGCCCCGATCATAGAGAATGCTGTATTAAAAAACTCCGGCAGGACAATAAAGTTCACTGCAATATCATACTCTCCGGCCGGAAGGATCTCCTGCACTGCATTCTGATTCAGAAACAGAAGGTCACCCTGTTCGAGCACAACCTGATTGCCGTTCACGATATGTGTCGTTGTTCCCTGGCACATATAAATTACTTCTATATAATTGTGTGTATGCGCCGGGAAATGTACAAAGCGAGTATGCGGTCTGACCTGGATCAACTTCCCCTTCTTCAGAAGTTTCGCACTGTCCACAACCATTTCCTTCTTTTCTGTATAAAGCTGTGGATCGATCTCCTGTTTTCCTTCAAGGATCCGGCGTTCCTCATCTGTGATCATCGCCAGTTCCCGGATCAGTTCCTGATGCATCTATTGCCTGCCTTTCTGGTTTATCCTTTTAATGTAGCTGCAATCTCTCTCGTTAATTCCATGTACTCTTTCGCACTTCTACTGCTCTTCTTATATGCGATCACCGGTGCATTATTATCCTGCGACCACTCAATTCCACTGTCCACGCGGATGTAAGTATCAAATACTTTCACATCATCTAACTCTTGCAGAGTCTCTAATGTCTGTTTGAAATAATTCTTTCTTGTATCAACCTTTGTGATCACAATTCCACCAAGCTTGAGATCCGGTGCAATTTCTTCTACACTGTCCAGGAATTCAAACATATTTCCAAGACCAAACAGTCCCCATGGAGATGCCTCTACCGGAAGGATCACATAATCGGACGCACACAGGATATTCATCACCCATCCACCAAGTGTCGGCGGTGCATCGATCAGAATATAATCATAAACCTCTGATTCGCGGATCTTCTTCAATCCTTTTTTCAAAATATACTCTCTCTGCCATTTTGTAAAAAGTTCGTATTCAATCGAACTCATCAATGTAGAAGACGGAATCAGATCAAGTCCTTCGTATTTTGTATTCACGATATAATCTGTCAAATCATCCTGTCGCTTGATTGCTTCATACAAATTTTTGTCACTCTGTGCATATGCAAGCACTGTATCTTCGTCAAACAAAGAAAGGGAGAGATTCAGCTGCATATCTCCGTCGATCATCAGAACCTTTTTCCCAAGCTCTCTCAAGCCAAATCCAACATTTGAACAAGTTGTGGTCTTTCCGCTTCCTCCCTTATTATTCGTAAAACAGATTACCTTTGTCTTTGCCATTGTGTTCTCTCCTTCTTCCGAAATCATCAAATCTATCCTAATTACTGTATCCAGTAACGCCCTTTTCTAAAATTTTAGCATATCCATTTACGAAAGACAATGAAATCCAATCCATTTTATGTTATAGTTATTGTATCTGAGTAATCATTAGAATTTTATCATGATCACTCTCCAAATCAGCCGCTTATTTAATGGCTCAGAAAGACTGAGGTTTTCTTTTATGAATAAAAAATCCATACTGATCACCGGTTCTTCCCGCGGCATCGGGCGTGCCTGTGCGAAAGCATACGCCAAGGCCGGTTATCACGTATTTCTCAACTGTGTCCACCGGGTGGAACGCTTAGAAGAGCTCGCACATGAGATTCTCTCAAACGGTGGTTCCTGTACAGCAGTTCCCGGAGATGTCAGTAACCCCGACGAAGTCCGGAAGATTTTTCAGATTATTGAAAAAGAGTGTGGTGGCGTTGATATTCTGATCAACAACGCCGGTATCGCCTGGTTCGGACTTCTGACTGACATGACTGACAATGACTGGGATAAGATTCTTGCCACGAATCTTTCTTCCGTCTTCTACTGCAGCCGCGCAGCCATTCCATACATGGTATCTAAAAAATGTGGGAAGATTCTGAATATTTCTTCTATGTGGGGAACTGTCGGTGCTTCCTGTGAAGTTGCTTATTCCGCAACAAAATCCGGAATACACGGATTGACACGAGCACTTGCCAAGGAACTTGCACCGAGTAATATTCAGGTGAATGCAATCGCCTGCGGTGTGATTGACACAGAAATGAATGGTCGTTTGAACGAAGAGGAACGCCAAGATCTTATGGATGAGATTCCTTCCGGACGTTTTGCCGATCCGGAGGAAGTTGCCGAGCTTGCACTGAAGCTCACAGATACGCCGGCTTATATGACCGGACAGATTATTGGAATAGATGGAGGATTCATATGATAGACGTACATCACATTGAACAGATTTCAAAGGATTGTTCCCTTACTGAATTCGTTGGAACAACCGTTTTGGATACAATCGGACTTGTTATCCCGGGAATTGACCCTTCTCTTCTTGAGAAGATGAATCTGAAAAAGCCATATAAAAGTCTTGGCCTGATCAGTTCAAGGACAGGTGCAGCCGGACAGATCAATGCAGCAGACGAAGCTGTCAAGTCAACGAACACAGAGATTGTTTCCATCGAGCTTCCTCGTGATACAAAAGGCTGGGGCGGACACGGATGTTTCATCGTGATCGGCGGAGACAACGTCTCTGACGTGCGCCGTGCAGTTGACATTGCGCTTAAATATATCGGCAAATATGCCGGTGAACTCTACATCAGCCAGGCCGGACATCTGGAGTTCACTTTCTCTGCCTGTGCAGACAAAGCACTTCATATGGCATTCAACGCTCCGATTGGAAAACCGTTTGGATTCTTCTGCGGTTCCCCTGCTGCTATTGGACTTGTCATGGCTGACCTTGCGGTGAAGTCTTCCCCGGTTGAAGTCATCAAGTATATGACCCCGGACCAGGGAACAAGCCATTCGAACGAAGTGATCGTCGCGGTAACCGGTGATGCAGATGCTGTTAAGAATGCAGTCCTCACCGCAAGAGATGTAGGGCTTCAGCTGCTTGTCTCCATGGGAAGTTACCCAGAGAGCCCGGCAACACCATATCTGCAGTAGGATATAACTTTACAGAAACACCATATAATATCACACGCAATTCCAAGAACCGTTTTTCCACTGTTCTTATAAGAAAAACCGTAAGATGAAGCTCATTTCCTGCTTCTCTTACGGTTTTGTTATCTATTTTCTTATTCCATAACATTAAAATTCAGGGCGCATTTATAATCTCCCATAAATATCCTGCGGCACATATGCCTTAACCTCAATTCCTTCCGGCACATATTCTTCGGATAACAGCTGCCCCTTACTGCGGATCAGCTGAATCTTGCCCGCTTCACTGAAATCATATAAGCGTTCAATATAAATCTGCTCTTTACGGATAATCTCCAATAACGCCTGTTTAAACTCTTCCAGCCCCTGCCCGGTCTTCGCAGATGTCGCAATGGAATAATCTGCCTGAAGATCTTTGTGATTAACCGGATTCTCAACCTTATCTTGCTTGTTAAACAGTGTAATGACCGGTTTTCCTTCGGCTCCAAGCTGTCTGAGTGTCTCATAAACTACATGCATCTGTGCATCCATCTGTGGATTCGAAGCATCAACTACGTGCACGATAATATCCGCATACTTTGCTTCTTCCAGTGTGCTCTTAAATGCCTCTACCAAATGATGCGGCAGCTTGTTGATAAATCCAACCGTATCTGTCAAAAGAATTTCCTGTGTGTTATCCAGTGTCAAAGCTCTCGTTGTTGTATCCAATGTTGAGAAAAGCATCGCATCCTCCAATACTCCTGCCTGTGTCAGTGCATTCTCAATACTGCTCTTTCCTGCTGAAGTATAACCTACTAATGCTGCCACTTTCAGTCCGGACTGCTTTCTCTGTCCACGAATCAATTCTCTGTGGCGCTCTACATCTTTCAATTCTTTCTTCAGTCTGCTGATACGTTCTCTGATCAGACGGCGGTCCATCTCCAGTTTTTTCTCTCCCGGTCCTCTTGTTCCGATTCCTCCTCCAAGTCTGGAAAGTGATTTCCCAAGTCCGGCCAGTCTTGAAGCACGGTACTTTAACTGTGCTAATTCTACCTGGATCTTACCTTCTCCTGACACTGCTCTGGCTGCAAATATATCAAGAATCAGAAGTGTTCTGTCCATGATTTTACAATCCAGTTCTGCTTCCAGATTCCCCATCTGCACACTTGTCAACTCGTCATCACAGATAATTCCTGTTCCGTGCGTCTCCCACAATAATTCCTTTAATTCCAGAATTTTTCCTTTTCCTATATAAGTTCCCGGATGGATATTTTCTCTTGGCTGGATCATACGACCGACAACTTCTGCACCTGCTGTCTTCGCAAGCTCTCCAAGCTCATCCAGGGATCGTTCTGCCTGATCAGATCCATCCGTATCTACCGCAACGAGAATTACCCTCTCTTTTATTTCATCCATTGATATCATATTTTCTTTTCCTTATCTACTTATCATGATCTGCTAATATGCAACCTGCCCTGCTACTGACCGCAGTAACCTTTTTATCTTGTCTGAAGGAACTCTGCTTCCTTACTCACAGAATCATCTTCCGGGAAATCTTCCTGATACTGTTTCATCGCACTCTTTGCATTTTCCCAGTCTGCCTGTTGTTCGTAACAGACAATCACATTATATTCCATTTCTTGAAGAAGTGCTGTATCTGCTTTCGTTTTGTCATCTCCTGTCTTACTTTCTGTAAGTGCGATTCCAGCCTGGAAACATTCGAGTGCCTTCGCATAATCTTCCGTCTTCATTGCGCAAACTGCGGTCAGATTATAAAGTTCCTGTGTCTGCTCTGCTCCCTGATCCAATGCGGTCTGAAATGTTTCCAATGCCTTGTCATACTCTTTCTGCTCGTAATAAGTCATCCCAAGTCCCTGATATCCATCTGCCGCAACTTCTTTATTCTCATTCTTAGTTGCCTCTTCAAATGCCGTCTCTGCCGCATCATATCTGCCCTCACCAAGTGCTTCTGTCCCGTCCTTGACCACATTTCCACAGCCGGATGCTAAACAAGTCACACCAGCCAACATCAAGACTGCCAGTTTTTTTCTTATCATCATCTATTTTCCTCATCTTTCTATGCTAAACATCTTTCATATTTTCCATTCTTCTATTGCTATAGTATACCGAACCTATAGAAAATCATCAAGCCCTTTCGCCAAAGGCGATTTGAAATAACGAGATGCGTTTCTGGTCGCACATCGTGTAAACAGTAACACAATCACTTTTAACAACAAGAGCTGTGAAAATATGAATCTCTCATTTTCCACAGCTCACTTCGTTTATTACAGTTTTATATTTTCTACAGATTACTGTCTTATGTTACAATCTATGTCACTTTTTCCTGTACTTTCGAATCTTTATATTCTTTGTTATTTCCAAGAACATCTCTGCACACATCATTCATCAGTTCTTCATTCATCCGAATCTGATCCTTATCCTGTTGGGCAATGCATTCCTGAATTGCCTCATTCAATGAAAGCATCTTATCATCCAGCTCTGATACCATCTTTGCGCATTCCTGCAGATCCTTGCTGATATACTCCGGTGCATTCCCTTCAAATTTGTAGTAGATCTTATGTTCAAGGCTTGCCCAGAAGTCCATTGCAATGGTTCGGATCTGAATCTCAACCTTCGTGTCTACTACACTATCCGAAAGAAATATCGGCACAGAAACTAACATATGATAACTTTTATATCCACTTTCTTTGGGATTCTTAATATAATCCTTAATTGAAAGAACTTTCAAATCGCTTTGATTCCCTATCATCTCTGCCAGACGATATATGTCTGATGTAAATGAACAGATCAATCTTACTCCTGCAATATCATTCACATAGCGAACCATGTTCTCTATGGATGTCTCATATCCATACCTCTTCAGCTTTTTCACAATACTGTCCGGTGTCTTGATCCTTGTCTTAATATGTTCAATCGGATTATACTGATGTACATGCTGAAATTCATCATTAAGAATCTCCAGCTTTGTACCAACTTCTTTCAACGCTGCATTATACAGGAAAATGATTGTCTTCCAGCTGTCAACATCTTCATAACTCTTTAGCGCAGCTTCTACCTGTTGTTCACTTCTCATAGCAGTCATCCCCCGGTCTGTTTATATATATTAAGTATAACATACTCCCATTTTTCTGTCACAGAATTCACTTCTTTTTTAGAGATATTTTAGTGTTACTGTAATCGTATCATTCCAATCTCTGTAATCCATTTTCTGCCTACAGCTCCAGTTTCATGTCTCCCTGGCGAATCCAGCCCTTCTTTCTCATAAATTCTGAAATTCCAAGTGTGATCACTGCCGGAAGTACAAACTGGATCACAATGATCTTCACCAGAACAATCATCGGATCTTCTGTCTGGATCATCACCTGCCACGTCATCAACGGACCAACCAGCCCGGCTGTTCCCATTCCGGATCCGGTTGCATTATTCGTCATATGGAGTAACATTGTACTTACCGGTCCTAAAATTGCACTTGACAAAATGGATGGGATCCAAATCAATGGATGTCTCATAATATTCGGTACCTGAAGCATAGAAGTACCAATTCCCTGTGCCAAAAATCCACCAATCTTATTCTCTCTGTAGCTTGCAACTGCGAATCCAATCATATTGCAACAACATCCAACTGTAGCTGCTCCAGCTGCAAGACCTGACAGATTCAGGATTACCCCCAAAGCCGCGGAGCTGATCGGCAATGTCAGGATCATTCCCATCAAGACCGAAACTACAATTCCCATAAGGAACGGCTGCTGTTCTGTTCCCCAGTTAATCAAGGAACCCAGCCAGTTCATAAAGGAAGAAATCGGTGGTCCGACAAACAATCCAACAACTGCACCAACACCAATGCAGATCAATGGTGTCAGGATAATATCTAGTTTTGTTCTTCCTGTAACTAAAATTCCAATCTCAATTGCCACATAAGCTGCCACGAAAGCTCCCAGTGGTTCCCCCGGTCCGACTAATACAATATTCCCATCTACAAGCACCTGACCTGCCAGAATTTTCCCCGCGAATGCTCCGATCATACCGACAACAGCTGCACAAACTGTAACAAGCTGCTGAGCCTCCAGCTTCCTTGCCACTCCGACACCAATACCTGCTCCTGTAAATGCTGCTGCAACTTTCCCGATCAAATAAATTAAATCTCCATAATTTCCTCCAACAAACATTCCCATCTGCTGGATGATTGTTCCTATGATCAATGTTGCAAACAAGCCCTGCGCCATTCCGCTGAGTCCGTCAATAAATATTCTCTTCATCGCTCTTCTAGTCCTCCTTATACAGGACGCCCCATTCCTGTCCTTCCTTCTTCCGGGTGTCCCTCTTCAACGCATTGCCTTCCTCATCACAAAGCTCCGGGATCTGATCTACGGTATCCATCCGGTAGTCTGTCAGAAGCCAGCTTACAATATTCACATTATCCTTTCGTCCAATCACCATCTCCGGCACAAGCACAGAGAGCATCTGCTCCAGGAAATCAATTTCCACCTGGTTCTCTTTCGAATAAAGCAGTACATTTTTGTAAATCATAAGATAAACACCTTTGCACTGTTCTTCTTCAATATCCATATAAACGGACTGGAATTTCTGTTCAAATCCAAATTCATCAATCAGATGAAAGATTGCCTGTCCATAACTGTCTTCTTCCAGATAACCTCCCAGTATTTCTCTGTCTGTCTCTGTACATTCTCTAATCATAACTGCTCTCCAATCATTCTATCAATTACTATATTGCTGTTACCATTACCGTGTTACTGTTCACACGATGTGCGACCAGTAACATTACCGTTCCACTATACCAAAAAGTCTCTAAAAAAGAAATGACTTTTTGTTTTTCTTATGTTAGGATACAAGAGACAGGTATTTTCAGAAGATCAGATAGTTTCTTCTGCTGCCGGAAAGGAGTCTATTATGTTTCGTTTATGGGGAAAAGAATTTAAAGACAACCGCATGCTTTGCGATACTGTTATCTGCGATGAGACAGACGACACACGTACACATAAGATCTTTCATGCACTCGACAAGATTTGCTATGAATTTGATCTGAGCAAGCCGATCTGGCTCGACTCAACGATCAATGAGTTCAAGCGCCACGCCAAAGCGCGTTTCTATCAGGACAATTTTGTCGATGAGATTGACTTTGACTATCTGGAGATTCAGATTATTGAAGAATAACACTCGGTAGCGCACAAAAGATAGATTGAAAATAGCTTCTAAAATCCGCTTCAAATTTTTTTGAAAAAAATTCAAAATTAGTGTTGACATTTTCCAATATCCGTTATATAATCTTTTTTGTTGTGAGCGATACAACAGAGCAAACAACAAAATGTGCGATTAGCTCAGCTGGATAGAGCGTCTGACTACGGATCAGAAGGCCGGGAGTTCGAATCTTCTATCGCACGCTATAGAGACTGTAAGGAAATTTCCTTACAGTCTTTTTTGTGCAACTTCACAAAACTGCACTGTCTCTTCTCCAAAATAAGTCTTTGTTGCTTCTGCAGTTACTTAATTTATCCCCACTATTGCGTTGACCACAATTTCAATTCTGTTTGTTCAAGTCAACATGTGTACCTTGAAATTTCATTTCAAAAGCTTCCTCTCCACACACAGTGAAAAGATCCTCCTTAAATCAAGCAAAGGCGGTGCCGGATTCAAGTTCACATATAAGCAAACTCAAATCTGCACCGCCTGTCCTGATATCATTTAAAATTCCATTCTAACTGTTCCAACAACACTCTATTTTGAAAATCTCTCTGCCTGCGCCTCAATCAGTGCCTTGTCATCAAAATAATTGATCTTCATAGCATCTTTTACTTCTTTCAATGTCTGTGCTGCAACAGCCTCTGCCTTCTCGCTTCCCTTTTTAAGAATCTCGTAGATTGCAGGAATGTCTTTCTGAAGTTCTTTTCTTCTGTTGCGGATTGGCTCCAGTTCTGCCTGAAGAACATTGTTCAGGAATCTCTTCACTTTCATATCTCCAAGTCCGCCTCTCTGGTAATGTGCTTTCAGCTCATCCAGATTCTGATATTCTGGCAGGAATTCCGCAAAATACTCCGGTTTACAGAATGCATCCAGATATGTGAATACAGTATTTCCTTCCAGACTTCCCGGATCTTCCACACGGATATGATTCGGATCAGTAAACATGCTGAATACTTTCTTCTTAATATCTTCAGGTTCCTCTGACAGATAAATACAGTTACCCAGAGACTTACTCATCTTCGCCTTACCGTCAATTCCCGGGAGACGAAGGCATGCTTCATTCTCCGGAAGAAGAATCTTCGGATCGATCAGTGTATCTCCATAAACGGAATTAAATTTATGTACAATCTCCTTTGTCTGCTCAAGCATCGGGAGCTGATCTTCTCCTACCGGTACAACAGTAGCCTTGAATGCTGTAATATCTGCTGCCTGGCTGATCGGATATGTGAAGAATCCAACCGGGATACTTGCCTCAAAATTTCTCATCTTGATCTCATTCTTTACAGTAGGATTTCTCTGCAGTCTTGAGACTGTCACAAGATTCATGTAATAGAATGATAACTCTGTCAGTTCCGGTACCTGTGACTGGATAAACAGCGTAGACTTCTCCGGATTCAATCCACAAGCCATGTAGTCTAATGCTACTTCGATAATATTCTGACGTACCTTTTCCGGGTTATCAGCATTATCAGTCAATGCCTGTGCATCTGCGATCATAATAAAAATGTCATCAAAATCTCCTGTATTCTGTAATTCAACACGACGACGCAGGGAACCCACATAATGTCCTACGTGTAATCTTCCTGTCGGTCTGTCACCAGTAAGCATAACCTTCTTCATGCTCTAGTCCTCCTAAATCTCATGTAATACTTTATTCGTAACTGTCAGGCTAATCTGCCCACAGTAATTCACTGTTTTTTATTATAACATTTCCCCAGATGCTTTTCTATAGAAACTTCTGTATATTAGGAAAGGACTTTCCTAATATACAAAAAAGTGCCCTTGACCTCATCAGCCAAAAGCACTTCCTGTAATTCTTTTTCTAACTCTTACTTATTCTGAAATACCGGACGCTTTGAATATCCCGGAACTTTCTTCGTCTCTTCTGCATATACCCACTGATACAACAGATAAGCCATAATAAATGCTCCTGTCACATCAAGTACGGAATGCTGCTTCAAGAACATGGTCGCCATTATAATCAACGCTCCAAGCACATATGCTCCAATACAAACAGCTTTGTGTTTCTTAAGTGCCTGACTCTTATGGATTGCAATACATGCGCATAGAGTATTAAACACATGAAGACTTGGAAATACATTCGTACAAGTATCTGTCCGATACAGCATCCGAACTGCATCTACAAAAATATTATCCCGCTCAAACACAACCGGTCGTAAATCCTGACCATTCGGAAATACGGAACAAATAATAAGGAAAATTGTCATTCCTGCAAACGAAATCTTCGCCAGTTTGTAAAATCCCTGTACATCTGTAACGAAAAAGTACAAAAATGTAGCTGCGATAAATACAAACCATAACATATACGGTACAATAAAATATTCAATAAAAGGAATCTCTTCATCTAATGCTGTCTGCACCACATGATAATTCATCGTCACATGTTTCTCAAGAAACCAAAACCACGGCATATAGATTAACGCGTATAAAAACACCCATGCATGCTTATATCTTTTCATTGTCTCTATGAACTTTGTCTTCCATTTCATATCTGACACTCCTCCGCTTTTCATCAAACCGATACAGCACTTGCTACTTCTGCGCTATTTTCATTTAACGCTCTTTTTTGATAGGCTCGATTATAGCACTTTTAAAACACAATCTCAACCGACTTCATAAGTTTTTAACATTTCTTTTCTTTTTCTTATGAATTATCAACATCTGTCTCTTCTTTTGTTCACCTTTACTTTTTGAATCAGCACTTTCAATAGAAATCAGATTTACTCTTCTTTAACTCATCTCAAAAATATACATATCAAAGCTTCTTCTTGCCGCCTTAACATCTTTTTCTCCATGCAATGTCCATGCCGCTGCCGGCGTTTTAAAGAGAACCCTGTTCAGCCATAATCCCGGATTCTTTCTGTCCGACCACCGGTAAGAAATAAAATCCGGTCTGCACATACAGTTACTCAAAAGATATTTTACACAAAATCTCAAGAGATAATGCGTTGTTCTGTCGTTTTTCGTCAGATTCTCAGATAATTGTCCTCTTGGGATTTCATTCCGATGTTTCTTCATCCAACGAAGTACCAGGCTGTTAAAGGATTGGATCATGTATTCGCCATGATATTTTCGCAGTTCTTCATCCAATTTTCTGCAAATCTTTGTATCTGTGTTAGGAAGTTTCACTTCGATCAGAAGTGGTACCTTTCCATCTACCAACTGCAGTACTTCTGACAATAGTGGAATCCGCTCTTTTGTCTCCGCAAGTCTATACTTCTGCATCTCTTCATATGAAGTATCTTCCACTCTGCCCCGTCTTCCACAGATTCTTTCAAATGTATCATCATGAAAAACCACCAACTGTCCATCCTTTGTCAGATGAACATCCAGTTCTATTCCATCTCCGGCTTCGATTGCCGCACGAAATGCCGGAAATGAATTTTCCGGAATCCCACGCTTCTTATCATGAAGTCCTCTATGCGCCCACTTTACGCCAAGAAACGGATGCACTCTTTTTCTGCCCGACAGTCTTGGAGCCAGCAAAAAAATTAAGAAAGCTGGTATTCCTATTACAATACATAACCCAATTGCTAAAACAATCCCTATATGCATCCTGTTTCATCACCTTTCTTCTATTCAACGATCACATTAAGTTTTTCTTTTTCCAGTGAGACTTCTATCTCTTTTGATAAAAAGGAAGGTTCTCCATCTGTATGTAACGGCAGTGCACGATCTGTCACTACCTTTACACTACGACATTTTAATATCGTCACCCCTTTAAATCTTGTATGCTTTCCTGAAAAAGCGGTCGGAAGCAGACACAGAATCTTGAGCTTCGACAGATCCGACACAACCATAATATCAAGAAATCCATCACTTCCGGAAGCGTCCGGACAAAACTTAAAGCCTCCTCCTTCATAAGGAAGATTCATAAATGCTGCAAAATAAGTCCTCTCAAACACTTTCATGCTTCCGTCATCCAGTGTCAGTTCAAGTTTCACCGGCCGATCCTTTATAATACGATCCATTGCCACAACCGCATAACTCAGCTTACCGATTTTCAGAAGGTTCAATACACGTTTCCATTTTGAAACACATACTTCATGACAGACTGCAGCATCAAATCCAATACCGGCACTCACTGCAAATCTTCTTCCTTTCCCTTCCCTTTTTAGCACACCTATATCCATCTTTTCAACCCTTTTGGGTGAAAGAATTGTATCCAATGCTTCAAAAGGATCTCCCGGGATTCCTGTTCCTCTTGCAAAATCATTGCTTGATCCAATCGGAATATATCCCAACGTCACTTTCTCCAGTGATTTAATTCCGCTTAGTACTTCATTGAGTGTACCGTCGCCTCCAAGAACAACAAACATGTGCTCCTGGCCATCTTCCGTAATCTCTGATGCAATCTTTCCTGCATCCTCTTTCTTTGTTGTCAGATGAATCTGATAATCGATTCTTTTTCTGCACAACTCAGGTTCCAGCTGTTTCCACAGCATCTCGCCAAGCCCTGAACGAGCCCGCGGATTCACAATAAAGTGATAAATCATCAACCTTCCTCCAGTGTACTGTCCAGATACCGCCTTAAAGAACGACTCATGTTGCCCTCGAAATCAGCATTTCCCTCTCTTAGACACCATTCAAATACATTTCCGATCACGATCATCCGGATATCTGTTGTAAATTCGTCAATACTCTCTCTAATGTTAATAATCCCATCCTTCGCAGCCTGCTCTACATAAGCCTGTACTGTCACGATCGGATATGGACGTTCTGTTCTTATCGCCGGATTCAATGCCTGATTCTTTGTATCATAATACCCTGCCATAAATTCTACACCAAGCTCACGGCAATAAGCTACATAATTCAAATAAACACGGACAATTCCATCCTTTACATCTTCCAGACTTTTCGGTGTCTCCAGCAGATCCGGTCCCATCGTAGGCTGGTCTTCTATATAATAAGACAGCAAATCATCTTTTGTCTTAAAGTGATGATAGAAACTTCCGTTCGACACTCCTGCTTCTTCACAGATATTCTTGATTGACAATTTTTCATATCCGCTCTTCTGAAGAATCTTCTTCGCTGCCTGAAAGATTTTTTCCTTTGTTTCCTGTGATTTTTTCTGCTGCTTCGATAATTCTGTTTTTGTACTCATTTCTGCTAAAACTCTCCCGTATGCATTTTAAACTATAAGAGATATTATAACATATTTCGCCCTTTTTTTCAACAAAACAGAGTGGACTCTATTTTAAGCGCTCTATTTTTATTTTCCAGATTTTTCAGCTACCACAGTATTCTCATCCTCTTCATTTATAGATATGCAGAAAATGCACTCGGAATTGCATAATTTTTCTCCAGGTCCTTCTTTCCTGCAAATATGATCTCAGGATTCTGAAATTCTTTTTCCAACTCATCCACCAAAATCTCATATCCGGTCATATGCCATTCCACATGACTGAAAATGTGCTTCGCCTTTGGCAGCTTCTTCACGCGCACCGGCGTAAGACCTGACTCTTTTGCATATTCTATAACTTCTTTTTGTGTTAAATGTCCCTCTACATTAGGAAATTCATACAATCCTGCAAGGAGTCCTTTTCCCGGCCTTTTGCGAATCGCAATTTCCTCATTATCACAGAATCTTAGAATCGTTCTTTTCTCGATTCTTCGCTCTTTCGCCTTTTTCTTGACCGGATAGTCCATCTGACATTCATCCTGGTATGCAAGACAAAATTTCCTTATCGGACAGCTCTCACACCTTGGTTCTCCATTTGGCAGACAGACGATTGCCCCAAGTTCGATCAATCCTTGATTAAAATCTCCCGGTGCCTCTGCCGGAATCACCTGTTCAAGCATACGTTCTATCTTTGTCCTTGTACTTGCTTTCATAATGTCATCACTGTCTTCCAGAATTCTCGTAACCACGCGAAAAACATTGCCATCTACCGCTGGTTTCTGCTGATGATAAACAAAAGAGCTAATCGCACCGGCTGTATAACTGCCAATTCCCTTCAACTTTTTTATCTCTTCAAATGTATCCGGGAATACACCATTATATTCTTCCATTACCTGTTGTGCTGCTGCCTTTAAATTCCTCGCCCTGTTGTAGTAGCCAAGTCCTTCCCACAGCTTAAGCAGTCTGTCTTCCGGCACTTCAGCCAGCGCTTTGATATCCGGCAGTTCTTTCAGGAATCGTGTGTAATAAGATTTAACTGCTTCCACTCTCGTCTGCTGCAGCATAATCTCTGAAATCCAGACCCGATACGCATTCACATGCTTCCGCCACGGAAGATCTCTCTGATTCTCCCGAAACCATTCAACAAGTGGTTCTACTGTCTCTTGCATCCTCTCACATGCCAAAGCATCTGCTTCGTATTTTTTCTTTCTATTACATTTCATTCAATACCATTTCCTTATATATAAAAATATCTGTTCAATATTGTAACACAATACCAAACAGATATTCTATAGATTAAAAATTAAATATTTTTTCGTAACTGTTCAGAGCCAACCTCCAAAATGCTACGCATTTTCTTTTACAGGATCTTTGAAAGGAACTCCTGAAGTCTTGGATCTTTCGGATGTTCAAAGAATTCTGCCGGGGCAGCTTCTTCCTTAATCTGACCTTCATCAATGAAAAGAACTCTTGAAGCAACCTCACGGGCAAATCCCATCTCATGAGTAACAACAACCATTGTCATTCCCTCTTTTGCCAGATCTTTCATCAGTTCAAGTACTTCTCCTACCATTTCCGGGTCAAGTGCTGAAGTCGGCTCATCAAAAAGAATCACATCAGGATTCATAGCCATGGAACGGATAATCGCGACACGCTGTTTCTGTCCACCGGAAAGTGTAGACGGATACACATCCGCTTTATCTTCCAATCCGATTCTCTTCAAAAGAGCCATTGCCTGCTCCTTTACTTCTTTCTTGATCTGCTCCTTTGTCTCAGTGATTGGAATCAGCTCTTCCTTCTTGTCACTTCCACGGAACATATTTTTAAATTTGATCATACGATTCTTTTTCTTTGCCTTATCAATGTCCTTACATCTTAGATATGCAGGTGCCATCATGACATTCTGAAGAACTGTCTTATTATTATAAAGATTGAAATGCTGGAAAACCATTCCCATATGGCGGCGATGCTGATTAATATCAACCTTCATATCTGCGATATCAACACCATTGAAGATAATACTTCCGCCTGTCGGGTCTTCCATACAGTTCAGGCATCGCAAAAATGTACTTTTACCGGAGCCGGATGGTCCGAGCACCGCAACGATATCGCCTTTATTGATCGTAACATTGATTCCCTTCAGAATCTCTTTGTCCCCAAAGCTTTTTTGCAGATTAATTACGTCTATCACTCTTCTTCAGGCTCCTTTCTAATAATTTAACAAGTAATGTGATCACAAGCACAAGCGCAATGTAAATCAATGCCATAACAAGATACGGCACCATGAATTCGTAGCTGTTACTTCCGATATAGTTAAACGCAACATAAAGGTCAGCTGCACCGACAAAACTTACTACAGATGTCTCTTTAATAAGAGAAATGAACTCATTTCCAAGTGTCGGAAGAATGTTCTTTACAGCCTGCGGAATCACAATCTTCATCATACTTGTTCCAAAACTGAGTCCGACTGCTCTTCCGGCTTCCATCTGTCCCGGATCGACAGACTGGATTCCGCTTCGCATGATCTCTGAAATATATGCACCACTATTCAGACCAAATACAACCATAGAAACCTGTACTCCGGTAATCTTCACCCCAAAAATCGGAAGGAGTACATAATAAAAGATAAGGAGCTGAACTACCATAGGAGTTCCTCTGAATAATGCAACGTAAAAGCTGCAAATATGATTCAATACTCTCGGAAGAGTTTTATATTTCGGAATCACACGGACTGTAGCGATCAAAGTACCAATCACAATACCGATAATCAGACCGCAGATTGCGATCAGCAAAGTATTGTGCAGTCCCTGAACTACTTTCACATAGCCATTCTGATTCAGAAATATATCAATAAATTTGTCTACTTTCTGACTAAAATTCCCCATTTGTTTCCTTTCTCCAAAAAGAGGAAAATGCATGCATCATCTTCTGCCTGTATTTCCCTCGTTAATAAATTCTGTTATTTTACTGCCTGTAAATTCTTAGTAAATACTCTTACTGAACTGCGTTGATTGCATCTGTGATTGCTGCTGCCGGTGCTGCATCAATGATCACATACTGAATATTTCCATTGAGCATATCCTGTACTGCAAGTGATCCGCTCTTGTATGTCACACATTTTGCCGGAAGTCCCGGGAAGTCCCAATCTTCGCTTCCTTCAACATAGTACTGACCTGTTGTTCCCTGCTGAACACCGATCTGGTCAGATGATTTTGTCTCAGCAAGCTTAGCTGCAACGTCATCTGCTGTCTTGCAATCATCGAATGTTGTAACATTGCTTGGAACGATCAAACGCTGGGATGCTGAATAGTAAGAATCTGTAAATGTAACATATTCTTCTCTCTCTTCATTGATTGTAAGTCCTGCCATAGCAATATCACATTTCTGCTGGCTTACAGACAGACAAACTGCATCAAAATCCATGTTCTCGATTACAAGCTCTTTTCCAAGTTCATCAGCAAGAAGCTTTGCAATCTCCATGTCGATTCCATAATAATCTTCACCCTTTGTATACTCAAATGGCTCGAATGCTGCATTTGTAGCTACAACCAACTGATCCTTAGATGTATCAAGTGTTGCTGATTTTACTGCTTCCGGCTCTCCGTCTGAGAAATATTTTTTGCAGATCTCATCAAGTGTTCCATCTGATTTGATCTTTGCAATAAACTCATTTGTCTTCTCAAGAAGTTCCGGCTGATTCTTGTCCACACCAAATGCATATTCTTCATTTGTAAGGTCAATATCGATTACCTTTGCTGTTACTGTTTCGTTCTTACTACCACAACCTGCCAGCATGCTGACTGCTAATGCTGCAGTAAGAAATACTGATAAAAACTTCTTCATCTTAAGCTCCTCCTCTTTTTTCTGCATAAAAATTCAAAACATGTTAATAATTATAACATGCTTTTCATAAAATGCAAGACGTAATTATGCACGATTTCTTTTGGAAATACAAAATTTTACTGTTCACAATAACTGTGAACAGTAAAACACACTGCACTCTATTCAATAATACATATCTTATTTGAATAAATCCTGGATACCAAAGAATAAAAATACAACGATTCCAAGTACGATTCTGTAATATCCAAATGCCTTAAAGTCATGGTTCTTGATATATTTCATCAGGAACTTGATCGCTATAACAGATACTGCAAAGGATACGATCATTCCAAGAAGAAGCAGAAATACCTGCATTGGGGTAAATGCCAGACCGAACTTAAACAACTTCAGTGCACTTGCTCCAAACATAACCGGAATTGCAAGGAAAAATGTAAACTCTGCTGCAACACTTCTTGAAACCCCAAGTGCCAGTGCTCCGACAATCGTTGCGCCGGATCTGGACGTCCCAGGGATCATCGCCATCATCTGGAAAACTCCGATCAGAAGAACTGTCTTCACAGAAAGCTGAGAGATTCTTTTTACTTTCGGTTCTCTTGTCTCATTACGTTTTTCAATTACAATGAATAAAATACCATAAACAATCAACATCAATGCAACAACATATGCATTACTCAGTTTTGATTCAATCAGATTGTTCAGCAACACTCCTCCGATCAGTGCCGGAATTGTTCCGATCACTACTTTAATCCATAACTGAATTGTCATCTTCTTCTGCTTTTCCGTCTTCGTCGGTGAGAACGGATTTAACTTATGAAAATAAATTACTACAACTGCCAGGATCGATCCAAACTGAATCACCACATTGAACATATTCGTAAATGCCTCGCTCTGCTTCAGTTGGATCAGCTGCTCTACCAGAATCAGATGACCTGTACTACTGATTGGAAGCCACTCTGTGATTCCCTGCACAATTCCTAAAATGATAACCTTTAATACTTCTAACATGATTCCCCTCCTCATTTCAGAACAAACTTCTCGATGGCCTTTGCAACCCCCTCATCATTGTTGCTCTCCGTAATATAATCAGCTACAGCTTTGACCTTTTCTTCGGCATTCGCCATGGCAACCCCAAATCCAACTTCCTTGAGCATTGCGATATCATTATCGCCATCCCCACACGCCATGATCTCTTCCCGCCTGATTCCAAGCATCTTGCCAAGATTCACAAGTCCGGTTCCCTTATTTACACCAACTGCATTGATTTCTATATTATATTGAAGAGAGCCAACCAGTTCAAAGACGCCTTCTCGCTCCAGCTCTTTCCATGCCTCTTCTCTCTCTTCCATATCTGCAAACAACATCTGTACTTTATCAAGATTCCCTTCTTTTTCATCCAGCAGATCTTCCAGGCTGTCTACCGCTATTCGTGTTCTCAGAAAATAATCCCACATGTTCGGATTCTTATGATACTTTCTCACCTGCGCGATCTCATCTTTCTGAGCATATCCCTGCCCATCAAAATAAACTTCCAACAGAGTATCATATTTTCTTCCGATTGCAATTGCTTTTTTTGCTGCTTCTTTGGATAACAGATGTTCTTCCAGTACCTTTCCGGTTCTCGTCTCGATAATCCTTGCCCCATTCGCAGTCAGTGCATAATCCATCCCCGGAAGCTCACGTAATTCTTCCGGAACTCCTGTCCATGGTCTTCCGGTTGCAACAAGAACAACTGTACCATTCTGCAGTGCCTCTCCGATCACATTCTTCGTATAAGGAAGAAGTTCCTTCTTATCTGTAAGAAGTGTTCCATCGAGATCTAATCCAACAATCTTAATTTCCTTTTTTTTCATACTTTTTTCCTTATCTTCTGTATTTTCTATCCGTCAATTGTTACAAAAAGCAATATCTTTTTAATTATTTTGTAAAACAATCATAAAATATTTCGTGCCAATTTGATTAATTCTCTATTTTATAGTATAATAGGTTTTCAACAACTATGCAATGTCATTTAAAGAAAGGATATTGAGATTATGGCATTTTACAAAAAAAGCAAGTTACATACGGGCACCGCGCTCATTTGTTCCCTTGCAATTGTATTTTCTGCACTTCCTGTCTATGCTACAGACACGATAGACAATCTGCAAAACCAGACCTCTGCCCTTGAGAACGAATTAAAAGGCATCAACCAGGATATCCTCACCCTGAGTGAGAAGATATCTGATACTGAGATGCAGGTTGAGATCCTCAACAGTGATATAGACAAAACACAGGATGATCTTGAGAAAGCGCAGAAAAACGAAGATCAGCAGTATGAAGATATGAAAAGCCGTATCAAATATATGTATGAGCACGGAAGTGCTACAATGCTTGAGATGCTTTTCTCAGCAGAAAATATGTCAGATTTTCTAAACAAAGCTGATTTTATTGAAAATTTAAGTAACTACGACCGCAAAGCTCTGAACGATCTGAAAGATGTTCACCAGCAGATTGCCGATCAGAAAGCAGACCTGGAAGCACAGCAGGCTTCCATGAAAGATTTACAGAACCAATTGCAGACACAGCAGACACAATTACAGGCAAAAGCTGCTGCAACTTCTACTAATTTGAATGAGGTGAATGCAAAACTGCAGAAAGCCAAAGAAGAAGAGGCAGCTCGTCAGGCAGAAGAAGCCAGGAAACAGGCGGAAGCCGCTGCGAAAGCCGAAGCAGCTGCAAAAGCTGAGGCTGCTGCCAGTGCGAACAAGCAGAACAGTTCTAGTTCTAGTAGTAACAGTTCCTCCGGAAGTTCAAGTTCTTCCGGTGGCTCAAACTCTTCCGGTGGCTCAACCGTTGCCTCAGATGATGTTACACTCTTAGCAGCCATTCTACAATGTGAAGCTCGCTATGATTATGAATCTATGCTTGCAGTTGCAACAGTTATTATGAACCGCGTGAACAGCGGACGTTTCCCAAACAGCATTTCAGGTGTTGTTTACGCAAGCGGACAGTTTGCTCCGGTATGGACAGGTTCCTTAGACCGTGTCTTAAAAGCAGGGCCAAGAAGTCTTTCCATTCAGGTAGCGCAAGATGCGATCAACGGTGCTCGACATTCTTCCGTATCTGACTGCTATTATTTCTTATATGCAGCATCTACAAATAGAACTGGTGTTGTCATCGGTGGAAATGTTTTCTTCACTAGCTGGTAACTATGAGAAACACGCTCTGCAAGTTTCTCAAGTTATCGCGGCAGTCGCCAAGGTCTCGTGCAAGCACGGACTTTGGCTCGTTGCTCGCGTAAATTATTAAAGCGTCGAAGAATGAGAATCTATTATTTGAAATTCTCATTCTCCGACGCTTTTTCAGAAACAACTAATCAATCATATTTTCTACTGATAATCAACAACATCAATCCATCTCATCAGAAAATCTTTTTCAAGTTCATTTTCTTTAGATAACTGTGCTGCTGCCACAATCGGAAGCCACTGCTGTACATACTGCATTGCTGTATCGCTCTTCTTGCAGAACAATTTCAGATAGAGATCTGCTACTTTCTGATCTTTCAGTGCGAAAAGCAAATATGTCATTGCTGCATCTGCACTTGCATTTCCCTGTGTTGCATGAGCCCAGTCAACTACAGTCATCTTTCCATTCTTTCCTACGATCACATTACTCGGATTAAAGTCTCCGTGACATACTTTATTATGCTTTGGCATACTCTCAAGTCTTGTCAGAAGTTCATAACGTGTAGTCGCATCAAGATCTTTCAATCCATTGATCTGACGAGCTAATTTATCTTTCATTCCTTTCAGAAGCGGTGATTTCTTACTCTGAACCTGTAACTGGAGATCAACAAAGTCTTCCATATATTTTTCCAGATTCTTCATATCAGATTCCATCATGTCCTCAAGTGTCTTACCTGTTTTGTACTCAATAGCAATTGCCCACTTTCCATCAATCTGAGTTACTTCTTTTACCTTTGGAATGTCCAGACCTGTCTCTTCTACTCTTGCAGTATTCAGAGCCTCATTAAATACATCTGACTTCGGATGTCCTTCATTAAAAACTTTCACGATACAATCATCACATTTATAGACTGATTTGTAAGCACGTTTCACGATGAGATTTTTTTCTTCTAACTTCATAATATAGACCTCCTTATATCTTGAACGCTCCTTCTTGTCTGCTCTTATTTTATCTCAGCTCTGCGGGGCTGTTCCTTTTGCCTTACGGCTCTTACTTTGTTTTGATGATGTCATTATATCTCACAATTTTTAGAAATAAAACCCCTTTAGAGCAAGTTTGTGCAGTTTTTAACAAGTTTTTTTATCTGTTATATATTGTCTACTTATTAACAATCGTAAGCTTTAGCTCATTGCTCACGTATACTTGGAAAACTCAAAAACTGTATTTTCCAAGTTATCGCGGCAGTCGCCAAGGTCTTGTGCAAGCACAGACTTTGGCTCGTTGCTCACGTAAAAAAGAGACAGAACGATGCTTTTCAACATCATTCTGTCTCTCTTCGTATATTTTAGATTCTAACGGTCATATGCCTGCTTATGCAATGCGATTTATTTTCCGTAGTAGCATTTCAGGTACAGATCTTTGATCTCCTGGATGAGTGGGTATCTTGGGTTAGCTCCTGTACACTGATCGTTAAATGCCTGCTCTGACATTTCATCAAGTGTGTCAAGGAAGTACTTCTCATCAATGCCGTAATCTTTGATTGTCTTCTTGATTCCGATCTTCTCTTTGAGTTCTTCAAGTTTAGCGATGAAGTTCTCAAATACTTCTTTGTCATCTTTACCTGTGCATCCTGCGAAACGTCCGAGTTCTGCGTATCTTGCAAGTGCATGTGGATACTGATACTGTGAGAATGTTCCCATCTTTGTCGGAACCTCTGCTGCATTGTATCTCATAACCTCTGTAAGGATTACTGCGTTAGCAACACCGTGTGGCAGGTGGTGGAAAGCACCAAGCTTATGAGCCATGGAGTGGTTAACACCAAGGAATGCATTTGCGAATGCCATACCAGCCATACAGGAAGCGTTTGCCATCTCTTCACGAGCCTTCGGATCGTTTGCTCCGTTCTCGTATGCAGATGGAAGGTTCTCGAATACAAGCTTAACAGCCTTCATAGCAAGACCATCTGTGTAATCTGTTGCCATGATAGATACATATGCCTCGATTGCATGTGTCATAACGTCGATACCTGAAGCACTTGTCAGTCCCTTCGGCTGTGTCATCATGTTGTCTACGTCTACGATTGCCATATTTGGAAGCAGAGCGTAGTCAGCGATTGGCCATTTAACACCTGTGTCAGCGTCTGTGATGATTGCGAATGGTGTTACCTCAGAACCTGTTCCTGAAGATGTTGGGATAGCTATGAAGTAAGCTTTCTCTCCCATCTTAGGGAATGTAAATACTCTCTTACGGATGTCCATGAAGTCCATAGCCATATCTTCGAAGTTTGCTTCCGGATGCTCATACATGATCCACATGATCTTACCTGCGTCCATTGCAGATCCACCACCAAGAGCGATGATTGTATCTGGCTCGAACTGTCTCATCTGGTCAACACCCTTGCGTGCACACTGAAGTGTCGGGTCTGGTGCTACTTCGAAGAAGCATGTATGCTGGATTCCCATTTCATCTAATTTATCTTCGATCGGTTTTACATATCCGTTCTTGTAAAGGAAGGAGTCTGTTACGATAAATGCTTTCTTCTTATGCATTACTGTTCCAAGCTCATCCAGTGCAACCGGCATAGAACCTTTCTTGAAGTAAACTTTCTCAGGTGTTCTGAACCACAGCATATTTTCTCTCCTCTCTGCAACTGTCTTGATGTTAAGCAGATGTTTTACTCCTACGTTCTCTGATACAGAGTTTCCACCCCATGATCCACATCCAAGTGTAAGGGACGGAGCCATCTTGAAGTTATAAAGGTCTCCGATTCCACCGTGAGAAGAAGGTGTGTTGATCAGTACACGGCAAGTCTTCATTGCTGCTGCATGTTTTGCGATCTTCTCTGTCTCTGCCGGATGTACGTAGAGTGAAGATGTATGTCCATATCCACCGTCTGCTACAAGCTGAGCTGCTTTCTCAAGAGCCTCATCAAATGTTTTAGCTTTGTACATACCAAGTACCGGTGATAATTTCTCATGTGCAAATTCTTCTGAAATATCTACAGATTCAACTTCTCCGATCAGGATCTTTGTATTCTTCGGTACATCAACGCCTGCCATCTGAGCAATTTCATAAGCTGATTTTCCTGGGATCTTGCTGTTTAGTGCACCGTTGATGATGATTGTCTTACGAACTTTGTCAAGCTCCTCACCTGGTTTCAGGAAGTAGCATCCTCTGTACTGGAATTCTTTCTTAACTTCCTCATATACGCTTTCAAGTACTGTTACAGACTGCTCAGAAGCACAGATCATACCATTATCAAATGTCTTAGAGTGGATGATTGAGTTAACTGCCATTCTTACATCTGCTGTATCGTCGATGATAACCGGTGTGTTACCAGCTCCAACTCCGAGTGCCGGCTTTCCTGAAGAGTAAGCTGCTTTTACCATTCCAGGACCACCTGTTGCAAGGATGATGTCTGCATTTTTCATAACTTCATTTGTAAGCTCCAGTGATGGTACATCGATCCATCCGATGATTCCTTCCGGTGCTCCTGCCTTTACAGCTGCATCTAAAACTACTTTTGCTGCTGCGATCGTAGCTGCTTTTGCACGTGGATGTGGGCTGATGATGATTGCATTTCTTGTCTTTAAGGAAATCAATGTCTTAAAGATTGCTGTAGATGTTGGGTTTGTTGTCGGAATAACCGCTGCAACAAGACCAATTGGCTCTGCGATCTTCTTGATTCCGAATGCTTTATCTTCCTCAATCACACCACATGTTTTTGTATCTTTATATGCATTGTAAATATATTCTGCTGCATAGTGATTTTTAATTACTTTATCTTCAACGATTCCCATTCCAGTTTCTTCTACTGCCATTTTTGCTAATGGGATACGCATTTTATTTGCTGCCAAAGCTGCTTCAAAAAAGATTTTATCTACCTGCTCTTGTGTAAATGTAGCAAATTCTCTCTGTGCTTCACGCATTGCTTCCATTTTTGCTGTAAGAGCTTCTACACTGTCAATAATTGCTGGTACTACTTCTTTTTTCTTTGCCATACCAATTTTTCCTCCTGTAAATGAGTTAAGTAAATTCTTTTCTACATCCCCTAGTATATTTTCTCGTTAAAAAAATGTCAATAGAAAAATTGATATTTTTTTAACTATCATTGTTTTTCTTATATTTTGACGAAAATGATTGTTTTCTCTATCTTTTTCTTGTGCATTTCACACGCAAAAAGCAAATTGGTTTTCACAAGCGTCTTTTTATTGTTAAAAATAATTCGAACTCTTCCACTTTTCCTCAGCAAGACCAACCCATACTATATAAATTTTCTCACAAAATGAGTAATTCCTTTTCCAGATTATGCTATACTGATATAGAAACAGTAAACCTTTGTATGGCAAACTTTTGCCGTTCAAGACAATCTCAAATACTAGCAGGAGGAAACAAATTGAAACTTGTCATTTATGGAACAGACACTTGTAAAGACTGTGTAGATGCAAAAGCGCTGCTTGATGCAAAAGGGATTCGCTATCTCTTTCTTGAATTTTCTGACAGCATTGGCAATCTCAAACGCTTCTTAAAAATCCGTGATACCAATCCAATGTTTGATGCAGTAAAGGAAAAGGGTGGCGTTGGAGTCCCACTCTTTGTGCTGGAAGACGGAACGATGACTTTCGATGTAAATGAGGTCATAAGCAAAATAGAAAACGCATAGCAGCCCATCTCAAAACAAGAAAAAGATGTAGCCTTTCCCTTCTTTGTCCATAAATCTCCTCTCTCGGAAATTCATGGAGAAAGAATTTTAAAACTACATCTTTTCCTTCTCCAGTTTTCTTATATTTTAAAAATTTACTTTTCAGGTTACTTCTATATTCACCATTCTAGCGTCAGTTCCTGAAGTTTTGTAATTCTTTTTTGCTCATAATCAAGCAGGATCTCAATTTTGTACTGTTTCTGCATCAGATGTACCATAAATTTCCGGTAGCCTCTATCTCTTCAACGGAATCCGCGTAAAATATTCTGCTTCATTCTCATGATGAATATAAGCTCCATTTTTCTTCTGCACGTTCAGGGAAGCCAGATTATCTTTATGTACCGAAAGATAGATTTCCTCCTCAGGCACGATTTTTCTTGCAATTTCCAACAACATTTCCAGACCTTTTGTTGCATACCCTTTTCCCCGGTACTTTGGAGAAATCCCATAACCGATATGACCAGCTCCATGAATGAGTCCCTCCGTCAAGCGATGCCGTAAATTGAAAATTCCAACGTATTCTCCCTCCATTTCCAGAAGGTATACAGTATCCGGTACAAATCCTTCCGGAAGATTCACTCCCTCTGAATTCTGCTTCCGAAGTTTCACATACTCCTGAAACTCCTCCCTGGAGAATCCATAGGCTGCATTGATAAATCCATTTTCATCCTGTACAAACGTATTTTGAAGCTCATAAGCTCTGTCAAAGTCTGCTTCCCAAAGTTTGATCAGTTTCATCTCTTCTCACCTCATTCTTCTTTTTGCTGATTCTAACATAACGGGTTAAGAAAAGAAAGCTTTTGTTTATCCTCTCATCTCGTTTTCAATATATTCTATATACTCTCTTCTCTCGACCTCTTCTTTATTTTCACAATACCACGCAAATGCCTCCTGCAATCCTTCATAGAAATCTTTCACATCCGGCAACAGTTCCTTCTGTTTTTTGACATCCAGCACATACTCATATGCCGGAAAGCAAAAATAATCTGTCTGGCAAAACTGATCCCCTATAAGCCGCACTCTCAATGGTTCTCCTGCTGCCTGATAACACAGCTCCACAAAGGTACGAATATCTATTGCCTCATTTCCCACATTAAAAATATGCTCTTCTGGTCTTTTCTCAAGAATAGCTTCCATCAATCTGCACAAATCCTCCACATGGAAAAATTGAAGCTTCTGGCTTCCATCTCCCGGCATATAAAATTTTCTATGCTGCAATGCACAATCAAATACAAAGGCTTCCCGGTAAACATCGTTCATCGGCCCATACAGATATGGAGGACGGATCACATAGGCATCCGGCACTTTCTCCATCAAATACTCCTCCGCCTCAATTTTATCACTTCCATATTTTCTCCAGATAGAATTGTATCCTACCGGCTGCTCCTCTGAAAAAGGCTGCGGCAATGTCTCAGGGTATACCGCACTGGAACTGATCAGGATATAAGTGGAAAATCCCTTCAACTCCGCAAGAAGATTTTTCACATCTTCCTTCGTATATGCAGTAATATCCAACACATGATCAAAATTTTTCCCCTGCAGCACTCCATTCAGCTGATTCCGGTCTGCACAGATCCACTCAACTCCTGAGACCTGCGGCCTCGATCCCCGGTTCAGCACAGATACCTCATACCCTCGTTTTACAAAATATTCTGCTGCAAATTTACTTACAAAAACCGTTCCGCCTGTAATTAATATTCGTTTTCCCATTTCCATTGTCTCCTCTATTATCCCATCGTTCTTCTTCCGTTATTTTACTTCGTACTTTCTTACTGCTTCCTTTTATTATGGGAAATTTTATCATAAGATATTTTGAAAATCTAGTTTTCTAAAATAAAAAACTCCCGTAAAAACATACGAAAGCATCTGTTTCTACAAGAGTTTTCTATTCTAAAAAAGGGAAAAATCAGCATCAGCCTCTCTTTCCCCTTTTTTTAAACACTATGAGATTTCATCTTACAGTTCTCAGCTATAATCGTCAACAATTTTCCTAAAACTGCCATCCATTGAACTTAAATGTTGTAGGCGATACGTTCTCAGGATCATAGCGTTTTAACATTTCTTCATACCGTTCTTTATAATCATTGTCAATTTCTGCCTGTGGGATTACTTTACTTGCCTCATGAAGGAAGTGGAAGGAATCTCTTCCCATCTCTTGTCCGCGGCGTGTATGTTTATCCAAAGCCACATCCGGAATCTCCGGAAGCTCTCCCATGGCAAATCCTTTGATACAGATATTTTTGAGTAAGTCACTGGATCTGTCTTTCTGTGACTGAACGAGATACCGGATCGCATGAATAAAGTAGATCGGGCGGTCTCCGTCTGCATAGTCAAATTCTTTTCTCATTTGGAACAGACTGTTCACTACAACTGCCGCCATCGGATTTCCCATTCCAATATCTTCTACGGAAATCGTAAGGAGTCGTCTCCACATCTTCTCTTCTAACTCCGGTGATGTAATATACAACTCATATGCGAACTTGCATGCGTCTTCTTCATTTGCACGTCGGATACTCTTCTGTAATGCAGAAATCACTTCATCACAACAATATCCATTCCGTGTTGTGATCGACTGCCACGGATCATACATTGTCTTTTTTACCATTCGAAATCATCCTCCTCTTCGGCCTCTTTTGTTTCTTTCTCTACTGCCTGTTTTTCATATACCTTAAAGAATGGGTAATAAATCAGCACACTCAATGCGATACATAAGAACATAAAAATTACATTTCTAAAATCCATTCCGGACATCCATCCTTGGATAAAAAATGGAATAAAGGAAGGGTCTGCAACATATCCTGGTGTAATCCATCCAAATACCTGCGCATAATATCCAAGTACAACACAAATAGATGGTGTGAAAATATATGGAATTGCAAGAACTGGATTGTAAGTCATAGGCACTCCAAATGTAATCGGCTCATTGATGGAACAGATTCCCGGCACAATAGAGATTCGTGCAAGCGATTTCAGCTTTGCGGATTTTGATTTCCACATCAGTAAGATCAAACCGAGTGTTCCTCCGGCTCCTCCGAGCATTGCGTAGCGGAATAACTGAAGGTTCATCGGATTGGTCGGTGCAAGCCCTTCTGCTACAAGAGCTGCATTTGCTCCTGTTCCAGCAAGTCCAATCATAAATACGATTGAAAATACAACAGATGTTCCATTGATACCAAAAAACCATAAAATATTTGAAAACATAATGATTCCGGCATACACCCAGATATTATTTCCGACATCGATCGCAGGTGTAAGTAAGCTCATGATCGCCTCTGGAATAGATTTTCCGATCAAAGAGATTAAAATCAGATTGATGCCATATACAATAACAATATTTACAAAAAGTGGAAGCAATGAGTTTACAAATGTAGCAACCATACTTGGTACCGATGCTGGAAATTTAACCTTAATTCCCAGTTTGTCCACCATGCGGTTAATCTCAACACATACAAAACTCAACACTAATGCAATGAACAATCCATCACTTGTCAAATACTGGGATGTAATTGCTGAAATCGCAGCATCTTCTCCCACCGGAACTTGAACCACTTTGGAACATACAAGTAAAAATACAGACATTGACATAATACCATTGACTGCCGCATTCATCTTGTAACTCTTTGCCAAACAATAGGCAACCGAAAATGCAGTCATCAATCCCAGCATTCCAAACGTCATATTATATGGCGCAAGAATCCATTCGCTGTTTGCTACTGCCCACTCTTTCCAATTAATTAAAAAACGGATAAAAAGATTGGTCGTATTCATATCTACCGTTTCTAAATTAATCGGAGGATTATTCAAGATCATAAAAATAGAACCAATGACAAGCAATGGCAGTGTCATCATCATACCATTTGACAATGCCTGCAAATGTCTTTGATTACCCAGTTTCGCCCCCAAAGGAGATAAATATTTTTCCAAAAAACCTGTGAATTTTTTCATAAGTATATATCCTTTGCCTCTCCGTTTACTCTTTTATTTCCCAACTGCTCTCATCATTTTGATTGCAGTTTTTAAAACTTTCTCTCCATTCATCATTCCATAATCACCTGAATCGATCACTGCAATCGGAATTCCTGTCTTTCCATATTCTTTCACTGTCTGATCGTACAGATATTTCACTTGTGGTCCGAGCAAAATACAATCTGGATGTTTTGCTGCGATTATCTCTCCGATCTGCTCATGTGGAAATGCTGCGACTTCCATATCTAATTGGTGTGAATTTGCAACTTCCTGCATCTTTGCAGCCAGCATACTTGTTGACATCCCTGCACTACAAAATAAGTACACTTTTTTCATATCTTTTTCCTCTCTTTTATGCTTCTTTTGCTTCTAAAATGGAAATTCGTCTGTAAGCATCCATCAATTCCACTGCCAGAATCTTGCACGTCTCCGCTGCCATCAACTGATCCTCTGCATGAATCAACAATAAATTTGGTGTTTGCTCCATCTCTCCGGCGGCTTCCTTATGGATCAGATCTGCATGAACCTTATGTGCCTGCAAAAATGCATCTCCACCCTCTTTGATCAACTTCTCCGCCTCTTCATAGTTTCCTTGTTTTGCTGTTTGAATCGCTCCCATATAAGCACTTCTCGCTTCTCCCGCAAAAGAAATAATCTGAAAACAAACCAGCTCAAGTTCTTCCATCTTCTGCACCTCCTAACCTTTACTTAAAGTATATCGTAGATTTTTTTATTTTCTTCCAATGTTTCTTCCTAGTATTAGGAAATGCTGTCTATTTTTAGAAACATGCTGCCCCTTACAAAAGTGTATTTACAAAGCTCTGATAATCCTGAACTTCCAAAAGTCTCGCAAATTTCTCAGGATTGGAAACGATATCATCCAGCCAGTCAAAGAAAATCTTTAAAAAATTTCTATTTTCTTCTGTGATTGCCAACAACAGTACAAATCGCACCTCATAACTCCCCCATTGGACCGGCTGCTTTAAAATTGCAGTGCTGATTGCAGAATGAATTGTCTCCTGATGAGACATATTGTGCGGTATTGCAAAACCATGAAAAAAAGATGTTGGAGAAAGACGTTCTCTTTTCAGTACTCCCTCCTTAAAATTTTCTTTTACATACCCACGGGCATACAGTTTATCACACATATCCGATATAATCTTTTCCGGTTCTTCTACTGCCATATTTGCTGTAAAAAACTCTTCTCTGATCAGATTCAAAATAAAAAACTGAAAATTATTTCTATAACGGATCTGATCTAATCTATTCAATGTCTGAAAAACAGCTGCTTCATCTGTATGAGCAAAAAACATAGATATTTCTGTTGTCTCAATATCCAGAGCATGTGCCACCGGTTGTGTCGTCAGTATCAAATCGAGATTTTTCTCCCTGATAAGTGATTCTTCAAAATAGCTCATACAACCCACAATTTCCATACGATCCTGAAAACGGTTCACGATTTTCTGTATGCACAAATCCTTTACTGTCTGATTGTGAGGACATATTAACAAGCATCTGTATTTTCGTCTTAAATTTGCTCTTTCATATGCAGATCCAAGATGTAATGCAATAAAAGAAATCTCATTCTCACTGATGATGATATTCAAATGTTCTTCCATAATCTTGCATACCCACACTCCCATCTCAAAAATGAGGGGATATTTTCTCTTCACTTCTTCCAAACATGTATGATCAATCTCAACATTTGCATAGTGTCTCTTTAATAGGGAAACTGTATGTACTTCCAGTCCAAGTCTGAATTCACAATCTTCACTGAAATCAATATCAAAATGTTCCCGAATCTCAACGATAATATGCTGTACCAAATCCGAAGCTAATCCTTGTAGCTGTTCTTCTTCACAATATCCTTTTCTTTTTCCATGTTCCAAATAAATGGCAAAATCACAGATTTCTGCCTCCCGAACTTGTAAAGACAGTCTAGCGCCGATTTTTTCAAAAAAATGTCGGGAAATTTCATATTCCTCTCTTCCATATTTCCCCTGCTGCTCTTCATCCTCTTTTAAAAAATGACAAGCAAAGTTTCTTTCCAAAATCACTCCTACATGGATCAATAGAGTAGGAATCCTTACTTCATTCATTTGATAATGAAATTCCTCAAAAATATCTTTTAAAAGCTCCTTTACTTTCAGGAGATCAAAGCGCATAAAATTTTCTGCAACTTTATTTAAATTCCACAGATTGCCGCTGATCTTATAGGAGATCAACTCTTCATATAAATGTCTCTTTTCCCGTTCTCCTCCGGAAAGTTGCAGCATATTACTTTGACGGATTACCTTTAACCCTTGATAATTGTCCAGTAATTTTCGGATTTTATTCATATCATTTTCCAGTGAAAACTCTGAAATACACATCTGGTCTGCTAACTGATATATATTTACCTGATTATGCTCCACCAATGTTTTCAGGATCAGCCATCTTCTTTCTTCCCCTGTCTCCGGAATTTCCTTTTTTGTCTCTTCTATAAATCTTTTTACTTTTTCTCCCTGAATCCGGTATCCTTTCCGGATATTAGATTCAATCATCGTATCTGCGTAAAACTCATTGATCGCAGCAATATCATTGCGGATTGTCCGATCAGATACATTCAATAATTTTGCAAGATCTTTTCCTACGATCCAATCCTTTTGATTGTTCATGATGGTCATAATCATATTTTGTCTTTTGGTCAGCATGGGCACCCTCCCGTTCTCTCTGAGATCATTAGATCATTCTCATTCATCTCTTCCATGATATCGGGTCGGAGAAGTGCTGTCAATGTACCAAGTAGCTCATTTGAATTCTCTATCTGTACTCCTGCGAACTTAAAAAGTGATTCTAAAAATAGAAAAAGTCCATAATATCACTTTTTCAAAATGATATCACAGACTTTTTCTTAAAATCTTTTTAGGGTCAGGATATGTGCCTACTAGCATCCCGAAGAACATACCGGTGAACCATTTATTCTAGTGCTGCCTTGACCTGCTTTACGTACCTTTACTCTTGTGTATTTCATTCTCACTCACCTCCTTTCAAATGAATAACCTGATCATAATATTTCTGTGTATTTTCTTTCATATTATGAGTAATCAGGATTGTTGTATATTCTTCTGTTTCTAACAATAATCGCTCGATAATAGCTACGTTTTTTATATCTAATGCAGACGTTCCCTCATCCACTACAAAAATTCTTTTCTTTTGTAACAATGATCGTGCAATCGCTAATCTCTGCTTCTGACCCCCGGAAATATTTTTCCCATTATCTCCGAGCATGGCATCCAAACCGCCTTTCTCCGTTAAAAACTCTCCCAGATTAACCATATTAAGCACATCTTTTAACTGAACATCTGTATATCCACTATCTCCCAAAGTTAAATTAAAACGAATTGTATCATTAAAAATATAAGCATCCTGACTAATATAGGCAATCTGTTGAAATATAGAGTCTTTGTTATACGCCTCTTTACTGATTCCATCAAAAAGAATTTCTCCCGTATAATTATCATTTATCCCTATCATTGCCTTAATCATAGATGATTTTCCAACGCCACTTTCTCCTATAATTGCATACTTCTTTCCAATTTCAAAACAATAATTTTGATGGTCCAGCACAATATGATTGTCGTATTTAATCTGTAAATTTCTTACTTCAATGCTATTTTTAATTTCCGGACAAGTTGTCCGGTTGTCTTCGGGCATATTTTGGGGAAATTTTTCAAATATTTTTCCGCTGCTTTTTAAAATTACCAGATTGGAAAAAATACTATTGATCCCATTTAAAAAACGATTACTGATATTTGCAACTGAAAATACTGCTCCTATTCCAACTATTTTTAAAAATGCAAGCACCGCAGTGAGACAACAAGTTACTCCTTCTAAAATTCTAAAAATTGCCACACTATACATTCCCATTTTTGCTGAACGTCTGAGAAGTATTTTCTTTTCTTTTTCTAAAGCTATCGAGATTCTATTATTCTGTTGAATAAATTGCTCTCTTCGATGTGCTGACACAAAACTTTGAAATCCTGACAGTGTATCATGGATTTTCTGAGAAAATTTTTCATTAATCTCAGAAATATTAAGTGTACTTTCTGTAATACTCTTTTCAAAAAATTTCGGAACAAAATATAAAATTACCGTACTAATAATACATGTAGCTAAAATAAGCGGATGCATATAGAATAATGCCACAATACTAAATAATACTGTACTAACTGCTTCACAAATCAAAAAGAAAGAAGAAAAACACTTATCCTCAATCTGGTGAATATCATTTGTCAGCCATGAAGCATATTCCCCCGGTTCTTTCTCTTCATATCTCTGGTATTCCATATGAGCGAGGGAATAAATTAGTTTTCCTTTCATCTCATTGTTAAAACATTCTCTCACTCCTGCTTCGTAGCGATCTGCAAAGTATGCCATGATAACAGAAAATACTCTGATTAAAATCATATAAACAGAAAACCTTACTGCCCCTTGAATATCTGATGCTGTCACAATATCATAGTACCAGGCTAATGTATATCCGGCATAAATATCAGCACCGGCTGCGGCAATAATCAGTAAAATCAATATTGCTGTCTTTTTCTTATACTTCAGTACCAGTTGCTTGAGACTCATCTTTCATACTCCACACTTTTGCATTTGCTAATCTACATAATCCATCTGCCTTTTCTCTTATATTTCCATTTTCAAGATAAAGAACCCCAAGACATCTTGGACAGTATTTTCTATTCTCACATTTTTGACACTCACCAACTTGTGATTCTTCTCTTACAAACTTTATCCAACTCTGTCTCTCTTCAGATGATAAAATTTCTTTTAAGCTATGTTCAAACAGATTTCCCAGAGACACATTTCTAAACAGTTCACAAGGATTTACCTCTCCTAATGGAGAAATTCTAAGCCTTGATATTCCCGAGTTACATTCACTTCCAGAATAAGTAAAAATTTTCTGATGAAGTAATTCTACAATCTTTTCTTCACTTATTCTAAGTTTTGTAGGTGACAAATCTCCTTGCGTCGTTGGATAAATTAACGGTGTTAAACGATGTCTAATTCCCATATTTTCTAGCATTTTATGTAATTCTAACAAAGAATCTACGCATTCATTTGTAACAACACTGCTTGCCATACAGAAATTTTTCTTTTTTTCGTTTAATTTTTGCAATGCATGCAAAGACTTATCAAATGCTCCTTCAATCCCTACAAATCTGTCATGAAATTCTTTTGTGCCATACATTGAAATTCTTATTTCTGAAATCGGGAGCTGTGTCAGCTTGTCTGCTATTTTTTCTGTAATCAAAGTCCCATTTGTAAGAATGGTAACTAAAAATTTCAAATCGCATGCATATTCAATAACCTCTAACGCATGTGGATAGCTAAAAATTTCTCCTCCCGTAAAAGTAACTTCTACCACACCAGCTTCTTTCAGTTCATCTAATATGGACTTTGCTTTTTCTAGCGTAAAACGCGTCTGTACATGATTTATATCCGTTCCTAAATAACAATGTCTACACTTTAGGTTACATCCATAAGTCATTTCCATAAACACTTTAAATATTTTATTTTTTCTGTTAAAGTAATCATAAACATAGGCATATGTATTATCAGATATAACTGATTTCCCATCAGTTTCTGTCGTGTCTGTTTCCTCATACTTCAAAACTTCCAACACAAGATTTACATCTTCTTTGATTTCCTCTATTCTAACTCCCATTTCCTGAGAGAATTCTTTACAGAACTTTTCAAATTCAAATTGTTCTTTTGGAATCATTCTTAATCTATCAAAAATCAATGGACCTCCGCCTTCCAAAATTACAAATGGATTTTCACTGTTTCTGTTTATAATTGCATATTCATCATCCAATTTTAATTTTTCAAGCATTTCAAACATCTTTCCATCTCCTCCTCATATTTTTATATTTCTTTCGTATTTGTTAATTTGAATTTTATCAGTAATTAAGAAAAAGTTGTATGACATTTTTGGAAAGTTTTAATTTTCCAAAAATGCCATACAACTCCTTTCTCTTCAAAGTTATTATAAAAAAAACTAAGGGGGTGATATCTAATGAAAAAATTTCTTGTATTAATAGTGTTTCTTCTTCTACTAACCATAGCTGAAGACTCTTCTGTTTCTTTTTCAACTTCTTATTTACCAAATTCCTATTCAACGGATCCGGGCGGTGGTGATGAAAAATGGCGACCTTTGATTGTTGCCATTTTTTAGTTTCCAAACATATCATTTATACAGCTTCTGCATCGAATTCCACATATCCATTCTTTTTAATATAATCCACCACACAATTAAAGCGATAGTCCATTTTCATTAATTTTAAAAGGCGTAATGCATCATAAAATTCAACAAAATCTTTTTCTTTTCTTTCTAATACACAAGCAATAATCGTCACACTTCTTCCCAACGTTCTTCCTTGTCCGGCACTTAGGGCTGTCTTTAATCTCTTTCTACAAAGTTCTATTGGTCTAGATATATCTCCTAATTCCTCCAATAATCCCGCCAGATTTCCTAAAACTAATCCCCATTCTCTTATCATAAATACTGGATTACATGAACTTGCTTCATAATTTATCAAAAGTTTTTCTAAAATCTGTACTGCCTGTTCTTTCCTATTCCATTTTTGATATAAGCATGCAATTAAAGTTAAGATACTTTTTTCATTTGCTGTTAGATTATATGTAAAAATCTCTTTTGCATATCCCGTTTTTTCTAAAATAGAAATTAGACTTTGTATACCATCAACAAATGTCAAATGCTGGCGTGAAATTTCTATCCTTACCTTTTCTGTTTCTAAATACTGACAATTCTCAAGATAATTCGACTCTAATCGCTTTGATAAATCTTTCAAAATCCCCTCTGCTTTCTCATATTGAAATCGATGTAAAGCTTTTTCCATCTCAGCTTCCAACAAAATCATTTCATAATCTGCCGTTGTAATATATGCTTCAATTCTTCCCCTTTTCCGATTCATTTTCTCCATCAATTTTTCAAATGTTTTATCATTCGGCTTACATTTTCCTCTCTCAATTCTTGATAACTCCTCCCATGTACAAATTCCATCACACAATTCTTCCATAGTAATACCGCAGGCTAACCGATTCTGCCGTATCATTTCATAGTCCAGTTTAAATCTTCTATTGATATCAGAAAATAAACGATAGTTTTCAAAATGCATACCATATTCCAATTCCAAATGTACTAATGCATCTCGCATTCTCAAAAGTTCTCCCGCCTTTTTGTGATCCTCATGTCTCTCATTCTTAGCGTAAATTTCCGCACATGCTTCTAATACCTCTGGAAGATATAAAATTTTTCCTTCTTCTCTCAATAATTCCAATGCCTTCTCAAGAGCAGCTATACAATAAGTCTTTAACTCTGATCCATCGCCATACTCATTTAGTAAAAGCACTGCATATGGATAAACTTTTGCAAGCTCCTCGGGTTCAAATTGTCTGTGCTCAATATACTCAACAATTTTCCATAATTCTGCCAATGTGGCTTTTTCTTTGCTTTCTGCCTTTTTCAATACTTCCCATCGAAATAAAAACAGCCTAATCTCCTCTGCACTTAATACTTTTCCCTTCTCCCAAAGATTCTTGAAGTCTACCGTCTGCATGATTGCTTCTTCTATATATTTTAAAACCACCCCTGATTCTTTTTCCTGAAGCCATGCAATCTGCGCCCGACTCTGTGCAATAAACTGGCGGTGAATCTTTCCTTTCCCCTTCTTCTCATTCTCATACTCAAAAATCAGCTTTTCTGTAAGATCATATTCCCTGCGACAAATCTGCACCTGAATCTCATATTGCAGTTCATATAGATGATATAATTCAGCGGAAAGAACATACTCCAACCGTACCGCAGATTTTCCAAGACGTCTGAAAAGACGATCCAGCAAAAATGGATCTGGATTTTTCTGATTGTTCTCAATTTTTGCCAATTCCGATGCCGCACAAACTCCTTCCCGCAAAGCCGCTTGTGTGATTCCAGATTCTTTTCTTAATCTTACAAGAATTTCTCCGATTCCTTGTTTCATATAATCTCTCCTTCCTATCATTTTCTCATCTTTCATGGATGATTTATACTTATTATACTGTCTTGAATGTTCTCTTCCAACAGACATTTCTGTCAACTAAAAATCTATTTATTCTATAAAATCCCTTCCTGTTTTTAAATACAAAAAAAGACATCTGCTCCTGCAAATATCTTCTCTCTTTTCTATCTCTTCTCTTTTTCATATACCTTCAAAATCACATACAGTCAACTACTTTTCTAAGTTTCTCTCTTCCATCCATTCTCCTATCACCACTTGGTTATGCCCTCGACCGATTAGTAACAGTC